>Ga0126369_10004652_pt1 | contig 10093 bp, 8 predicted proteins | sample PanSoiMetaPlot_1_FD_109646 | JGI IMG/M metagenome (GOLD analysis project Ga0126369, IMG submission 109646) | Tropical forest soil microbial communities from Panama - MetaG Plot_1 | ecosystem: Environmental > Terrestrial > Soil > Tropical forest > Bulk soil | place: Panama | collected 2016-02-17
AGGGATCGAAACCTACATCCCCGGCTTCATGTATGTGGTGCCCGCGACCGGCAGTTGCTCATATCAGGTCACGACGAACAACGGGACGGCTTGGGTGTCGATGTTCAATAGCATCCTGGCGGGCACTCCGGCCTGTGGTCCGGCACTGCTCTATGTCGACAGCGGCTCCACCGTGCGGATCGTCGTCGGCACCGGGTCGGCAGACATTCAATTCCTTTGCTTGGGCAACTTCTAAGGAGTAAACGATGGCTCTACTTGGCTTCGGTACAATCCCCTCTGGGGCAGTCGGAACTGAGTTACAGGTCGCAACCAGACGAGCCATCATGCCTGCGGTCGTCGTGCAGTTGGGGAAATCCACCCCGACGCTCTCGGCCATGCTCGCGTCGGCGGAACCTGTCGTGGGCGGCGTGAGTCCCATCACCTTCCCCGTGCAAGGCACGAGGATGGTGTCAGGTGCGTGGGCCGATTACTCCGGCGCGTTCTCCTCTCCACAAGTGCTCACGGGATTATTTAACGCAGAGTATAACCTTAAAGCATTCGTCGTAGGTATTCCTTATTACCTCTTTGAAGGGATGGTGCAGCAGGACGCCGAGATTGTGCCTATTTTGTGGGCACGTATGAATGATGCCGGAAATTATGTTTCAGACCAGTTGGCGACTTCTTTGTGGGCCGCAACCTCTGCGAATACGGCCTTACAGATTTTCTCGATCAACGATTTGATCGCGACGACGAACCCGACGCAGGGGAACGTGGGCAATCTCGACGCCACGGCCAATACCTGGTGGCAGGCGAACTCCAGCACGATGACGGCAATCACCGGTTCGACCACCGTGAGCCGCACGAACACCGTCGCCGCGATTTCCTGGGCGCAGGCGAAAGCGGGCGGCGAACCGCCCTCCTGCGGGATTGCGGGGATGGGCTTTTGGGCGGCGCTGGCGGCTGATGCGATTGGCGCGGAATCCTACCTCGTGGATAAGGAAGGGACGTATGCGGACGCTGCCGATGGCGCGACTGTGGCCTTTCCTGCACTCAACGTGGCGGGCGTGCCGATTTACGCTGATGTGTACGCCTCCAACAACACCTCGCTCTGGATGCCGAATTTTAATTACACGCAATTTAAAATCCACCAAGATGCGTCCTTCGCGGTGGCGGGACCGGAATCGTTGCTTCCGCAGTTCCAGTTGGGCTACATCATGGCGTTCTTTGTGCTGTTGGAAGCGACCGTGAGCAAGCGGTCGGCGAACGGCATTGTGACCAGCTTTACCGGAAACTACACGATCTGATGGATGCAGAAGTATATCAATACGGTTCAGGATACTTCTGGCAAGGCGCAGCCTAGCGTTTCCGTCACGGTCAATGTGCATCTCGGTGGCCTCGCCACCATCTACTCCGACAACGGCGTCACCTCCATCCCCAATCCGCTCCTGACGGCGGCAGACGGCACGTTTTTCTTCTACGCCGCGAATGGGCGCTATGATCTCGTGTTGGCGAAGGCCGGTCTGGTATTCGTCAATGCCGAAACCTCCGATGTGGTGCTGTTTGATCCCGCGAGTAGCACCACGCTGGTCGTCGCCACGAGTGTGTCAGCGGCGACCGTCACTGCCTCCACCGTGATCGCGCAAGCCGATAGCACGGCCACAGCCCCCGCGCAAATGGAAGTGCTGGGCCTCTCAGACTCAAACCGGCAACTCCTCATCGGCTACAACACCACGAGTAATTATGGGTCGATTCAAGCCACGCGCGTTGGCGTGAATCCGCAAGCCCTCGTGCTGAATCCGTCCACGGGCAACGTCGGGGTTTGGACCGTCATCCCGCGTCAAACGTTGGATGTGCTGAACGCGAACGGGACGCAACTGCGCTTGTCGAATACCGATAACGGCAATGTGACGGACTTCAAGACCGATGGGAACGGGAATTTGAATGTGACGCCCAGCGGGTCAACATGGTTCTTCAAAGGCTCCAATCAACATGCCGTGGATACGCCGTCGTTTGGCGCGACGGTCACGATTGACCAATCGGCTGGGTTTCTTCATCGCATCAATGTGACGAGCGGCGTGACGTTCACGGTGGCGACGCCGGTCAGTAGCGTCACCGGCGATCTGTTATGGATGCTCGTCCGCACCGTGAGCCATCCCGCGACGGCGAGCTTTGCCGGGATCTATAAAACGGCTGGATTCGCGATCCCGACCACGGGAAATTCCACCGCGACGGTGTTTCTCAATGACGGCACCAACTTTATTCAACTCACGCCCTGGACGTCGGGGATTCCCAACTAATGCCCATCATCGGCCAAAATATCGGGGCGGGCGTCTTTCAGACATTGGGCAGCTATCTCAGCGACGTGCGCCGGTATCTCAAAGACCCGAACGGGGCGTTGTATAGCGATAGCGACCTGACTTCGTTCATCAACCGCGCCATCCAGCAGCGCGACATGCAACTGCGCTGTATGCGGATTCGCTTGAGCGTGACGCTCGTGAGCGGCCAATTCGATTATCCCTTCTCCACGATTGCTCAAGGCACGCTCTTGGACGGCCCCGCGACGGGGGTGTTGTACGATGTGGTGTCCATCATCGTGATTCCGCTCGGCAGCGCGAGTTCGTCGGTGCGCTATCCGCTTGACCGCAAGCCGTTCTCGTGGGAAACCTTTTTGCTCTCGACCTCGTTTCCCACGTATCCGAAGTTCTATGCGCTCTATGGGCCGACGAACGTGATGCTTGGTCCGCCACCGGCAGGGAATTACAACAGCGAGTTCGATATGGCGGCGTACAGCCCCGGCTTGGTGCTCACCACGGATACGGATTTGATGCCGTATCCGTACAGCGATCCCGTGCCGTTTCTTGCGGCGGCGTTCGGGAAGCAGCGGGCACAGCGGTTCGATGAGGCGGATTCGTTTGAGAAGCAGTATGATAAGCGGCTCAATTGGGTGCGCGCCACCGTACGCTTGAGCGGTGTCGCCAATAGCATGTCCGATATGCCGAGGCGCTGATGCCTGCAACGACGGCGAAAGAAACGACCAAACAGTGGCGCGACTTCTCGAAAGGCGTCAATCAAACGGACGCGCGGCAGGCGTTGCAGGATAACGAATGCTTCTGGCTCGAAAACGTGCAACCGATTGGCAAGGGCCAACTCAAGCTCGTCCCGCCCAAAGGCGCCACGCTCACCACCATCGGCGTGGGCATCAGTTCGTTGTGGGGGCGGCTCATCAAGATCGGTGGCGTGGAAGTCGCGCGCCTGTTCACGATCAATGCCGATGGGTCGGCCACGCAAATTGACCCCGTGAGCGGCACCAAAGTGACGATGGCCTCCGCTGGTACCTTTCAGACGACGGCCCGCATGGAGATGTGGCAGGATTCGCCGTTGTTGATTATTGATCCTGTGCAGGGCTATTACGACTGGGACGGGACGACGCTCACGCATTTAAACACCCCGCCGCAGCCCGCGACGGGGAACGATGTGACGACGTTTGAAGGGCGGGCGTGTCTCGTCACCGCGCCGCGCTCCATCACGCTCTCGTCGCCGCAAGCGTTCACGAACTTTGTCACGGCGTCAGGGAGCACGGTCATCACGATCACGGATAGCGTGTTTGCGGGGAGCATTACTCGTTTACTTTCCGCGTTGGAAGTGCTATGGGTGATTGGCCCCGCTGCCGTCAATGCCATCTCCAATATCCAATTTTCCGCCGGAACTACGACGTTTTCTAATACAAATATCGTTGCTAACGTCGGATCACTTCTACCATCTTCCGTTACGTCCTTCTTCCGCACCTTTCTTTTTCTTACACCCTACGGCGTCTACGCTATCGTTGGAGCCACCCCACAAAAACTTTCCGATCAGTTGGATGGTCTGTTCCCTAAACTAACGCTCGGCTCCGACGCTCCGGCAGGCATTGCCACGATCAACAGCGTCTTTGTGTGGTGCGTGCTCGTTACCTATGCGGACCCGCTGAATAATAACGCGACCCGCCCGATTCTCCTGTGTCTCTCCCGTAATGCGTGGTTCGTGGCCTCGCAAGGGAATACGCTCACATGGATCGCCTCGCTCGTGAATCTCTCGACGGGGAATCCTGAACTCTGGGGCACGGACGGCACGACGATCTTCAAGTGCTTTGCGGGGACGGGCGCAGGCTTCTACGACATTCAAACGAAGTTCTACGACTTCGGGGCCTTCTATCAGGAGAAGCAGGGCCTTCGGCTCAAGCTCGACATCACGAACCCCACGATTCCCATTGACGTGCATGTGACGCTGACGAACGAAAGCCAGCAGGTGAATACCGTCATCATGTCGCCCCTCACGCAAACCGTGGTGTTCACGGGCGCAGGCGGTGTGCCCATTACGTTTACGGGGGCAGGAGGTGTGCCAATCATCTGGACGACGGGCAGCACGGCCTTGCAGGGGGATGTGAACTTGGGCGGGGATTATCTCGGTATTCGCATCACGGGCACCTCCAATGCGTTTACCTTGGCGGGTATTGCGATGGAACTCGATCAACAGGGTGAGTGGACATGAGCTATACGATTCCGAATACCTTTGCACCTGATACGGGCAATGTGCCCGTGTCGCAAATTGATACGAACTTCACGACCTGCATCAATGCGATCAATAACGTGTTCCTCACGGGCACCTTGGCGGGCCGTCCCGCACCCGATGGCGTAGGGAATGGCCGTTTTTATTTCGCGACCGATGCGAATGGCGGGACGCTCTATCGCGACAACGGCTCTTCGTGGGTCGCGGTCGCAGCGGGCGTCACCGGCACGTTGGGCCTGTCGGTCGATGGCGCGCGCGGCCTCGTCATCAAGCCGTCAGATCCCGGCAATATCCAAGGCAGTCAAGGGCTGTGGGTGAACGGCAGCACCACCTATACGAGTCAAGCCGCGAATACCTTTTACTATCTGTTTTCTGGGACGGTGAACGACGGGTTCATCATCAGCAGCCCGACCCAGTTCTTTTCGTTCAATGCGCTGATTACGGCGCCCGCCTCGCCCACGACCGTGACCTATGAATACTGGAACGGCGCATGGACGGCGTTTAGTCCCACGGTGGCGGGCACATGGAGCAGTTACGGACTCACGCAGGCGCGGTGGACCTCCGGGCTCGTGGCGGGCTGGGCGGTGGGCGGGAGCGGGACGAATGTGCCGGGTGGCAACTTCAATATCCGCGTGCGGCAGACCTCCGGCACGACGACGGTGACGGGGCGGGCCTCCCTTGCTGAATACGAAGATTTATCCTTCAGCGAAATCGTGGCGTCCGATGGTAGCGGGAACAAATATCGCGGCCTCGCGATCAGCAACACGATCAATGCGAACGTGACGGGCGCAAACGGCCTCGACACGGGGACGTTGGGGGCGACGACGTATTACTATGAGTGGGAAATCCTGAATCCCTCTAGCGTGACATGGGCGGGTTTGTTGTCGCTCTCGGCCACGGCTCCAACGATGCCGACCGGCTATACGGCGAAAGTGCTGGTGGGGATTCGGCGCACCGATGCGAACAGCAAGCTCCTGCCGTGGAATCAGGCCGGTGCCCGCATCATCTACGGCGCGCCATTCAAAGACGCGACCAGCGCAGGGGCGACCAATCCCACGGCGCTCACCGTGACGGTTCCGACGCAAGCGGTGACGTGGGTCGGCTCGGCGCTCAATTCCAGTGGGCCGTTGACTGTCTTTCTCAGTTCATTGACGTGGACGACAGGGCTCTCCAACTATGCGGCGACGACAGGCGGGGCGGCGTGGAGCACGCCACCGGCCTTCATTACGATGGTCGTGCCGCAAATGGTGTTTTACGGGTTGAACGGCGGCACGGTGGACATTTGGACGCAGGGCTTTCTCATGGGGGCCAATTTAAGCTAGACTAGGGCGTGCTCGCCCTCCTACTCACAGGTGCGCTCATGGCTGACCTTCCACTTGACTGGTATGGAAAATCGTATTTAGGAAGAGATGTGTCTATCGGCGTACAAGGGGAAAGTCCGACCGGGACCCCGACCAGCGGCGTCGCAGCGATTCCCTCCGGTGCGCTGGGCTCCACCGGACCAGGCCCCGCAGCGGCGGCAGCGGCAGGACCATCGGCGGCAGCAGGCGGACCATCGACGGGGGCGCTTACCGAATTGGGGCAAGGGTTACAAGCCGCGCAATTGGCGGTGCAAGGGGAACGGATTGGGAGTGGCTTGAACGCGGCGAATATCGGGGAGACCGTCAGTTCGGCCATCACCGGACCAGGCGGGCAGTTCACCACGAATTACGGGCCGAACGCCGATATGTTGGTGAATTATCCCGGCACCGGCACCGTGGGCGAACTCACGCCTGCCGCCGAAGGGCCGGTTGCACCAACTGCTGCTGATGTGGCGGCGACCGGCACCGCGACCGCTGCCTCGGCGGGAGCCGCACTCGGCACCGCCGCTGAACAATTCGCCGCACAACAGATTCCGCAAGGCCCGCGCACCAATCTTGAGAAAAGCTTGCTCGGTGCCGAAACGACCTTCGCGTTGCCCATTGCATTGCCCGACATCATCAGCGGGAAATTGTGGGGTCCGCCTCCCTCCATGCCCTTTCCCGCCGCGACGTGGGCGCAGTTGTCGAATCAAGTCAGCACGAATCTCCCGCAAGCCTTGCCTGTCCCGCCGAACGCGACGGACGCGCAACGGCAGCAGATCGAACAAGTCAACGGCCTCATCGGGACGCTGCAACCCTACACGGGGGGCCTGATTCCGCAGTTGCAGGGCGTACAATCCGCTGAAAGTTGGAAATACGCGATGGATCATATCGTGCCGTACATCAAAGGCCAATTTGCACAGTTGCAGCAATTGTATCCGCAGGCGATTCAAGCGATGCAACCGACGCCCGCGCCGGATTTGAGCGTGCTGCGCGGCCCGCAACAGGCCACGGGACCGGCGCAACAGGAGATTCCGGCGGGGTTTTATCGGGGCGGGAAAGATCAGCTATTACAATGAGTGGGAAAATCTTGATTTCAGTGAAAGAGCGGTTTGATAAGAAGTGGATTGCCGTTCCTGAAAGCGGATGCTGGATTTGGGAAGCTGGAGAGTTTGCAGATGGATATGGATTATTTTGGGATAATGAGATTCAAATGAATGATCGTGCTCCCAGAGTTTCCTGGAAACTGTATAAGGGAAAGATTCCTCCTGATTGTTATGTCTTACATCATTGCGATGTGCCGCTCTGTGTCAATCCAGAGCATTTATTTCTCGGTACGCCTCTGATGAATACGCACGATATGATAAAGAAGAAACGACATGGCTGGAAAGAGATTAGTCAATGCCCGAAAGGTCATCCATATACGCCTGATAATTTAAGAAAAGCGTACAACAGAACAGTGCATTCCTGTTTAACATGCCATCGTGAACGTGAACACAAGCGATATTGGGATAAACGAAACCATGTCACTTAATCTACTGCCAGTCGTGATATTTCAAAACATCCCCTTCGGGGACAAAGACGCATGGCTCGATTTTCAACTACCACATTGGCTCTGGCATATCGAGATTGCGAAGAAAACGAACACGCGCCTCGTGCCGCTCGATACCATGCGTGATGATGCGTTCGCACATGCCCTGATGCACAAGGATGCATCGGTCGCGCTCGGATTGCCTGCTGACAATAATTTTACTGATTTCGACTTGAACGATCAGGATTCGTATTACGAGTTTCTTCTAGCTCATGCCGATGCACACTCACTCTTACAAACCACAGCGGGGTTGTAAATCATGGCGTTCGGAATTGACGATTTAGGCGGATTAGCGGGCATTGGTGGAGACTTAGGACTGGGGACCGTGGGTGATCTTGGTGGAAGTTTCAGCGGTATTGGTTCGGTGCCCAGTGTGCCGACGGACTATTCCAGTTTTTTTGGCCCCACTGGGTTGAGCGGCACGCTGACTGGGGAATTGGAGGGTGCAACTATTACAGGTGGTGGAGGATGGGGCACGAATGCTGGTGCTGGTTCTGGTCCGCTCGCTGGTGGCGGACTGAATTTGAATCAACAACCGAACACCGGCAGTTGGACCGATTACATCCGCCCCGCCGCCGCAGGCATCGGCGCCCTCTCGATGGCGGGGCAAATTCCCTTGAGCATTCTCGCGCAAAATGTGGCGCGTCAGGGGCAGAAGGGCTTGCAATCCGCTGTGCAAACGGAACAAGCCGCAGCCGCGCCCGCGATTGCGGCGGAAAACGCCTTGTTGCCTGCGGGCACGCAAGCCTTGCTCGGTGGGCAATTGCCGCCTGAACTCCAACAGTCGGTCGATACGCAAGTGGAGCAATGGAAAGCGGCGCAGTTGCAGAACCTCGCGAACGCTGGTGTGGGTGCACAGGAAGCGCAGGCCATGATCGCGCAACAGGAAGCGCAACTCAGGAATCAATTGACGTTGCAGGCGGCGCAAAGCCTCATGGAAGGCGGGACCACAGCCACACAGATCGGTTCGTATGCAGCGGGCCAAGGCGGGCAATTGGGCCAGCAGGAAATGAGCATCGCTGGCAACGCGATCAACAACGCGAATCGCGCGATGTATGGCCTCTTAGGGATGGGCTATGGATACGGATGATGCAAAGCCTCAACAGATTGCGATGATGGACCTTGAAGGTCCAGGCCCGTCGTGGATGGGGCGGTACCGTCCTCCAAACTTGTTGCTGGGCGGGGAATCATACGACTATCCCCGTGCGTCTGATTTGAAGCAGGACATTGACCAGAGCGGAATAACCGTCGCGCCGACACCCGTGCCGCTCAAATTTCCTGACATGGGTGGAAGAGGAGTGTTGTTGCCGGAAGATCAGCCCGTACAGCCCGTCACGCTTGAGGCAAGGATGCCGCCGCCAGCGGTCAATCCCATGCAACAAATGCTTGAGCAGCAAGCAGGGATGATGAAACTCTATGGCGAGCAATCGCAAGATATTCGGCAGGCGCAAAAAGACCTGCTGCAATATCAACAGGAACAGGTCCGCCCCGCGATCAAACACATTCAGGACTTGGCGAAGTCCACCCCGCCTGAGTTCCCCAAGTTTCTTCAGGAACCCAAAGCGCCGTCCCTTCAGCCGCGTCCGTTCCTCAGTGCCGAAGGGCAGCAAGGGTTGATGTCGATTGTGGCGGGACTCGGCTCGTTTGTGCAGAGCATGTTTGCCTTGTCCGCTCCTGTCTACGGGTTGCAAGCTTTGAGCGGTGCGATGGAAGGCTGGGCCGAAGGCGACAACAACCGCGCACAGAGGCAATGGCACGAATACGAAGGGCTCGTGGCGAGAATGCAGCGGGAAAATAAGAAAGCCCTCGATACATATGAAATTGCGCGGCAATCGAGGTTCGATGACATGCAAATGTTGGACGCGAACCTGCAAGCGAAATTGCACGAGGCGAAGCTGCCGGAGTATGCGTTGCAGTTCATGCAGAGCGGGCGGGAACAGACCGCGCAACAGTTGAATTGGATGCAGCAGAATATCCAGCATTGGCAGCAAATGCTCCATCAGAAGATTCAAGATGACCTCAATCAGGCTCGGCTTCAGGAAACGGAACGGCATAATCGCGAAACCGAAAAGCGCATGTTGTCGTTCGTGCAGCCCACCGAGATTGTCGATCCTAGTGACACGTCGAAGACGATCAAGATTGACGCGAGAACGGGCAAGAAAATAGGCGATGCGCCACGGTTCAGCCCAGAGGGTCGGTTCTTCCGCATTCAAGAGAGCGGCGCCAAGGCGTATTCGACAGGGATTCAGGGCCGACAGATTAATGCGTTCGGCACGGCAGCCGCGCACTTGGACACGCTGCGGAAGCTCGCGAAAGCCTTGGATGCGGGGGACACGAAACGGATCAATCAATTTAAGTTCTGGCTCCAACAGGAACTCGGCGTGGGCCAAGTCCCGGCGACCTTTGACGCCCTGCGTCCGTTGATTGCGGGCGAAATTATGAAGACCGTGGCAGCATCGGGAGGCGGCGTGGAGGAACGATTGCAAGCGGCGGAAGCATTCAATAAGGCGTTGTCGCCCTCGACACTCGATAAAGTGATCGACGGGGAAGTTGATTTGTTATTGGGCAAAATCAATAACCTCAAAGCGGGCTACGATGTCTTGCAATTAGACGAGGTGTTAGGCCCGTTTGAGGGCAT
>Ga0126369_10004655_pt1 | contig 10084 bp, 10 predicted proteins | sample PanSoiMetaPlot_1_FD_109646 | JGI IMG/M metagenome (GOLD analysis project Ga0126369, IMG submission 109646) | Tropical forest soil microbial communities from Panama - MetaG Plot_1 | ecosystem: Environmental > Terrestrial > Soil > Tropical forest > Bulk soil | place: Panama | collected 2016-02-17
ACGATCACCGTGAGCGGCCAGGTCGAGGAGAAGCTCGACGGCAACCGCGTAGTTCTGGCGCTCACTGCCAGGTCGGCCAGCACGAAGGTGCTCACCAGAGCCCGGGCAGTCGTTCGCCTGCCTTGATGCAGTGGCCGTGATGCTTGCCGTCGGCGAGATGCCACATTCCTCACATCAGCCACTCGCGTCCGCTTGTCACGGATCTCAGCGTCATAAATCCGATAAGTCCGGCGTAATTGGCACGGAAATCCGGGCTAAGTCAGGATCGGGACGGTACCGGAGCGGACGATGCTGACGGCGCGTGAGCACGTTGGGCTGGCTGACTACACGACGTTGCGCCTCGGCGGGCCCGCGGCGATCCTGGCCGAAGCGACGTCCGAGGACGAGCTCATTGACCTGGTGCGAGATGCCGACCAGGCTGGCCGGCCGCTGCTCGTGCTCGGCGGTGGCAGCAATCTGGTGATCGCCGACGCCGGATTCCCGGGGACAGTGGTCCGGGTGGCCACTCGGGGCGTCACGGTGGCCGATTCGGATGGCGGCGACGTCGTACGCCTGACGGTGGCAGCCGGCGAGAACTGGGATGACTTCGCCGAGTGGAGCGTGGCCGAGAAGCTGGCCGGGATCGAGTGCCTCGCTGGGATTCCCGGCCTGGTCGGCGCGACGCCCATGCAGAACGTCGGCGCCTACGGCCAGGAGGTCGCCTCAGTGATCGAGTCCGTCGGGGTGTTCAACCGGCGAGCCGGCCAGGTGACCAGGCTGCCGGGAGCTGAGTGCGGCTTCGAGTACCGCACGAGCAGGTTCAAGGCCGAGCCGGGACATTACGTCGTGCTCGATGTGACGTTCACCTTGCGGCGTGATCCGATGTCGGTGCCGATCGGCTACGCAGAGCTGGCTCGCGCGCTGGGAGTCGCCCTCGGCGACTGCGCGCCGCTCGGCGAGGTCAGGGACGCCGTCCTCGGGCTGCGCCGGGGAAAGGGGATGGTGCTCGATTCCGCCGACCCCGACACGAACAGCGCGGGCTCCTTCTTCACCAACCCGGTGCTCGACCCCGACCAGCTCGCCCGGCTGGAGCGACTCGCGGCCTCCCAGTCGCCGGGCGCCACCGTGCCCCGGTACCCGGCCGGGCCTGGCCTGGTCAAGGTGCCAGCCGCCTGGCTGATCGAGCACGCAGGGTTCGGCAAGGGCTACCCGGGCGACGGCCCGGCTCGGATCTCGACCAAGCACACGCTCGCCCTCACCAACCGGGGCGGAGCGACCACCGCCGACGTGATCGCGCTGGCCAGGCAGGTGGTCGCCGGGGTGCGGTCGGCATTCGAGATCGACCTGGCCCACGAGCCCGTGCTGGTCGGTGTGACGCTGTAGTCGGCTGCTAGCCGGACGCACAGCTACATCGCTGGCCCGTTGATGTCGCCCCAGCTGCATCAACGGGCCGGCGATGTAGCCGAGGCTGGTTGGGAGTCCCGTCATGCCAGATTGCCGGGAGTCCCGTCATGCGCGACCGCGCGTATCGGTAGCGGCGGCCGCTGCCTGCCCTTGTTATAGGTCGACTGGAGCACCGCGGCAACGGCGCCTGGCTCGGACTTGACCCTCGCGGGCGTGACGTGCACGACCAGGATTCCCTGGGCGGTCATCGCCGCGTGTCTGGCCAGGTCTTTCTCCCAGGCGCGCGGAGACAGGTGATAGGCCTTTGAGTCAACTTCGGCCGCGACCCCGGCGTCGGGCCACCACGCGTCGGGTTCGGCAAGGAATGCCTCGCCGACGAAGAGCCGCGGGTTGTACATGGGATCCGGCAGCCCGAAGCGCTTGATCAGCGCGCGCAAGTCGCCCTCGGCTACCGACCGGATCCCATCGGCCACCTCCGCTAATGCGGCCTTCAGTGCGCCCGAGCCCTGCTTCGGACCCTCCCGCAGCTCCCTGGCGATGTCCACAATCGTGCACTTGCCGCGCTGCACCGCATCGGCCACGATCGCGCGGACTTCCCTCAGCTCGGTCGGGCCGCGGGCGGCATCCGCCAGTGCGCGAGCTGGCGGTGCCCAGGCAAGCCCGTCGCTGAGGAAGGGCCGGTGGGGCAATCGCGTCGTCCTGATAACGCGAACGAACCCGCTGCTGCGCCGCTTCAGATGTTCCGGAATGAGTACGTCCACGACCCCAGTTGAATCCACCCGGACGCCGAACCGGCGCAGTGCCGCTTGTCCGGTGATCACGCCGCCACGGCCCGCGTACAGTAGGGCCGCAATCTCGCGCTGGCCAATCGTGAGCTGGCCCCGGTGCGCCAGGTAGACGCCCGGAAGCACGACGGTCCAAGCCCCGGCAATCTGGACCCGGTGCCGCAATGCGTCTTTCGTTAACCCTGCAGCTAACGCCTGGGAGCGGGTGATCAAGTCGCCCTGCCGCCGCAATAGTGCGCGAATGGCGCGATCGGCGTCGTTTGCTTCCCGAGTCATGGGCTGAGCATGGCACTCGGTTGTGACACTGGGCCGTCTTCCACCCCCATCAACGGACCGTTGATGGGCCTATAACGCCATCAACGGTCCGTTGATGGGGTGGTGGCACCACGGAGTCCACGGCGTCCGGAGTCGCGAGCCAGGCGTCGATGCCCGAGAGCAGCCCGGCCTGGACGCTCGCCGGGGCGGCCGAGCTGCGGACCGACATCCGGGCCAGGTCGGCCAGAGCGGGATCGCCAAGCCCGTGCGCGTGCCGCGCGATCTCGTACTGCGCGGTCAGCCGCGACCCGAAGAGCAGCGGGTCGTCGGCGCCGAGGGCGACCCGGATGCCAGAGCCAAGCAGCTTGATCAGGGGCACGTCGGCTGGCATGGCTGCGATGCCGAGCGCGACGTTGGATGCCGGGCAGACCTCCAGCGTCGTCCCCCGCCTGGCGAGGCGCTCGCAGAGGGCGGGGTCGGCGGCGGCGGCCACGCCGTGTCCGATCCGGTCGGCGCGGAGATCGTCCAGGCACGCGCGGACGCTGGCCGGGCCGCCCAGCTCACCCCCGTGCGGCACGGCCAGCAGGCCGGCCCGGGCCGCGATCCGGAACGCCGTCGCGAAGTCGCTGGCCGCGCCGCGCCGCTCGTCGCTCGACAAGCCGAAGCCGACCACGCCAGCGTCGGCGTAGCTGGCTGCGAGCCTGGCGGCCGTCCTGCCGTCCAGCGGGTGCCTGGTCCGGTTGGCGGCGATGACGACTCCCACCCCGACTCCTGATACCTGACTCGCCGCGCTCACTGACTCAAGGACGAGCTCGGTGAACGAGGTTAGGCCGCCAAACCTGGTCGCGTACCCCGACGGGTCGACCTGGAACTCCAGCCACCCTGACCCGTCAGCCGCGTCATCGAGGACCATCTCCATGACGACCCGGCGGATGTCGGCCCGAGTCCTGAGCACCGCCCGCGCCGCGTCGTATAGCCGCTGGAACCTGAACCAGCCGCGCTCGTCGGTGCCGTGGAGCAGGGGCGGCCATTCGGAAACGAGGGCGTCGGGGAGCCTGATCCGGTGCACCTCGGCGAGCTCGAGCAGGGTGCCGTGCCGCATCGCGCCGGTGAAATGCAGGTGCAGGTGCGCCTTGGGCAGCAGGTCGAGTCGGCGCGCCATCCGGGGCACGCCTCAGCAGGAGTGGGCAAGCAGGCGGCCGAGCCTGGTCAGGCCCTCCTCAAGATCGGTGTCGGACAGCGCGTAGGACAGCCGGAAGTAGCCCGGCGTTCCGAATGCCTCGCCGGGCACTACGGCCACCTCGGCGCGGTCCAGGACCAGCTCGGCTAGCTCGGCGGAGGTCTGCGGGACCTGGCCGCCGATGGGCCTGTCAAGTACTCCCTTGACACTCGGGTAGCAGTAGAACGCGCCTTCAGGCAGCGGGCACGCGACCCCGTCCATGTCGTTGAGCATCGCGGTCATTCGCGCGCGGCGGCGGTCGAAGGCGGCGCGCATCGTGGCGACCGCGGACAGGTCGCCGCTGACCGCGGCCAGCGCCGCCGCCTGCGCCACATTGCACACGTTCGATGTGGCGTGGGACTGCAGGTTGGCGGCGGCCTTGATCAGTTCGGGCGGACCGATCATCCAGCCGACACGCCAGCCGGTCATCGCGTAGGTTTTGGCCACGCCGTTGAGCACCACGCAGCGCTCGGCGATCTCGGGCGATTGGACGTGGATCGAGCTGAAGGTCGCCGTGCCGTAGACGAGGTGCTCGTAGATCTCATCGGTGACCACCCAGATGCCCTCGGCCGCGGCCCAGCGCCCGATCTCGGCCACCAGCGCCGGCGGGTACACGGCGCCGGTCGGGTTCGATGGCGACACGAACACCAGCATCTTGGTGCGCTCGGTACGGTGCGCGTCGAGCTGGTCGACCGAGGTGAGGTATCCGGTTTCCTCATCGGTGTACACAGGCACGGGGACGCCGCCTGCCAGCGAGATCGCCTCTGGGTAGGTGGTCCAGTGCGGCGTGGGCAGCAGGACCTCGTCGCCGGGATCGAGCAATGCCGCGAAGGCCTCGAACACGGCCTGCTTTCCGCCGTTCGTGACGAGAACCTGGCTGGCGGTGACCTCGAGGCCGGAGTCGCGCCGGGTCTTGGCCGCGATGGCGTCCCTGAGCTCGGGCAGCCCGGGCGTCGGCGAGTACTTGTGGAACCTCGGCTCCGCGCAGGCGCGCTGCGCGGCCGCGACGATGTAGTCCGGCGTCGGGAAGTCGGGTTCGCCGGCGCCGAAGCCGATGACGGGCCGCCCGGCCGCCCGCATGGCGCTGGCCCTGGCATCGACAGCGAGAGTCGCCGACTCGCTGATGGCGCGCACTCGGGCGGACAGCCCGCTGGTCTGCGTTCTCATGGTGGGTATCTTGTCATCCTGGCCGGACCAAGTCTGGTTCGACGCCATGGCCTCCGGCAACGTAGACTTACCCATCTGGTGGTCTCCGTCAGGCTGCGCGAGCATGCCCGGCGGTGGGCGCCGGTCCCCTAGGGCAGTAGCTCAATTGGCTAGAGTTCCGGTCTCCAAAACCGGCGGTTGGGGGTTCGAGTCCCTCCTGCCCTGCGAGTTGACCCGCAGCCCGCGGGGAAACGTTGGCTCTCGCCGGTAACCACCGGTGCGGGCCGGCAGATGGGCACCGACCAGTTCGATTGGTGAGGACATGACGACTCAGGTACGCGGCCAGCGAGACTCCAAGCCGGCCAGGTCGTCAGGCACGGCTAGGCAGCCGGAGCGGACGACCCCAGCGGTCTTCCTGCGGGAGGTCAGGTCTGAGCTGCGCAAGGTGATCTGGCCCACGCGCAAGGAGCTCGGCACCTACACGACCGTGGCCGTCATCTTCATCTTGGTCATGGTGGCCATCGTGGTGAGCATCGACCTGGGGTTCAGCAACCTGGTGTTCAACGTCTTCAAGTGACGGCGGCCGGGTTCGGTTAATCCGGTGCAGCCGGAGGCCCGGCGTGGCAGGCGAGGACAACGCTTACCGCACGGCTGTTCCGCGGCACTGGCGATGCGCGGGAGGCAGCCAGCTTGCGCGCGGCGAGGCCGCGTGCCTGAAACTGATCTCGGGAGAAGTGTTAACGTGTCCGATTCGCAGGTCGGCGGCCCGGCTGGGCCAGGTCCGCTTGGCGAGCCCAGCACCGACGAGGAGGCCGGCATGACTGGCGAGCACGGTGTGCCTGAGCGCACCCTGGCTGAGGAGCTGCTTCCAGAGCAGCTGCTCGACGGGGCCAGCGCGGGCGACGAGTCCGCTGACGAGCAGGCCCAGCCGTCCGAGGCGGACCCCGCCGTCGCGTTCCGCGCCGAGATCAGCGGGCTGCCGGGCGAGTGGTACGTCGTGCACTCTTACGCCGGCTACGAGAACAAGGTGCGGACCAACCTGGAGAGCCGGATCCAGTCGCTGAACATGGAGGAGTACATCTTCCAGATCGAGGTCCCCACGCACGAGGTAGTCGAGGTCAAGGGCGGCAAGCGACAGCAGGTTCAGGAGAAGGTGCTGCCCGGCTACATCCTGGTGCGTATGGAGCTGACCGACGAGTCCTGGGCAGCGGTCAGGAACACGCCGGGTGTCACCGGCTTCGTCGGCCTGTCCAGCAAGCCGTCCTCGCTGCCGCTTGACGAGGTCGTGGCGCTGCTCGCGCCGGTCCCGCAGGAGAAGGCCGCGAAGAAGGCCGAGACAATGCGCGCGGCGGCGGTCGACTTCGAGATCAACCAGTCCGTTACTGTGATGGACGGGCCGTTCGCCACGCTTCCGGCTACGGTGAGCGAGATCAACCCGGTCACCCAGAAGCTCAAGGTGCTCGTGTCGATCTTCGGCCGCGAGACGCCGGTGGAGCTCTCGTTCGATCAGGTCAGCAAGCTCTGAGCACGGTGGCCCGATCCGGCGCTCCGATAACCGATTCCGCCCCGACACGAGAAGGATGACACCGATGGCTCCGAGGAAGAAGAAGATCGCTGCGGTCGTCAAGGTGCAGCTGAACGCGGGCGCGGCCACCCCAGCGCCGCCAGTGGGCACCGCGCTCGGCCCGCACGGCGTCAACATCATGGACTTCGTGAAGCAGTACAACGCGGCGACGGAGTCGCAGCGCGGCAACATCATCCCCGTTGAGATCACCATCTACGAGGACAGGTCGTTCACGTTCATCACGAAGACCCCGCCCGCCGCCGAGCTCATCAAGAAGGCTGCCGCCGTGGAGAAGGGCAGCGCGGAGCCGCACAAGACCAAGGTGGGCAAGATGTCGATGGCCCAGGTCAGGGACATCGCAAAGGTCAAGATGCCGGACCTGAACGCGACCAGCATGGAGGCAGCGGAGAAGATCATCGCCGGCACCGCCCGGTCGATGGGCATCACCATCGAGGCCTGATCCGCCGGGCCCGAACCGGCAAGTGGCAGGACCAGGCGCTGGTCCGCTGACCACGAACTCCTGAGCAACCACACAGGGAGCAGAACATGAAGCGCAGCAAGGCATACCGCAAGGCCGACGAGCTCGTTGAGCCCGCGCGGCTGTACAGCCCCGCTGAGGCGGCGGCACTGACCAAGAAGACGTCCACGACCAAGTTCGACCCGACCGTCGAGGTCGCGATCAGGCTCGGCGTCGACCCGCGCAAGGCCGACCAGATGGTCCGCGGGACGGTCAACCTGCCGCACGGCACAGGCAAGACCGCCCGGGTGCTCGTGTTCGCAGCCGGCGAGCGGGCCGAGGAGGCGCGCGCCGCGGGCGCCGACATCGTCGGCGCCGATGAGCTCATTGAGCAGGTCCAGGGCGGCTTCCTGGATTTCGACGCGGTCGTGGCGACACCTGACCTCATGGGCAAGGTCGGGCGCCTGGGCCGCGTTCTCGGCCCGCGCGGCCTGATGCCGAACCCGAAGACCGGCACCGTCACCGCGGACGTCGCCAAGGCCGTCGCCGACATCAAAGGCGGCAAGATCGAGTTCCGCGTCGATAGGCACGGCAACCTGCACTTCATCATCGGCAAGGCCTCGTTTGGCGACCGCGCGCTGGTGGAGAACTACGCAGCGGCGCTCGACGAGGTAATCAGGCTGAAGCCCGCCGCCGCGAAGGGCCGGTACCTGAAGAAGGTCACCTTCTCCACGTCGATGGGCCCCGGGGTTGCGGTGGATCCCGGCATCACCAGGGGCCTGACCACCGAGCTCGAAGGCGCGGCCGCCGTCTGACGTAAGCGGGACCTGACGTCCCACCGTGCGTCGGCAGCCGATTTGGGCGAGGCGATGCCCGTCGCGTAGGCTGGGCGACGCCAAAGACCGTCGGTTGTCGCCGCGCTGCACGCGCGGTGGCCGAAGGCCCGGGAGACTGGGCGACCCGCGCAGGCGAACTGAGCTGACCGCAGGGTGCCAGCAACCAGGCATCGCTGCCGCCGCCCCGGTGCGCCCGCGCCCGGGGCGTTTGCCTGCCCGGAGCCTTCTGTTGCCGATCCATGCCGGACCACAGGAGGAGGCCCATGGCGAGGGCAGTGAAGGAGGCGACGGTCGCCGAGCTGACCGAGCGCTTCCAGAGTTCGAGCGGCGCCGTCCTCGCCGAGTACCGAGGACTGACCGTCGCGCAGGTCAGAGAGCTGCGCCAGTCGCTCGGCGACAGCGCAACATTCTCCGTGGTGAAGAACACGCTCACGAAGATCGCGGCCACGGACGCGGGCCTCAGCGAGGACTTCTCGCAGCTGCTTATTGGGCCGTCGGCGATCGCGTTCGTCCGCGGCGACGTGGTCCAGGCGGCGAGGGGCCTGCGCGACTTCGCCAGGGCGAACCCGCTGCTGGTGATCAAGGGCGGGGTGCTGGACGGAAGGGTGCTGACGCCCGGCGAGATCACCAGGCTCGCCGACCTGGAGCCACGCGAGGTGCTGCTCGCGAAGCTGGCCGGCGCGATGAAGGCGTCGATGGCGGGCGCGGCGGCGACCTTCGCCGCGCTTCCCACCCAGATGGCGCGGCTGCTCGCGGCGCTCGAGCAGAAGAAGGCGCCCTCGGGCGAGGACGCCGCGGACTAGCAGGGCTGGCGGTAGCGGTCAGTCGCGCGCAGCCCAGACGACCCGAGCAAGATTTACGAGAAGAAGGAAACACGACAATGGCGAAGATCAGCTCTGCCGACCTGCTCGATGCGTTCAAGGAGATGACGCTCATCGAGCTGTCGGAGTTCGTGAAGCAGTTCGAGGAGACCTTCGACGTCAAGGCTGCGGCACCGGTCGCCGTGGCGGGCCCGGCCGGCACGGCTGGCGCCCCGGTGGCCGAGGAGGTCGAGGAGCAGGACGAGTTCGACGTGATCCTCGAGGCTGCCGGAGACAAGAAGATCCAGGTCATCAAGGAGGTGCGGCCGCTGACCGGCCTCGGCTTGAAGGAAGCCAAGGACGTGGTCGACGCTGCGCCGCAGAAGATCCTGGAGAAGGTCAACAAGGAGGCCGCGGAGAAGGCGAAGGCCGTTCTTGAGGCGGTCGGCGCGACCGTCACGGTCAAGTAGCCGGCTGACAGGCCCGGTCACCCCGTGCCGGGCGGCGTGCCCGCCGCCCGGCACCGGCCCTCCCAGGCGCTAAAAAACTAGCCTGCCCCGCGGCCATCCAAGCTAAACCACCACGGCGGTGTGATCTTCGTCACAGTACCTTCCCGGCAGACACAGCAAGCTGGGGTCTTGACGTTTCGCGCGCGAAGAGCGATGCTGCCATCAGCCGTGATTCATCAGGGTACTGAGTAGCTTGACGAGCAGTGTGTCCGCCGACTACACTGCCAATTTGCGCTGCACCAACATGTCCTCGGCTACTTCGCTCGCCCACTTGTGTTGTACGGGGCACTGCGTGGGCACTGTTTCGTGAGTTCACCGTGTCGGTCCTGAGGGGGCGAGGCCGCCAGGGGCATCTTGCGTGCGCGCAGTGACCGTTCGGCGACGATCTGTCATGTAACGAGAAGTACCACAATTAGAAGCACAACCAGCACGGAAGGACCCCTGTTGGCAGCCTCGCGCAGCGCCTCAGCTATCGCACCTGGTCCGAACCGCATCTCCTTCGCCCGCATCAAGGAACCGCTCGAGGTTCCCAGCCTCCTCGCCCTGCAGACGGAGTCCTTCGACTGGCTGCTCGGCAACGACCGGTGGCAGAAGAGGCTCGGAGCCGAGCGGGCAGTCGGCCGCAAGGAGCTCCCAGAGCAGTCAGGCCTCGAGGAGATCTTCGAAGAGATCAGCCCGATCGAGGACTTCACGCAGACGATGTCGCTCTCGTTTCGTGATCATCGGTTCGAGCCCCCCAAGTACACGGACCAGGAGTGCCGCGAGAAGGACATGACCTTCTCCGCCCCGATGTTCGTGACCGCGGAGTTCATCAACAACACGACGGGTGAGATCAAGAGCCAGACCGTGTTCATGGGCGACTTCCCGCTCATGACCGACAAGGGCACGTTCATCATCAACGGCACCGAGCGGGTCGTCGTCAGCCAGCTGGTCAGGTCGCCTGGCGTCTACTTCGACCGCCAGGTTGACAAGACCTCGGACAAGGACATCTTCAGCTGCAAGGTGATCCCGTCGCGGGGCGCGTGGCTTGAGTTCGAGATCGACAAGCGGGACAGCGTCGGCGTCCGCATCGACCGCAAGCGCAAGCAGAGCGTGACCGTCCTGCTCAAGGCGCTCGGCTGGGACGAGGC
>Ga0126369_10004656_pt1 | contig 10083 bp, 9 predicted proteins | sample PanSoiMetaPlot_1_FD_109646 | JGI IMG/M metagenome (GOLD analysis project Ga0126369, IMG submission 109646) | Tropical forest soil microbial communities from Panama - MetaG Plot_1 | ecosystem: Environmental > Terrestrial > Soil > Tropical forest > Bulk soil | place: Panama | collected 2016-02-17
CAGACCGCGGCGGATATGAGGGCTGTTGCTAAAAACCCTTACGATCGCGCCGCTGCCGCGCGGCTTTCCAAGTCACCTTCCGACAATGCGCTCTTGAGAACGATCTGCGTGGCGACGCGCCTGGAAGCGGGCCACGCGGATAACGCGCTGCCACAAACAGCGCGAGCCATTGTGAATTGCCGCATTCTTCCGGGAGATTCTTCTTCTGAAGTGCGGTCTACGCTGATACGCGTTTTGCAGGATCCAAAAATCTCAGTATCTGCGATCGACGACGCGACGCCGAGCGAGCCATCGCCGCTGAAGCCCGAAGTCTTTCGTGCGATCGAGAAAATCACCACAGAAATTTGGCCCGGAGTTCCCGTCGTTCCCTCAATGTCCACGGGCGCCACGGATGGTTTGTTTCTGCGAAATGCGGGGATACCGACCTACGGCGTTTCGGGTTTTTTCGAAGATGTCGAGGATACGCGTGCGCACGGTCGTGATGAACGCCTCGGCGTGAAGCAGTTCTACGAAGGCCGCGAGTTTCTATATCGATTGGTCAAGGCCTTATCGTCGTGACGGACGCGGAGCAGGAATGATTCACGTCATGGATGGTGTTCTTATTCCGGAGAACGAGATCCGGATTACTGCCTCTCGCAGCGGTGGACCCGGCGGGCAAAACGTCAATAAGGTGAGCAGCAAGGTGACTCTGTCGTTTGATGTCCGTAGTTCAGCGGTTCTCTCCGAAGAGCAAAAACGCAAAATTATAGGCAAGCTCGCCACTCGCATCAGCAAAGAGGGGATTCTGCAAGTCGTCTCCCAGCGGACGCGTAGCCAGGAATTGAACCGTCTTGATGCGCTGGCACGATTTTCGGAGCTGCTCCGGCGTGTGCTTACGCCACAGATGCCGCGAATCAAAACACGAGTTTCGCAAGCGGCCAAACAACGACGAGTCGATGAAAAGAGAAAGCACAGCCTGACGAAGCAAAAACGATCGAAGCAAGGATGGGATACATGATTCGTCTGCTATTTACGCTCGCGCTAATTCTGTTCGGGCCACTGCAGCCGCAGACGCAGACGCAATACGGCATCAGCTATCGACTGACAATGCCACGTCCGGCGTCGCACCTGTTCGAAGTGACGATCAATGTTGTTATTCCCGCCAATGACTCCGCAGGTTTCATTGATCTCCAAATGCCGAAATGGCAGCCCGGGCGCTATTCGATCGCAGATTTTGCAGCGAATGTACAGGAGTTCAGCGCTCGATCGCAGGATCGCACGCTTGCCTGGACCAAAATCGATGATCAGACGTGGCGGGTCCAAAGGCAGGGAAGCCGCAATCTCACGGCCACATACAAGGTATTCGGTGATGACTTGTCCGGAACATTCGCGCAGCTGGATACCGGGCATGCGAACTACACAGGAGGTGAGATCTTTATGTACGTCACCGGTCACAAGCCTGATCCTGTGGAACTGCACGTCGAACCGCCGTCAGGTTGGCGAGTTATCAATGGCCGGACCGAGCGACCCAGCCAACAGGATTGGAAATACCCGAATTACGAAACACTGATCGACAATCCAACGGAAATTGGGCCTGATTGGACTGTCGATGATTTCAGTGTCGACGGAAAGACGTATCATATCGTCGTTCACTCACGCGGCGACGAGGGAGGCCGCCGGCCCGCCTTCGTGCGGGATCTCGAAAAAATTGTGCGTGCGGAAGTTGCAATGTGGGGCCCGCCGGAGTTTGATAGTTACACATTCGTTTTTCACTTCGCGGCTGACGATCGTTCCAGCGATGGTATGGAACACCTGTTCTCCACCCAGATCATAGAACCGGGTATCCTGGCCGATCGAACGGCGTACTACGGCGCTCTCGCCACTGCCGCCCACGAGTTTTTTCATGCGTGGAATGTGAAGCGGTTGCGGCCGGTTGAACTTGGCCCATGGGATTGGACCAGGCCTGCGGCAACGCGCGCGCTGTGGATCGCTGAAGGATTTACGCAGTACTACGGGATCGAGATGTACCATCGCGCCGGTCTTGAAAATTCCGAGGGATTCCTGCGCAGCCTTGCCGACACGATTGGGACAATTGAGAATTCTCCCGCGGCAAGACTGATGAGCGCCGAGGCTTCATCAATGGCAGCGCCGTTTATCGATTCTGCCGTACAGCGTCAACGCACGAACCTGCCTAACACATCTCTGAGCTATTACCTCAAAGGCGAATTGATTGCACTCAACCTCGACCTGCTGATCCGGGGCTGGACCGGCGGCCAACGCTCGCTCGATGACGTCATGCGCCGTGCCTATGACGAGTTCTACGTCAAGAGTCCGAAAGCTTCGTATTACCTGAAAGGCCGTGGCTATTCCATAGAGGACTTCACCCGAATCACTTCCGAAGTTGCCGGAAGAGACATGACGTATTGGTTCGACAAGTACGTCCGAGGGGTCGATCAGCTTCCCTATGACGAAGCTCTTGCTGCTGTGGGTCTGCGTGTTGTGAAGTCAACGGCAAGCCAGCCATACACGGCCGGTATAGTTGTCGATCGAGATGATCGGCAATCGCTTCGTCTCGGAGCTTTACAGAACGATTCGCCGGCCGAACGAGGCGGCCTACAGCAGGGGGATGTCTTGCTGTCGATTGGAGGAACTAGTGTCTCACGGGAGAACTGGATGTCGGTGCTGAACCGGTACAAGCAAGGCGATCGCATCAGCGTGACGGTGCGCCGATTTCGGCGGATGGTCGAATTGAGCATTGAACTGGGAGCGCCTGATTTGTTTGATTATCGGATTGAAGAAATGCCGAATGCGTCGGCGCAAATGAAAGTGCTGCGTGCAGGATGGCTGGGTGTGAAGTAAGCTACGTTGTTGTAGCAACGCTTGTTCGAATTGTATAACGCGGAAAGCGGTGGTATAAGTTTGGGATTCCTAGGTCGCGGTAGTGTGCTGGAGCATGGTGCTCATGTCCTCCGCGTCTTCAGAGGAGGTACATGGGTAAGAAACTATACGTCGGTAATCTCCCCTTCAGTGCAACGGACGAGTCACTGCAGGAAATCTTCTCTCAAGCGGGCAACGTCCAATCCGCAAAGATCATCACGGATCGCGACACCGGCCGGAGTAAAGGTTTCGGTTTTGTAGAAATGTCATCGGACCAGGAAGCAGCCGATGCCATTCAGAAATTCAACGGTGCTGAATACGGCGGGAGAAATATGACCGTCGCGGAAGCCCGGCCAATGGCGCCGCGCGAAGATCGTGGTCCTCGCGGAGGACGTCGCGGTTGGTAGTGATTTTCTCCTGTAGGGGCGGTCTATGACCGCCGACGATGTGAAAATTTGCGCGATCGTGGGCGGTCATAGACCGCCCGTACCGCGCGCATTATTGATTCCCCTTCAACGCCCGCGCCTTCCTAACGAGCTGCACAAATTCATCACGATACCCGCTCTTGTCCGCACCTCTGCTTTTCTCCGCGATCTCAATGACCGAATCCATTGTGGACTGTCCCTTGTGCGCTGAGTCGCGGAGGACCATGCCGAATGATGCCACTGCCGCTGCGAACCGAAAATCAGTGCTGGCGTTGTTGAATGCTGTGCGGCGATCGATTACGGGCGTCTCCATCAGTTGGCTTGTGTTGCCATCCGGGTCCTTGTAACGGATGCGGACGTTCAGTATTTCCCCGTTAGCTGCGCGCCGCGTGTCCAGAACCCGTTCCTGATACTTGAGCTGATCGACAGCTGAAATCGCGACTTCGACTCCCCGTGGTACAACCTCAAAAAGCGCGGTGACAGTTTGGCCCGAGCCCATGTCACCGGCATCTTTCTTGTCATCGTTAAAATCCTGATGCTGAAGAGCGCGGTTTTCATAGCCGATCAATCGATATGCATTAACTTCAGCAGGATTGAACTCGACTTGAATCTTCACATCTTTGGCGATGGTCAATAGCGTACCGGTCATTTCCTCGACAAGGACTTTGCGAGCTTCGTTCATCGTGTCGATGTACGCGTAATTGCCGTTGCCTTTGTCAGCCAGCTTCTCGAGCGTGGAGTCTTTGTAATTACCCATACCAAAACCAAGCACGCTCAAAAATACGCCGCTCTTTGCTTTCTCTTCGATGAGCCGAATCAAGTCACCCTGGTTGGTAATGCCGACATTGAAATCCCCATCGGTTGCGAGAATGACGCGGTTCGTCCCGCCTCGAATGAAATTCGCCGTTGCCGTTTCATACGCCAGAAGAATGCCTGCGCCGCCATTCGTCGAGCCGCCGCTGTTCAGTGAATCGATTGCTGAATTGATGACTTCTTTCTTGTCGCCGCTCGTCGAACGCAAATGCACGCCCGACGCACCGGCATACGTGACGATGGCCACGTGATCTCCCTCTCCGAGTCTTTCGACCATCAGCTTCATCGCACTCTTCAGCATCGGAAGCTTCTCTGGAGTAGCCATCGAGCCGGAAACGTCTACCAGGAACACCAGATTGCTCGGAGGCCGTTTGGCCACGTCGACATCTTTGCCTTTGATTCCGATTCGAACCAGCCGGTGCTGCGGGTTCCAGGGCGCGGCTGCCACTTCGGTATAAGCCGCAATAGGATTCCGTCCAGTAGGAGAGGGGTAGTCGTAACTGAAGTAATTGATCATCTCTTCAATCCGAACGGAGTCCTTCGGTGGCAACTGGTTCATCGAGAGGAACCTGCGAATGTTTGCGTACGACGCTGTATCGACATCGATGGAAAAGGTAGCCAGGGGATCTTGAGTGACCCGGACGAAAGCGTTATCGGAGATGAAATCGTAGGCTTCCTTGTTGAACTGTGGACGGTCTACACGATCGCCCAGGGCTCCGGCCACGGTCGTTGGGCCAGGGGTTCCGGCCGGCAGAGTCAGAACCTTGTTTTCAGCAAACGAATACGCAGGTAGCGGCCGCTGTGCTGCGGGAGGCACAGCGGGAAGTGATCCACTAGCTTGCGCTCCCTGCTGTAGGAGCTGCCCTGCTTGCTGCCATTGTCGGATTTGCCGAAGGTTCTCCACTTCGGCGGCTACCTGCGCTGTCTTCCGTGCAGACTCTACCTTATCGCGGCTGACAGCAGTGGGGTTTGTCTTGACGCTTTGTCCGCCGTCCCTTTCTTCCCGCTCGCCCACAGGAGCCGGCGCTGTCGCAGCCTGCGGCAAAGGTGCGTCCTGTCTCGAACGGAGTAATGACGGAACGGAAAGCGTTGCCACAACCAACAATCCCGCGGCCACCGACGCAGCAACTCCGGCCCACCGAAACATCGGACGGCTGAACTGTAGGGGCGGTCTGCGACCGCCCGGACGCTCATCGAGCGCCCCTACAGGACGCGCGGCGGCGCTTGTGATGACATGCCTTTGTTCCGGGGCCAGCCCGACTGCCTGCTCCAGAGTGAATTCGTGCCTGAGTAAGTCTGTTGCAAGCCGGATCTCTTCGACTACTTCACGGGCGGCCGCTGAAGATTCCAATTCCTTCTCGATCTGGGCTCGTTCGGCGTCATTGAGTTCGCCAAGAACATAGGCCGTCCATTTCGGATCATCGGGATTGATATTCATTGGATTCTCCTCTTCGCAGACTCCGCGAGCAGTTCCTTGCGCAACGTCTTAATAGCGGTATGAATTAAGAAGCCGACGTTCGTGACGGAGAGTTTTGTAATTTCGCTGATTTCCTTGTAGCTGAGGTCGCTTTGAAATTTGAGCCGTAGAACCTCGCGTTGGTTTTTGGGCAATGTATCCATCAGTCGAAGCACCTGCGACATTGTTTGCTCGTGTTCAAGCGAAGCGCCGGGCCGATCATATGTGATCGGTATAGTCTCCGGATCCTTCAGAGGGCTCATTCGGTTCTCCTTCTTGCGAACGTCAAACGCCAGATTACGGCAGACGGTGAATAGCCATTGGGCCAGATGGCTTTCAACACGCGCGGGTTGCTCTTTACAGAGACGGAGAAATGTTTCTTGAACGACTTCACGTGCGCGTTCGACGTCACCGACAATCCACGCTGCATAGCGGAGAAGATGGCCCTCATATTGGTCCAGCGCGGCCACGATCCATGTGGATTTCGTCGCGTCTTCCATCCTTGCCTCACCTCTAGTAACGTTCGAAAGGCACGTTTATTAGACATGCGGAACGATCCTTTTGTTCAATGGTTTGAGGCGCTCGAACGCCGCCACATGGCCAATTTCCAGTTTTCAGAGATCCGGAGGGCGGTCCAGGCGCTTTCTTGTATTTATGTCGAGCGGCGGAACCGGATTGATACGGGAGCGGCGTTCAGCGGTGCGGGAAAGCGAGCGGCATTTGCCATGTACTTCGCACCGCTCCATTTCCTTCTGGTACGCGAGATCGTCCGGAAGCTTGAAGCTCGTGTTCCGGCGAACGTAGCAATACTCGATCTCGGTTGCGGGACGGGTGCTGCGAGTGCTGCCTGGGCTCTGGAGTTGGCAGGGCAACCGCGTGTCGTCGGCGTGGATCGCAATAGCTGGGCACTTCAAGAATGCCGGTGGACCTATGAGCAATTAGGCGTTCGGGGTACCGTCCGGTCTGCTGAGATCAGCATGCTGAGAATTCCGGCAAGCACGGCAGTCATCGCTGCATTCACGATTAACGAACTGGATTCGGCGGCTCGCGACCGTTTTCAACGAGACCTGACTACGACCGCTCACCAAGGAGCGCCTGTTTTGATTGTTGAACCGATTGCGCGACGTTTGACGTCGTGGTGGGACGATTGGGCGAACGAGTGGCGAGTACTCGGAGGTCGTCAGGATGAGTGGCGATTTCGTGTGGATCTACCCGAGCGCCTCACGTTGATGGATCGAGCTGCCGGCCTCGATCACCGTGAACTTACCGCCCGGTCGCTCTGGCTGCCCGCGGGCGCGTGATACAATCCCGCGCCATGATTTGTCCAAATTGCGGCAAACCAAATGATGATCGCGCCATGTATTGCCAGGGCTGTGGAACCACACTTCAACACGCCAAACCTGCAGGTAGTGCCGTTCGCGGCACCACACTGTACGCCGGGTTCTGGGTTCGTTTTGTCGCAATGATCATTGACGCGGTCATCATCGCTGTCGGCAGTGGTTTGGTTTCGGCAGCTACGTTAGGCGCCGGCATCGTCGTTACGTTCGTCGGTCCGTGGCTGTACGAAGCCTTCATGCTGAGCTCAGAATGGCAAGCGACAGTCGGCAAGCGCGCGATGTCGATCGCTGTCACCGGCATTGACGGAAACCGCATTTCTTTCGCTCGGGCCACCGGGAGGCACTTTGCTAAGTGGATCTCGGTTTTTACTCTTGGAATCGGCTTCATCATGGTTGCGTTCACCGCCAAGAAACAGGCGCTGCATGACATGATTGCCGAAACCCTCGTCGTCAACCGATAAGCCCTTTAAAAACGGAAATGTTCCACGGAATTGGTGGATAGTCCGCTCTAGTGGCACACCGCTGTCCCTCTAACTTGTTGAAAAATGGATTAGCCAGCAGATTGGCAGCCGCGTTGCCATGTCGTCCGCGACCGAGGAGACGCCAGACGGAACACGGAGGTTAAGGTGCGCAAGGCGCGATTGATGGTATTGGCGTTAACAGTACTAGCGATCCCCAAAAATCTAGTCGCCCAAGCCGGAACGAGTTCGGTTGCCTACTCGACTGCGAACTTCGGCGCCACAACTATCGAGACCACCGGCGGCAGTGCCTCCCTGGTTGTAGGCTATGCGAAGGCTCAGCCCGTAGCGAGCACCACTCCCACAGGGTTTGCCATCCTTGGACTTCGGGAGAACGGAGTCCTTGTCACTGAGACCGCAGTGCCGGGCATGACCGCTATCACATCCGGCAGGACCTTTGCCGAAGTAAACGGCCCGATTAATACCGGTCTGGCGATTATGAACCCCAGCAGTGCGCCTGTTGTTGTTTCATTCGACTTTACCGATCAGGCTGGAAACGATTTCGGTCAAAACAGCTTCACGCTCGCCGCTAATGCTCATATCGCGAGGTTTTTGAGCGAAGCGCCGTTCGGTTTGAGATCAGGATTCATAGGAACATTGACGTTTAATTCGCCAGCTCCGATTGCCGTCACGGCAGTGCGAACGCTGGTGAACGAGCGAAGCGAATTTCTGATGACAGCGCAGCCTGTACTGACGCTCCCGGGCGACATCTCAGTCGGGCCCGTGCTTCTAGCGCATTTCGCAGACGGCGGCGGCTGGAGAACAGAGGTAATCCTGATCAACACAACAGATTCAATGATTGCGGGAACAGTCGAGTTTTTTGGCCAAGGCACACCGACAGTCGCCGCAACGCCCTTGACCTTGACGGTCAACGGATTATCTGCGGCATCGTTCAGTTATACGCTCCGCCCGCGCGCCTCGACAACGTTTGAAACATCCGGACCAGCGGCCGGCGCTATCCAGACGGGTAGCGTTCACATCACTCCAACTGGAGGGACTACCGCGCCGTCTGCGTTCGCCTTGCTTTCGCTTTTCAGTAATGGCGCCACGTCAACTCAAGCTACGGTTCAGACGCAGGCGGCTGCGACCGCGTTGCGTTCGTATGTTGAAGTGAATTCGATCGGACCAGTTCCAGGGGCGATACAAACTGCCATCGCGATCGCGAACGATTCCGCCACTGCCGCCACTGTGAACCTGGAACTCAGGGGGCTTGACGGATCGAGCACGGGCCTCACGTCCAGCGTCATTGTTCCGGCGTTCGGCCACATTGCGAATTTCGTGCACGAGTTGTTTCCGTCGTTAACTGTTTCTGCTGCTGGGCCGTTTCGCGGTCTGCTGAGAATCACTTCATTCAGCTCAATCGCGGTTTTAGCTGCCCGCGCTCGTTACAACGAGAACGGCAGTTTCTTGATCACGACTACACCAGTGTCGAACGAAGCGTCCTCGGCTAGCGCGGCCGAGCTTGTCTTTCCTCAGATCGTCGATGGCGGCGGCTACGCGACGCAGTTCGTCTTATTCAGCGGTATTACCGATCAGAATACGACCGGAAATTTGAGTTTCTTCGGCCAAGATGGTCAGCCTTTGAATCTTACAGTTCGCTAAATTTTGGAGGTCAAAATGAATTGGCTTAAATCGAAAACAGCAATGATCGCCGGCGGGTGTCTCGCAATCATCGGCCTGCAAGGCTACGGGATGATGTCGATGCGGAGCACTATGGACGAACGCATCCGCACCGTCGAGAACGATATGCAAGAGATGCAGAAGCAGAACAACTCGACGCTCACGAAACTCGCTTCGGAGCTCCAGGTCGTTACAAAAAGCATTGGCATCAACGAACAAGAAATGCAAAACGCGCAGGTGAAGTTGCAGCGGGATAATGCGCAAACAACAAAGCGGCTGCGTCGCGAACTGTCGGCGAAAGCTGATTCGAAGACCGTCACGCAGTATCACGATGAAACCACCAACAAGCTGAATGAATATCAGCAGGACACGACGACGAAGTTCGCAGGCGTGTCCGGCGACATTCAAGGCGTTCGTACGGATCTCAACAGTACTCGTAACGATCTCAACGCTACTCGTGACGATCTGGCAAACAGCAAACGAGACCTCGGAACGCTCATTGCGCGCAATTCGACAGAGCTAGGTGAGTTGCGCCGGCGCGGCGAGCGCGACTACGTCGAATTCGACCTTCGTAAGACAAAAGATTTCCAGCACGTCGGCGATATCTTGGTGCAATTAAGGAAAACCGATGTTAAGCGGCAGAAATTCGACGTCGTGATTAACACGGACGACAAAAATATTCTCAAGAAAGACCGGACCGCGAACGAGCCGGTGACCTTCCTTGTCGGCCATGACCGTGTGCGTTACGAGTTTGTTGTCTTTACCGTTGATAAAGACAGGATCCACGGCTACATCAGCACACCGAAGGATAAGCTGGTCGCCGCAGAAAGTCCATTACAGCGCCGTTTACAGTAACGCTGCTTAGGCGTCGGCTGAAGCCGGCGCCTGCCAGTCGGTGCGTAACGGCACTTGACATCGCAAAGACACGGAGACACAACAAGCACGGAGGAAAGAAGACATGCGATTCGCGTGCGCGATCATTCTTGTCGTCGGACTCGCGTTGCCTGCGCAGGCCGCGGATGACGGGAAGGGCTGGTCATTTTTCGGCCGCTTCAGCG
>Ga0126369_10004657_pt1 | contig 10083 bp, 11 predicted proteins | sample PanSoiMetaPlot_1_FD_109646 | JGI IMG/M metagenome (GOLD analysis project Ga0126369, IMG submission 109646) | Tropical forest soil microbial communities from Panama - MetaG Plot_1 | ecosystem: Environmental > Terrestrial > Soil > Tropical forest > Bulk soil | place: Panama | collected 2016-02-17
AATCCGTTTCTGCATGCGTTTTATGAAGGCGAGCGGGGTGCGGCGTTTCAGGCGCAGTTCACCTTTCTGGTGCGGCGCTTTGAACAGCTGCAGGCGCTCGACCTCGGTCCCCAATCGCAGCGGACGGTCGTCGCCGACTTCATTTTCGAAAAAGACAAATTGTTTACCTGCCTCAACCTCACCGACGCAGAACTCGATACCTACAATCGCTTCTACAACCACTTCCGTGAACAGCTCCCCACCCCCGACCTGGTGATCTACTTGCAGGCCACACCCGAGGTGTTGAAGAAGCGCCTGAAGAAGAAAGCGATGGCGGGCGAGCGCGGGGTGAGCGAAGAGTATCTGGCAGAAGTGGTGAAAGCCTACGAGCACTTCTTTTTTCACTACACGTCGTCGGATCTGCTGATTGTGAATACGTCGGAGATCGATTTCGTCGAGCGCAATGAAGATCTGCAAGAACTGCTGCGCAAAGTTAGCGAGCCGATCAAGGGCACACAATACTTCCTGCCATTGGGAGGGCAGGAGGCGGCCAGCGCCTAGGCGGGTGTCATCCAGAATCATCCGTCCGGAAAGGCAAGAAGCAAAGCAATTCGTTGGCGGGAGTGCTCCCGGTTGAATTCAACGGTTTTGAGTTCGACGCCACAGAGCCAGACCGGCGAGGGTGCGGGCAGGGCGGGGCGAACCGTCGAAGACAAGGGGCGGCGCAGGCGATGTCGCTAACTTGTTGATAACACGATATATCGTCTGGCTTGGTCGAGGGAGATTCTGGGCTCGCCAGTCCCCACTTTTGCAGCTAAAATGTTGTTCAGCGTCACCTCAAGGACGCCACGATGCGTGCACAGGCTCCATCCGCCGCGGCGGAGGGGCACTGGAGGACCTCATGAGTATCACTCCGATCGGCCGCTCCTTTGACGGGCATGGCCGGAAGGTCACCACAGCTACTCTCCGGGAATTAAAACTCCACCGCGATCCGATCACCTGCTTAACGGCCTACGACTACGCGACGGCACGACTGGTCGATGAGGTAGGCATCGACGTGGTGCTGGTGGGAGATTCGCTTGCCCAGACCATGCTCGGCTACGAGAACACCCTCTCGGTCACGGTGGACGAGATGCTGCACCACGTGAAGGCAGTTCGCCGTGGCGTGAAGAACGCGCTGCTGATTGCGGACATGCCTTACGGGTCGTACCAGGTTGATCCAAAATTGGCCGTGGTCAACGCGACCCGCTTTGTCAAGGAAGGCGGGGCGGAGGCGGTAAAAATCGAGGGAGGTGCAAAACGCGCGGATCTGATCCGTCACATCGTTGACGCCGAAATTCCGGTTGCCGGACACATTGGTCTGACACCCCAATCGGTCAACGTGATGGGCGGATACAAGGTGCAGGGAAAAGATCTCGGCGCCATCGAGCAACTCATGCGGGATGCCGTGGCGCTCGATCGCGCGGGCGTTGCCTGCCTGTACCTGGAGGGTATTCCGCGCGAGGTGGCGGCGATGATTACCGCCGAAGTGGGCACACCGACAATCGGAATTGGAGCCGGTCCGGAATGTGACGGCCAGGTGCTGGTATTCCACGACCTGGTGAACCTGACGTTCGGCCCCCCCGCGAAGTTTGTGCGGCGGTATGGAGATGCGGCGGCAGTGATTACGCAGGCCGTCGCGGCATTTCGCGCCGACGTTCGCTCCCATCAGTATCCCTCGGACCAGGAGTCGTATCATTTGCCGAAAGATACGAGGGTTGGACTGGAGAACGTGCTGGAGCGCAAGCGGGCGATGCGCCGGTAGCGATCGGCCATTGTTGGGTTGCCCGCCCTTCGAGGGCAGCCGGTGCCGGGTAAACGGAACTGTGCTGTCTTGTTTGGCGTACCTTGGAGAAGGGGGCCGCTTCCCCTGCGCGGGTCCCTGCGGGCTCCCGCAAATGCTAGGCTATAAGAGGGAGGCAAACACAATGCTGGCAACTCATTTCCTCTTCTTCCCATTTTTCGGGTTTTCGTTCCTGATGTATTTTCTGCCGTCGATCGTGGCATTGGCGCGCAGCAAGCGGGATCTGCTGGCGATCTTCCTGCTGAATCTGTTCCTGGGATGGAGCGTGATCGGGTGGGTAGTCGCCCTGGTGTGGGCGGCAAAGAATGACGCTGCGGTGGTGGCGAGGTAATTGACCGCCGTGAATCCGTGGCGCGCGCGGTTGACGGTGGCGATCCTGGCGACGCTCGGTCTGTCCTGTTGCAGCCAGCCACCCGCCGCTCCGGCGCCGGATCCGGAGACACTGCTGCGAGCGATCCCTCCCGCGAGCGCCAGCCAATACGATCGGATTCGCGATATGAAAGCCTGGAAGAATCCCTATCTCATTGTTCGAAGCGACGGAGTCGCGCTGCTCGATGCGGCGGATAATGCGGAAATTCACCTGAAGCCCGACGAACTGCTTCCGGCATTGGCCAGGTTACCGGCTTCGAATTGGCCTTATGGGCGTGTGGTTGCGGCGGCCGAGAACAGCACTCGCAGTTCCGAGCAGGATGCCGTCGCGATCCGCCGCAATAAAGGCATCGTGGGCGGGATGCTCGAAGGGGCGCACATCGCGGTGAAGTGGGTGCCTTCGGCGTAGGCGGAATCCCCGCTTCTCGCGCGCAGATCGCGCGAGGAAAAGGGGCTTTCGGTCGGTGGTTGATGCGAAGCCTGCCTTGAAAATCTGCACGACAATCGACGAAATGCGGGCGGCGTCGCGCGCGACGCGCCGGGCGGGGAAGCGCCTGGGATTGGTGCCGACCATGGGCGCGCTGCATGAAGGTCATCTCTCCCTGGTGAGGGCGGCCCGCCGAGCCAGCGACGTCGTGAGTGCGTCCATCTTCGTCAATCCCACGCAATTCGGACCGAATGAAGATCTGGCCAGGTATCCACGGTCGTTTGAGCGCGACTGCAAGCTGCTGGAGAGCGAGGGGGGCGATCTCGTCTTTGCTCCCACGGTGGAAGAAATGTATCCGACTTCGCGGGACGGAAGTGTCCGGCCCGCATCGGGGACCTGGGTGACGGTCGAGGGACTGAGCAACAAGCTGGACGGGCGGTCGCGGCCGGGACATTTTCGCGGGGTCACAACCGTGGTTTCCAAACTGTTTCACATCGTCGAGCCGGACGCCGCGTTCTTCGGGCAGAAAGACGCCGCCCAGGTGGCCGTCGTACGCCGGATGGTGCAGGATTTGAATCTTCCGGTGGAAATTGTCATCTGTCCCATCGTGCGCGAGCCGGACGGACTGGCGATGAGTTCCCGCAACGCGTATCTGGACCCAAAACAGAGACAGCAGGCGCTGGTGTTGCATCGCGCGCTCGCGAGGGTGCAACATATGGCGGAGCGGGGCGAACTGGGCGCGACGAAGCTGGCCGCTGCCGGACGGCAAGAAATCGCCAGCGAACCCGCGGTGCGGCTCGACTATTTCGAACTGGTCGATCCGGACACGTTAGATCCGGTCGCGGATGCGTCGCGGGGAGCGCTGGTGGCGGTCGCGGCTTATGTGGGCAGCACGCGATTGATCGACAACATCGTTTTGAGACCCCGGGAGTGAGAACTTTATGGCACACCAACTCGAGGACTCCATCGCTCTTCTCGCTCGTACTCCGGCGGCGCTCAACGCACTTTTACGAGATCTTCCGGAAAGCTGGACCGCGAGCAACGAAGGCGACAACACGTGGAGCGCCTTCGACGTTGTCGGCCATCTGATTCATGGGGAGCGCACCGATTGGATGCCGCGGGTGGAACGGATTCTCAACTTTGGCGAGAGCCGCGCGTTCGATCCTTTTGACCGGTTCGCGCAAGCACAACAGAGCCAAGGCAAGACGTTGCCACAATTGCTCGATGAGTTCGCAGGTTTGCGCTCGGAAAACCTGGGAAAATTGCGCGCTCTGAACCTGCGATCCGAAGATTTCGGGAAGAAGGGCAGGCATCCGGTGCTGGGGGTTGTGACTTTGTCCGAACTGCTGGCCACGTGGGCGGCTCACGATTTGACCCATCTGCACCAGATCTCGCGAATCATGGGGTATCAATACCGCGAGGCGGTTGGTCCGTGGAAAGCGTATCTGGGAGTGATGCACTGCACCGGCCACGGAGCCTAGACAGGCTGGGTCCGCTAGGGCAGCGGGCTGCTTGCCAAAATGTGGCCAGCCTCCAGGCGCTGCCGCACCAGGGCTTCGACTTCACTCCAAAGGTTGGGATCGCACTCGCTCTTCATGTGATTGGACATGAAGGTGCGATCGAACCACGAGAGGTCGTGGCACTCGACCGGGATCTGATGGTAGTCGAAGCGATGATTCCCGAGAATCTGGGTTTTGGCGCCGTTTGCCGCCCATATGAGTGACCGCCCGTGAACCAGGCCATGAGGCTGATAGAAGTTCGCCGCGGCAACGACGTTGTCCGGAATCACCGCATCTTGTTGCCAGAACTTGGCGACACTATCCACTTGAACGGTGAGCAAAACGGGAATTCCCGCCCGGTCTAACTCCCGCGCCAATAGCACGACCGCTGCGGCCCCCCAACTGTGCCCGTACAGGATGACGCGGGCCCGGTCTTTCTCCGCGTGACTCAGCGAGCCGTCATGATCGGTGTCGAGCAAGCGAACGATGGTGTGTAAAGCGGCCTTGCGGTGGCGATTCTCAAAAACCTGGACATAGGCATCGTTCGAGAAGGCTTGTCGAAGGCGATCCGCGAGTTGCACCGGCCCTTGACGGGCATCGTCGTGGCGGACGAAGCCGCCGGTGAAACCCACCACAATGAAGGACGGATTCTGGGGAACCGGATGGCCGACGGCCCCATCGGCTGCCAGCGACGGGGACCGCAGGGCACACAGCAGAGAGGCCACAGCCAGCAATCGAGATGGCGCGAAGCGGGACAGGCGCGCCTCCAAGTCCATTAAGATGATTCACGCCACCGAAGAGATTGCGGCAAAATTCCTTTGGGAACTTTTTTTTGAGCCGCCGCCAGTGGCGAGTAAAAGCCTTGTCTAGCAAGGCTTCTCACGCATTCCAACCCGCACGACAGTCTACACCCGCTGTCAAGCGCGGGGGCGGCCAGTCGATGGGGAACGGGGGGGCTTGTTCTCCTGTTTGAGGCCGGGGGTTTGTTTTGGACCGGAGACGAACCGATTGCCGCTGATCAGGTAGCGAAGGGACCGATCGGCGGCTTTGGTAATGCCGATCCGCGGCGTAAGGATAATGCCGCGGGCGCGGGCGCCGTCGTCGCCGATCCACAGGCTGCTGGAGGCCGAAGTCAGGTCGCTCTCGTTGTCCCGGTTGCGGGTAATCGAAAAAGCTTCTGAGAGCCGCCCCGGTCCGCTGGTGAGTTTGGGCAAGTCTTTGTCCCCGCGCAGTTCGATGCCGCGGGAAGCCGCCATTTCTTTCAGCCCGGAAAGAGGTTCCAGCGCACGAAACAGCACGCATCCGGCTCGGCCTTCGGGCTCGCAGGTGACGTTCAGGCAATAGTGATTCCCGTAGATGAAGTAAACGTAGGCGTGCCCCGGCGGGCCGAACAACACGGAGGTACGAGGAGTGCGTCCGGCCGCGGCATGGGCCGCGGGATCCTGCTCTCCCAGGTAGGCTTCGACCTCGACGATGCGGGCGGTCAGGTCGGGGGAATTCGGGATGCGGGAGCGACGAACCAGCACCTTGCCCAGAAGTTCACGGGCCACGCGGCGGGGGCTGCGAGCGAAAAATTCGCGCGACAGCGGATGGAGCGGGGCGGGCTGTGGGCGGGGTGCGGATGTCGGCATCGGGCGAATCTTAAACGATGACGCCTCAAGCGGGCTAAAGGCAATTGCTTGGGGGCGGGGCGGCAACCGGGTTCACCCCGAAAGATGCTGTATTCTTGGGCACGAGCGAGGTTACATGGCTAGATTGATTTAGGCTCCATGTTGTGCGCTTCGGTGACGTTGGAAGGTTCGTCGTTGAACGACCTTCCCGGCTCGTAGGCACGCTTCTCATGCCGGCTGCCGACTTTCGAGATCACGTCATGCCAGCCATCGTCCCAGCTGATGCGGGCTTCCCCATCCACCAGAGTCCAGGTTCCGCGCGGCGAACCATGGGTTTTCCTTGCGTCCCCGTTGGACTCCAAGGTGATGAAAAATTTTGGACCGTTCGGCCCCTCGCGAACTTCCCATTTGCCGATGTAGTGCGAGCGGCCGGGCGTCGCCGAGGCGAACATGGAATCCGCAAACTCGATACGGTCGATCTCGCCGGAGATTTTTTCGCGGTGCCCATCCTTGTAGAGGATGGCGGCGGGAGCTTTCAGATCGACTCGTTCCACTTGTGCCGTGGTCAGCGTCTGGCGATGGCCGTCTGTGTAGACGATCACGAATGAACCGTGGTCGGCGGCCGCGTTGGTTGTCGGGATTGCGATGGAGAAGGTGAGAAACAGGATGGATGCGGCAACCAGGACTTGAGGGCGGCGCATGATTGCTCCGAATACGGGCTCAGGGTGAATGAATGTATCCAAAACAATATACGCCGCTGCGCGGCGAAAGGTTCCAAGGTGGTTACTTTTCGCAACCAGGGAGTTGGCAGGAGCGCTCTCGGTTGCCCTGCCGCCTATCCGGCCTCCGCAGGCGCCCGGGATCGGCCAAAGCCGGGAGCCCGGCGCCGACTCCTCAGGCCACGCCCTTAGCGGCGTCTTTCAGGTATGCCAGGACCTGTTCGGCGTGCCCATCCGCTTTCACGTTCTCGAAAATGTGTTGGATCCTGCCCTCCGGCCCGATCACGAACGTCGTCCGCGCCACCCCCCGGACTTTCTTCCCGTACATGTTCTTCTCCTTCATGACGCCGAAGGCCTCGGCCACGGTCTTGTCGGTGTCAGCCAGCAACGGGAACGGGAGGCGCTCTTTGTCCTGAAATTTCTTTTGCGCTTTGGGGGTGTCGGGGGAGATCCCAAGCAGCACGGCGCCCGTCTTTTGAATCTGTTTATATGAGTCGCGGAACCCGCGAGCCTCGATCGTTCAGCCCGGCGTATTCGCCCGAGGATAAAAAAACAGAATGACAGTCTTAGCGCGCAAATCCTTGAGCGCGACATCTTTTCCGTTCTCGTCCTGCAAAGTGAAGTCAGGGGCTTTATCATTAACTTGCATGCGAATATCTCCCGGAAGACCACGAATCAATGCTCGAAACGGGGCCACGTTGACACCCGGCACGTCCACGGTTCCTAGGATTTTACACCGCGGGATTATGGTGGTCGCGGCGCTGGCGGTGCTCGCCTGTTCGCTGGCGTTCCCTCTCGGCGCGTTCGCGCAGGAGGAACGTCCGCAAATCATGCCCAGCGAGCGCCGGGCACCCAGGAAGAAAGACAGCGGCCCGCGAGCCGTCGCCGTGCTGCGCATGGCCGCCAACGGCAAGACTTCGGTGGTGCCCATCGCCATCCTCATTAACAACAAGTTCTGGGACGCGTCGGCCTACAAGGCGGATCCCGTGCCCATGGCGCTCGACTTCGGCACGGTCTACGAGGGTGAACAGACCGGGAGTTCCCTGGGGCTGTTTACCGTCAGCAACGCTCTGCACAGCAACGCCGTAAACAGTCAGGCTCCCTGGATCGGCACGGGCTCGTGGCATCCCAATGGCATGGAGGAGCCCAAGAAAGCCCAGAAAACAGACAATGTTCCTGTGGGCATGAATACGGAGGAGCAACCCCCGCGGTTGACGCATACTCCGTCTGCCACCACGCCGGCCCCGACCCCTGCGCCAGGTTCCGGTGGCGCTCCCAGCTCAACGACGCCGCCTGCGAGTGATTCCAAGCCCAGCGGATCTTCTGGTTCCGGAGATGAGCCGCCGCGCTTGAGCAAGCCTGCTCCCAGCCCCTCGTCAGGGGCGCCCAACGGGGGTGGAGCCCAAACTCCGCCGAGCCCTTCTACGCTCCCTGGACCTGCCTCGGGCGCGCCCTCACCAGGCGACTCGAAGTCGAAAGACGCCAAGGCGACGGCCGAGAACGTGCCTGCGTCCGACAGCGGCGCCAAGGAGGAAAACAGACCCCGCCTGCGGCGCGGAAAGCCGGCCGAGTCCTTCTCCGGCGAGGAGGTGCCGGGATACAGCAAGCCGGGAGAGAGGGCGGCGGCCAATCCGACGGCGCCGGCTGCGGCCGGCAAGGTTGTGCAGACGGCGGCAACCGAGGCGGACGTCAAGCTAATTCCGGCTATTTCCGATGCGGCCGGTCCCGCCCCGCACTCTTACGCCTACACCTGGGTGAAGGGCGACGAGGAGGATCGTCGTAAGCAGATGACGGATTACGCCAAGCAGCAGGTGCGCGCCTACGTTGCGGCTCTGGAGCGAAACCGGATTCCGGCCCAGCCCGCGCCGAAACCCGCGCACCCCGCAGCCCTGCATCATGCCGCCCAGCCCGAACCAATCCTCGAAAATGTGCAGATGGTGGCCTACGACTTGTGGAATTCGAACCAGCCGATCATTGTCTTCAGTGCCGAAGCGCACCTGCCTTCGCCGCCGGCGGGTGCGGCACATTCTGAAGTCGACTCCGAGCTGCAATATTCCGTCATGCTGGTGGCCTATCCAGACATCTACAACAACCTTCACCGGCTCTACCTCGGTGTGACCGACAAGATGCATTTGGACGTGACGCCGCGGCTCGAGCTCATCGATGCGGTCGACGCCGACGGCGATGGCCGCGGTGAATTGCTGTTCCGGCAGACGTCGGACCAGGGAACCGGGTGGGCCATCTATCGCGCGACGGCCGACAAGTTGTGGAAGATGTACGACAGCTTGAGCCCGCTGTAGTCGGCGCCAATCGAAAACGCCAGCCAAAATTCCCACTTCTCCGAAAAAAAGCGAGAAGTGGGTCACTGGTTTTCTTCGTCTGACCTCAGCTCGTGCGTTTTGGCTTTTGCAGCGCCTGCGCTGCCTGGCAAAGAAAGGCATTCACCGCGTCGCTGAACGGCCGTTGAAAGCTCGCTGGCCAGTTGGCCTCGTCCGCATACAAGTTCTTCAGGCTCCGCTCGATGCCTGGGTCGCCACCCGTGAACATCGCCAGTAGAGCCTGGCGGCGCCGGGCGAGCGTTAGCCCGGTTTCGCCCGAGGGCTGTTCCCCCCGCGAAATGGCGGCCTCGGTATCTCGCACCAGATCGGCCCATCCGCGCTCGGACTCAGCCTGCACCTCGGGCGACCAGCGCCGGCCGAGATTGGCCCGTTGCTCTTCGCTGTAGTAGTTTTTCATCCAGCCTTTTCTGGTCTGCATTTGAATCACCTCGATGACTTTGCGGAATGGCTCCCAGTCCGGCTTCCCTCCGGCAGCGACCACCTGCTCGGCGCGTTCGATGGCTTGCATCGCCCGCTCGAGATGCTCGCGCTTCTCGGCGAGGATGCGGTGCTGCCGCCGCAGCGCGGCGTCGAGATCGGCGTCCTTGCGGCGCAGGATGTCCCGGATCTGGTAGAGCGGGAAACCGATGAACTTGAGTGCCACGATCTGCTCCAAGCGCGCAAAGTCACGATCGGAATACACCCGGTAGCCCGCGTTCGTCCGCCCGCTGGGCTTCAGCAGCCCCAGGCGGTCATAGTGATGCAGGGCGCGGATGGTGACTCCGGCGCGTTTCGCGAATTCCTGTGCCAGATAGGTGCGGTCCACGGTCTCCTCATCTAAGGTTTTAGGGTCTGACGCTGCGTCAGGCTCAAGCAGATTCTAGCCTCCCGGTCCAAGCCATGGATTGATCGCGGCGCCGGGCACCCGGTTTGTTTAGAATCTCGCGTCGTAGACAAGATTCAGGCTGCGTCCAGGACGTTACCGCGGCTTGGCTCGGCATGCTGAAAGCTGCGCGTGACGGGTTGCACCGGCCCCTGCTCGACGCCCGGAAAAAGTATTCCGGAGATTCCTCGGCGAGGCTGCATTTCTTGAGACGTTTTACAATTCATGTAGCGGGCAGAAGACCGGGAAGTTCGTCCCGCATAATTGATCCCAGAGAACCGGGACCAACGCCCAATCCGACTCGAAGGAGCTGTGATTCCGTTTGCGTCCGACCCGCCGTAAATTTCTGCAATCTGTGTTGGGCGCGGTCGCAGCCGCCGGCCTTCCAGTCCTTTTCTCCGACTGCAGCAGCGCTCCGACAGCAGGGTCGACAGCC
>Ga0126369_10004658_pt1 | contig 10082 bp, 6 predicted proteins | sample PanSoiMetaPlot_1_FD_109646 | JGI IMG/M metagenome (GOLD analysis project Ga0126369, IMG submission 109646) | Tropical forest soil microbial communities from Panama - MetaG Plot_1 | ecosystem: Environmental > Terrestrial > Soil > Tropical forest > Bulk soil | place: Panama | collected 2016-02-17
AACATAACAGCTACGAGGCCGAAGCTAAAACAGAATCCCAAGAGAAGTTTGATGAGGACTCGGCGGGGCTGTTTCATGGAAGCCCCCCCTTCGGCACGCGCGTCGCCTGTGGGTTCGTACTCAACCGTTTGTAGTATTCGGCGACGGATTCCTGATAACCCGACGGAACGGCATAGAACTTTCCCGTGCGGGCCTGGGTCGAGGCAGCATCGCTTTGCAACTGGAGTTCAAGCCTATCGACGGAGCTGAGCACTTCGCGGTGCATTTGTTCCACCATCGCCGGATTGCCGGAAAAGCGGCTTGGATCGAGCAGTTGCATCTGGCGCGCCAGTTCCGCCACCTCTTTCGCAGCCTCCGGATCATTTCGGACCATCTGCCGAAGATGGTTCAGCGCTCACATGCTCTGCTGATAAGTTCGTTTCGTATCGGCGGCGGGGTTGTCCGAGGCGTCCGTGAGAGCAGACCGCTGTCCCGGTTGGCCGTAGCGATTGTTGCCGGTGTTGAGGTTGCCCCACACGATGCTATCTGAATTACGGTCGCCGCTGTAGCTGACATCTCCGCTCTGGCCTGCGCGGTTCTGTCCCTGCTGTCCGCCCCGCTGACCGTCTCGAGACGACGCCACCGCTTCGAGCTGTTTACGCAGCTCGCCCACCTGATCGAGCGCCGTTACTTCGCCGCCTTGGTCCGTGCCGCGTTGTCCCGATTCGCCCTGATCCACTTTTTTTTGTGCCTGTTGGAGCTGCTGGTTCAATTTCTCGAGACCCTGTGCGATCTCGCTTTCGGTGCCGTTTGAACTCGGATTGATTCCCCTCCGCAACCAGTCCGCTGTTCTTTGCACATGATTGTCAAGATCGGACTCATCCATCTCCGTCAGCGCGTCGCGCAACTGTTGGGCAACGCCCGGTTGGCTGGAAGCCATCGCGCGCGCAGCATCGCGGAGGTTTCTCTGCAAGTTCGACAGGTCGTTGGAGAGTTGCTGCCGGTCCTGCGCCAGCCGATCACGCGTATGAAGGCGCGCCAACATAGCATCTAAATTCGTTGCGTTTGGGTCGACTGGCGGCCCGGCGAACTTGTTGATCCGGTCAGCTTGAGCGTGCTCCTCCTGGGTTAACCGGCCGGCCTCGCGCGCGAGAGACCCCACCTTACCTGAGACGAGCTGCTGCTGCGTGCCAGCCAGTAGATTCGACGCCTGGCGCAACTGGTCCGCGGCCTGCTGCCCGACCGGCCCCTGTGGCGGCTTGCTATTTCGCTTCATCGCGTCGGTTGCTTGTTGCAGGCGTGTTAGTGCCTGTTCGATCCGTTGATCCCTGGAGGCGCCCGCTGGTGAGCCGGAAGATTGGTTGTTGGCCCGCTGGCGCGATGACTGCGAACCACTCTGTCCTTGGGTTGAACTCTGCTGCTGCGAATCCTGTTGAGATCCGTTGGAGCCCTGCTGGCCGTTCCGTACCAGCTGCTCCATTTGGCGTTGCAGCTGTTGTGCTTCGCGCCGCAGCATCTCCTGCTGCCAGCGTTCCTGGAAACTCTGCAGCGGGTCGTGCTGCTGGTTCGCCAACTCCTCCTGGCGTCTGGCCAGCGCATCGAGCTTTTCGAGCGCGTCCTGCACATCCTTCTCGTATTGCTCGGCAGGAGAGGCGGTCTGTGCCGTCTCGTACTGATTTTTTTCCGTGTCCAATTCCAGGTCGAAGAGACTAGCCAAGTCGCGACCTGTGCTACCACCTCCTCCTCCACCACCTCCGCGCTGGCCGAAGGCAACCTCGATATTCCGGAAAGTTGCCTCCGCTCGCAGCAGTGCCTGCAGCGCTTTCTGCTCCAATGGAATGGCATCCTTCCACTTCATGCCCTTCAACTTTTGCGCCGAAGGCGCCATGGCCGCAGCGGCATCCTGCAGGTCCTTATCGAAATCGGTGAACTCCTCATTCGCCTCAGAGATATCGCGGCTCTGCATACGGATCGAGAGCGCCGCAACCTGATTGCGGAGCTTCTCCTGTGCGTCAGAGAGGAACTGCCCCGCTGCCGCCGCGCCTTTTGGAGTCGCCGTCTTATCGTTCTGCTGTTTCCAGGTCGCGGCAATCAGTTCTTTTTCGCGCCTCGAAATTTCCGTCTGGTTGTTATTTCCACCGCCTCCGCCGCCGCTCTGCTGGGATTGCGAAAACTCGCGTTCAAAGGGTTCAACCTGAATGAACTCAATGTCTGTGCGAGCCTCGCTGTGGCCGTCTCTAGCAGTCGCATAAAGGCTTACCAAATCGCCGGGAACCAGCTTGAAATCTTCCAGCGGAAGCGTATAGGATCCATTCGCGTTCTTTGCGCCAGGTGATTTGAGCAAGTCCACATTGCTGTCTGGTCCTCCGTTCACGGAGTAGTGAAGGTGTAGCTCATTCAGGCCGAACCGGTCAGCCGCCTTCACGCCCACCGTGACTTCTTCGATGGCGCTTGCCCGGTAGTCGCCGCCCGGGCGTTCGATCGAGATCTCCGGCGGCAACGCCTTGTCTGTCGCGATGAAATAGTCCTCCGAGAGCCGGACCTGTTGCCCTTCGTCAGTCTCGGCCAAGTGGTACGCGCCGTCCTTCTCCAAACGAATCGAGCCCGTGTAGCTGTTGTCGGGGCCGCCCGTCAGAAGAATAACTTGGCCGTCGTCCAGCTTGAGCTGGCCATCCTTCAACGGCCGGTCCATCTTTACTTCAATCGCGGCATCCGTTCCTTCAATTGCGCGCAAATCACCGGAATGTTCTTCAGTCGCTGGCTTAATCCCTGTCCAGGCCGGATAGTGATAGGTAACGCTAATGTCCTTAACGGATGGCAAATCCATCACGCGCACTCTGAAGCGCGAAGAGACGAGCGGCCCGGCGGTTACGTAGTATTCGACGTTCTCCGGCAGGCCGGCGAAGACGAATTGGTAGGTTGCCCCTCCACCGGAGTTCGGTTCGGTCTGCATTGTAGCGGGCTCCCAAACGTTGGAGTTCTGATACCGCGCGAAGAGTCGTGCCTTGCCCGGCCGCAAGCGGGTCACGTGCGCCGTGATCAACTGATCGCTGTTCCGCCGTATGGTGACGTTACCCGGAGTTACTGCGATGGTATAGAACGGAGCAGCGTGCCCGTCTGTCCAAAGCAGTGAAGCGCCATACCCCAGGTAACCCGGTCCGTCGGCGATCATCCACGCCAGCACGACAAGACAAGCAAGTGCTGCGCCACCGAGCGCAAACAGACGGTTGTCCGCAACGAGCGAAGATGGTGGTGCGCCTCGCATGCGCGCCAGCGTATCGGCTGCCAACAGTTCCAAGAACGGATCGTCGTTCTTGCTTGCGTGCTCCTGGAAAGTCGTCAGCCGCTGTTCTAGGGCAGGATCTGCGGCTTCGGCGTTACGCACTGCCCACTCGCGGGTTGCGCGAATCAGCGGCACGGCAATGCCAAACACCGCAGCGACCGCAAGTGCCACGAACATGGTCAATCGAGCCGCGGTGACGCCATGCGCCGGAAAAGCAAGTCGATTAAGCACGAGTACCATCGCGACGGTCACGGCAAGCGCCGTAGCGGTAAAAATGGCCGCACCACGCAGCCACGCCCCCAGTCTCAACCTTTGCTGCAGCTTGGCAATGTAAGAATTGAGCTCGCTGTGGTTGCTCATACTTCCTCCCGCGGCGTGCCCATATGGCCGCTGGCGAAAACTATCTCCACCAAAGCGATCAGCAACGCAAGCAGCATAACGTACCACCATAGGCTTACGGAGCGGTATGTCGATTCGATCGGCGCGGCCACTGCCGTCTCTGATGCCCCGCTTCTGGCACTTCCACTCCAAAGCAGTTGCACATCCTCAGCCAATGGTTCTAGATCCGATTCCCGCCGGTCAGGATTTACTGCGATGAGCGCATCGCGTCCATTTGCAAATCGAATCTGATAGAATCCCGTGCGCTCCACGCGGAACGATTGCATCGTTCGCGCCTCGCTCAACGACAAGGGCCTTCGCCCCGCGGGATCCACCACTTCTATACTCGTTGCCGTACCGACCAGTTCAGTCGTCGAGCGCAGTTGTACAAACGAATCCACCAGACTCGATCCGCTCAGCCGTTCACTGCCCGAAAGATACCGCGCCGTCCGGTCCACGAAAGCCACAAACACCGGATGCAGAGGAAGATCGTTGGTCAGGTTTTCAAGTCCCGAAGCGAGTAACACCACGTGTCCTTCGCCCAATTGCTTGTCGAGCAGAAGAGGTGTGCCGTCCACAAGCCGTGCCGCCACGCGTGCCTGTCCCGCATCCAACGCCGCGACGTAAAAGATTTTCACGTCTGCCCACCCGCCGTTGTCGCGCCCTGGTTGTTCTTGCGCGAGCGCGGGATAGCTGAAGTCCACCTGCCCGACGGTCGCCGGACTGCCTGTTCGTGCATACTCATGGACATCCTTCAAGTCGCTGCCCCACAGTGGAATCCGCGCGCTGTGCGCCGCAGCGGTGCCCAGCGCGATCAGCACGCTGCCGCCTTTCGCCACGTACTGCGCAAGCGCGTGCTCGAAGATTGACGGCAGCACCACGGCATCTGACAGCACCGCGAAGGCGTACTTCGATGGATCCAGGTCAGTAGCCTGCTCCGCAGGCACGGATTGCACCACAAAAGACCCCGGCGCTGCCGCTTCCAACGCAGACGCAAAGTACAGAGCCGAGCGCGTCTCGCCGGCGGCGTGCACGAACAGAACTCGTTCCGGATCGGACCGCCGCACCGCGAACACGCTCGCATCATCCGCCGGGAAAGCGTCTCCGCCCTGGATCCGCACCTCGCACCGGTTGAACCCATAGCCCACCTCGAGCGGTGCAAACTCAACTGTTGCGCGACCGCTCGCCGGTACATCCACCCGTCGCGCAGCAATGACTTTACCATTTACCACGAGCGACACCGTCTTAGAAGTTGCCGGAGTGCCGAACCCTGCCACCACTGCCGTTACGCGAGACCGCTTGGGATCCTTCGGATCGGATAATACCGCCGGCGCGTCTACGCTCTCGACGGTCCAGTTCGGCGGTGCCGTGCCCTTCGCGACAGGTTGCAACACCAGAGTCGCGTTGTCTGGCAGAGCCATGTCCGCAAAGTTTGCTGGCATCGCCGTCCGTTGCATGTCGCTGAACAGGTTAAGGTCGATTGGTCCGTGCACCGTCTCGGACAGTTGTCGGATGGCGCGTCCCAGTGCGCCGAAATTCGCGCGCCCATCGCCCGGCTGTACGCTCTCCAGAGCAGCGTGCAGTTGCGCTTCGTCTGCGATCGCTTGGGTCAAGACGACGAATTGGCCGCCGAAAGTCATGATCTGCGCTTTCTGGGCATGCGGTTTTGCCGCCAACGCTGCCAGGGCCTGCCGCTTTGCGTCCGCGAACCGCGTTCCGGCGCGCATGCTGAACGAGTTATCCAACACAATCAAAAGCAGCCGTCCTTTTACGTCCGTCGCGGCATGCCGCACAAACGGATTGGCAAATGCGAGCACCACCAGCAGTACCAACGCAGACCGCAACGCGAACAACACGAGATGCCTGAGCTGCCGGTACCGGGTCGAGCTCTGCGTACCTCGCTCGAAAAACATTAGCGAGCTTACAGGCCGCGGCATAGCTCGGTGCTGTCGCAGCAGGTGCAAAAAGATCGGCACCCCCAGCGCTGCCAGCCCACCCAGAAACCATGGCGCGAGAAATCCCATTAGTTACCCGCCTGCCGCAGCGAAAGATACTCGCGCAGCGCATTATCGAGCGGCTGATTGGTGACGAGCAACTGATAATCCATACCCGCTCCGCGTGCGCGCGAGCGAAGCTGTTCGATATGCGCATCTACCTTCGCACGATAGGTAGTCTTCGTATATTCGGGAACGACTTCGATCTTTCGATTGGTTTCGAGATCAACAAGAATCGCCGATCCATTGAGCACCGGCAGAACCTCTTGCGGATCGAGAATATGAAACAGCACCACGTCATTCCCGTGAAACCGCAGCTGCGCAATGGTGCGTACGATGGTTTCAGGCTCCTCATAAAAATCCGAGATCACAATCGCAATGCCACGACGGTGCCGATAGGTCTGAAGGTGTTTTAGAGGTTCAGTAAAACTTGTCGACGCGCGTGGCTCGGCTTGGTCGAGTCCCGCGAAGAGCCGCACCAGCTGTCCCGGACGCGTGGAAGGTTTGATGTACTCCCGTACCTCATTGTCAAACACGATCAAACCCGCCGCATCGCGCTGATTGTGGATGGCGAGATAAAATAGCGACGCGGCGATGTAACGCGCATAGTCCATCTTCCTCGGCGGACCAGAGGTGTACTGCATCGAGTTGCTCGCGTCCAGCAGCACCGTGAGCTGGCTGTTGGTTTCTCCGCGATAGCGCTTCAGGTAACACCGTTCGGTCCGTGCAAACAAGTTCCAGTCCACATGGCGGAGGTCGTCTCCCGGGGTGTAGGCGCGATACTCTGCGAACTCCTGGCTGAAACCGAAGTCTGGCGAGCGGTGCAGACCGGCCACAAAGCCGTCTACTACCGTCTTCGCCACCAGGTCTAGCGAGGCGATGCCCGCGAGAACATTGGGATCCAGGAACCGCTGCATCAACTCTCCGTTGGCCTGTGCACATGCGCGATGAGCTTCTTAAGGATCTCGTCCGCATCGATCCGGTCGGATTCAGCGTGGAAGTTCAGGAGAATGCGGTGCCGCAGCACCGGCACCACCACCGAAGTGATGTCTGCGTAGGTCACGTGATAGCGTTGGCGGGACAGCGCCCGCGCCTTCGCTGCCAGCACCACAAATTGAGCTGCGCGGACACTGGCTCCGTAATTTACATATTTCTTCACGAATTCGGGCGCGTTTTCGCTTTTCGGCCGCGTGGCGCGCACCAAGCTCACGACGTACCTCGAAAGTGTTTCAGCAATGGGTACCATGCGCACGAGTTGCTGGAAGTCCAGCAAGTCTTCGGCTGTAGCCACGGCTTCGATCTTTGTAATCCGTGTTGCCGTCGTCCGGTCGATCACCTTCAATTCGTCTTCCGCGCTCAGGTCCTCCAAGATCGCATTGAACAGGAAACGGTCTAATTGCGCTTCTGGTAACGGATAGGTTCCTTCCAATTCGATTGGGTTCTGGGTCGCCAGCACAAAGAATGGCGCCGGTAACTGATAGAGGTGCCCGCGCACTGTACAGGAGTGCTCCTGCATTGCCTCGAGAAGCGCGGACTGAGTCTTCGGAGGCGTGCGGTTAATCTCGTCGGCCAAAAGGATGTTGCCAAAGATCGGTCCTTCGACGAAGGTCCACTTGCGGTGTCCGGTCGTTAGATCTTCCTCGATGATGTCGGTGCCGGTGATATCGGATGGCATCAGGTCTGGGGTGAACTGAATACGCCGGAACTGCAGTCCCAGCGCTTCGGCGATCGTCCGCACCATCAGCGTTTTTGCGGTGCCCGGCATGCCGGTCAAGAGGCAGTGCCCACCTATGAAGATGCCGATCAATATCTGGTCCAGCACTTCCTGCTGGCCTACGATCACCTCGCGAACCTGCTTCAGGATTTCCTCGCGCACCGCGTGGAATCGCTCGAGACGTTTCTGAAGAACAGCTGTGTCCTGATTCAATCCGGCAATGGAGACCATCGATTTCCTTTCTCTTCAGTTGGATTTTGCGGGCGGCCGTTGCAACTCCAGCAACAGCTTTTGTGCCGGCCGGTAGCCGGGAGCGGTTTCGAGCGCGGCCAGTGCACTTTCCTGGGCCTTGTCCCTCTGTCCAGCCGCAAAATACGCTTGTGCCAGATTGAACTCGGCGCCGGCCTTGTCCACGGGATTCGACGCGACACGAGCGTTGTATTCGCGGATTGTTCCTTCATACTGTTTTTCCCCAAACAGCAGATCGCCCAATCGCCGATGCAAGTCCTCGTCCTTGATCGGGTAAATGTAATTCACGCGCTCGAGTGTTGCTGCCGCTTCGACCGGTTGTCCAGCGGCCTGTTCCAACGTTGCCAGACGCTTCAGCACCGCCGGTATCTGGCCTCCCTCGTGTTCATATGCCGTAAGGATGGCTGCCTCAGACTTGTCGTCGCCTCGTGCTTTGTCCGCGTCGGCCATTAACATGTAGACGTTCGCTTCGCCAGTATATTCCGGATACATCGCCAGTATGGCCGGACCCTGTTCCAACACGATGTCGTAGTGTTTCTGTTGCGCCGCGGCAACAAGCTCCTTCAGCTTTTTCCGCCACTCGTCGAAGTGTGCAGCCTCGGTCCCGTATTTCTTGCCGATCCAAGCGAGATACTGCTTGTCGAACTCGTCCGGCGCAACTCCGAGATCCTGCTCGATCACCTGTGGAGTCGTCTGCAGCTTTGCATACGAGTGGACCATGTCGAGCAGTTTTTCTTCACCCCACTTCTCCTTCACAAAGTCGCAGGTGCTGCCGGCCTGGAAGTAGGAGACGATCACCTGTGACGGGTACTCAGGAGAGACGAAGCCGCGATTGAGCGTGGCCACCGGCAACAGTTTCTTGTCGCGAATGGCGAGCAGCACCTCCGGAGTCACGCGGTCTTTCCACTCCGGCCAACGCTCGCCTTCCTCGTGCACGGCCAGTCCTTCTGTGAACCAGCGCGGCACGCGATGATTCGTGGCCGTCAGAATGAACACGTGACTCATCTCATGCCAAAGCGTCGAGCCCCAATTGAAGTCCCCAGGCTTGCGTGCTGAGGGGCTATCCATCGCCACCACTTCACCGAATGTAACTCCAAGGGCCCCCAGTCCCGGCATCCCCATAGTTCGCACCGCGAAATCCTCGTGGTTCGGATAAACCTCTACCTGCACGGGGCCAGGAAGCTTCATGCGGTATTTCTTTTCGTAGGTGGCAAGAATCGCATGCAGTTCCGCCTGCATGTACGGCAGCAGCAGCGCGGCTTCCGCTTTGTTCAGCTTCAGAATCGTTGCCTGGTCACGAAACGTATCGAAGGTCTGATAACTGTCCAGCAGCCGTAAGCTATTCACCGTCGCGGCATCACGATAACCGTGGTTGTAGCTCAGCTCAAGCTCCTTGAACGGTTCATCTTCTTTGCCCAAGCGCATCAGATCGATTCCCAGCGCCGAATGTGCCGACCACAACCGCGGATCAGACTGGATCGCTTTGCGGTAATACGTGACTGCGTCCTCGTAGCGGTAGTGCAGCTCGAACTGACGAGCCACGTGAGCGTATGCCTCGCCATAACTCGGATTGATCGCCCGAATCTTCGCAAACCAGGCATCGGGAGAGCGGTCAGCTATCAGCTCGATGGCCGCGTGAATCGCCATCGCATCGAGCGCGTCGTTCTCTAGTGCGATGGCCTTGTCGGCCTCCGCCGTGGCCGCAGCACGATCGTCGTTCGCGAGAGCAAGGTCGGCCATCAGTTCATGCGCTTTGGCCCGCTTCGGATCGAGTTGGATGGCCTTCACCAAATATTCCGCGGCTTTGCCGTCGAATCCGTCCGCGGAAACCGTCGCCAGTCCGAGGTACGCTTCGGCATTCGATGGATCCCTCGCTAGCGCTTCGCGAAAGAGGCCGGCCGCATCGGTATCATTGAAGCGCTCGTGCAATAACATCCCCCAGCGCACGCTCCAGAGAGCCTTACTGTTCGCGGACTGCGTCGCGAGACGGAACTGTTCATTCGCCTGCCCCCAAGCTTCCAGGCCCCAGAAACCTTCGGCGCGAGAATATGCATCGTCACTTCGTGTCAGCCTCTCGAAGCACATCTGCGCTTCCGCGTGATGTCCATCCTTACGCAGTTTCCAACAGTCTGCGGGGACAGTCGCCTGCGCCGCCGCAACGAAGGCGAGCAGGAACGCCGGAACCAGAGCGAGGATTCTCATTTGTCGAGCTCCTCCTGCACCTTAGCCAATTGCACCAGGGCATCCATCAATTGTTTCTTGTAGTCCTCGGGATCCATTGCGGCTTTCTGGTACTTCAGGGTGTCAATCTTTTGCTCCAGTTCGTCTTTCTTGTTGAGCAGCGCCCGCTTCGCTGGATCTTTGGCGGCCTGCAGGCTCGTGCCCAGGCGCAACAGCGTGAAGCTCGACATGAGCATTCCCTGCCCGTTTCCGGCTTCGCGCACCGGCTCACCCGTGCCCACATCGTTGAAAACCGCGTGCTCGG
>Ga0126369_10004659_pt1 | contig 10081 bp, 8 predicted proteins | sample PanSoiMetaPlot_1_FD_109646 | JGI IMG/M metagenome (GOLD analysis project Ga0126369, IMG submission 109646) | Tropical forest soil microbial communities from Panama - MetaG Plot_1 | ecosystem: Environmental > Terrestrial > Soil > Tropical forest > Bulk soil | place: Panama | collected 2016-02-17
CACGATCTTGAAATCATTTTGCATCTTGTCCGCTCCCCCGTGCAAAACATCGACGCGGTCGGGATCCCGGTTTTGAGCAAAGGCGAGGACATCGCTAATGCACGGATTCGTTTCGAAAATGGCTGCGTTGCGAACGTGACGTCGAGCCGGATCAGTCCGGAGCGGATGCGCAAGATCCGCGTTTTTCAGGAGGACGCTTATCTCTCGCTCGATTACGAAAAGCAGGCCGGTGAGATTTATCGGCGCGAGTCGGGAAAGATCACACGTGAGAAAGTTCCGATCGAACGCGGAGAACCCTTGAAGCAGCAGCTCGTCTCGTTTGTTGAATGTGCGAGCACCGGACGTGAGCCGCGCGTCTCCGGTTTTCAGGCAATGCCCGCGCTCGAGCTGGCGGTTGAGATTACCAAGCGAATCGCAACGAGTGGCTAAGACTATCTATTTTGTCGCGGGCGAAGCGAGCGCGGACAATCACGGAGCGGCTCTGATGCGTTCGCTGCGCAGTGCCGATGCCGAAGTTCGCTTGATCGGGCGCGGCGGGCCGCAAATGAAATCGGTCGCGGGCCAAGATTTCAAAGACTGGATCGAGCAGTCGAGCGTGCTCGGGCTTTCAGAAGTGATCAAGGACTACGGTTATTTTCGAAAACAATTTCGCGAGACTCTGCGCGAAATCGGAACAAGCAAACCGGACGCGGTCGTGTTGATCGATTATCCTGGGTTCAACCTGCGCCTTGCTCGCGCGCTGAGGAAAAAATCGTCGCAGAAAATCATTTACTACATCAGTCCCCAGGTTTGGGCGTGGAATCGCGGTCGCATCAAGAAGATGGCGCGTTGGCTGGATCTGATGCTCTGCATTTTTCCGTTCGAAGCCGATCTCTACAACCAAAGCGGCTTGCGCACGATCTTCGTTGGCCATCCAATGGTTGAGCGACTAGGCGACCGGAAGATCGATACCCCGCGCGATTCGAATCTGATTGGTTTGTTTCCGGGAAGTCGCGCCCGTGAGATTCGGAAAATCTTTCCGATTTTGATCGAAACGGCGCGTGAACTTCATCGATCAAGGCCGAGTCTGCGCTTCGAAGTGGCGGCGGCCTCGGATGATCTCGCCCGTAAAATCGTCAACATGTTGAGTTCCGAAGATCCGCAGTTGTTCGAAGTCAAAGTCGGCCAGACAGACGAGATCATGCAGCGTGCGTATGTCGGAATTGTCGCGTCGGGCAGTGCGACTTTGGAGGCGGCCTACTTTCGAATGCCGTTCGTGCTGATTTACAAAGTTTCCTGGCCCACGTATGCCGCCGGACGGCTTCTGGTGAAAGTGAAATATCTCGGGATGCCGAACGTGCTCGCCGAAAAAGAGATCGTGCCGGAATTCATTCAACATCGGGCCGAACCCGCGGCGATTACCAACGCGGTCTCGCGTCTGCTCGAGCTTGGTCCGCGCACCACGATGATTTCCGAGTTCGACAAGGTTCGCGAGCAACTTGGCGGAACCGGTGCGAGCGAACGCGCTGCCAAAGCGATTCTCGCTGAAATCGCATGACAGAAAGCGTTCTCAATAATCATGGCACATTCTGGCTGCTCGCCGCGATCATGCTGGTTTTGTTTTCGATCACGAATTTGCCGTGGGAGCTCGATAACTACGATCAGGCGAAACAAGCCTGGACTTCGTACGAGATGATGACCGAAGGGCATTGGTTTTTTCAACGCACCTCCGATGACCAGGGACTCGCGACCAAACCGCCGCTAACCGGTTGGATGTCAGTCGCAATTTTCGGCGTCACGCGATCATGGGACTTAGCGTGGCGACTGCCTTCTCTGATTTGCGCCGGGCTGATCGCGTTCCTGTTATTTCGCAATGCGTCGCGCCTTTATGGAAATGTTGCTGGCGTCGTCGCCTTCGCTGCGTTCGGATTTAATTTGTTGAGCTCGCGACTCGCGACGCTCGTTCGCTCCGATATGCCGTTGGCACTCGTGATTTTTCTGATTGGACTCTTGATCTGGGAAAGAATCCGTAACCAGCAGCCGTGGTCGACGCGCGATCGCTGGATCATGTTTGGCTTGCTGACCGCCGGGATGTTGATCAAAGGCCCGATCATTTACGCATTCCTGCTCCCTGGAATTGTTTTTTATCAACTGTGTTTTCGAAAAACCGAAAGCGCGCGAGCCTGGCCTGGGTGGTGGCCGTGGCTGGCGTCACTCGCAATTTTCTTGATTTGGGTCATCGCCGGCTGTCTCTGGGTTCCACGATTCTACGAGCTCGTGGTCGTGCGCGAATTTCTTGCGCGCTTCGCCGAAGTCGGGACTCATGTGCACCGCTCGCAATCATTCTTCTTCTACATCCCGCACCTGCTTCACAAATTTTTTCCGTGGAGCGCCCTGATGATCGGTCTCGCAATTATCGATCTTCGCGCCAGCGGCTGGAAAATTCGCGATGCGTTCCGAGAAATGTCGCCGGCGACTCTTTGGCTGATTTGTTGGAGCATCGGCGGTCTCGTCTTGATGTCGGTGATTCCGTCAAAGCGCGTCGATCGAATTTTTCCAGTCATCCCGTCACTTTGCTTGTTGGCCGCGGTTCAGACTGCGCGATTTTTAGGCAACGAAGAACAGCGGAAATCTCGCTGGACTGCGGCGACACTTACACTCGCAGTTCTTTTCACGATTGGTTACTCGGCGAGCCGAATCATTGGCGGTTACCGCGATCATCGCGACGCGTTGTCGATCTTTGGCCAGCAGGTTCGCGAAGAAGCGATAAGGAATCATTGGCGCTACGAAGCGGTCGGATCAACTGATGAAGGACTGCCGCTTTATCTGACCCGGCCGCATTTCTTGAAGCCGGAGGTGGCGATTGCGAAATGGAATAGCGGGGAAATCGACGCCCTGGCCGTTCCGGCGAACCAGACGCTCGATTTCATGCGCGCGGTGCATGGTGCGAAACGACGATTCGAATCCGCTCCGCGAAAGAATCTTCACCGCCCGAATTACGTTTTGTTGACGCGTTAGCAACGCAAAAGGCTCGACTTTCGCGGATGGCCTTTTAGTCTCGCGCCTCTGGCAAATGTCGAACGAGGAGTTCCCGAAAAAGCAGATCGAAACGCTATGGGCGCCATGGCGCGTGGAATATTTCGAGAGGGAGCTGCGCGATATGGAATTTCTCTCGGCAGCGGCGCGCGCGAGCGACGACGCGGCCCATCTTGTCATCACCCGACGAAAAGCCGCGTTCCTGATGATGAATCGTTATCCCTACGCGGTTGGGCATTTGATGGCGGTGCCGTACAAAAAAACTGCCGAGCTTTCCGATTTAGGCGAAAACGAAATCGTCGAACTTTGGAATTTGGTCGTTCACGCGCAAGGACTTCTCCGTGTTGCGGCTCGCGCGCAGGGGTTCAACATCGGCTTAAATCTCGGCGAAGCCGCGGGCGCCGGTGTGGTCGATCACTTGCACATTCACATCGTGCCGCGCTGGAAGGGCGACACCAATTTCATGCCGGTGATCGCCGGGACGAAAACAATTTCGGAAGGACTGCGCGCGCTCTACGACAAACTGATTGAGGCGCAAAACAAAATGGAAAAGGAGCGCACGCGTTGAACGCTAGCTCGTCGTGGATCGAACCGCCGCCGCAACGGCACGGGCCCGGCTGCTTCGTGAAGGGATGCCTCATTCTGGTCGTCTTTTTCATTCTTCTCGGACTGGCTTTCATCGCCGGATACTATTACGCGGAGCGACACGAAAACCTGGCGATCCATCACGAGTCGTTGCCAATCAGCCATGCAACGCTTGATGAAGAACAAGCGGTGCGTGAGCGGTGGGATGCGTTTGAAAAAGCGGCGCAAGCGCACGAAGTGACCAGAATTGAATTGACCACCGATGATCTCAACGCGCTGATCGCGTCCGATTCCAAACTTCGCGGCAACGCTTACGTCACGATCAACGGCGACAGCGCGCGAGTGCAAGTGAGCATGCCGCTCGCGAAAGGACGATGGTTTAGTAATCGCTATGTCAATGCGCAGTGCTCGGTCCAATCGGGTCCGAACCAAAAGCCGGAAGATATCCGCATCACCAACATTGTCCTGAACGGCAAGCCGGTCGGCGAAGAAGTGTTGAGTTGGCGATACGGCGCGTTGCCGTCATTCAGAAGCTACATGGCCGATTGGATCTCTCGGAGCAATCTGAAGACATTCGAGATTACCGACGGAAAAGTGATCTTGGAGACAAATGTGACGACTAGCGGTGGCGAGGATCCGTTTACGTCCGTGACACTGTCGCCGGCGCCATCCCCGACACCGACGCCGTAACGCGCGATTGAATTACTGCATGATCTCACGCGCGAAAACGTTGAGCTGGCCGTCTTCCTGTTTTTGGACCTGAGTAATTTCGAGCGGACGCGCTTCGTCGCGGCTGACTGTCGATCCTTGCGCCGGTGGCGTATAACCGGCCGGAAACTCGACAATGATTCGCGTTGGCGCGGCGCCGAAATGCAGAACGGAATCGGTCAGCTTGCCGCGCGGCCGGAGCACGGCGCGGTTCGCGTCCGAAAAGTTGACCACGAATTGTCCCTTCAAGTAAATCCGCTCGCCGCCAGTTCCCTGATCGGCGATTTCTTTCAGATCGTTCGTGGCAATCAATCGTCCGAGCGGCATTTTTCCGGGCGGAAAAGTTTTCCAACTTCCTCCGCCGGTAGTCGACGCTAACGTGCCGATATCTGACGGGCTCGGTTGAACCGGTTGCGCGCGCACTGGACTCGCGGCCGATTGCGCCATTGCGACTTGTGGCGGCGCGGATTGTGTCGCGGCCGGTTGCGGAGTCGTTCCTGCTTTAGTGGGCGGCGATTTTTGCAGCGCAGCTGCCGGCGAATTTTGCGCGACTGGCGGCGGCACGGGCGATGTCGATGCTTGGGCAACGGCCGCCGGACTCGCTGATGCCGATACTTTCGGCGTCAGCTTGCCCTTCGCGAGTTTGCCTTTCGGAGTCGGCGTTGCTTTCGCCGATTTATTTTTGCCCTGAACCTGAACAATTGGCGGCGGCGTCACTGCTTTCGCGGCTTCCACTCGAATGAGTTGATTCTCCGCCGGAGGCGGCGTGCCGCTAGGAACTAAACCTGGAATCGCCACTTGTGCCGGCGCCTGCGGCTGGCCTCGGCTCTCTTTAAATTGCGCGTAATGCATCTCGCCGCGTAATCGCGCTTGTTCCTTGTACAACGGCCAGCCCGCTTCGAGATTCAAGCTCAAAGGCGGTTCGAGGCTGAAGGTGCCGGTGCCGCGCATGACGGTGTAAGTTCCGTAAAGCAACGGAACGGTCGTGAGCATGATGCGACCGTCGTTGAACCGCTCGACATGAATTACTGCCGACAAATCGTGCGCCCGGTCGAGCTTTAACTCGAGGCCGGTGGTGAGCGTTTGTTTGATTAACGGCACCGTCGGCGGCGTGGCCGGATAAAGGTGTTCCATCAACAGCTCCGGATTCTCGATCGAATTCGTGAGCGCGACCATGCCGGATGTGAACAGATCGCTCGAGCTCAACTCGCGCGCTTCCATGATTACGTAGCGGCCGACGACGTACGGGACAAGGCCGCGCACTTGTTGAAAATTGCGAATGTAATTTCGCGCGAGCTCGGCGTTGGTTTTGGTGAACTCGGCCGTGCCCATCGCGTTGTAGCGATCGTAAAGTTGTTTGGCGCTGAGAAATTCGCCGGGCGGCGCGGCGGTTAATTCAAAACGCTTCGGCAGCTCGACCTTATGCAACTTTTGCAAGATCCGGTAACTGTCGGGCCGTTCCGGTTGGCTGAAGATGTAAAAACTTCCGAGCCAGGCCGCGAAGGCGACGCCGGTTAGCAGCAAAATCGCGACGGTCCATGCAAAATAATTGATTCGCCGCCGGACCGGGCGCGAATAAGGCTCGTCGTAGCGATAGAGACCGTAGTCCATTTAGTCTGCCGCGAAATCGATCTGCGCTTTCAACCTTGCTTCGTCGCTTCAAACGAGGTTCCGCACCCGCACGTCCGGCTCGCATTCGGGTTCACGATGTGAAATCCCGCGCCGGTCAACCCGTCCCGGAAGTCGAGAGTCGCCCCGCGCAAATATCCGGCGCTCTCGTCATCAATAAAAAACTGGACGCCATCCCGCTCGACCACGGCGTCACCGGTCTTTTTTTCGTCGAGCGTCATCTCGTAATGCAGACCCGAACAACCGCCCTTAGTGATCTGCACTCGCAGGCCCTTGCTGGCATTTTGCTTCTGCTCCGCGAGCAAACGGCGGAGTTGCTGCGCCGCGTCCTGGGTGACGTTAATCATGGTCCCGGAAATTACGATCTCGGCGCTCACTAGTCAAAAACGCGCCTCGGGAAATGGCTTCTGGCAATCGAAAATCTAAAACCTAAAATCTAAAATGAAATGAGTCGTATCCGATTGCTTCCCGAAACTGTGGCCAGTCAAGTCGCGGCCGGCGAAGTGGTCGAACGCCCGGCCTCCGTCGTGAAGGAGTTGGTCGAGAACAGCATCGACGCCGGCGCGCGCAAGATCGACATCTTCGTCCGGCGCGGGGGAATCTCCTACATGCGTGTCATTGACGATGGCTGCGGAATGGATCGCGACGATGCATTGCTTTCCTTGGAACGTCATGCCACCAGCAAGATTCGATCGGTTGCAGACCTCGAAGCGGTTGGGACGCTTGGCTTTCGCGGTGAAGCGTTGCCGAGCATCGCCAGTGTGTCGCGTTTTCGCCTAACGAGTCGGGAATCCAACGCGGTCGCCGGAACTGAGATCATCGTCAACGGCGGAAAGATCGACGTCGTTCGCGACGCCGGTGAAGCGCCCGGCACTCAGGTCGAAGTGCGCTCGCTCTTTTACAATGTGCCGGCCCGCCGAAAATTTCTCCGCTCGGAAAATACCGAGAGCCGAAACATCGAGCATCAATTGCATTTGCAGGCGATCGGTCATTCGCAAATCGCCTTCACTTTTGCGCGCGACGACCGGCTCGTGTTTCAGCTTCCAACAAGCACGACGCTTGCCGATCGGATTCGCGATTTGTACGGGAACCAATTGCTCGACCAGTTGCTTCCGCTCAATGATTCAAGTTCCACGCAAATTCGGATTAGTGGTTTAATCGGGCAGGCCGGGCTGAGCCGCCAAACACGCGCGCAGCAATTGGTTTTCGTGAACGGCCGCGCGATTGAGAGTCCGCTCATCACCGCGGCTGTGCGTGAGGGTTATCACACCGCGCTGATGAAAGGACAATATCCGGTCACATTCCTGTTTCTCGAACTCGATCCCGGCGCGGTCGATGTGAATGTGCATCCAGCCAAACGCGAAGTGCGGTTTCGCGATCCGAACGCGATCCGCGAAGCGATTGTGCTTTCAATTCAAGAAACACTGGCGAGCAGTCGCGCCGATTGGCAGGAAAAATTTCGCGCGCCGCTTCCAACCGTTGGAGGGACGACCTCCATGTCGTCCTCTGAAGTAAAAGGTGGAAGTCCGCCATGCGAATTGCCTGAGCTGGAACGAGAGTTCGCATTGCGCGGTCAGCGCTCGATCGAAGGTTCGCCGATTGGAGGGACAACCGGAGTTCACCCTGAGCTTGTCGAACGGGTGTCGTCCCAAACTTTTGCTGCGCCGGATGAGTTCGGCGGACGGGACAGAGCCCGTCCCTCCACGCAACCGCAATTCCAGATCATCGGCGTGCTTAACAAACTTTATGTCTTGATGGAAAACGCGGACGGTCTCGTCCTCGTCGATCAACACGCGGCGCACGAACGGATCCTGTTCGAGGAGCTGCGACGGCGAATGGAAGAGCAGGGGGTTCCGTCGCAAAAATTGCTGATCGCGCAAACGTTCGAGCTTCCGCCGCGCGACGCGGATTGGATCGAACAGAACATGTCGATCCTGCAGAAAATGGGAATCGGCATCGAAAACTTCGGGCCAAACACTTTTAAGATCGACAGCTTGCCGGGTTTCCTGAACGTGACCGACGGCGCGCAGTTGATGCGCAAAGTGATCGACGATTTGAAAAGCGCGAGCGATCGCAGCTCGCCACTGCGTTTGGGCGAAGACATGATCGCGAGCACAGTTTGCCGTCACGCGGTAAAGGCGAACGATCCGTTGCGCTATCTCGAAGTCGAAAAGTTGATTCAGGATCTGCTTGACTGCGAATTGCCCTACTGCTGTCCTCACGGCCGTCCAACCATGATTCAGATCTCAAACGCCGAGCTGGAAAAAAAATTCGGACGCAAGGTTTGATCACCGAAACCAATACGAGCCCCGTACTTCACGCGGCACGCCTTGAAAAACGCGCCCCGGTTGTGGCGACACTTTTTCTTCGGTGATACTGAAGAAGTGCTCCAAGCCCTTAAGCGTGTGGCAGTTCAATTGCAGCCCAATATCGAAATCGTCAGCGCGATCAGTCTGCCGTTTCCTCGCAGTAGGCGACGCCTTCACCCTGTTGAGTGGTCGTCGGCGTTCGCGCCAAAATGGATGCAGCGTCTCGGCCTGACCTTGGCTGTATCGAATGCTGGCCGAACCGCGCCGCCTTGGCCGCGCTACCTGCCCTACAATTCAGTTTTCGTATATTATCTACTGCGCGATTGGCCGTTGGGGCCGCCGGCGCCTGGCCGCATCGAGTAAGGCGTGCAATTTGCTCCGGGTTGAAGCCGCGCCCTTTCCCGGTAAAGTGCCAGACTTCGTTGGGCGCCTGAGGTAAATGAAATCCGACAAAATCGTAGTCTGCGGCGGAGGCGGCTTCATCGGCGGACATCTGGTGGCCGATCTTCTTCGTCAGGGTAAGAGAGTTCGCGCGGTTGATGTGAAACCTTTTTCGGAATGGTTCCAAATGTTTCCGGAAGCGGAAAATCTGGAACTGAATTTGCGCGACAAGGAAGCTTGCCAACGCGGGGTCGCCGATGTCGATCTTGTCTACAATCTCGCCGCCGACATGGGCGGCATGGGTTTTATCGAAAACAACAAGGCGCTTTGCATGTTGAGTGTCCTAATCAATACCCATCTCCTGATGGCGGCCAAAGACGCCGGGGTGAAGCGTTTCTTTTACGCGTCGTCCGCCTGCGTTTACGCGGCCGACAAACAAACCGATCCGGACGTGACCGCGCTCAAAGAAGAAGACGCGTACCCCGCGATGCCGGAAGACGGTTACGGCTGGGAAAAACTTTTTTCCGAACGGATGTGCCGGCATTTCCGCGAAGATTTTGGAATGACGACTCGCGTCGCGCGTTATCACAACGTCTATGGTCCGCACGGAACTTACGATGGTGGCCGCGAAAAAGCGCCGGCTGCGATTTGCCGCAAAGTGATTGAGGCAAAACTTTCCGGGAAACATGAGATCGAGATCTGGGGCGACGGAAAACAAACCCGTAGCTTTCAATGGATCGACGATTGCGTGAAGGGAACGCAGATGATCATGAATGGTGATTTTGCCGAGCCGCTGAATCTCGGCAGTAGCGAGCTCGTCACGATCAATCAGTTGGTCGACATCGTCGAAGATATCGCCGGCTTGAAGTTGAAGCGTCGCTATAATCTTTCTGCGCCGAAAGGCGTGAACGGTCGCAACAGCGACAACACACTCATCCGAAAAGTTTCCGGCTGGGAACCGTCGACAAAATTGCGCGACGGCTTGGAGCGCACCTATCACTGGATTTACGATCAAATGGCGCCCATATCTTCACCACGCGCGCGAGTTTCCTCGGTCAGTTAATTGCTAGGTCGGTGCGGTCGTCGTAATAATTTCGGCATGCCAGTTTTCGGCTTTTCAGCTTTCGTTCGAGGATGCCGATTATAGCACCAAGCGATTGAAGTGTTGAGAAGTTGAAACGTCGAGAGCACTCTTCCGCTTTGCATGAAGATGTTTCGCAAAGCGCTTCGATCATTTCAGCGGCGTGCGGTGAAATTGGTTTTGCCAAATCCGCGTCGGGTTTACGGCGAGTATTCGATGATTTACGACACGCTGAACACCTCGGGTGCGCCCGGCGAATATTTGATCGATCTCGCGTTGCGCGCGGCGCGTGAAGCATCGAAAACGCAACTGCCGGAGCTGAGCGCGCGAGTGGATCCCGGGAGCCATGATTTCGTGCCAGTCTGGCCGGGCG
>Ga0126369_10004660_pt1 | contig 10080 bp, 9 predicted proteins | sample PanSoiMetaPlot_1_FD_109646 | JGI IMG/M metagenome (GOLD analysis project Ga0126369, IMG submission 109646) | Tropical forest soil microbial communities from Panama - MetaG Plot_1 | ecosystem: Environmental > Terrestrial > Soil > Tropical forest > Bulk soil | place: Panama | collected 2016-02-17
CACTTCCACCGCGCCGAACATGCTTTCCTGGTAGAAATTGGCGTGGCCGGAAGTTTTCCAGAGGTCAAAGAGCATGATGTGGGGTGTGAAAACAAGATCGTAGCCGCGTTTAAAAAGTTCATCCCGCAGCCAGTCTTCCACCAGCGCGCGAATCAAGCCGCCTTTGGGATGCCAAAAGATAAGTCCTGGACCGGCTTCCTCCTGAATGCTGAATAGATCCAGTTCCGCGCCCAGACGGCGATGGTCGCGGCGCTTGGCTTCTTCCAGGCGATGCAGGTGCGCATCCAGCTCTTTTTGCGAAAAGAACGCCGCGGCATAAATCCGCTGCAGTTGTGGATTGCTTTCCTGGCCCTTCCAATAAGCGCCGGCCACATTCATCAACTTAAACGCTTGAATGCGCTTGGTGGACGGAATATGCGGGCCGCGGCAGAAATCGATGAATTTACCGGTGGTGTAGAACGACACCATCGGTTCGTCGGCCTTCTCTTCGATGAGCTCGCATTTGAAGAGCTGCTTGGAATCCTGATACAGCTTCAGCGCTTCCGGCTTGGGCAACAACTTGCGCTCGTTCGGAAGATCCTGAGCCGCGAGCTCATGCATCTTCTTTTCTATTTTCACCAGGTCGTCGGGTGTGAACGGTTCTGCGCGCAGGAATTCATAGAAAAAACCGTTTTCGACCGGAGGGCCGATGCCGAGCTTCACGTTGGGAAAGAGCTCCATCACCGCAGCGGCAAGCAGGTGTGCGGCGGAATGCCGGAACACGTAGAGCGCGTCGGGGTCTTTCTCGGTGAGGAGTTGCAGTTTGACGTCTTGTTCCAGTGGACGGCGCAGGTCGTAGAGCAAGCTGCCATCTTCGGCCGGATCGACGGAATTAGAGAAGATGCCGGATTTGCTTTTTGCGCCGTTGCCGTCTGTGGCAGATACCTTGGCGACCAGCGCGGCTTCCGCCAGCCGCGGCGAAATTGACTTAGCCACTTCGCCGGGAGTTGTGCCCTTGGGGAACTGTTTCACGCTGCCGTCGGGCAGTGTTACGTGAATCTGATCCATCGGTCTGTCCTAACTGCAGGGAATCCTGCGTAGCGCTTAGCCAATTAGAGTATCGGCGGGTGGGGTGTGGGTCAAGGCGCGAGGGCCGTCAGAGAATCGTTACGCCGGGTCGGCGTGACTCACTTGGTCTTGAGAACAGCCCGAAACTCGGGCGCAGACCGGATGCGGTCGAAGGCAGACGCGGTGTCGTTTTGAAGCTGCAACGCAAACTGCCTGGTGCCCCGGGATCGAACGTACCCACTTCCGCGCTCACAGGCGCAGGGATCCGCGCCTGCGGCACTGGCTAGCAGCCCCAAAGGGAGTACGGTCCAACGCATGCCCACACGCGCGGATGAATCGCATGTTGGTTCGAGATTTGCAGTGGAACAACGCTACAATCTACCTTCTGGACGCTAGTCCAAATCCCTTGCTCAGGTGCCGGATGCAACTTTCTTTGCGTGTCGTACTGCTATTCGTTGTGGCATTGCCTGCGAGCTTGTTTGCGCAATCCCCGCAAATCGTTCGTGGTCCCGATGATCGCATGAAGGCCGACATCCTGGTGATCGTGGCTCATCCTGACGACGAAGCCGCCGTGACGCCGTACCTCGCCCGTGCCATTTACGACCTGCACAAGCGCGCTGCGGTGGTCTTTGCCACGCGCGGAGGTAGCGGCGGAAATGATTACAGCCGCGAACACGGACCGGCGCTTGCCAATATCCGCGAAATAGAAGCCCGCGAGGCTTGCGCCAAGCTAGGTATCACCAACGTATGGTTTCTCGATGGCAAGGACACCGCTTCGCAGAATGTCCTGAATTCGCTGGCGAACTGGGGGCATGGCGGCAACCTCGAGAAACTCGTTGGGATCTTCCGGCTGACCCAGCCAGAGATCGTCATCACTTGGCTGCCGAGCGTTTTCATTGGAGAAAACCACGGTGACCATCAGGCGGCCGGCGTGCTGGCCACCGAGGCCTTTGATCTGTCGGGCAACCCGGTGGTGTTTCCCGCGCAAGTGGCCGGCGCCTCCAAACGGCTTGAGCCATATCTCGAAAACCTGACTCCCTGGCAAGCGCAAAAGATCTACTACTTCAGTGACGCGAATGATTCCAAGCAATTTGCCGGAAAAGGCCCGGCGTATTCGGTGAAGGAAATCTCGCCGTCACAGAAACAGCCATACTGGCGCATAGCGCTGCAGGCGGCCAAGCCTCACCTGACGCAATTTCCGGCTGACATTGAGCGAATTTCCAAACTAAACGACGCACAGCTCGAGAAAATGATGAGCGACCCGAACACGGCGTGGTGGAGCGAACCCATGACCCTGATTTTCGGAAAAGCGATCACTGCCACCGCGGCAACAGCCGATGTCTTCGCCAACATCCAGGCTGGCGCGGTTACGGTGCGGTCACTGTCTGCGGCAAAAGATCAGGGCGCGAAACTCTCCCAAAGAGACTTCATCAGTTTGGGAGGTCCGTGGGGATACTATTCCGCTTTTCGCGTGGAACACGGCCTCGTGGACCTGCCCGTTGCCTCCCAGCCAGAGATCGCCGTTAAGATCCACACATCCGTATACCTTCCGATTATCGTGCACCACGCAGATGCGGCGCCGGCCAGCGTTTCGTTGAAAGTCGAAGCTCCACCAGGATGGAAGGTCACTTCCGGTCAGGGAAATTTCCGCTTGCCGGCCGAGCCTTCCACAGCGCTGCAGGTCGAAGTGGAAACTCCGCTGATGTCACCCGAAGACTTGAAGGCCGCGAAGCCGCAGGAAATTACCGTCCAGGCGGAGAAAAACGGCGCTTCCATCGGTGAAGTGAAGTTGCGCGTGCAGCTGCAGGGTAGCGCGTTGCCTCAGTAGCCGGCCGCAACTTATTTCTTCGCGCGCGCGCCTTCGATTTGCTCCCACATCGCTTCGGGGAGCATAGCCAGATCGTTGAATTCTCCGGCGCCGCGCAGCCATTGACCGCCGTCAATCACCACGCATTCCCCGTTAATGTATTCAGCCATGTCGCTGATCAGAAAGGCGGCCAGATTGGCCAGTTCCGGGTGTTTGCCGAAGCGCTTCATCGGATGCTTGCTGAGAACGTGCTCCTCGAACTGCTTGCTGGGAATCAGCCGCGACCACGCTCCCTCGGTGGGAAACGGGCCGGGGGCGATCGCGTTCACCCGGATGTGATACTTGGCCCATTCCACCGCCAGCGAAGTAGTCAGAGCGAGGACTCCGGCCTTCGCGCAAGCCGACGGCACCACATAGCCGGATCCGCAATTCGCGGCGGCGTACGTGGTGGTGATGCTCAGGATATTTCCGCCAAGTTTTTTTGCGATGCGGCGACGGCCAAAGGCTTGCGTGCAATGAAACGTGCCATTCAATACGATGCCAACCACGGCATGGAATCCGTTAGGCGTCAGTTTTTCGGTTCGCGCCAGGAAATTTCCCGCGGCATTGTTCACCAGGGTATCGATTTCCCCGAATCGCTGTTCCGCGGAAGCGAAAGCGCTCTCCACCGCATCGTAATCGCGAATGTCGCATGTGCTATAACCGGCCGCGCCTCCTTGTCGGTGAATTTCTGCGCATACCTCCTTGAGCGGTTCTTCGCGGCGGCCCACCAGAAAAAGCCGCGCGCCCAATTTTGTGAACTGTAATGCCATGGAGCGGCCCAGTCCCGTGCCTCCACCCGTCAGGAAAATCGCACGGCCTGTCAAAAGGTCCTGCTGGAACACGAAGCACCGCCTCTCCGACAGGATTGTACCAATGCTAGGGGAAACCGCGGCAACAGGATGTTCAGATTGAGCTGGGGGAACTCCGCAGGGCGGAGCTGACTAAGTTTGTGGCTGGCTCGACCTGCCTGTCTTTACGCTCGGCTGGAGGCCGGCGAAGAGACAGCTACCGGGTGACGCGCCGTGGGTTCACTTCAAAAAGGCTGCGCTCCAAGCCACCTTGTAATGGCGTTGTTTGGATTTGATGCGCTCCGAACCGACTAGGAGTGACAACAGGGAGTAGAACAAGAGTTTACGGAGGATGCGCAGACGGTCCAGGAAACAGATGGCTCTTGCGTGCAGCGGACCGTAGAACTTTCTAAGATAAAGATACTTGCTCCTGTAGAACAACGACACCGACCCCGCGGAACTTGATTTGCCACCAATGTGGATAATGGTTGCATCCGGAATGACAAAACACGACACGCCGCGTTTTCTTAGTGCATGCGCAAGGGATGTGTCTTCGTGATAAAGGAGAAAATCTTCATCAAAGAGTAGCGGAAGCGGAAAGACGGATCGCCGCCGTATCAGAAAAAATGCGCCGGTCACACCGTGGACCTTTAGGGGCGCAGTTGCACTCGCGATCTTGGACTTAGCGTATCTAGCCAGCACCTTGGCATACCAGGTTGCATAGTGTGAGAAGAGAGATTGATGGAAGAGCATGCCCTGGTCGCGACCGTCCGCATAGGTAATACGGGGAGCGCAAACTCCGACGTCCTGTCGCTCCTCCAGGAAGCGCCAGAGAGTAACCAAGGCCTGGCGATTGAGGACCACGTCGGTGTTGGTCACGCAGATGTATTTGCTGGCAGTGGCGGCTACCCCCCGGTTGATGCCACGCCCATAGCCAATATTCTTACCGGTTTGCAAATAGTGAGTTTCCGGGTGCGATTGCAGGAATTCTTGGGAGCCGTCTTGGGAATTATTGTCAACAACCGTGAAGGAAAAGGTAAAGGGCACCTCCAGGCAGTTGAAGAAGTCGGTCAAGCGCTGCACATACTCCAGGGTGTTGTAGTTGACCGTCACAAATGCGATGTCAACGGACAAGACGGAACTCCTCTGCTAACAGCCAAGGCCTAGCAGACCGCGTTAAGGGCGCAACAAAACCATATTCGATCGAAAAAGACCTCTTCAGTTTGCGGGAACCATCGCCGAGGGAATGGGGCGGCCCATCGCTTTGGCATATTCCGCCGCGTAGGTAGAATTCCCCGGGAATTCTTCCGTGAGCTCTTTCAGGTTTTTCTGCGCAAGCTCATCCTGCTTTTCGCGCCGCGCGGAAAGAGCCAGCAGGATCTGCGCGAAGGGTTTCAGATAATTGCCGTTGTCTGCCGTTTTCTGCACCTGACGCATACCCAACTGCTTGTCACCGTGAATCCCGCCGAACCAGAGCACGAAGCGCGCGGAAGAAGACAGGGAACCGATGACGTAGTAAGCGATTCCGGGTGCCACATAAATGTCATAGGTATCGGGATGCTCCTTGAGGAGCAGTTCTGCATTGGAGTTGGCTTCTTTAAGCATCTTCAGAGCGTCGAGGTGCTTTTTCATGAGCATGCTGTCAGCGTCCGACTGCATGCCGGCACAGAGAGCTAGGACGAACAGGGCCTCCGGATCGCGCGGGTGCTTTTTCATGCGCTGGTTCGCCAGAGTGCGGGCTTTTGCAAGCGAGTCTTGAAAGGCTTTCATGCGTGCCGGATCCGGCGTGCCGGTGATCCCGCCGAGAAAGCGCTTATCATTCAGGAAGTAGTCGCTGGTCAGCACTTGCTGCAGGTAAAACTCTTCGAACAGATAGCTGGCACCTACGCTAACCTGGCCAAAGGGCTCCGTGGGATTCTCGGCCGCCCAGGCCATGAGGACCTCGCGCGCTTCCGGGAATTTCTGCTCGTACATTAGTCGATAGCCTTTTTCCAGTTCCGGAACTGAATTGAACGCTGGCGAATCTGGTTTGGGCGCGGCCTGCGAACTCGAGCGCACGGCTGAGAGCATGCCCGCGAACGTGACGATCGACAGGAGCGTATAGAAGCGTCGCATGTACTTTGAACCTCAGAACAGTCCGGGCAGAAAGCGCGGCTTCCCGGCCATCGCGGCTCGGTACTGCGCATCAGAGAAGAGTACACGTTCTTCGGTGGAAAGGCGTTGGGAAAGTACAACAATATGGGCGAGCGAGCCTGCGATGGCCGTGATCCAAGCAGTGTGGATTAACGGCAGCACCAGCATCTCAACAAACACGGCCGCATAGTTTGGGTGCCGCACATAGCGAAACGGGCCCGTCGTGATGACCCCCAAGCCCGTCGAATTCATTATCTGCACGTTCCAGTGTTCGCCGAGAGTGCGAATCACCCACCAGCGCACCACATTGGCCGCAAGAAAAATCACAAAGCAGACCACCGCAAGCACGGGAATAAAGGGGCGATGCAGGAAGACTACCTCAACTGCGGCTCCTACCAGAACGCCGCTGTGCAGCAGCACCATCCAGCGAAAACGCGGGTCGTTTACCTTGGCCGCGCCGTGCGCCACCATGTCCCGCTGGTGCCGCCGCGAAATCTGCAACTCCACGATGCGCAATAGCGCCACGAGCAGCAGCAGCGCGAGATAAGCGATGACACTCAGTTCCATTGCAGCAACAAAAACTCCGCGCTGAAACCGGGGCCGAAGGCGGCGGCCAGAGCGTGTTCACCGGCCTTCAATGGGCGCTTCTCCAGCCATTCTTGAAGGATAAACAGAATCGTGGCGCTCGATAAATTGCCCACATTCCCCAGGATGTCCCACGACGGCTGCGTATCGCATTTGCACAAGCCGAGCTGCTGCTCCACGTTGCTCAGCAGCCGCGCACCCCCGGGATGCAGGATCCATCCTTTAATGTCTTGTTGTGTTTTACCCTGGCGCTCCAGGAAGCCGTCGACCAATGCTCGAATTTTCGCTCCAATCATTTCCGGAACGTCTTTGGCTAGCAGGATGTGAAAGCCGGCATCGCGAAGATCGAAACCCATAGCTCCCAGGGAATCAGGGAAAGTATATGTTTCCGTCACCAGAACGCGCGGCCCTGGCCGCGGCTGGCCCGTTACGATTACTGCGGCCGCACCGTCTCCAAATAGAATCGATGAGATCAGATTGGCCTGGGAAATATCCTTGCGCTGAAACGTCAGTGAAGGCAGTTCGACCGCGATTATAAGGACGTTCTTACCCGGGTTCGACTTCAGGAAGTCCGCCGCGCGGGAAATGGCCATGGCCCCCGCGGCACAACCCAATTCCGTGAAAGGCATCCGCCGAACGTTGGAACGGAATCCCATCAGGTGAATCAAATGGGCGTCCAGCGAGGGGATCATGAAACCGGTGCAGGAAACGGTGATGATCAGGTCAATCTCTTCGGGACGCATGCCCGCGCGGGCCAGGCACTTCTCGGTGGCTTCGCGACCCAGCTTGATGGCGTGTTCGATGTATTCGTTATTTGTTTGGGAAAGCGCGCGGGGTTCGATAGTGTAGTCAATTGGAAAAATCGCGTGGCGCTGGTGAACTGCGGCATTATCTACGATGGACATCATGGCTTCCAGCCGGCGTTCCGGGATGTCGAACACCCGGCCCATGTAATACTTGACGTCCTCTCGCGTGATTAGATGGGGAGGTAGAGCCGTAGCCGTAGCGGCAATGGTGGGGGCTGCAGCATCGCCATTGGAATGACCTAAATCTGGATTATTCACGCGCACCGTCCTGGGACACGCCAGAGTATTACGCTCTCTACCTAACGAGCATAGTCAATTAGATTGCTCGGAGCAAACCGTGTGTGAGTCATACTTTACAACAACTCAGGCTACCGAGGAAATACGGGAGGACACATGAAGAAGTGCGGTGTAGCCAATCGGGCATGGCCGGCGATCTTGGTGCTTGCGGTTCTGTTCCTTGGCCGCGCCGCGCGCGGCCAGGAAAACGCTCCTCCTTTGTTGGTAATCATCTCCGTTGATGGAATGAAGCCGGAGTATGTCACCGCGGCCGACGCTCACGGAGAGAAAGTCCCCAACCTGAGGAAATTTTTGAAGGAAGGGGCCTATGCCGAAGGAGTGATGGGTGTTATTCCCACCGTGACGTACCCAAGCCACACTACGCTAGTGACTGGAGTCTTGCCCGCCACTCACGGAATTTGGGCCAACACCATGTTTGATCCCCTCCAGAGGAATTACGAAGGCTGGTATTGGTATGCCGAGGATATTCGTGTGCCCACCCTATGGGACGCGGCGGCTCGGGCAGGCCGCACGACGGCCAGTCTCCAGTGGCCTGTCACCGTGGGTGCAAAAATTACCTGGAATATCCCGGAGCTGTGGCGCGCGGGAACGCCCGAGGACGCCAAGCTCATCCATGCGGTGGCCACAACCGGATTGATGGAAGAAGCGGCTGCGGAGATTGGCGACTATCGCGGCGGGAGTGACACCAGCGCCGAAGGCGACGAGGTGCGTGGCAAATACGCCGTGTGGATTCTCGAGAAGAAACACCCTGGACTACTGTTGCTCCACCTGACCGCGCTGGACCACGTCGAACATGAAACCGGTGTATTCAGCCCAGAGTCGCTTGCCATTATGGAACGGCTGGACGCCGTCATCGGCTCGGTGCGGGCTGCCGCGGAAACGGTTGTGCCGGGGCGTGCAGTGGTTGCCGTGGTTTCCGATCACGGCTTTGTGAACTACGACCAGCAGCTGAATCTCTTCCCGGCGTTTCGCGACGCGAAACTCTTCACCGTGGACGAAAAAGGCAAAATCATCGACTGGCGCGCGATGCCCTGGGTGACCGGCGGTTCAGCTGCGATTGTCTTGAAAGACCCGAAGGACGCGGCCACCGTCACCGAGGTGCGAACACTATTAACGGAAATAGCCGATGATCCAGCCAGCGGAATCAATCGCATCCTCGATGCCGAGGAACTCCGCAATCGTGGCGCCTATCCCAACGCCTCCTTTTTCGTTGGACTGAAACCCGGCTGGCGCACCGGGCATTCGCTGGAAGGTGCGGTGGCCTCCAAGGTGAAGCCCGGCGGCACACACGGCGAGCTTCCTTTTATCGTGCCGCTGCGCTCCTCGTTCTTCGTCGTGGGACCGAACATTCCGCCCGGTAAAAAACTCGGCGTGATCGATATGATCGATATTGCTCCTACGCTGGCGAAGGAAGTCGGCTTGACACTGCCAAAAGCCGAGGGCAAGCCGCTGCTCCCATAGCGCGAAAGATTCCTGCGAGCTACCAAACCAGCTTCAAGCCCGCTGCACCCGCAGCGCCCAGTCAACTATGCACTACGATTCCGATCGTTAAGGCACAGGGACTTAATTCGACTATGGCGGGTGTGAATTGACGCACATCGAAATCCCAACGATCGTTTAGCAGGTAGATTCCGCGCGACCGTCTTTTAACAGGACTTCTCTGGACTCTTTGCATCAGGAAGCGTATTCTCTGCGGCATGACTCTATCAGCTAGAAATCGTCTCGAAGGCGAAATTGTGGAACTTCACCTTGGAGGCGTGATGGCACATGTGGTGATGCGCGTTGGCGAGAATTTGATCGAGAGCGTGATCACCAAGCGTAGCGCGGATGAGATGAAGCTCAAGGTCGGAGATAAGGTTTCAGCAGTGATCAAATCCACCGAAGTCATGTTGGAAAAAGACTGAGCTTATTTCATTCCCCAGAGCCGAAGGAAGAGAATCGTGCATCGTAACGCTCGCGCCTGGGTTCCGCTATTGTTCGCCGCCGTTGTTGGGCTGCTTCTTTCTGCGGCGTCTCATGTGTGTGCGCAGGCTGCAGCGGGCACAGCGACCGTTGCAGAACTGCGAATCGGCGGCGAAGTTTCGACTCCCCTCGCACTAAGCGTGGCCGACCTAAAGAAAATGCCGCGCAAAACTCTCTCTGTCGTTAATCCTCATGACCATAAAACGGAAACATACGAGGGGGTCCTGCTCGCGGAACTGCTGAAGAGGGCGGGAGTCGCGCAAGGGGAAAAACTCCGAGGAGCTTTGCTGGCCACTTACGTCATCGCCGAAGCAGAGGATGGCTATCGCGTGGTTTTCTCCTTGGCGGAACTGGATTCCGGGTTTGTGGACTCCGAAGTGATTGTGGCAGACACGGTCAACGGCGAATCGCTGGCCCCTAAACAGGGCCCATTTCGACTTGTGGCGCCCCATGAGAAGCGTCCCGCCCGTTGGGTCCGAATGCTCAAGTCAATCACCGTAGTCCGCGCGCCAACGCAGTAGAATGAAAGGAGTCGCACGGGAACGCCCTCCCCGCGCAGCGACATTCGATTGGGGAGAGTGGAACCATGAGTGACAGGCTATTTATCGCACAA
>Ga0126369_10004661_pt1 | contig 10078 bp, 11 predicted proteins | sample PanSoiMetaPlot_1_FD_109646 | JGI IMG/M metagenome (GOLD analysis project Ga0126369, IMG submission 109646) | Tropical forest soil microbial communities from Panama - MetaG Plot_1 | ecosystem: Environmental > Terrestrial > Soil > Tropical forest > Bulk soil | place: Panama | collected 2016-02-17
CCAGGTCGCGGCGCGCGGGGATCCTGCTCGTGAGCGGAGGGCTCGGTTTTTTCGCCATGTTTGCCATGATTGCGCGCGCGGTTGGTGAGCCGGAAACAATGGCTGCCGCGGCGTTTGGGATTCTGCCGTTGGCGGTGGGATTGGGGTATTTTGTGGATGCGGCGTTGATTCGCCGGGACTTGCGAGCATCGTAGCTCCCCGGATGAAATGCGCACCCGCCCGCTCAAGGAGCGGGCTTCAGATCCGACACGAGAGTGCCCGACAAGGCGTAGCTGGTGGTTGGCAGTTCCACAAAGGTGATCTGGATGTGTTCGGATTTGGCTTTGCCTTCTTCGATTAGCGCAGAGGCGATTCGTTCGGCAATCTTGCGCTTCTGATCGATGGAGCGGCCTTCCAACAAGGTAATTTGTACGTAGGGCATGATCCCCTCCTGAAAACGAGCACAATACTGACCTGGTTGACGGTGACGCAACGGGAAAAGTGAGCCGTGTCGGTGTGCTAAAATCGAGCTCGCATGAATCCTTCCATTCCCCAAATGTTGGAGTTGCAGCGGCTCGATCAGCTGACCGCCGCACTGCGGGGGGAACTGGAAGGCATGCCGAAGCGACTGCGCGACGCCGACGCAAAGCTGACCGGCGAGCGCAATGCTCTGGCGTCGGCAAAAGAAACGCTGGCGCAGGCTCTTGGTCAGCGCAAGAAACTGGAATTGGACGTGGAGCAGTGGAAGGAACGCGCGAAAAAGTATCGAGGGCAAAGCAGTTCCGTTAAGACGAATGAGGCCTACAAGGCGCTTCAACAGGAGATCGCGAACGCGGAAGCGGAAGCCGGCAAGGGCGAAGATCATGTGCTCGAACAGATGATGGCTGTGGAAGAATCGGAACATCGCGTGAAGCGGTTGGAAGCGGAACTCAAGGAATCGGAAAAAGCGATCGCCTCGGAGAAACAGCAAATCGAAGCGCAGTTCGCGGAGAAGAAGAAGGGCTGGGAAACGGCGACGGCCGAGCGCAAGGCCACCGGCAGAAAGATTCCCGCGGACTTGCTCGAACTCTACGAACGGATCGCCAAGAAACATCCCGGAACCGTGCTGGCGCAAGTGCGCGACGGCCAGTGCAGGGGGTGCGGCGTCCGCGTCCTGCCCCACACGATTCAGCTGCTCGAATCAGACGCCGACGAGGAATTGTTTCGCTGCGAATCCTGCGGGCGGATTTTTTATTCCCTGGAACCCATCCCGCACCCGACACCGAAAGAATCGGCCTCCGGAGCGGCACACTCCTGATGAGCAAGCGCCCCGCAGTGCCGAAAGGCGCAGGCCTTTTCGGCGAGCCGGAACCGGAGCGCAAGCCGGCTCCCGCATACCAGGCGAATATTGACGGCGGTTCGCGCGGCAACCCGGGGCCGGCGGCCTATGGCGTGGTAATTCGCGACCCGCGAGGAGAAATTGTGGCGCGGCTGAAGAAGTACATCGGGAACAACACCAACAATGTTGCCGAGTATTTCGGGCTGATCGCCGCCCTCGACTACGCGCAGACACACGAAATACGCGCGCTGCGCATCGAGAGCGATTCGGAGTTGCTGGTCAAGCAGATGCAAGGGAAGTACAAGGTAAAGAGCGAGGAGCTGCGTCCGCTGTTCGAGCGCGCGAAGAAAATGTCGCAAATGTTCGAATCGTTTCGGATCGGACACGTCTACCGGGAACAGAATCGGGAAGCGGACCTGCTGGTAAACCAGGCGCTCGATGAGACGAGCGGCAAGGTTGCGGCGGGCACGGAAAAGCCGGTGGCCAAGGACGCGACGATGCGCCTGCTGGCGCGGTATCAGGATGGTGTGTTGCAGCCGTATGACGCGCTGGATTTGCCGAATGGGACGGAAGTGGAATTGTTGTTGAGGTTGAAGAAGTAAGGCCATTCCAGGCATTGGAAGCTTGGCCCCTCGAGGAAGCGATCGGTGCTGGCGGCGGCTGCTAAGCGGCGGTGAGTTCGCGGGCGGCGGGCGGTTTCCAGATATAGGAGCGGTACAGGGTGTCGCGCTGTTCCGGCCGGAAACCGGCTTCCGAGATGATGCGGCGTAACTCGCCCTCGTTGGTGCGGTTGCGGACACCGGCAGCGTAGACGACGTTTTCCTCGATGAGGATACTGCCGACATCGTCTGCGCCGAATTGCAGGCCAACCTGACAGACTTTGATACCCGGCGTGAGCCAACTCGACTGTATGTGGTCAATATTGTCGAGATAGAGACGGCTAACCGCCAGAGTTTTCAGATAGTCAACCGCTGTGGTTTCCTGCACTTTCTTGCCGAGCGCTGTGTTCTCGGCGGCAAAAATCCAAGGAATGAAGGCGGTGAAGCCTCCCGTTTCTTCCTGAAGCTGGCGGATACGCTCGAGGTGGTTGACGCGGTGTTGCAAGGTTTCGCCGCAACCGAACATCATTGTGGCCGTAGTGCGCAGGCCGAGCGAATGCGCGGTACGGTGGACTTCGACCCAGTCGTCGCTGGTGCACTTGAGACGGGCGATCTTGCCGCGGATGTCGTCGTCAAGTATTTCCGCCCCGCCGCCGGGAATGGATTGCAACCCGGCGTCGATGAGGCGCCGGATGGTATCGCCAATGGAAAGCTCGCTGACTTCGGCGATGCAAAGAATTTCAGGGGCGGAGAAGCAGTGGAGATGGACCTGCGGGTAGCGACTCTTCAAAGAGCGGAGAAGATTCTCATAGTAACCGATTTGCAGATCGGGATGCAGGCCGCCCTGAAGGAGCACGCCGGTGCCACCGAGCTCGAGCATCTCGTCGATTTTTGCGTAGATGGTTTCAAACGGGAGGATGTAACCATCCTTTGCGCCGAGCGGTCGGTAGAAGGCGCAGAAGGAGCAATACTCAGTGCAGAAATTCGTGTAGTTGATGTTGCGATCGATCTGATAGGTAACAATACGCGGATCGTTTTTCTGGAGGCGCACCTGATGCGCCGCCATGCCGATGCCCAAAAGATCGTCGGACTGAAGCATTTCGAGGGCTTGTGGTTTGGTGATTGCCACTGTTTTTTCCTTGGTGCGATTCCGCCGTTCTCGCCGAATTCTTAATGATCGGCGCCGACACGGGACAAATTTCCTTCCCGCGGCTGGCCGGCCACTTCGATCGGGCGCAACGATGCGGCAATCAGGCCCAGCTCCGAAGCATAGCGATAGTAGCGCGCGAGGCCTTCGAGATTTTCATCATCGAGATGGTAGTCAATGTTCTCGGCCAGGTACCGGCGCAATTCGACGGCCGGCAGATGCATCGTTGCGGCGGCTCGGGCGGCAATGCCATCCAGGTGCTGCAGCCCGAAAGCGAGCGAATCTTGGAAATCCTGGACAAGCTCCGGGGTAACAACGTCGCGGCGCGCGGCCCAAACCGCGAGCACGGCAGGAAGGCCGGTCAGGGCGAACCACTCTTCGACGATGTCGTAAATGAACAACGACCCTGGGCCCGAAAAACCGGCGGCGGAGGCGGGCGAGACCAGCTCTCCGGAAGCCTCGCGCCGCGATTGCGAGGCAGCAGCGATGGACAGCCGCAGCGCTGGATCTCCGATCAAAAGAGCGGCATCGGCCTGTTGCAACATCGCTGGCAAGTCCGGCGCAGCTTCCAAGAATTCCGGCGCAATGCGCCAGCGCTTTTCGCAAAGAATGCGAGTAAGCGCCTGCGTGCTTCGCGAACTGCGGTCGAGGGCGATCCGGGCCACCCGGTGAAGCGGCTTTTTTGAGATGAGGAGCAGACTGCGAACCGACCTTTTTGAGGCGATGGAGAGGTTGGGCAGGATGACCAGGTCGGGGATGCGGTGATACTCAATGGCCGGGATGATGGCCACGTCAACGGCGCCCGTGCGCAGCGCCTCGGCGCATTGCGAAGGGACGGTGAAAGAGAGCTCGAACTTGCCTCGCAGCGGGCCGTGCGTGAACCCACTGACCAGGGGCGCAGTGTTCAAGTATTCGACGATGGAGATGCGCAAAGATTTCACGTGTAGTTTCGGTTGCGAATGCGAAGTTAAAGTATAGCAAAGGCGCGGGCGGCAGAGGCCTGGAACTGCCAGGATCGAGCTTACGGCAGCTTCAAAATCGCTGAACGCTTTGGAGTTTCTGGGAGTCCCAAATGCTTGGAGAAAGAGCGTGCATCTGTTAATATTAAGACTTTGCTTTTCAATCCTTTGGAGTGCAGGTAACGTTATGGCATTGAAGTGTGAAATCTGCGGCAAGGGGCCGCACTATGGCAACGTGGTCAGCCACGCCAACAATACCCGGCGGCGCCGGTGGAACCCCAATATCAAGAAAGTTCGCGCGGTGGTTTCGGGCGTCAGCAAACAGATCCGCGTCTGCACGGCTTGCATCCGACTAGGCCGCGTCAAGAAAGCGGCCTGAGCAAAAGCTTTGAATCTCCCCCCAAGCACCTCCAGCAAGGCGGCGAGGGTCTGGCGCGCCGGTGCGATTTTGCCGGCAGCGGGACTCGTGTTTTCTGTCCTGGGCGGGTGTAATCGTCCGGAACACCACGCTCCCGATGTGTGGGCGGTCGTGAATGGCACGGAGATCAAGCGCGATGAGATCGAGAAGTATTACCGGTCGCAGGTGAATCCCGAGGGGCAGGAGCCTTCGCAGGAAGAAGCGCTTTCACTGAAGCTCAACGTCACCGACCAGCTGATCAACAACGAGATCCTGCTCGAACGCGCGAAGAAGTTGAATCTGGAAGCGAGCGATGGCGAGGTGGAGGACAAGTTCACCGAGCTGAAGAGTCCATTCACTGAAGACGAGTTCCAACGGCAACTGAAGGCGCGCGGAATGTCGGTCGACGACCTGAAGCGCGACCTGCGGCGGCAGCTCTCCATCCAGAAGCTTTTGAATCGTGAAGTGGCGGCGAAGATTACCATCACCGATCAGGACGTCGCCGACTTCTACAACACCAACCGCAACCAGTTTAACGTAGCCGAACCGCAATACCGCATTTCGCAAATCGTGATTACCCCTCGCAAGGAATTGCAGGTGCGTAACCGCAAGAACGACGACGCGACCAACCCAGCCGAGGCAGAGCGCAAGGCCAAGATGTTGACCGACAAGCTGAACAGCGGCGCGGATTTCGCCCAACTGGCGATGGATTATTCCGAGGATGTGAATACGGCCGGGAACGGCGGCGATCTTGGCTACATTCCTGAGTCGGCGCTCAACCAGTCCGATCCTTTGCTGAAAAAGACCGTGCTGGGGCTGAAACCAGGGCAGGTGAGCCCGGCGGTGCAGTTGAAAGACAGCATTCGAATCCTGAAGCTGGTGGCGCGCGAAGCCGCGGGCCAGCGCGGGGTAAATGATCCGCAAGTGCAGCAGACCATTCGCGACACATTACGGAACCGCAAGGAACAGCTTTTGCGGTCAGCGTATCTCGCCGTGGCGCGCGATGAAGCGAAAGTGACAAACTACCTGGCGCAGCAAGTCGTCGAGGCCGCGGGCAAGCTGCCCGATGCGGCCAAATCCACGCTGCCGCCGGTAAAAGCGCCCACACCGGCTAACACCACGCCAAATAACACCCAGTAATTCCCTTCCGTTGCGCTCCCATCGATGATGCGAGTCTCAGTGAAGGTGGGCCTGGCCGATCCGATGGTCGGCCGCCATAGGCTAGTCGACCCAGGCCAAGACTTCTCCGGCATTGACGTTCTGCGCCTCTTTGGCGAAAAGACGTTCGACTTTGCCGGTCTTGGGTGAACGGATTTCATTCTGCATTTTCATGGCTTCGACAACGAAGAGTCCCTGGCCTGCTTCCACAGGGTCGCCAGCGGCCACCAGCAAACGCACCACTCTCCCAGGCATGGGAGCGAGAACCTCGGCACGGCCCTCGACTTCGAGCGCACCGTGCTTGCGCACTCGCCGGGCGCGCGGGTCAATCACTTCGGCGGAAAATTCATGAGAACCGCATTGAAGCTTGATTTTCCCATCGGCGCTGCGTGAGGCATTGATCTCAAACGATTGCCCGCCGAGCAGAACAGAAACGGTGTGCGGGGATAGCTGAACGGCGTCGGCATCCAGAGGCTTGCCGTCGATCCAGACCTGGCAGGCGCAGCCATGGCGATGGATTTCGACAAGGTGCTTCTTGTTTCCCGTGGCGCTGCCAAGTTCGATTTCGAATTTCATGGCATAGGGTCCATCTGCTGCCGGCGCCCTTCCAACTTCCAGCGGGAAGGCGTCGACTGCGAGTCGACACTGGTTGATGAGGTGGCGCTAGGGTCCGCGGTATGCCACAAAGCCGCGGCAATCAAGACGGCCTGTTCGAGTTCTGGACGCGCGGGGGCTGCCGGTGGGTGCGGTCGAGCCAGCAGTTCATCCAGCCACTTGGTGTGAACCTCCCCGCGAAGAAATTCAGGGTCGCTGAGAATGCGGCGGAACAAGCTGACGTTGGTACGGATACCTGTGATGCAGTATTCGTTGAGCGCACGGCGAAGACGCGAAATGGTTTCTTCGCGGCTATTGCCCCAGGCGATCAGCTTGCTGAGCAGTGGATCGTAGTCCATAGGCACGGTCCAGCCTTCATAGACGCCTTCATCGAGGCGGATGCCGGGCCCGGTTGGCGCGTGACGCGCAATAATCTTTCCGGGAGAAGGAAAGAAATTATGGTCGGGGTCTTCGGCGTAGAGGCGCACTTCCATGGCGTGACCGCGGGGAGTGATGGTCTCCCAGGCAAACGGCAGCCGGTGGCCGGCGGCGATGGCGATCTGGAGTTTTACCAGGTCCAGGCCGGTGACCTGTTCGGTGACGGGATGCTCGACCTGAAGGCGCGTGTTGACCTCGAGAAAGTAGAAATTGAGATCGGCGTCGACAAGAAATTCCACCGTACCGGCGTTGGTGTAGCCTCCGGCACGAGCGAGGCGCACCGCGGCTTCGCCCATCCTGCGGCGAAGTTCCGGAGTAACCACCGGGGATGGCGCTTCTTCAACGACCTTTTGATAACGCCGCTGCACCGAGCATTCGCGTTCGCCGAGTGAAACACAGCGGCCGTGGGCATCGGCAAAAATCTGGATTTCGATGTGTCGCGGGCCAATCAGATATTTTTCGATGAAGACACGCGGGTCTCCGAAGGCGTTCATAGCTTCAGAGGCAGCGTCCCGCCATGCAGAGGCAAACTCCGAGTCGGTGGGCACCACGCGCATGCCCTTTCCTCCTCCGCCCGCGATGGCCTTGAGCAGGACCGGATAGCCCATACTGCGGGCCAGAGATTGAGCTTCTTCGGGCTTCTCGATAGCTTCGCTGATACCCGGCACTGTGGGGACTTCGACGCGCCGCGCTAGTTGCTTCCCGGCGGTTTTCGAACCCATCGCTTCCATGGCCTCAGCAGAAGGGCCGATGAAAGTGAGGCCTGCGTCCCCACAAGCGCGAGGAAGTGCCGGATTTTCCGCCAAAAAACCGTAGCCGGGATGCAGCGCATCGCAACCTGATTTTTTGGCGACGTCTAAAAGCTTGTCGATGCGCAGGTAGCTTTCGCGCGAAGACGCAGGGCCAATAGCGTAGGCCTCGTCGGCGAGCCGCACGTGGAGAGAAGCGCGATCAACGTCGCTGTAGACCGCGACGGTCTGAATGCCCAGTTCGCGGCAGGCACGCAGGATGCGGACAGCAATTTCGCCGCGATTGGCGATTAGGATTTTCCGGAACATATTCGGTTTGCTAGCTTGCCGGATTTTACCATGCGGCGGAAAAGGGCCGAGGATCAACCGTCGCTTGCGTGTCGTATTGTTCGGGGTGTATGAAGGTTGGCTGATAGTGGGGTAGGGGGGCGGACGCGATGAAACGGAATTTTTTTGTTCTCGTTCTGTGCGGTTTTCTCTGCGGTGTTGCCAGTCGGGGGCAGGAGCAGGTTGTCCCGCCGCCTGAAGGAATCGTAGCGGAGGGCGCGCCAAAGATACCCGTCGCCCTGGCGGAAACTGCCGGGCGCTACAGCGAGAACCGATTGGCATTTCCAACCGATTGGCACCCGCTGCGGCGCGAAATGATCATCGGCACACGGTTCGGCAACACATTTCAGGCGCACGTGGTGAAAATGCCGGGTGGCGCACGCCAGCAACTCACGTTTTTTAGCGAACCGGTATACGGCGGCAGCTTCCATCCGACCGACGGCGACTACATGGTGTTCCGCAAGGATGTTGGAGGCGGCGAATGGTATCAACTGTTCCGCTACGATATGGCTACCGGGAATGTGACACTGCTGACAGACGGAAAATCAAGAAATATACCGGGCCCCTGGTCGACCAAGGGGGACCGCATTGCTTACGCTTCGACACGGCGCACCGGCCAGGACACCGACTTGTGGGTCATGGATCCGGCCAATCCGAAAACGGATCGTATGGTGGCGGCGTTAAAGGGAGGGGGATGGGAACCGCAGGACTGGTCGCCTGACGACACCAAGATCCTGATGCTCGAAGGAATCTCGGTCAACGAGACCTATATGTGGCTTTTTGACACGGCCACGGGCGAGAAAACCGAGCTTACGCCGCGGCGCGGAGACCCAAAGGTCGCCTATGGGAATCCGCGATTCAGCCGCGATGGAAAAGGCTTGTATTTCACTTCGGATGACGGCGCGGAGTTTCAGCAGTTGCGCTACATGGACTTGGCCAGCAAACAGATTAAGACGCTGACTGGCAGCATTTCCTGGGATGTGGATGAGTTTGCGCTTTCCTGGGACGCCAGAACCATCGCTTTCCTGACCAACGAAGACGGGCTCAGTACCTTGCATTTGATGGACATTGCGACGGGTAGCGAGCTTGCGGTGCCAAAGCTGCCCGTTGGGCTGGTGAGCGGTCTGATTTGGCATCGTAAGAACCGGGAACTTGCCTTCATCATCAGCTCGGCGGCTTCGCCGGGAGATTGCTATTCACTGGAGGCGGACACCGGGAAGCTCGAACGCTGGACGATGAGTGAAACCGCGGTGAAGACTGACGGCTTTAGCGAGCCGGAGCTGATCCGCTGGAAGAGCTTCGACGGGAAGATGATTTCAGGGTTTCTCTACGCACCTCCCTCGAAATTCACCGGCAAACGGCCGGTCATCGTTGACATTCATGGTGGCCCGGAGGGCCAGTCGCGCCCCGACTTTCTAGGTCGTTACAACTATTTTCTTAATGAGTTAGGCATTGCCGTCATCCTGCCGAATGTGCGTGGTTCGACCGGTTACGGAAAAACGTTTGTGAAACTCGACAATGGATTCTTGCGCGAGGATTCCTACAAGGATATCCGCGCCTTGTTTGATTGGATCGCCGCGCAGCCGGGACTTGATGCCGCGCGGATCGGTGTGACCGGGGGTAGCTACGGCGGCCACATGACGCTGGCCGTTTCGACGTTCTACAGCGATCGCATCCGCTGCTCGATTGACATCGTGGGGATGTCCAACCTAGTGACGTTTTTAGAACACACGGAGGGTTATCGACGCGATTTGCGGCGTGTGGAATATGGCGACGAACGTGACGCAAAGATGCGCGAGTTTCTGGAGCGCATCGCACCGATGAACAACATTGAGAAGATCAAGAAACCCATCATGGTGGTGGCGGGAAAGAATGATCCGCGTGTGCCGGTGAGCGAGAGCGACCAGATTGTTGCGGCGCTCAAGAAACAAGGCACGCCCGTATGGTACGTGATGGCGAACGACGAGGGGCATGGCTTTCAAAAGAAAGGCAACCAGGACTATGAGTTTCTCGCCTCCATCGAGTTCTGGAAGGAGTACTTGTTGAAGTAGGAGGTCAGTACCAGGTTTCCATGGGTAAGCCGGTTTCATCGGTCTCGTTTTTGCTGTGCGGCAAGCGATAGGGGGGAGCCTCGCAAGGAGGCTTTCGCGACACCGATACCGACAAGGGCGTCGAGCAGGTCGTCGTGGACGGCGGCGCAGCCGAGAAAATCTTTCCAACGGAGTAACCGCTCGAGGTGCCGCACGAGTTTCCCTACAATCTTCTTGCGTTCAACGATGCCTTCTGGCGGGTGCTTCGATTCCAGGTTTTCGCCGGCCGTGCGGAAGCAGGCGAGGTCCCGGTGCGGCAAGGCCAGGAAGCGCTTTTGCCAACAATCCAGCCCAGCCTCCTTTGCACGCATCTACCCGCGAAC
>Ga0126369_10004662_pt1 | contig 10078 bp, 7 predicted proteins | sample PanSoiMetaPlot_1_FD_109646 | JGI IMG/M metagenome (GOLD analysis project Ga0126369, IMG submission 109646) | Tropical forest soil microbial communities from Panama - MetaG Plot_1 | ecosystem: Environmental > Terrestrial > Soil > Tropical forest > Bulk soil | place: Panama | collected 2016-02-17
AGCGAGAAGCCCATAAGCCCGCAGCGTCAACGCATGCTCCAAGACATGAGCGTGCGCCGGTTCACGGCGGATACGCAACGCGAGTACATCCGTGCCGTCAAGAGGCTTGCTGCCCAAGGCCGACATCGTTTGCGAGCAGATTCGGCGCAGTCGTTTGGGTGCAGCGCCATCGCAGCCGGATAGGGTCTTGGCCTCTACAGCTGGCTGATGACGGCGTCGAAGGCGGCAAGGTGGTCGAATTGGAAGAGGCCCAGATCCGTGATATCGAGATTGTGGCCGACCATATCGAGGTGATCGCAAGGCCAGAACGGCTGCTGAAATTCGCCATACTTGGCGGAGTCCTTTGCCACAAGGCCGTCGTTCTCCTGGCCGGTGACCGCCAGTATGTACTTGTGCATCGGCGCAAGTGCGAGGCTGGTCGGCAGCGCACCGGGGCGCCCCGAGGCAAAAAAGGAACGATAGCGGATGTGCTGATGCGTTTGCGCGACGTCCGGCATTGCCAAAGCCGCTTGGGTTTTGAGGTCGTCCAGGGCGCCAATGTCAATACCCAGCGGCATGAGTGCCTGACTGATTCCCTCAAACAAATGACGCCGCTCGTCGTCCGGTCTCGAACCGAGCAGCAAGTCTGCGATTGGACTGCCCCGATGCCGGGTCGATAACGTGGTCAGGGACGCGATGCGTCCCGGGTTGGAAAGGCCTTGGAGATTGCGGCCGATCACAATGCGACTATCGAGTCAGCCCATGGAATGAGCGATGATATGGATTGGACCATCCGGGTAGGCCCGTTGGCTGGCATCTGCGAGGATGCCTGCCCGAACGTCGCTGCTTGCGGTTGACGGTACCTGCGGAAACAATGCTTTCACGCTGGTTTGCGCGAGGTGATGCCCCAGACCGCGAAAGTAATCAATTCCGAGAAGACGTTGCGGGAGTAGAAAGCCGCTCGCAAATACGAGGTTCATACATGATCCCGTCAGGCACCATTATTGTCGAGCCGTGGGATGGGCAAAGTCGCCTGCCGCCGCTTTTGACATGTTGCACTGCCTCGCGCGACTTGCCCACGCGGTCGAACGGGCTTGGTCGCACAGGGTGGAAGGCGTAGGGACGGCCCGTACCAACAGCCTTGCTGCGTGCGATGCGCCCTTGACCACCTACAACTGATCGTATCTGCCATCGTCAACCAACCCCGTCGGGCGCGGGCTCGTGCAACGGTACGCGGTTCAGTTGATGGCGATACTCGCTCATCTTAAGATAGACGCTCTTGCGGACCCGATTCACCGCTCCTAGGGGCTTGTGTTCAGGCAAGCAATGCCAGGGATTGAACGAAAGGTTTTCGCACAACTGATTGCGGGCAGCGGAGCTGAGGTCTTGAGCCGGAATAACGATCTTGGCCACGTGAATGGGTGGCGAAACGGACTCCTCCCATTCGGTCAAGGTGTCCTCAATTGGCGTCCGATCATCCACGTAGCGTTGAACGAAGAAATCGAACCACATTTCCCGGCTTGACAGGACGTCCTGCATGTTTGCCGTCAAGGAGAAATGCGGATCCAGGAACGTGCCGATCCAGGAGCCGATACCGGGTCGTTTACCGATGCGCGGTTTTGCCGAGAATTTGACGGCCATCTTTGCATCGTTGATGCCCAGCCGGTACGGGGTCATTGACCAATATTGACAATATAGTGGGTTGATGATCCAGGTCCCATTGTTCTTGAGAACGCGCACTATTTCCCGCCCCTTCAGCTGGAAGATAGCTAAAAACTGCCGCAAGTAGCCGCCGCTGTGAAATTTCACAAGGCTGTTTTTGTATCTTGACAGATCGTCGACAAAGAAGCTCGCGTTGTTGGCCATCACGAAGTCCTGAGTCTCCCGTTCGTCATCCAGCAACTTCGGGCCATCGACACCCATGAGCTTAACCGCCATGCCTCGCGAATCCGGCAGCCGTGGACTTAGCACCTCTGAATTGCTGTTGGAGAAGCGAACCCAGGCATTGAATTCCTTGCCGGGCGCAGCAAAGACGCCGTGCCGCAAGTCTGCTGGGATTTCAGAGTCGACCCGAAAAATTGCTCTTACGCAGCCATTATCCTTGGCGTGAGCATCACGCAGCGCGGGACGCCGTCCCTCCTGAAAACGCCTGCCAATGAATTGCCGGATGATATCGGTTATTTCGTCTGCCAGTTGCTTCTCGAGGTCTTTGTCATTCAGGTAATATCGCTCGCCCAACGCGGCATCAATTTCGTCGTCATCCAGGTTACCTTCACGCAGTGTAGTGTCCATCTATAAGCCCCCGTTTGTATTCCTTGCCCTTAGGCGCGGGCGATATCGAGTCCACCTTGACCCCGCTATTTCACTAGAGCTTTGTGCTTGCGTTGCCTTGGCGATGATCGCGGCCGCTTGAGGTAGCGGTATCTACGGCGTCGGTCAGCAAAGCCTTGGTTTCCAGCAGGTCTCTGCTCTCAACGTCGTGACAAAGACTTGCATAAAGTGGCGCCAAGCGGGCATGAACCTCTGCGTTTCTGCCCTGGGCACGGCGGAGCGACGCGAGATCGTTCTCGGCGCGCAGTCGCCAAAGGGCCGCACCTTGCCCCTCGGCCACCGCAATTGCAGTCTCGTAACATGTTTCGGCGGCGGCGAACTCGCCTCGCGCCCGCTCTATATTTCCCTTGATGCGATGGAGTTCGGCTTTGTACCAGCGACCGCTGGTGTCAGCCAACTTGAGTAACTCTTCATTGACGATCTCGACAGCCTCGGCGGGCTGATCTACCTGAAACAGGGCTGTCGCAAGCAGATAGCGGGTCAATGGAACCCATATCAGCGCCCCAGCCTCTTCCAGCTCTTCGATGCCGAGACGAAGCTCGACGACGGCTTGCCGCGCGTCGCCGCGCTCAAGCCGGGCCCAGCCTCCCATCCAGTGGCCGACGCCGTTCCACAGGGAGAATCCGTGTTCCTGCGCCAAAGACACGCAACGACTCAGGATTGGATTAACGGCGTGCAGATCGCGGCAGAGGAGATGCGCCCCAGCCAGGAACGAAAGACCATAGCACGTGTTGTGCGGCTGCTGCAGTTGTTCGGCATGGGCCACCGCGTCGTGGCCGCTCTTCAAGGCATGGCTGATATCGCACTGCAGAACCGAAGCCAGTCCCATATAGGCCAGAGCCGATACCTTGAAGTCTGGAGAAAAAATCGACGCCTGGGGCCCGTGGAGGGTCATGCCATACAAATCGATGGCATTCTGCAGTTGAATGCGCGCGGCGGGCAACTCCCCGATCCCAAACAGCGACATGCCCAATGCCCGGTGACCCATCAGCCTCACAGTCGGATCGTTCTGGCGGCGCGCTAGCGCCAACAACTCCTCGGCGAGGTTCCGGGATTGTTCAAATTCGCCCCGCGAAACATGGACGCCGATCAACCCGTTGAGCACCGAAATGGCTTGGGCGGAAGGTTCAAACCGGTTGCATAACTCAAGAGCGCGAGTAAGAGCCTGCTTGGTCTCGGCAGCCCCGAAGCCTTTCCCCGCGGCAAGAGCGCCGCCGAGCGATTGTTGCAGCAGTAACTCCAATTTGTCGCGTTCCGGCGTCGCCGGCAGCTTGGCTGCCAAATCGAGAGCGGTGCGTAGGTGGGTGCTTGCTTCCACGAAGGCGGACCGCTCGCTCGATCGCCGAGCGGCCGCAAGCCAGTAGTCGATCGCGGTCCTGGTCTCTCCAGCTTGCGTATAGTGGTGGGCAATGAGTTCAGGGGCACGTTCGGCGATCTTGACGAACTTCTTGCTGAGTGCCCAGGCAATTTTGCTGTGCAGTTTGCGCCGTTCGGAATGCAGCAGGCTCGCATAGGCTTCCTCTTGCAAGAGCGCGTGCTTGAAGGTGAAGTTATGATCGCCCAAGTAGCCGCTGCGATACACAAGCCCGGATGCGAGCAAACGGTCGATTGCGGCGCGAACCTCAGTCCTTGGCTGACTCGCGATGGCCAGCAGTAGGTCGAGCGGAAACTCTCGACCGATTACCGCGGCCATTTGGGCAATGGTCTTCATGGGAGCCAATTGGTCGAGCCTCGCCATGAGCGAGTCATGCAGCGTGTCCGGTACCGGGAGGGAGGCAACGGTGTCAGGCTTGACGCCGGAATCGATCGTCCGGCGGTCGGTGGACTCGAGCACCGCCTTGGTCATCTCTTCAACGAAGAGCGGCACGCCATCAGTCTTGGCCACGATTTGATCGATCGTCGTCCGGGATAAAGGTTCCTGCGCGGTCAACGCTTCGATCATCGAGGCAACCTGCACCTTGTTGAGACGATTCAACGTCAAGCCGGCAACATGCGCATGATCCGTCCAGGGCAAGGTGAGTTCGGGACGGAGCAGCACAAGCACCAACATCCGCCAACTCTGGACTTCGTCCCTGAGCCGTTCCACAAGCTCCAGAGATGTGGGATCGATCCAATGCACGTCCTCGAATATGAGTACGACAGGCCGCTCCCTGCTATGGGCCCGAAACAGGGTCAGCAACGCGCCGAACGTGCGCATTTTCAGCTGCTGCGATGTAAAATCCAATCGGGCGTATCGATCGTCTGTTTGAATGTTCAGGAGGGCCGCAAGCACCGGAACGAGCTCTTTGATGTCCCCCGCCAAATGCTGCTCGATGAGGGCCTCCAATTTTCGCAACTTGAGAGCCGGCAACGAATCTGGATCGACGTCTGCCGCATCCTCCAAATGGCGAATCACCGGATGCCACGCGCTGCTCGTATGATAGGGCGAACATTGAAACGACAAGACGCGCCGGGCTTCCCCGGCCACTTGTTGCACCAGCGCCATCACAAGCCGGGATTTGCCGATACCCGGTTCACCCGAAATCAAGACCAGCCGTCCCTGGCCGCGCTCGGCCGTTCGGTAGGCCTCAAGCAAAAACGCCAGTTCAGGATCACGACCCACGAAACGGGTCAATGGGGAAACTTGCCGGGCCTCAAAGCGGCTTTCGACGAAGTTCGATTTAAGCACTTTCCAGATTCGAACCCTGTGGTCGAAGCCTTTGAGGGCATGTTCCCCGGCGTCGTCCAGCACGAACCGGCTGCCAACCAGGCGCCGCGTGCCGGATGACACGAGTATCTGGTTCGGCTCCGCGAGTCCCTGCAAGCGTGCCGCCAGGTTTGGTGCCTGGCCCACAACCACAAATTCGAGCGCTGGGCCCTCCCCGATGAGATCTCCCACGACGACGAGTCCAGTCGCAATCCCGACGCGAATCTTGATTTTGTGCAGCGCACATAAACTCGACGTGGAGACCGACGCCACCATTTGGAGGGCGGCGTTCACCGCGCGCTCGGCGTCGTCTTCATGCGCGGCTGGAAAGCCGAAATAAGCCAGTATGCCGTCGCCCATGAATCGCGCAACATGACCGCCGTAGTGTCGAATCGCATCACCGCAACGGCTTTGAAATTCACAAAGAACTTCTGCCAGATCCTCGGGATCAAGTCGCGCCGACAAACTCGTCGAACCGACAAGGTCGCAAAACAGGACGGTCAGATGACGCCTTTCGGCTTTGACGTCGGCCAACCGGGCAAGTCCACGAAGCTCATCAAGTCGTTCCGACGGCGCTGGATCCAAGTGCGCATACTCCGCAGCCGCCTTGATAAGCGCCTTGCGGTGTCCAAGCGATATTCCGAGCTTTTCGAATTCCTCGTCCTTGAGAAGGAGAAGGATCTCGCGATCGATGTCGTTCGCAACGAACAGATCGGCGTATTGCCGAGGCCGATGCCTTCCAACCACTGATGCAGATCGCTCATCTGCGTTCCAAGCGGCGCGAGGCCGCCCTCATGGTTTTGGCTCAATCAAAATCGTAACTATTAGAGCGGATTCCAGTCGGTTTGAAATGTCTGGCGGCTACACAGGGGTCATGGCCGGGCTTGTCCCTGCCACCTCGACTATTTTGTTCAGTGCCTGAAACCCGGGGTGGTCAGGAACGCTCCGCGACGGCGCCAGCCCGCGGTTCAACATGATCGAAATCCGCCCTAACATACGTATTCTTTAGCAATTCAAAAGAAATTTCAACATGGTTGACGTACTCGCCAGGGTGGCACGGACCATATCGGCCTAGCCACAACGCGAATTTTCTCGTGTCGGCACGTTTGTCCTCCTCTGTGTCAGTCACGGCGTCTTTGGGCGTCTTCGACGATAACGTCGCTCGCCTTCTCGGCGATCACATAAATCGGACTTGCAATGAAGAAACTGGGGATCTTCGGAAAAACCGAGGCGTCAACCACGCGCAACCCGGTCGTCCCTTTGACCCGGAACCGGCTATCGAGGACCGCCGATTCGTCGTCCGCCTTGCCGATCTTGCATGTGCCGCAGGCATGGTGACCCCAGGCGCTGTCTTTTACGAATTGGCTCAGGGCTGCGCGTGTTCGCACCTGCGAACCAGGTATGGTCTCCTTAAAAAGACCTGCGCTCCGCGCGGTCATTTGTCTTACGAACTCTATACCGGCCACGACCGAATCCAGGTCGTCACAGTGCCGGTCGTTACCCTCATCGAAATAGTGGAAGTTTACGAGTGGGGTATCGCGCGGATCGGATGACCTGAGCAGCACCTGTCCGGCCGTATTATTCGTGTGCGCCTTAAGAATTACCCAGGTGAACCAGTGTTTCTCACGAATCCGTTCGGAATAACCGGGACGGTAGCCGGCGAAATAGCCGGGTACAGCGAACATGAACAGATCGGGTTCGAGCGTGCTTTCACTTGATCTCTTGATGACGGCAATGACACCGCCATTCGTTGTGTACAGTCCGTATCCGTTTCGCCATTCTCTGAACTCCCTATCATTTTCCTTGAAATCTGCGTGTCTGAGCAGTTCGAAATCTTGTTCCATCTGGTGGACAATGCCGACCTCGTAGCGGTCCTGGAGATTCTTGCCAACGCCAGGTAGGTCGATCCTGGTGGCGATTTGGTGTTTCTCCAGCTCGCCTCGGGGTCCAATGCCGGACAGCATCAGCAATTGAGGCGTGTTGAACGCGCCGGCGGAGAGGATAATCTCGCCTCTCGCACGCACATGCCGGCTGGGCGGGGAAACGGCGTCGTCCCGGCTTTTGGGATCAGCACGGTAAAGATGCCGGCCTTCAAAGAACTCAACCCCTGTGGCTCGGCTACGGTCGTCAAAAATGATCCGCGTAACCAGGGTGTTCAATTTTACCGTTAGTTTGTCTGGCCGAACTTGCATAGTCTCGTAAATGAACTCCCGCGTGCCACGGCGAACGCCATCCTTCATCGTAAGCGGTACGAATGCTGGACCTTCGAGGTTTCTCTTTACCCGCGCCCAATCGTTAGGGTCGAGGGTACCCTCGAGCCAGCGTACAAGCTCTCGGGGCAAACTCTTGCGCCATCCGCTTGGCCGAAAAAAGAGGCTGGCAAGCAAGCTGAAGACTTGGCCGTGCAAGGCTTTGATATTCCAGACGCCCTTGTCCATGCATGTTTGCAGAGCAGCAATCACGAGCTCAGTCAAAACCCGGTCACGGACCAGCAATGTCGGATCCGTGATCGAGGTCGGAAGCCAGCCCCTATAGCCGTGTCGCGAGCAATTCAGTAGTTGGCTCCAGGGCTCGTCGACATATTCGCAACGCTCCAATCGCTCGAAGTACCGTCGCATTCGACCGGGAGCCCACGACTTGTCGCCAGTTATTTTCTCGATATGCTTCCAGTCGCTGTTGTGCGGAGCGGTGAAAATCATCGCATAATGGGCTGTGCATCCGCCGAGCGTACCGGCACGCGGATAGAAGATACCATATCGCGGCTTGCCGCCGGACTCATGGCCATTCTGATAATTGATATGATCCCGCTCCTGGCGCGCCTTGGACGCGTAGTGCTGAACGTAGTATTGCCATGAAAGATCGGCTTGCTCGCTCGCGAGCGTGTAAAAGGCAGGAACGGAATACTCAATCGGTTCGTCCGCATCGCCGGCCTCGAGCAGGAGGACCGTGAATCCGTGTCTTGCCAGATTTGCCGCGACCGGACCGCCGCCGGCGCCGGACCCTACAACGATGTAATCATATTCATCCTGAATCTGCTTCGCAAACTCCGCGTAATTCGGTAGCATCATGTCCCCTCTACGACCAACCCTGCGATGAAACCACCTCGTGTATATACCCTCTTGGCAACGTTATCGGGCGGAAGAACGCCAACGGGCAATTGCGCCTACAGGGGCAACACGGCCTCGGCGAAGCCGGCCAGGAAGGTGAAGACTCTCGGCTTGCTGAGTGGTCTGCCGCAGTCGCGCGCACAAGATCTTGATATGCTTCCACCTTGCCAAAAAGACAGTGACTCTGAAGCACGCCGCGCTTTTCGGCTTCACGTTGGCGGGGTATAGGCATGCACGTCATTGTAGCTGAGACGCCTGCGTTATAGTTACAGACGACGCGACTCAAGGCGGAACTCCCCCTATTTTTTCGCAATTGTACGTTCAAAGTGAGCCGTGCTTTTGAGGTTTGCATGTGCCGATCTCAACTTGCCCCGGACAAGGACGGCTCGAAAACGAAACTCCTCGCGAGGACGTTACAGATCCTCGCGGAGGCCAAATCCGGCGCCGGTCATCGTGGTGAGGCACGCCATCACTTAAGCGTGGCACGCAACACGGTGCGCCGCCAGCGTCTCGCGATATTGAGCGATCGGCCCCCGGCGGCACATCATTCGTTTGGATGAATACCGCAGATTTTATCCGCACCGACTGACAGTCAAGCGAAGCACAAGCTCCCACCTTGCATCCCACGCAGTCCGGCGGGTGATACGAGTTGCGCCGCGAGCCGCGAGGTTACCACCAGCGCGGGTGCTCAGAGGCTGCTTGGGGAGATAATTAAATACGGGCGCGGCCAATCTCGAAGCGGCTGGTGCGCCATTACCGGAAGGGCAATGGCGCATGGCGCGAGATCTGGGGATGGGGCCTTCTGGCCGCCAGCGGTAGCTTCTGAAAAACGCCAAAACATAACGCTGCTTGAGCTGACGGCACACAAACCACCTTGCCATCCGCATCAATGCTATGAACCTGGAAAACGGACTTCGCGATATCGAGACCGACAGTGGTAGTCGTTTGCATGCTCTGGCTCCTCCGAATCTAGGGTGTCTAACAGCACCCACATCAGTGGCACTCTCGTGCCGGGGAGGAGCCGTCCACAGCATCAATTTGCGCACTTGCGTGCGCCATATCGCACTCTCTGCGCCGAAATTATGGTATTCTTGATCGGCCTGCATTCGCCGATCAACGCGGCGGAGATTTGCTGATTGTCAGACGGCGCAACTTCATCTTATTCGGGGAGTCGTCAGTGGAGCCCTTCCAGCTGTTCAGCGAATGCGTGCTGTTTCGCGACCTCGATCATCGGGAAAGAGAAGCACTTTTCACTCGCGTCCAAATTCGTGATTTTGCGGCCAGCGAAACCATATTCGAGACCGGCTCGCCCGGCCATAGCATGATGATCGTGCTTCGTGGCAAAGTCCAAATCAGCGTTACTTCGCCAAAAGGTCGGCCGCACGTGCTGGGAATACTGTCTCCCGGTAGGATATTCGGAGAAATCACCTTCTTAGACGGCAAGGCGCGGTCAGCCGACGCAATCGCAATTACTGGCTGTAGCCTGGCAATAGTAGATCGTTACGACTTGCTGGCGTTTCTTGAAGAGAATCCCGGCGCTTGGCAAAGCATTGTGTCGGGGTTGTGCGAATGTTGGCGTAGGATCAACGTGGCGGAGATTGCCCTCCTCGACAGGAACCTGCAGCTCGCGGAGGCGAGTCAACACAAGTCACACTTCATCGCCGCCGCGAGCCACGATCTGCGCCAGCCAATGCACGCGCTCGGACTGTTTGTGGCGCAGTTGCGCAACCACGTGACGTCGCCCGAAGGCAGCCGCCTCGTCGATCGCATCGACGATGCTGTCACCGGGATAAACGAGCTATTCAACGCCTTGCTAGATATCACGAAGCTCGATGTCGGGGGACTCACGCCGACAGTCGCCGAGTTTCCTGTCGCCGAGTTACTCGGAAGGATCGGAAGTACCTTCGCGGCAGTGGCGAAAGAGAAAGGGCTTTCCTTGCAGCTGGTCTCGAGCAGCGTGTGGGTGCGCAGCGAT
>Ga0126369_10004664_pt1 | contig 10078 bp, 8 predicted proteins | sample PanSoiMetaPlot_1_FD_109646 | JGI IMG/M metagenome (GOLD analysis project Ga0126369, IMG submission 109646) | Tropical forest soil microbial communities from Panama - MetaG Plot_1 | ecosystem: Environmental > Terrestrial > Soil > Tropical forest > Bulk soil | place: Panama | collected 2016-02-17
CACCCGCCGCACGCGGTCGGCACCCAGCGCTTTCACCTCGCCGTGCTGCAGCACGCGCAGCAGCTTCGCCTGCACGGGCAGCGGCGCCTCGGCGATCTCGTCGAGGAAGACCGTGCCGTCGCCCGCCTCCTCGAAGAGCCCGCGCCGGTCGCGGTCGGCTCCCGTGAAGGCCCCGCGCAGATGGCCGAAGAGCTCGCTCTCGAGCAGCGAGTCCGAGATCGCCGCGCAGTTCTGCACGAGGAAGAGCGCGTCCCGTCGCGGTCCACGCTGATGGATGGCGCGTGCCACCAGCTCCTTGCCGGTCCCCGTTTCGCCCTCGATGAGGACTGGCACCGTGCTGCGCGCCGCGCGTTCGACTTGGTCGAGCACGGCCGCCATGTTGGCAGTGGTCGCGACGAAGGGCTGCTCGGCGCAGCGGACGATCGGGGGGCACTCGTGATCGGCGTGCGGCTCGTCGAGCCCCGCCAGCACCGAGCGCCCGACCGCCTCCCGCACCACGCACGGTAGCTGGTCGACGTAGTGGGCGTGCTTGCTGACGTAGTCGGCAGCGCCCAGCTTGAGAGCCGCCACGGCCAGCTCCGCCGAGCCCGTGCCGGTGACCACGACGACCGGGAGCGCACGGCGGGCCGCCCGCAGCGTGCGCACGACGCTCAGCCCCTCGGCGTCGGGCAGGCAGAGGTCGGTGACCACGCAGGCGATCGTCGGGTCGGCGAGGGCGGCGAGCGCCGTGCGCAGCCGATCGGCGCGCGACACCCGCACCGCCGTCTCCATGTGCGCGAGCGCGTGCCGCATGGCCGCCGCATGCTCCGGATCGTGCTCGACGAGAAGGACATGCAGTCCCGCAACCGTCTGGTGTCCATCCATCACATCCTGCCCCCTTGGCTCCGGTCGCGCCGGCGTGGACGGCGCCGGAACAATGCGAGGCAATCACACGACGAGTCAATGTCGTTCCGGTCTCCATCCCCTCGTTCCCCGCGCCTGGTGCATGCCCACCGGGTCGTCACGGCGTCGGTGCGGATGCATGTCGCCCGCGCGGGGCGCGCCTTCAGGGCCGCCGGCATGCATGCGCACGGTGTAGCGGTAGATGAGCCCGTCGGCCTCAACGACGGCAAGGCGAGCGCTCTGCCCGCGCACGGACCCGGGTCCGCTACGTATCCGTGCCTCCGCGCACCCTTGGCGACAGGTCGATTCCACGCTATCGGGCGCCTCCATGCGCCTCGAATTTGCCCGTCTCTTCGCTGCCGTCTCCGCCCTCACGCTGTCCGCGACCGCCGGTGCCCAGATTCCCAGCCCGACCATCGAGGGGCCCATCACGGGTCCCGGTGATCCCTTCGTGGCGTCCACGGGATTCGACCTCGCGAAGGTGGGCTACGAGGAGGCGGAGTACTTCATCAGCGGCAGCGCGAGCGCCTACACCAACACGGCGCCGCTCGGCGCCGACGGCATGTGGTCGGCGGCGCGGAACGGCGCGACGGCGGCCTACAAGACGCGGCTCCTCGTCTACCGGCCGACGAACCCGAGGAAGTTCAACGGCACGGTCATCGTCGAGTGGCTGAACGTGAGCGGTGGCCTCGACGCCGCCCCCGACTGGTCGGCGGGCCACCTCGAGCTCCTCCGTGAAGGTTGTGCGTACGTGGGCGTCTCCGCGCAGATCGTCGGTGTCGAGGGCGGTACGGCGCTCGTCGGCATCGTCAGCCTGCCCCTCAAGACCGTCAATCCCGAGCGCTACGGAACGCTCTCGCATCCCGGCGACAGCTTCTCGTACGACATGTACTCGCAGGCAGGCCAGGCGATCCGCCAGCCCTCGGGTCCGAGTCCGCTCGGCGACCTGAAGGTGAGGCGCGTCATCGCCATCGGCGAGTCGCAGTCGGCGTTCCGCATGGTCACGTACATCAATGCCGTGCATCCGACGGCGCACGTCTTCGACGGCTTCCTCGTGCACAGCCGGGGCGGCGCTTTCGGCGCGCCGCTCTCCGAGGGGCCGCAGACGCTCATCAACACGCCCGCGGCAACGCACATCCGCGGCGACGTCGACGTCCCCGTGCTGACCTTCCAGACCGAGACCGACCTGACGCTGCTGGGCTACTTCGTGGCGCGGCAGGACGACGCGAAGAACTTCCGCCTCTGGGAGGTGGCCGGGACCGCTCACGCCGACAGCTACTCGTTGTCGGTCGGCAACTCGGACCTGGGGAACGACCCGAACGTGGCGGGCCCCGTCATCACGACGGATCCCGTTCCGGGCATCATCCATTGCGACACGCCGGTCAACTCGGGCCCGCAGCACTACGTCCTGAACGCCGCCTTCGCCGCCTTGATCCGCTGGGTGCGGACCGGGAAGGCGCCCAAGACCGCGCCCCGGCTCGACGTCAGCGCGGGCCCGCCCGTCGTCATCAACAAGGACGCGAACGGCAACGCGCTCGGCGGCGTGCGCACGCCACAGGTCGACGTGCCGATCGCCACCTTCACCGGCACCCAGTCCGGAGCGCTCATCTGCCAGCTCTTCGGCACCACCACGCTGTTCGACGCCGCCAAGCTCGCGTCGCTCTATCCGACCCACAAGGCGTTCACGTCCGCCTACGGCAAGGCGCTGAAGCGCGCGCTGAAGGCGGGATGGCTGGTCAAGCCCGACGCCAAGCTCATCAAGAAGTGGGCCGTGGATTCGAGCATAGGCGGCTGACCACGAGCGCGACCCCAATCCAGACCGCGAAGTCGGCGCGGGAGGGGGAGCTCGGACCGCACATCGCGGGCGCGGGGGCGCCGGAGCGGCGACCCGCAGGGCAAGCGGCGTTTCGCGCGCTTGGCGCGCGAAGCGCCGTTTGCCCGAGGACCTGAGCCGACCCGGCGCCCCCGCGCCCGCGAACGAGACCCCGACGCTACGCTCCCCGCGGCAAACCGAGCACCTGCATGGCGATGATGCCGCGCATGATCTCCGACGTCCCCGACGCGATGCTCGCGGCCGGCGCGCCCAGGAACCCGCGCTGGATCCACTGCGTCGGATCGGCACCGCCATCACGGCCGCGCGGGGTGTCGAAGAGTAACCCCTCGGGCCCGAGGAGCTGCATGCCGAGCTGCGGCACCGCCTGGGTCAGCTCCGTCCAGTGGAGCTTGATGATCGACGCCTCGGGTCCTGGCATCCCCATCCGCAGGAGCCGGTCGAGGGTCCGCTGACAGGTGATCCGGAAGATCTCGGTGCCGAGGTAGAGATTGGCCAGCGCCTGGCGGAGCCGCGTCTCCCGAGCGGCACCGCGCTCCCGCGCGACGGCGAGGAGACGGTCACGCGCCTCGGCGAGCACGATCTGCATGCTCACCACGTAGAGGATGCCACGCTCGTTCTGGAGGGCTGCCACCACGAGCGGCCACCCCTCGTTGAGCTCGCCGAGCAGGTTCTCGCGCGGCACCTTGACAGCATCGAAGAAGATCTCGTTGAACTCGGCGTCGCCGGTCATCTGACGGAGGGGCCGCACCGAAATGCCCGGGCTCCGCATGTCGACCAGCAGGCAGGAGATGCCCTTGGCGCGCCGCGTCTCGGGGTCGGTGCGGCAGAGGAGCATGCACCAGTCGGCGTGGTGGCCGAGGGTCGTCCACACCTTTTGCCCGGTCACCACGAAGGTGTCTCCCTGGAGCGTCGCCTGCATGCGGAGCGAGGCGAGGTCGGAGCCAGCGCCGGGCTCGGAGAACCCGAAGCACCAGAGGTCCTCGCCGGTGAGGATGCGGGGCGCGAAGCGCCGCTTCTGCTCCTCCGTGCCGTAGGCGAGAATGGTCGGCCCGGCGATGCCGATGCCGAGGTTGCCGACGATGTCGGGCGCCTGCGCGCGGCTCATCTCCTCGACGTAGGCGATCTGCTCCGGGATGCCCGCATCGCGCCCGCCGTACGCGCGTGGCCAGGTGATGCCGACCCAGCGCGCGTCGGCCAGCTTGTGCTGCCACGCGCGCAGTCGCCCTAATCGCTCCTCGTCGGGAAGGCGCGCGGCGTTCTCTGGCCGCAGATCGTGGGGAACGTTGCGCTCGAGCCAGGTGCGGAGCTCGCCCCGGAACGCCTCGAGCTCGGTCTGTCCCATGGCGCTCCGATAGCAAGGCGGAGCGTCGCCGTCGAGCACTGGACGGGGCACCCGGAGCGCGATAGCAGGCCGCACCGTGGCCACCCCGGGGCATCTCCTCACCACACCCGACGAGCTCGTCCAGCTGGTGAAGCGCGTCACCGCCGCCGGCCGGCTGGCGATCGATACGGAGTTCGTGTGGGAGCGGACCTACCGGCCCATCCTGGGCGTCGTGCAGGTGGCGACGGGGGAGGCGGTCACCATCATCGACGCGATCGCGGTGCCGGATCTCTCGCCGCTCTTCCCGGTGCTGCGGGATCCGGCCGTTCCGGTGGTCCTGCACGGTGGCGGGCAGGACCTCGAGATCTTCGCCACCCTCATGGGCGAGCCGGTGCGGGGTGTGGTCGACACGCAGGTCGAGGCGGCCTTCCTCGGCCACGGCTTCCAGATCGGGCTCGGGGTTCTCCTCGAGCGCGTGCTGAAGGTCCGCATCCGGAAGGATCAGACCTACACGGACTGGACGCGGCGTCCGCTCCGGCCCGAGCAGGTGGCCTACGCCGGCGACGACGTGGTGCACCTCCTTCCGCTGCACGACAAGCTCCGCGGGGAGCTGGTGCGGCGGGAGCGCGCGGCGTGGGTCGAGGAGGAGCTTCGCACCCTCGAGGACGCGGGCCGCTTCGCCGACATGGCGCCCGAGGAGCGCTACACCACCGTCAAGGGATGGCAACGCCTCGCCGGCCGTGAGGCGGCGATCCTCCGGGCGCTCGCCGCCTGGCGCGATCGGAGCGCGCGCCGCGCCAACGTCCGGCCGAACTTCATCGCCAACGACGTGGTGCTCACCTCGCTGGCCATGCGACCCGTGGAGAACATCGAGGGCCTCCGGCAGACGCGCGGGCTCACCGGCGGAACCGTCGAGCGCCATGCGCGCGGCATCCTGGCGGCGATCCGTGAGGGCATCGCCTGCCCGCAGGAGGGCTGGCCCGCGCCGCCGCCGCGCCTGCGCCGCCGCCCACCGCCGCCCGGCCTCACCGCGCTCCTCCGCGCCGCCGTCCAGGGCGTCGCCGAGCGCGAGGACATCGCCTCCGAGGTCATCGCGACGACGCGCGACATCGAAGCCCTAGTCGGTCACGCTCCTGACCACGGCGAGCCGAGCGACATCGCTGTCCTGAACGGCTGGCGCCGCACCCTCGTTGGTGACACGCTCCTCGCCATAGCCCGCGGCGAGCTGGCCATCCGCTACGACCCCAAGCGAAGAGAAGTGGTCGGCGAGCGCCGCGAGTAGCACTTCCGGCAACTCGCGATGCGCCCGTGCGCGGGACCGGGGGCGCCGGGACGGCTCCGGGTCCTCGGGCAAACGGCGCTTCGCGCGCCAGGCCGCGCGAAACGCCGCTTGCCCTGCGGAGTCGCCGCTCCGGCGCCCCCGGTCCCGCGCACGGGAGTCTCGGCTGCGCTCTAGCTCCCGGGCACTACCCTGACAATGACCGTCTTGCCGGCGCGCACCCGCTCGGGGTTGGGCCGGAAGAAGCCGAGCCAGGCGATCCAGTACTTGCGGTTGTATTCCGGAGCCATGCGAGCCGCGACGGCGGGGTCGCGGACGAGCTCGGCGCGCCCCACGAAGTGCGGTCCCTCACGCGTGCCGACCCAGACGAGCAGGGGGCTTCCGCGCGCGATCCGCCGCGCCTTGTGACTCTCGGGACCGGTGGCGAAGTAGATCGCCTCGCCGTCGAACATGAACCAAACAGGGACGACGGCGCTGGGCGTGCCGTCCTTCCGCCGCGTCCCGACGTATATCTGCTTGGAGCTGCGGAGGGCGTCACTCACCTCCGGGGCGAAGCCCGAGCCGGCCACGGCGACCGCGGCGAGGGCCAGCATGGCGGGGACGTGGAGGAGGAGCGCGGTGAGCGTCATCGCCGGCCCGGCTAGCGCATTGCCCTGCTGGCGTCCATCCGGGTCGAGGCCTGCGGCCGTGGATACGGCATTTTGTTTGACTCCGGCGGCCGGCGAGGGTAGCTGCGTCCGATCGGGGAACCGTGGGAGTGAAAGGGCACCGCGGTGGACGACGTGCCGCGCTCGTCGCGATGGGGATCGCGGTGGTGTTGGGTTGGCGGACCGCTGCCCCGGCCGCAGGCCGACACCGGACGCCCCGGGCCCCGGCCGAGCCCCTGGTCGACAGCGATGGCGACGGTCTGCCCGACGAGTGGGAGCTGAACGGCGTCGTGGTTTCCACCCCGGCGGGTCCACGGTGGATCGACCTGCCGGCGATGGGGGCGGATCCGCAGCAGCCCGACATCTTCCTCCACGTCGACTGGATGGCCGACGCGGCGCACGATCAACGTCCCGACCCCGTCGCCCTGCAGCTGGTCGTCGACGCCTTTGCACGCTCCCCCTACCGATCGCCGACGGGCTCCGTCGGCATCGCGCTCCACATCGACGCGGGGCCCGAGAGCCCGCTCGCCAGTGGCCGCCCCTGGGGCGAGCTCAGCCGGGCGGGTGCGGTTCCCTGGAAGGACAACCTCGGGACGTTCGCGGGTGGCTCGTACAACTGGAGGCCGTTCCTCCGCGTCAAGAATCGCCCGCATGGCTTCGTCGCCAGCGGACGGGGGGGCGTCTTCCACTACGCGCTCTTCGCCCACTACCATGACCGGGACAATCCCGAGGGTACGGGTGCGAGCGGCATCTCGCGCGGAATTGGTGGTACGGACCTCCTCCTCACCCTCGGCAACTTCACCGACGGACGAGGCACGCCGCGCGAGCAAGCGGGGACGCTCATGCACGAGCTCGGCCACAACCTCGGGCTGCGCCACGGCGGATGCGACGACGCGGACGACAAGCCCGGCTACGAGAGCGTCATGAACTACGCCTACCAGATGGGTGGGCTCACGCGGGATGGCGAAGCCGACGTGCTCGACTTCTCCCGCGGCCTCGCGCTCGAGGACGAGGCGCGAGACGGGCGACGTCGGGCGGGTGGCGGGGGATCCGCGGGCGCTGCGAAGGTCCACTCGGGCATCGCGGGCGGTCCGTCCACGACGAAGTCCGGTCACGGCAACCGATCCCCCTCCTGCGCTGGGATCTCCTCCTGGGACGACTGGCGCGCCATACGGCTCAAGGTGGGCGCGATCGGGGACCTGGGAGCCGCGCTGCGAGGCCTGGCGCACTGATCCCCCGCGCGAAGAGCTCCGGGCGTTAGTCCCGCAGGTGAACCGTCCGGGGCTGCGTGATATGGACCTGCCAGCCGTGACGACTCCAAGACGGGGCAAGAGAGGGCGGAGGGGCCGGGGGACATCAGCCCGTGCGCGGGCAGCCGAGAGCGCGACCGAGCCGGCCGCTCCGACCGAGGCGGAGGCGGAGTCGGTGCTCGACACGTTCCTGGAGCAGCCCGAACCGGAGCCTCCGATCGAGGTGGCGCCGGAGGCGGAGCCGGTCCTTCCGACCAGCGCTCCCGAGCCGCGCTTTGCCGCCATGGTTCCCCCGCCCGCGCCCGCCCGACCGCTACCGGCCACGCGCCGCGTGATCTTCTTCGACGTGGAGAACACCAGTCGCGCGGAGCACATCCAGCGGGTGCTGGCCCACCTCGGCCTCGACTGGAGCGCACGTGCCACCGAGCTGGTGGCCGTCGGGAACTGGCGCGTCATCGGGCATGACACGGCGCGTCTCCTCGCCCGTCACGGTGCCGAGCTCGTGCACAGCGCACCCTCGGTGGGCGTGCGCGACTGGAGCGATCTCCGCATCGCGGTGGCGGCGGGAGTGTGGCTGGCAGGCGCCCGACCCGGAGACGGGATGGAGATCGTGACCGACGACCAGGCCTTCGACGCGGTGGGGGACGTCGCGGCGAGCCTGGGCGTGGCGTTCCGCCGGCTCTCCTATCGAGCCCTCCTCGGCATGGCCGAGGAGGCGCCCGAGGAGCGCCCGAGCGAGGGACGCTCCCGGCGTCGGCGGCGTGGGGGTCGGCGGGGCGGGCGTCGCGACCGTCCTCGAGAGCTACCCCGCGAGCTTCCTCGCGAGGTGCCCGCGCTCCTGACGGGTGCTGCCGAAGGGAACGGCGCCGCGGAACCCCCGGAGGGTCACACCGCTCCGCATGACGAGATCATCGCAGTGGTGCGGGATCTCCTGGCCGCGTCGTCGGACGGCGGGGTCACGATCGACGCGCTCTCGAACGCGTTGAAGTCGCGTGGTTTCCGGCGCCCGCCCGGCTCGCCTCGCCTCATCACCCGGCTACGCCGCATCAAGGAGCTCGACGTGAGCCGGACGGGAATGATCCGACTCGTCGCCGCGAGCGAGGAACTTCCCGAGATGCCCGGGGATCCCGAGGCGAGCGAGGTTGCTCCGGTCGCGGCGACGGAAGAAGGTGCGCCTCCTGCTGCACCGCGGCGGCGGCGACGGCGCGGCGGACGTCGCCGCCGCGGCCGCGGCGGCTCGCACACGGCGGCCGGCGCGCCGTAGACGCTTCGTGACTCGTGAGCGCGCCGGCAACGAGTGCTTCGCACCATCCGGCGGCGCACGATTTGGCATCTCTGCAAGCCACGTTCCCCGGAGATGCGCGGCATGGTTTGGCGCACTAGTTGCTCAGTGATGGGAGCGCGATTTCATAGCGCGGCGCGGTACGGAACGCTGATCATGTTCGCGTTCGTCGGTGCCGACCTGGTACGCGCCGAAGATGGTGGGCCGCTCGTGCTGCCGCTCGGCAGCGTCGCCAGCGTCACGGGGACACCCGATGCTCCGCCCGCGGAATCCCGTCGCTCGGTTGGTGCGATCCACATCCCTCCGCCACGCGTCTCCTCCGGTCCGCTGCCCTCCCAGCTCCACATCCCGGACGGCTATGCCGTGGATATCGACAGAAAGACCCCCCTCTTTGCAGCACCTTTCGATAGCGACCGGATCGTCGCCTTCGATCTCTTCAGCCGGCCGCGACGCGGGTGGATGGTGTCCTTCGCCTACGACCAGGAAGCGCGCCGTCCGCGTCCGGGTAGTGCGGATGTGATCGGCATCATTTTCGAGCGGGACTTCTGAACATCCGGGCGCGGGCGGGCGCCACCGGCCCGGCTCCGGTCCTCGCGCTACGCGCCCCGTATGTGCGACGTAGCCCCCGCATCTGCAGGCGCGCGCGGGCGCTGCGGGTCGCCGGGCCGGTGGCGCCCGCCCGCGCCCGGATGTTCAGAAGTCCCTTACCTCCCGGGTTGGCGTCTAGGCCATTCCGAGGCGCTCGCGGCCTTCGGGGGAGATCATCTGGGGGGTCCAGGGGGGATCCCAGACTAGCTGGACGTCGGCGTCGGAGACGCCGGGGAGGTCGAGAAGCTTCCGTCTGGCGTCGGCGGCGATGGAGGTGCCCATGCCGCAGCCCTGGGCGGTGAGCGTCATCTTCACCTCGACGCGGCTCTTGCCGTCCGGCTCGGGGGTGACGCGCAAGTCGTAGACCAGGCCCAGGTCCACGATGTTGACGGGGATCTCGGGGTCGTAGCACGTCCGTAGCTGCTCCCAGACGTGCTGCTCGAGGTCGCCACCCTCGGGGGATGGCGTGGGCGCTGTGCTGGCCGTCTTGCCGAGGGCGTCCGCGTCCTTGCCCTCGACGCGGAAGAGTCCGCCGTAGGTCGGCGCCTGGACGGTGTAGGTGCCGCCCAGCGACTGGGTGATGAAGACGACCGTGCCGCGCTCGAGGGTGAGCGGGGCCCCGGCCGGGATCTCGACCGCCTCGACGTCACGGGTGAGCTCGACGCGTTCCATGGCTGAAACTCCTCTCGCGATGGGAAGCGAGATTCTAGACCGCCCGGCGAGCCCTCGCCAGGTCGCTATCGCCCGGGGATGACGTGCCAGCCGCGGCTCACGATATCGCTCATCGTGAGCAGGATCAGGAGAGCAAGCCAGAAGAAGCCGCCCGAGACGAAGACCCAGATCAGGCGGGGGCCATAGCGCACGTGCATGAAGAAGAGGATGACGAGCGAGGCCTTGGTGGCGGCGATGACGAGCGCCACGACCGTGCTGAGTGGCCCCAGGTCGACGAACGACACGCCCACGGTGACCACGGTCAGCGCGAGGAGCGCTGCGAA
>Ga0126369_10004665_pt1 | contig 10077 bp, 8 predicted proteins | sample PanSoiMetaPlot_1_FD_109646 | JGI IMG/M metagenome (GOLD analysis project Ga0126369, IMG submission 109646) | Tropical forest soil microbial communities from Panama - MetaG Plot_1 | ecosystem: Environmental > Terrestrial > Soil > Tropical forest > Bulk soil | place: Panama | collected 2016-02-17
CAGGCGGCGATCGTGAATCTCCTGACCGAGATCCAGGCCGCGCGTGGCGCCACGCTCGTCTTCATCTCGCACGACCTCGCGGTTGTCCGCTATCTGGCCGACACGGTCGCGGTCATGTATCTCGGCACCGTCGCCGAGCTCGGTCCGGTCGAGCGCGTATTCGCGCCGCCGTACCATCCCTACACCGAGGCGTTGCTCTCCGCCGTGCCGGTTCCCGATCCGGACCACGCGGTCGCGCGCATCCTGCTCGAAGGGCGCGTACCGCGCGCCGACGAAATCCCACGCGGCTGTCCCTTCGCGACCCGCTGTCCCCGGCGAATCGGCGCCGTGTGCGACGAGACGCCGCCACCCGTACAGCGCGCCGGGGACCATCGCATGGCCTGCCACATTCCCAGGGACGAGCTCGCCCGGCTTCAGACAGCCCTTGTCGAGCCGCGCGCGATTGGACGATGATGGCGGGCATGGCCAGAACGAACGGCGCATCGGTCGTGATCGTGGGCGGCGGTGTTACCGGGCTCAGCGCCGGCTGGTGGCTTGCGCGTGTCGGGGTGGACGTCCTCGTGCTCGAGAAAGGGATCGTCGGCTGGGAGGCGTCGGGCCGCAACGGCGGGGGCGCGACCCACGTGTACAGCCCCTTCGGACTCGAGGAGCAGCGGCTCTGGCCGCAGATGGACGAGCTGCTCGGCTATCCCACCGAGTATCAATCGTGTCGCATCGGTATCGCGCTCAGCGAGACCCAGCTCGCGCTGGCGCGGCGGTGGGCCGAGATCGGCGAGACCCGCGGGTTCCGCTGGGAGCTGCTCGACCGCCGCCAGCTCAAGGAGCTGGTCCCGATCGTGGGCGACAACGCGATCGGCGGCACGTACCTGCACTTCGGCGGCCACGCCAACCCGCAGCGCACCGTGCAGGGCTACGCGTGGGCGCTGCAAGACCACGGCGGGCGCATCCTGCAGCACACCACGGTCACCGGACTCACGCAGCGGGGCGGGCGGATCACCGCGGTCGAGACGACGCGCGGCGCGTTCGGCGCGGACGTCGTTGTGATCGCGGCCGGACCGCAGACGGGCGCGTTCGCCGACATGCTGGGCGCCTGGCTGCCGCTGGCGCCGGCGCGCGTGGAGATGGTGGCGACCGAGCCGATCCCGCTCATGCGTGTGGGCGGCGTCGCGGGCAACGGGCTCTACGGCCGCCAGACCCTGCGCGGCAATCTCGTGTACGGCGGCGGGCCGCACGAGTGGATCAACGTCCCGGACATGACGACGCCGGATCACGCGAACACGCCGCTCGTGCGCAGCCTCGCGCGACGGCTCGCCGAGCTCCTGCCGGGCGCCGCGCACGTACGCCTGATCCGGTCGTGGAGCGGGCTCGTCGAGAACACGCCCGACGGGCTCCCGGTCGTCGAACGGCTGGCCCAGCCCGACAACGTCGTCATCGCGACGATGTCGAGCGTCGGCTTCGGCCTGTCGCCCGCGGTGGGTCGCGCGATCAGCGAGCTCGTGCGCCACGGCCGCTGCCAGTTCGCCGATCTGGGCGCGCTGGCGCTCGGCCGGTTCGCCGACACGCCGCGCGACTGGCGCGAGCGCGCCGGGTGGGCGGCGGCGTCGCCGGCGATCGAGGCCGCCGCCGGCGGTGACGATTGATGCGCGGGCCCGATCCCCGCTCGATCGTCGGCAAGGTGCCGCCGCCGGAGCGTCATGTGCCGCTGATCGTCGTCGGCGCGGGCCCCGCCGGCGTGGCGGCGGCGATCGAGGCGGCGCGCGCCGGAGTCGAGGTGATGCTGGTCGACGAGCATCCCGTCGACAACGACATGATGGCGATGGACGTCCCGCTCTGCTTCGGCCAGCGCATGGACGGCTCTGTGCGCAATCGCGCCCTCATGCTCGAGCGGGTCGTCGAGACCAATCCGGATCTGGCGGCCGCCCACGACGCCGGCGTGGACGTTCAGCTCGGCACCTACGTCTGGGGTGCCTTCGTCAACGGGCCCGCCGTCCAGGAGCTGCCGGTCTCGATGCTGGGACTCGCGGACGATCGTCGCTCGTGGCTCGTCGGCTACGATCGCCTGATCGTGGCCGCGGGCGCTCGCGACGTCCTGCTGGGTTTCCCGGGCTGGGAGCGCGCCGGCACGCTCGGAGCCGGCGGCGCCACCGCGCTGCTCACGCGGTATCGGGCGCTGGCGGCGCGACGTGTCGTCGTGCTTGGCTCCGGCGCGCTTGCCTTGCACACGGCGGAGCTCGCGCTGGAGCACGGCGTCGAGGTCGCCGGCATCGTGGAAGTCGACGGGCGCCTTCGCGGTGACGCGGCGCTGGCGAAGACTCTGGCCGACCGCGGCGTGCCGTTCTTGCTGTCGCACACGATCCAGTCGGCGCGTGGGCGCACCGGCGAGATCGAGTCCGTTGTGCTCGTTTCCGTGAACCGCGACGGCTCACCGGTGGCGGGGAGCGAGCGCGAGATCGCGTGCGATGCGGTCTGCTGGGCCGTGGGGCTGGTGCCGAACGTGGAGCTCCTGCACCTGGTCGGCGCCCGGCTGCGCTTCGTCTCGCAGCTCGGCGGCTGGGTGCCGGAGGTCGACGCGCGGCTGCGCACGAGCGTGGCGACCGTCTTCGCAGCGGGTGACTGCGTCGGATTCCACGAAAGCAGGTTGGCGGCTCCGGACATCGCGCGCGCCGAAGGGCGCGCGGCGGGCCGCGCCGCCGCCGAATCGCTCGGCGCCGCGCGGGGACCAGAGGCCGAGACTCGCCGACGAGTGGCTGCGGCGTCCGCGGCCGACGAGCCCCACGGTTACTGGCGGTCCTGGCTCGACTCGCTGATCGCGGCGGGCGGCTGGGAGGTCAACGTCTGCCAGTGCGAGGAGGTCACGCGGCGCGAGCTGGTCGAGACGAAGCCGCCGCGCTATCTCGCATGGCGCTCTTCGCAGATGAGTGCGCGCAGCCTCGAGACGCTCTTGCGCGACGGGCCGCTGAACCAGGATCAGATCAAGCGGCTGACCCGCGCGGGGATGGGGCCGTGCCAGAGCCGTCGCTGTCGCGAGCAGGTTGGCCTCTTGCTCGCGCGCGCGGCGGACACCTCGCTCGATCGCATCCCGCTGCCGACGTTCCGTCCACCGATCAGACCCTTGCCGCTCAACGTGCTATGGCCGGCCGACGAGCCGGCGGCGATGCGCGAGGAGTGGGTGAGCTGGTTCGGCATCCCCACGCAGTTCAGCCCGCACTGGACCGCCGGCATGGCGATCGACGAGCCGACGGCGCACACGCGGTTGATCATGAGCGACGAGTGAGGCGACAGGAATGCAGGTAGCCTTCTCCAAAGTGGACGACGGACGCTTGTGCTCGTGGGTCGCGGCGCCGCCGAAGCGCAAGCCCTTTCAGGGCACGACGATGGCCTCGGGGCGAGACCTGCCACACGACCTAGCCCAGCTCGTCGTCGAGGCCACTCTCGGTCTGCAACACGGGTTCTGGGGCCTGCTTGCCAACGGCGCAACCTTCAGGAGCGTTGTCGGACGCCGTCGCACGCAGCCGGGCGAGCACCTCATCCGTGTGCACCGCAAGGCGCTGAACGCCACCGAACACATCGCGAATGCTCACGTGACTGCGTGGCGGACGGGTCGCTCGACGCCGGCCCGGGCCGCCCTTGATGCCATGTATGACCGTTGGCGGGCACTCCCGGTTGGGGAGGAGCTCTGTGTGGACTGGTCGACCCAACGGATACCCGGTGTCGCCGGGCGCAGCCGCCGGCCGGCGTCCGGCGTCTCCCGGCCGCCCGCCCTCCGATAGTACGGGAGAATCATGACCGACCTACCCCACACCGCGGACTTCGTGATCATCGGCGGCGGCGTGCACGGCGCGAGCCTGGCCTTTCATCTCGCGCGCAAGAAGGCCGGGCGGATTCTGCTGATCGAGAAGAAGTTCATCGCGTCCGGCCCGACCGGCCGCTCGACCGCGCTGGTCCGGCGCTTCTACGCGATGGATTTCTTCACGCGCACCGCCAGCGCGGCGGCCGAGATGTTCCGGCACTGGAAGGACGTGATCGGCGGCGACGGCGACCCGGGCTTCCAGCAGGTGGGGATGCTGGCGCTGGCCGGCCCCGAGAACGCGCCGCACTTGCGCCACAACGCCATGCAAGCGCAGAAGGTGGGCGCCCGTGTGAAGCTCATCTCGCCGGCGGAGGTGAAGGCGCTGGTGCCGGCCGCCAACGTCGACGACATCGCGCTCGCCTCGTACGAGGCGGAATCCGGCTATGCCGACCCGTCCTCGACCGCGAACGCGCTGGCCAATCGGGCGCGCGAGCTCGGCGCGACGCTCGTGCAGTACCGCTCGGTCGACGCGATTCGCATCGCGGGCCAGAAGGTCGTGGGCGTCCGATCGGAGGGCGTCGACGTCGACGCGCCCGTCGTCGTGAACTGCGCCGGGCTCTGGGCGGACCGGCTGCTACGTCCGCTCGGCGTCGAGATCTCGATCAAGCCCGAGCGCCACCAGATGTGTTTCTTCCGACGGCCGACGGGCTTCGGCGTGCACCCGGCGGTCGCCGACAGCGTGCAGATGACGTACATGCGCCCGGAGCACGGCGACCTCACCATCCACGGCAAGCTCGTCTACGACGAGATCGTCGACCCGGACTCGTACAACGAGGGCGCCGACCCCGACCAGATCGTGACGAACGCCGAGCTGATCGCCCATCGTTTCCCGGTGATGGAGCACGGCCTGGCCATGGGCGGCTACTCGGGTCTCTACGACGCGACACCCGATCACCATCCGGTCCTGGGCGCCGTCGCGCCGTACGAGGGACTGTTCGCCGACTTCGGCTGGAGCGGCCACGGCTTCAAGCACTCGCCGCTGATGGGCGACATCATCTCGGACGTGATCCTGCACGGCCGCTCGAAGGACTACGACATCACGCCGTTCCGCTGGACGCGCTTCAAAGAAAACGACCTCGTGCCGAGCGCGCGCTGGGCGGCCCCGGCACACCCGAAGCACCGGCTGTGACTTACGAGTCCGGCCAGCTGTTCAGGAGGTAGAGCGAGCGGATCAGCGGAGACACGTCGTTGAAGGATCCGAACCACCGCTCGTAGATCTCGACGATCTTGCCCGAGCGATACACCGCCGAGAGCGTGCGATTGACGTGGACCTGAAAGGTGTAGTCCGCGCGCCGCATCATGAGCCCGTAGGGCTCGTACGAGAAGTAGTTATCGCTCAGCTTCAGCGCCGCGGGGTCCTTGGCGGTCGCGATCAGGCCGGCGAGCAGAAGATGGTCCGACGCGTAGGCATCGAGCTGGCCCGCTTCGAGACCCTGTAAGCCCTCGCGCGTCTCGTTCACGTGAACGATCTCGGGCTTGACCGAGAGAGTCGCGAGCGCGACCCCCAGCGCTTTGTCGGTGGTCGTGTTGGGGATGACTCCGACGCGCTTGCCGTTGAGATCCTTCACACCGCGAATCCCCGAGCTCGCGGTGGCGAGCACGCTGCCGCCGTCCACGAAGGTCATGTTGCTGAAAGCAACCTGCTGCAAGCGCTCGAACGTGATCGTGCTCGATCCGCACTCGAGGTCGATGGCGCCCCTCTGGAGCTTGCCGATACGATCGGAAGGCGTCACGGGCACCCAGGTCACCTTGAGGTCGCCGAGCCCCAACGCCGATTTGAGAACGATCGCGATCTGCCGGCACAGGTCGACGGAGTAGCCGGCCGGCTGGCTGTCCTCACCGCGAAACGAGAAGGGACGAGCGGCTTCCCGATAGCCGAATGCGACGGTCGCCTTCTTCTTGATCTTGTCGAGCGTGGGCCCTGACTCCTGCGCCATCACCGGCCCGGCGAGGGCAAGGAGCAGGAGGCTCGTCGCCAGTGCGTATTTCATCGCGCGCGCCAGCACCCTAGCACGATCTCGGGAGATCTGTGGCATCGAACTGGTAGAGCCAGCGCAGCGCGTCGGGTGAGCGGTCGCCGGCTCGCGCCCATTCGGCGTCGCGCGCTTCCTGCGCCGGGCCGTCAGGCAGATGAAAGCGAGTCTTGTTCGCGCGCGACATCTCTTGTAAGCGCGTGACCCGTGGGCGGCGCAGCGCCTCGTAGCGCTGCAGCGCTGCGTCGGGTGCTTCGGCGCCGGCGGCGGCGAGGCAGGCGGTGAGGGTCGCGCCGTCCTCGATCGCCTGCGCCGCGCCCTGTCCCATGAACGGGTACATCGGATGGCACGCGTCCCCGAGCAGGGTGATCCGACCGACCGACCAGCACGGCAGCGGCTCGCGGTCGAACAGCGCCCAGATGAAGCAGGTCTCCGCGGCACCGATGATTCGGCGGATCTGCGGGTGCCAGCCGGCGAAGGCCTGGAGCGCGCGGCCGACCGTGGCGCGGTCGGTCCAGTCCTCGCGGTTCCAGGTGTCGTGCTCCGTCCACCCGACGAAATTCAGCAGGCGCCCGCGCGAGACGAAGTAGTGCACGAAGTGGCCGCCGGGACCCACCCACGACTGCGACCCGAGCTCCAGCCCCAGGTCGGCGATGCGCTCCACCGGGACCAGACCCCGATAGGCGACGCAGCCGGCGAAGCGAGGCGCCTCCTCGCCGAGCAGCGCGGCGCGCACCGTCGAGTTGATCCCGTCGGCCCCGATGACCACGTCGGCCGTCACGTGCACGCCGTTGTCGAACCGCGCCTCGACGCGGTCACCCTTGTCGCTCAGCCCGACCAGGCGGTGGCCGAGGTGGAGACGCTCGGGCGCGAATCCCGACGCGATGATCGCGAGCAGGTCCGCACGGTGAACGGTCAGATGCGGCGCGCCGTAGAGCTCCTCGCAGCGCGGGTTGAGGGGGGCCTTCTGCAGCGTGCGCCCGTCCTGCCAGCGCCGCTGGTGGGTGCTTAACGGGCGCACCGCCTCGCGGTCGAGTGCTGCCCCGAGGCCGAGCTGATAAAGGATGCGCGCCGCGTTCGGCCCGAGGTTGATGCCGCCGCCCACTTCGGTGAGCTCGGGCGCCTGCTCGTAAACATCGACCGCGAATCCCGCCCGGCGCAGCGCCACCGCGGCGGTCAGACCCCCGAGACCGGCGCCGACGACGGCGATTCTCGGATCTGCGATGCCTGGCATGACGCTCGACCGTACCTCTTGACGGTTGGCTGAACAAGACGCCCGGTCGTGTCAGGACGATCGGTCGACGCGTCCTCGCAGCCCCGCCCGCCGCGCCTGGCCATCCACATCTTCACCGCTGTCCACAATTCGAAAATTGGACGGACTGACGCGCCTCGCGGCCGATCGTGGTTGCGACGGCGCGGGTTGTCGCGGCGTCTGCGAGGGCGTGTCGTGGATCGCTTGAAAACGGGGGCTTCGACGCGCGCTGCGCATCGCAAAGCCGCTCAGGACGCGGTCGAACGCGGTGTTGACGGCGGCGCGATGCGCGCCGCAGAGTCGATCCGACCCACGAACGTTCCTGAAGGGAGCGAACGATGCCGGATCGGATTGCCGAGGGACAGCTTCGTCGAGAGCTCGATTCGATTCTCACTCGCCTCGAGCGCCAGGAGCGGAGCACGTTGAGCGACGCCCGCTCTGAGAGCGTCCGGCTCGTCGGCGACATGTTCGCCGACGCACAGGAGGTGGCCTCGCGCAATCTGGACGCGTTGAGCTACGAGCGCCTGTCGCGGCGCGCCCGCGAGCTGACGAACGCGCTCGAGCGCGTGCGTGACGGGAGCTACGGGACCTGTGAGGAGTGCGGCGGCACGATTCCGGCGGCGCGGCGGCGCGCGCTGCCCGGCGTGACGACGTGCGTGCAATGCCAGGAGCAGGGCGAAAGGCTCCGCGCCCGGCCGGAGATGGCCGCGTGGACCGTACGTCCGTCGCGGGTGCGACACAAGAACGGTAAGCGCGACGACGCGAAGACTTGATCCGCCGGCGGTGGTAGCGTAGCGGCAGCATGGCCGCCGAGCTTCGCGCGCTGTTGTCGCCGATCCAGGTCGGCTCCGTCACCCTCAAGAACCGCATCTACTCGTCGGGCCACGCCGAGGCGATGGCCGACGGCGGGCGGCCCGGCGATCGCCTCACGCGCTATCACGCGGCCAAAGCACGCGGCGGCTGCGCGCTCACGATCTTCGGCGGCTCCTCGAGCGTGCATCCCTCGTCGCCGGCCGCGGCGTGGAAGCAGATCGCGAATCACGACGACTCGATCATCGCGCCATACCGCGCGCTTGCCGATGCCGTGCACGCCCACGGATGTCTCGTCTTCACCCAGCTCACGCACATGGGGCGCCGCGCGCAGGCCGATGGGGAGGAGGCGGACGTGCTCCTGGCGCCGTCCCAGATCCCCGAGCGCGTGCATCGCGACGTGCCGCACGAGCTCGAAGCCGAGCAGATCGCCGAGCTCGTGCGCGCCTTCGGCGACGCGGCGCGCCGCTGCCGCGAGGCCGGGCTCGACGGCATCGAGCTCTCGATGGCGCACAACCACCTGATCGACCAGTTCTGGTCGCCGCTGTTCAACCAGCGTCTGGACGAGTACGGCGGGAGTCTCGAGAACCGCATGCGCTTCGGCATGGAGGTGCTGCGAGAGACGCGGCGACGCGTCGGCCGCGACTTCGTCATGGGCGCCCGCATCTCGGGCGACGAATTCACGCGGGGCGGCCTCACGGCGGCCGACATGGCCGAGATCGCGCGGCGGCTGGCGGCATCGGGCCTGGTCGACTTTCTGTCGATCATCGGCGGCGGCGCGCACACCTACGAGCTCCAGGCGGCGGCCGTCCCGAACATGAGCTACGCGACAGGGGTTTTCGTGCCGCTCGCGGCCGCGATCAAGCAGGCCGCGCCCGGGGTGGCGATCTTTCACGCGAGCCGCATCGTCGACCCGGTCCACGCCGATCGCGTCGTGGCGGCCGGGGAGGTCGACGTCGTCGGCATGACGCGGGCTCTGATCGCCGATCCCGAGCTGCCGCGCAAGGCCCGCGAGGGACGGCTCGACGACATCCGCACGTGCGTCGGGGCGAACGAGGGGTGCATCGATCGGATCTACCAGGGCAAGCCGGTCACCTGCGTCCAGAATCCGGCCACCGGGCGCGAGCGCGAGCTCGCCGACGTCCACCGGGCGGCGAAGCCCAGGGAGGTCGTCGTGGTCGGCGGCGGCGTGGCCGGGCTCGAGGCGGCGCGGATGGCGGCCCTCCGCGGCCATCGTGTCGTCCTCTTCGAGAAGACGGCCGAGCTCGGCGGCCAGGTGCTGCTGGCGGCGCGGGCGCCGGCTCGCGGCGAGTACGCGGGCATCGTGCGATTTCTCGCCGGCCAGGTCCGGAAGCTGGGCGCGGAGATCCGGCTCGACGTCGAGGTCGCGCCCGAGACGGTGATCGCAGAGCGTCCCGAGGCCGTCGTCATCGCGACGGGGTCTCACCCGTTCGTTCCGGCGGTGCCCGGCGGCGACGGCAAGCACGTGGTGACCGATCGCGACGTGCTCGCCGGCGATGCCAGGGTGGGGGCAAGCGTCGTCGTCGTCGACGACGTGCACACCCAGCAGGCGCTGTCGACCGCCGAGCTGCTCCTCGAGCAGGGCAAGCGTGTCGAGGTGATCTCGCCGCTCTTCTACGTGGGACAGGACATCGGCGTGACCTCGATCGCGCCGCTCTACAGGCGGCTCTTCACGCGGGGCGTCGTGCTCACGCCGGGCACCGAGCTGCGCGCCGTCGAGGGCTCGACCGTGATCGTCGCGAACGTCTACTCGGGCGCCGAGCGGCGCATCGAGGGCGTGGACACCGTCGTGCTGTCCGCCGGCAGCCGCTCGACCGACAGCCTCTATCGTGCCCTCAAGGGCCGGGTGCCAGAGCTCCACGCGGTCGGCGATTGCGTCGCGCCGCGCGGCGTCCATCAGGCCATCCTCGACGCCACCCGGGTGGCGCGCGCGATCTGACGGCTCGCCGAGACCGTCGCCGTATCGTCTATTGTCCAGAAGCGCACCTCGGCCAGCGGGGCCCCAGCCCCGCGACGGCCTGCGGCGCGCACTCCCACGCGGCGATGGCCCGGCGAGCCGTCGTTGCCGAGAGAGCGCTCAGACCGCGGCCAGCGCCGGGGCCTCGCCGAAGAAGCCGGTGATGCGCTCCAGGCGGCCATCGGCCGCCAGGGCGCCGACATCGATGCCGGCC
>Ga0126369_10004666_pt1 | contig 10076 bp, 8 predicted proteins | sample PanSoiMetaPlot_1_FD_109646 | JGI IMG/M metagenome (GOLD analysis project Ga0126369, IMG submission 109646) | Tropical forest soil microbial communities from Panama - MetaG Plot_1 | ecosystem: Environmental > Terrestrial > Soil > Tropical forest > Bulk soil | place: Panama | collected 2016-02-17
CGATGATCTCCCGGTTGAAGAAGCTCTGGACTATCGCTTCCACGCGAACCTGGTCTCGACCCAGCGCGCCGCCACCACGACCGGAAAGAACAGCACGAGGTAGGCCGCGGCGCCCATCATCAGCGGCGACGGGTTGTAGGAGTTGGACATCGCCGAGCTCGCCTGACCGAGGATCTCGGTCACCGCGACGACGGTGCCGAGCGCGGTGCCCTTCGTGATCGCGATGGTGCGATTGGTGAGCGGTGGGATCGTCAGCCGCACGGCCTGCGGCAGCACGACGTGTATCAAGGTCTGGCCGTACGAAAGCCCGGTCGAGCGCGCGGCCTCCCACTGGCCCTTCGCGACCGACGTGATGCCGGCCCAGAAGATCTCCTCGGAGAAGGCCATCAGCACGAGGGCCAGCGAGAGCCACGTCGACACGAAACCGGACGGCGAGACGTTCACGCTCGGCAGACCGAAGTAGATCAGCACGATGACGACCAGCGGCGGCAGCGAGCGGAAGAGGTCGACGACGACGACGATCAGCCAGTTGAGCGGCCGGATGCCAAGGCTTCTCACGAGCGCGAGCGCCAGGCCAGCGGCGATCCCGGTCACGACGACGAGGAGGGCCAGCTCGATCGTCACCACGACGCCGGACAGGATGTCCGGCAGGTACTTCAGCATGACCTTCGCGTTGAGGAAGGTCTCGGTGAAGCGCGCCCAGCTCGACATGCCCGTTCAGTGCCGCTGGATCTGGCTGATGAAGGCGCGCGTGCGTTCGTGCGCCGGCCTCGCGAAGATCACCGCGGGCGGCCCTTCCTCGACGATGGCGCCCGCGTCCATGAATACGACGCGGTCAGCGGCGTTGCGGGCGAAGCCCATCTCGTGGCTGACGACGATCATCGTCATGCCGCTCTCGCGCAGCGAGCGCATGACCTCGAGCACCGAGCCCACCAGCTCGGGATCGAGCGCGCTGGTGGGCTCGTCGAACAGCATCACGCGCGGCTCGAGCGCGATCGCGCGCGCGATGGCCACGCGTTGCTGCTGGCCGCCCGAGAGCTGGCCCGGCGTATGGCCGGCGCGGTCGGCGAGACCGACCCGCTCGAGCGCGGCGCGGCCCAGCGCCTCGGCCTGTGCGCGCGACTTGCCCGCCACCTTCCGCAGCGCGAGCGTCACGTTGCCGAGCGCCGTCATGTGCGGATAGAGGTTGAAGGATTGGAACACCATACCGATGCGCTGGCGAGCGTGGTTGATGTCGGTCCGCGGGTCGAGCATGTCGATGCCATCCACGACCACTGCGCCCGAGGACGGCTCCTCCAGCCGGTTGAGGCAGCGCAGGAGGGTCGACTTGCCCGATCCCGATGGACCGATCACGAACACGAGCTCGCGCTCGGCCACGCGGAGGTCGACGCCCTTCAGGACGTGCAGCGCGCCGAAATGCTTGTGCAGGCCGCGCGCGTCGACGATCGGGCCGCTCATCTATCTAGAAGCGCGCCTCGGCCGGCGGGGCCCCAGCCCCGCGACGGCCTGCAGCGCGCACTGCAACCCTCGCGATCAGTGGCAGTGTAGCTCGTGGGGCGTCGGATCGTAGCCCGGCATCCCCGGCGGGCCGTAGCCCGGCGTGATGACGACCTCGAGATCATCGGGCGCCGGCTTTCTTCCGAACCACTTCTCGGAGAGCTTGGCGATCGTGCCGTCCTTCTTCATGCAATCGAGCGCGTCCTGCAGCTCGGCGCGGAGCTTGGGGTTGTTCTTGGGCACCGGCGCGGCCCAGTGGGCGCGCGTGTCCTTGAGCTCGAGGTCGGCGACGAACTGCGGGTTCTTCGACGCGGCGTACCGGATGGTCGTGTTGCCGCCGAGCGTGGCGTAGGCACGGCCGGAGAGCACCGCTTGCGTGGCGTCCGGCTGGGTGTCGTAGACCTGGACCGTGAAGCCGTGCTCGGCGCCCTTGGCCTTGGAGAGTGTCTCGTACGGCGTGCCTTTGTTGACGGAGACGGACTTGCCCTTGAGATCCGCCCAGTCCTTGATCGGCTCCGAGCCCTTCTTGATCCCGAACTGGTACGCGGTCCAGAGATAGCCCGCCGTGAACAGCATGTTCTCCGCGCGCTCCTTGGTCACGGTCGTCGGCGCGGCGATGAAGTCGTAGCGGCCCGACTGCATGCCGGGGATCAAGGTCGAGAAGCTCACCGCGTCGATCGTGATCTCGCGCTTCATGCGGCGCGCGACCTCGGTGAAGAGATCAATCTGGAAGCCCTCGATCCCACCGCCCAGCTTGGGCATCGCGTGCGGCGCGAAGGTGCCGTCGACGCCGGTCCGAAGCGGCGGCAGTTTCTCCTGGGCGTGCGCGGGGGCCGCGCAGAGGAGCGCGGCGGCCGCAATTGTGGCAAGGCGACGTCGGATCATGATGAGCCTCCTGGGGGCGCCGATCCTACCACACGAACGGAACGAGCCGATGCGGCACCCGCTGCTGATATTCCGCATAGCCCGGTAGATTGCCGGCGAGGAAGCGCTCTTCATCGAGGAGCCGCCAGATCAGGAACGGCAAGGTCGCAACGAGCGGGACGAATCCCCAGTAGGAGCCGAGCGCCGGCGGTGTGCCGAGGAAGTAGAGGAGGGCGCTGGCGTACATCGGATGACGGACGACGGCGTAAGGGCCAGTCGAGATGACGGTCTGATTCGCAGCGATCTGGACGGTCGCGGCCGTGAACGTGTTCTCGCGATACACGCGAGCAATGAAGGAGAAGCCGATCGCCACGAGCGTGTCTCCCGCGACGACGACGCCGACGGGAACGGTCGACCCGCCGAAGCGGTGGTCGAGCGCCGGCACCATCAGCAGCGCGATGAAGCCGATCGACGTGAACGCCATGATGAGCTTCTGAGCCGGCCGCTTCTCCGCCGCCGGCCCGCCGCGCATCCGGCGCTCGAGCAGCGCGCGGTCCGTTCTCAAGAGATAGAGCGTCGTGATCCCCGAAGCGCCGACGAAGATCGCCAGGTACACCCAGGCCTGCCAGTACCGCACGGTTCCCGCCGGGACGAACAGCAGGAGCGCCGTCACGATGGCGAGCAGCGCGAGGGCGAGCCCGGCGCGCGCTTCGAGGCTCTTCACGCCGCGCTCAGCGCGGTCGGGGCAGACCGAAGGCCTGGTAGACCATCCCGACGAGGGGCGCATAGAAGAAGACGAGGAACAGCAGATAGGCGAGCCAGCCGCCGGCGAACGCCGCGAGCGCGCGGGCGCGGCCGAGTCGATGCAGCGTACGCAGCGCCCTGGCCATCGCGATCAGCAGCACACCCCACAAGACCGTCGCCGCGACGAACGAGAGCAAGACGCGGATCGTCCCGAAAACACCGAGCCCGCTGGTGAAGGCCTGGATCTGATCGACCGCCTGTGCGGGCGTCCAGTTGAGGGCCGGGGTGCCTTGTGTCACGGAGATGTTGAGCCCCCACACAGGAATCTGGGACAGGCCGATCACGGGCAGGAACGCTGCGAGAAAACACGTGGCGGCGACCGAGGCCTGGACCGTGGCCGTGCCGCCCGCGAGCCGCATCGCGAAGTGCAGCAGCACGGCGGCGGCCAGCCAGTCGACGTAGTTGCTCGCCGCGTACGAGACGAGATAGCCGGGCCTCCAGTACTGCTGGCCTTCTCGCGCGGCGGCCGGGATGCGCAAGATCTCGCCGAGCAGCACCATGAACAGGAGAAATCGCAGCGCACGCCAGAGAACCTCGGGCTTGTGGAGGTCGAGGGGGTCGAGCGCGAGCTGGCGCCGGGTCAGTAGCGACAGCCAGGTCACCGCGCTGCGGCCGGCCCCCAGACGCTCGAGCGCTGTGCCGAGGCGCTCGGCGTCCTGCTCGAGCTGCGCCGTCCTCAGATCGAGCGCTTGATGGCGGGCCAGCGCGGCGAGCGGCTCGGGCAGGTCACGCGCGCAGGGCATCGGCGCGCCGTCGACCAGCACCGGGATGACCTTGACCCCGCGGGCGAGAGCGGCGGCGATCTCGAGCCGCACCCAGTCGGCGGGATCGTCGAGGCGCCGGCGGCCCGCGGCGTCGACGGCCGACGCCCACGTCTCGCCGATGATCGCGACGAAGCCGTCGCAGAAGCCCACCTTCGCATCGATGACCTCGGCGAAATCCGAGCCGGCCTCGATGGTCTCCACGTCGATGAAGACGCTCGCCGTGCCGAACCGGGCGCAGAGCAGCTCGTAGAGCCGCCGCGCCATCGGGCCGCTGTCGTCTCGCCGATAGCTGATGAAGATGCCCGACATCAAAGATCTCCTGCGCCGACCGTTTCTTTCTGTCGTGCGCGCGCCCGCTTTGTGGTTTCATTATGCCGGTTCGGACATATTGATGTCGCCGGTCGCCGATCGAGGTGGCCCGGCGTCCTGGCCGTGCAGGCTCTTACCGCTGAGAGGAGGGCGCGATGGTCACACTCGACATCAACGGAAAGCGCCAGAACGTCGATGTGCCTGGCGAAACCCCGCTCCTGTGGGCGCTGCGGGACGAGATCGGGCTCACCGGCAGCAAGTTCGGCTGCGGCATGGCGCTGTGTGGTGCGTGCACCGTGCACGTGGACGGTCAGCCCGTGCGCTCGTGCATCACGCCGATCTCGGTGGTCGCGAACAAGAAGGTCGTCACCATCGAAGCCGTCGGCGCCGACCCGGTCGGCCGCGCATTGCAGGCCGCGTGGGTGGACGTCGGCGTTCCGCAGTGCGGCTATTGCCAGGCCGGCCAGATCATGTCCGCCGCCGCGCTGCTGAAGCGGACGCCGAACCCCACCGACGCGCAGATCGACGAGGCCATGGACGGCAACATCTGCCGCTGCGGCACCTACACCCGTATTCGCGCCGCGATCAAGCAGGCCGCGGCGAAGGGAGGTGCGCGATGAGCACCCCGCGTACGAGCGTGGCGTCCGGAGAATCCGTCGTGCTGGCCAACGTGAGCCGGCGCCGGTTCCTCGAGGGCCTGTCCCTCGGCGGCCTGGTGCTCGCGGTCGGCATGCCGTCCGCGGCGCGCGCGCAGGAGCCCAAGAAATTTGGCCGCGACGGAATGCCGAACGGCTGGACCGACAATCCGCTGGCGTTCGTCTCGATCGCCGAGGATGGCACGGTGTCGATCGTCTGCCACCGCTCGGAGATGGGGCAGGGCATCAGGACCGGTATGCCGATGATCGTGGCCGACGAGCTGGAGGCCGACTGGAAGCGCGTGCGCGTCGTGCAGGCGCCCGGCGACGAAAAGAAGTACGGTAACCAGGACACCGACGGCTCGCGCAGCACCCGCCATTTCTTCGAGCCCATGCGCTACTGCGGCGCCGCCGCGCGCACGATGCTCGAAGCCGCGGCCGCCGAGCGCTGGAAGGTGCCGGTGAGCGAGGTGGCGGCGAAGAATCACGAGGTGGTCCATGGACCCACCGGCCGCAAGCTCGGATACGGCGCGGTCGCGAAGGCCGCGGCGACCCAGCCGGTGCCCGCGCGCGCATCGCTCCGTCTCAAGGACTCGAAGGACTTTCGCTACATCGGCAAGGGCGAGCTGAAGCTGGTCGACGGCATGGACATCGCGACCGGCAAGGCCAAGTACGGCATCGACACGCGGTTGCCCGGCATGCTCTACGCGGTCGTCGCCCGGCCGCCGGTGCTCGGTGGCAAGGCGACCAGCGTGGACGACGCCGAGGCGCTCAAGGTGCCCGGGGTCGTGAAGGTCGTGCAGATCGACCCGAGCGCGCCGCCCGCGCACTTCAATCCGCTCGGCGGCGTCGCGGTGCTCGCGCGCAATACCTTCGCCGCCATGCGGGGCCGTCAGGCGTTGAAGATCGTCTGGGACGACGGTCCGAACGCCAGCTACGACTCGACGGCCTACAAGGCCAAGCTCGAGGAATCGGCGCGCAAGCCCGCCAAGGTCGTGCGCAACGACGGCGACTTCGACAAGGCGGCGGCCGGGGCGAGCAAGCGCCTGGAAGCCGAGTACTACATCCCCCATCTCGCCCACGCGACGATGGAGCCGCCGGCGGCGGCCGCGCGGATCACGAACGGCAAGTGCGAGGTGTGGGGCTGCTTCCAGTCACCACAGGCCGCGCGCGATCTGGTCGCCAAGCGGCTCGGCATGTCGGCCGACGACGTCACCGTGCACGTCACCTTGCTCGGCGGCGGCTTCGGGCGCAAGTCGAAGCCGGATTTCGGCATCGAGGCCGCAGTACTGTCGAAGGCCATGGGCGGCAAGCCCGTGAAGGTGACGTGGACGCGCGACGACGATCTGCACAACTCCTACTACCACACGGTGTCCGTCGAGCATCTCGAGGCCGGCGTCAACGAGTGGGGCACGCCGGTGGCGTGGCTCCACCGCACGGTGGCGCCCACGATCATCTCGACCTTCAACGTCGAGGCGAAGAACGAGGCACCCCTCGAGCTCGGCATGGGCGTCATCAACGTGCCCTTCGCGATCCCCAACGTCCGCATCGAGAACCCCGAGGCGATCGCCCACACGCGCATCGGCTGGTTCCGGTCGGTCTCGAACATTCCACACGCGTTCGCGATCCAGTCGTTCGTGGCCGAGCTGGCCGCGGCGGCCGGGCGCGATCCGAAAGATTTCCTCCTCGACGTCATCGGCGAGCCGCGGGTCGTCAGCCCCGAGAAGCTGGGCGACACCTGGAATCACGGCGAGTCGCCCGAACGCTATCCGGTCGACACCGGTCGCCTCCGCCGCGTCATCGACGTGGCCGCGTATGCCGCGGGCTGGGGCAAGCAGCAGCTGCCCAAGGGGCAAGGCATGGGCATCGCCGGTCACTACAGCTTCGTGAGCTACATCGCGGCGGTCGTGCAGGTCGCCGTCGACCCGAAGGGCGTGCTGACGATTCCACGAGTCGACGTCGCGGTCGACTGCGGTCCGACGGTCAACCCCGATCGGATCCGTTCGCAGATGGAAGGCGCCACCGTCATGGGTGTCGGCGTCGCGACGCTCGGTGAGATCAGCTACAAGAACGGCCGCGTCGAGCAGAACAACTTCGATTCCTATCAGGTGACCCGCATGACAGGGGCGCCGAAGGAGATCCGGGTCCACATCATCCCCAGCGACGACTACTCGAAGCCGATGGGCGGTGTGGGTGAGCCGGGCGTGCCGCCGATTCCCCCCGCGCTCTGCAACGCCATCTTCGCCGCCACGGGCAAGCGCATCCGCCGTCTGCCCATCCGCGATCAGCTGACGGTCTAACCTCACCGGGCACGGGGCGTCGCCCGCGCGGCGCTCCGTGCCCCGGTGCACCAGCCTCGGTGAGCTCTCTCGATCGCGTCGCCGTCGTCGTGGTCCACGGCATCGCCGATCAGCGCGCCGGACAGACGGTCCGCGAGCTCGCGCGGCTTCTGTGCCACGGCGGAGCCGGCGAGCCGCGCTATGTGCAGGGCGAGGTCCACGAGGTGCTCGTGCCGGTGGCAAAGCTCGAGCCCGGCGGCGCCGCGAGCGGCCCGCCGCGCCCGCCCACCACCGACGGCCATCCGGTCGAGCCGAGGCGGCGCCCGGGAACCCCGAGCGGCTTTTATCAGACGCAAAAATCACAGACCCAGAAATCCGCGCCCGCCTCCGAGCCCGGCGGAGGCGATCTCGGCCTCGCGCTGAACGATTATCTGCTCGGACGTCTGGAGCTCTCGGAGGGAGAGGCGCTCTACGAGTCGACGCGCGTCTCGCTGCGGCGGCGGGCGAACGATCGCCCCGTCGACCTGTTCGAGCTCTACTGGGCCGATCTCTCGCGGCTCGCCGAGGGGAGCGTGCGCGCCCTGACCGCCCTCTATCAGCTCTTCTTCCATCTCGGCACGCTCGCGGCCGACATCGTGGATCAGGCCGCGCTCGAGGTCGGCGACCGCGCGGCCTGGCGCCTCCTGCAGCACATGCACGCGTGGCTCGCCTGGCTCATGAAGGGACCGGCGGCGATCGTGCAGCTGTCGATGCTCCTGCTGGTCGCATTCGGCGCGGCCGCGCTCATCTCGCCCGACGAGCAGCAACGCGTGCTCGCCGCCGCGGCGGCGGTCGTCGCGATCGCCCTGACCGCGCTCGCCGCGCTGGCCTGGCTTCGCTCGACGTCGACGGCGGCGCGCTGGTCGAAGCTCGTCGCGCTGCTGGCGGGCGCGCTCGCGTGCATCGCGGTCGTCGTCGTGGCGTTGCGGGCGGAGACCGACGAGCCGGTGATGCACTTCGGCGCCAGCGCGCTGGCGGTCGCGGTGCTCGGCTTCTGGCTCATCGAGCGCTACGCCCGGATCGCCCACGGCGTCCGGGTGCTGGGTCACTGTCTGGTGGCGGCCACGGTGATCGGGCTCGGCGTCGACGGCTACCTCCAGTTCGAGCACGTCACGTCGCAATTCGAATGGATGCTGGTCGCAGTGTTCAACGTGGGCGAGATCCTGCTCGCGCTGATGCTGCTGGTCTGGGTGGCGTACGTCCTCGTGCAGACGACGGCGCTGGCGCTCGGCTTGTGGCTCGGGCGCGGCGCCGAGCCCGCCGTCCGGCAGTCCCTGGCGACGTCGCGCCTGGCGATGGTCACCTCGGCCGCGTTCTTCGTGGTGCTGAGCCTCGTGCTCTGGTCGGTGATCGGGTACGTCACCGCGCGTCAGCTGACCGAGTTCATGTATCTGCCGCTGATCTTCGGCGCCGGCTATCGCTCCGGCGAGATCTACGTCGACTCCCGTATCCAGACCCTCGGCGCCTTCTTCACGCCGATGGTGGTGGCGTTCACCGTGCTCGCGCTGATGACGTTACTCGTGCTGGTACCGTCGCTGCGGGAGGAGATCAAGCCGACGACGAACGTCGACGCGTATGGCCGGCGGCGTGACGAGAGCCTATGGTCGGAGCGGCTCGGCGCGTGGCTCGGCGCCGGGCTGTCGGCGCTCAAGCGGACGTTCGCGACGGTCGTGCCGCCCGGGGCCTTCGTCGGCGGAGCGCTGTACCTGGCGTTCGTCTACCAGCAAGTCGCCTACGTCGCGGCCGAGCCCGGACCGGTTGCGCGATGGATCGCCGAGTGGCAGGACTACCTGCAGGGCGAGACGCTGGTCGCCGCCGGCAAGTGGCTCGCGGGAGGCGCCTTGACGATCGCGGCGCTCGGCGCGCGATTCCGGCAGACATTCGGACGTCTGCGGGTGGCACTCGACGCGGTGCTGGACATCGACAACTACTTCGCCGATCCGCCCAACCGCCAGCCGCCGCGCGCGCGCATCTACTCGCGCTACGCCTCGCTGCTCGTCTACCTGCGTGACCGCGGCTACACGAGCATCGTCATCGTGGCGCACAGCCAGGGCACCGTCATCAGCGCCGACCTCCTGCGCTATCTGCACGTACAGCAGCGCTTGCCCGCGATCGCCGGGGGCCTGCCGATCGCGCTCGTGACCGTCGGCTCGCCGCTGCGCGATCTCTACACCGAGCAGTTTCCGCTCCTGTATCGGTGGATGGGTTCCCGCGAGGCGGGCTTCGCAACCGCGGGGCCGAGCGCCTCGGAGATCGGCGCGGTCGAGTGGGTCAACGCGTGCCGCTCGGGCGACTACGTCGGCCGCTTCGTGTGGACACTGCCGCGCGGCGCATTTCGCATCACACTCGTCGGCGCGGACGGAAGGGTCGAGGCCGAGCGCGCAGGCGATCGGACGGAGTTCTGCCTGGGCGCCGGCGCGCACACCCACTACTTCAGCAACGACGCGGTCGCCCTCGCGGTCGAGATCGACCGCCTGATCGAGCGCGAGCCGGCGCCTCGGGAGTCGGCGCCGCGCCGTCAGGATAGTGCGACTCCAACATGAACCCCACCGGCCAAAACCTTCACGAAGCAGCGCTCATGCCGACGTCGAACCCGCTGCCTCCGCAGATCGAGCAGTTCCTCCACGACAACCCGCAGGGCGTGCTCACGTCGTTCCGGCGCAACGGAATGCCGCAGCTCAGCATCGTCACCGTCTACCCGCGTGACGGCGGCGTGGGCGTCTCCATCACGGAGACGCGCGCGAAGTTCAAGAACCTGCTGCGCGACCCGCGCTGCTCCATTCTGGTCTCGCACGTCGACTGGTGGTCGGGCTTTCTCGTATTCGAAGGGCGAGCCGAGCTCGTTCATTCCGGTAACGCCGACCCGGAGACGCTGCGCCTGGCCC
>Ga0126369_10004667_pt1 | contig 10076 bp, 8 predicted proteins | sample PanSoiMetaPlot_1_FD_109646 | JGI IMG/M metagenome (GOLD analysis project Ga0126369, IMG submission 109646) | Tropical forest soil microbial communities from Panama - MetaG Plot_1 | ecosystem: Environmental > Terrestrial > Soil > Tropical forest > Bulk soil | place: Panama | collected 2016-02-17
CGCCTGCCCGGTAGCCTGTTCGACGCGCGCTATGCGGGTCTGACGACGCACGCCGCTCATCTTGATGCAGCCATCTGCCGCCGGCAATCTGCATTAGCCATCAAAGAAAGCCCCCGGCTCTGCTGGGCATGAAGTTTGACGTTCAGCTAGTCGTCCATCGATGAAACATCCGACTTGAGCGAACGCACATGAAGGGCGTTTCTCGATGGACGAGAAACGGGATCGAAGGATGAATGTGGCCTGGCCTAGCAAACCGTTTTCCGCCGGGATTGCTGGCCGGGAGCCGGCACAACCGCAAACGTCAGGCTGCCACTCGCAACCTAACTAACGAAAAAGCGCCATGCGTAAGCTCACCATCTTGACCGTTGCGACCGCAGCCATCCTAGTCGCTGCAGCTGTCGCCAATGTGGTCTTGTTTCCCATCCCCCCAGGTCCGATCCGCGCTTGTCCTTTTGGCGCGATCTGGGCGGTGATCTGGCCCAAGGCCGCCCCGGTCTAAGCGCCGGGCAGACGGGCCCCGTACGCGGCGATACTCTGAGCACTTCAGGCTCTGGCCACAGATTGATGGGACCCAACGGAGGCCGTTTGTCGAATACGGGCGGCGTTGGTTATTTAGAGACCGACACCGCTGCCGGTCGCCAAGCCACTGCTCTGGCGTTTACTCGGAGTTTTGAAATCGCCTGGAGCAAACGGCCCCGGTGTACCACGATCACAGGGCAAGAAAACTCCCTAACTACCCCGGGTTGCGCACGAGGTCGAAGATGGTGTCGCGATCGCAGTGCTGCGCGACTGATGCACATCAGGATGATCTCCGGCTTGCGATGGCATGTCTAAAGCCATGCGGTTCTGCTGCCGGATAGCACACGGCGTATCACCGAAACGCGAGCGAAACAAACTGGTTGAAATGCGAAATATCTGAAAAGCCGACCTGTAGCGCAACATCAGAAATCTGGTGTGGGTCATTGCTGGCCTCGGTAAGCAACTCGAAGGCCTTTTGCAGGCGCAACTGGTTTACACGCGCTGTGAATGTCGTCCCCGACGTTTCAAATAGCGTTGAAGATAACGCGGTGAGATGCCCTGGCTGAGCACAACCGTGACCAGAGTTAGCCCCGGATTTTGGAAGTTCCTTGCTATTTGGTTCACTGCCACATTCAGGCGCGCAGCCGCGATTGCATTCAAACTACTCTCGCTCAAGGCAACGCGCGACGTGAGGGCTAGCGAGACGAGATCGACGATATGACGGCGGATGATCTCGGCTGCATCCTTGGATGCGCCGAACTGGCTCCTCTAGAGGGATCGGATGTAACCGCTCAGCAACCGCAAAGCCTCTGATACCCGTTGAATAACAGCGACGTCAATGCTGGCGCAGCGCGCCGCGAGCTCTGGGCCCGGAACGATCACGGCGATGAATTCTAGGCTGTGGTATGACCCCACGCTCCCGATCTCGCACAGATGCATGAGCGTGTCGGCTGCTGGACTGGCAGATCGATTGTCTTTGCGCCCGAGAAAATCGGCCCGACAATATTGGGCACCGACTTGGCGCCATTCAACCTTGCGCCATTCGACGATCCTGGTGTCGCGAACCGCAAAACGGTCATTAACAAGGATTTCCTCAATCGACGACCTCATCAGCAATTGCCTGCAGCGTTACAGGAATATCAACTCCAATATCTTCGGCGGCTTTGACGTTCAGAACCAATTTAAATTTCGTTGGCTGCTGGACCGGAAGATCGGAGGGCTTGATGCCTTTGAGTAGTCGCCCAACATACTGATAACCCAACAGCCTGTCAGCCTCTGAGGGGTCGGCCGTGTAACTCATTAATCCCCCGGCACGGGTATAATTTTCTGACGGGTACATCGCAGGAACCTTGTAATGCTGGGCTAGAGCGATGATTCTGTCTCGCATGGGGACGAAGCTCGTGAAACCACCGACTATAACTGCCCCTGCCCCTCGTTCTACGAGAGCCGTGAAAGCCGTCTGCAAATCGCGAGTGTTTCGAACGTTGAGCACAATGATTTCGCGTCCAAGTGCCCGTCCGGCGTCAACTGTCCGGGCGCGCAAATCATTGTAGATAGGGGCGCCGGCCCCCCCGGAAAGATATGCAATTTTCCTTGCGTCAGGCGCCATCTCCAACAAGAGACTTAGCCGCTTGCCGATCAATTCATCGCTCAAGAGGTTAATTCCCGTTACGTTGCCTCCAGGCCGGTGTAAATTCTCCACAAAGCCATATGCCACGGGGTCCACATTGGTCGCGAAGACAATCGGCACCGTCGATGTCGCCGCTCTTGCAGCATCCACTGCAATAGGCGAATTCGTCGCGACGATCACGGACGGTCGGCTATTGATCAGTTCGGCCGCAAGCGCCGGCAGCTGCTCGTTGGAAGGCGACGCACGGAATTCGAACCTGACGTTTTTACCCTCGAAGAAACCCGCCTCTGCAAGTCCTCGATGAAATGCCGGAGAAGTGGGGACGCGATTTCCCAACGACAGAAATGCCACCATTGGTAACGCCGGTACCGACGGCGAAGGAGCCGAGGTTGAAGCGGTGAGCCGCGTCAGGACGTCGCTCGCCCACAGTTTTGCGTCGGGATCGCGGTCCTGTTCGGCCGCAAGTTTGTAAAGTCGGGTCGCTTCACCGATATCCTTTGGCAACCCGCCGCGTCCCAATTCGTAGAACATCGCCAGCCTGTTTTGTGCATTCGGATAACCTTGCTCGGCGGCAAGACGGTAGAGCCTGGCCGCTTCGGCCTCGTCCAACGGAAGCCCACCGCGCCCGGTCTCGTAAAGGAACGCAAGATTGTTCTGGCCCCCGGCATTGCCTTGCGCTGCGGCGCGTTGATAGAGGCGAACAGCTTCGCGGTCGTCTCTTAGCAAGCCGCCGCGTCCCGTCGCATAAAGGAACCCGAGATTAGCCTGTGCCGCCGCATGGCCCTGGTCCGCGGCAAGACGGTACAGTCGGGCAGCTTCCTCATCGCTCTGGGGCAAACCGCCACGGCCGCTCAAATAGAAACGGCCAAGATTGTTCCGGCCCGAAGCGTTGCCCTGCTCCGCCGCGCGCTTATAGTAGTCGACAGCTTCGAGGTCGTCTTTTGGCAATCCGCCTCGCCCTGTCTCATAAAAGTATCCGAGAGCAACCTCAGCAAACTCGTGCCCCTGATCGGCGGCGAGCCTAAAAAGACGTGCCGCCTCCCGATCGTTCTGGGTCAATCCTCCGCGACCGTTCTGATAGAAGCGGCCGAGATTGTAATGCCCCCAAGATTCGCCATTGTCGGCGGCAAACTTGTACAAACGAGCGGCTTCAACGTCGTCCTTCGGCAAGCCGCCACGCCCCGTCTCATAAAAGAACCCAAGGTTGTTATTGCCGTAAGGATCGCCTTGCTCGGCGGCGAGTTTAAACAGGTGCAAGCCTTCTCGGTCATCCTTTGCCAAACCGCCGCGGCCAATCGCGTAGAAAACGCCGAGACTGGCCTGCGCGGCGGGGTAACCTAAATCGCTTGCCTTGGAAAATTGCTCGCGCGCGGACTCGTAAGCCTTAGCCGCAGCGTGGGTTCTGCCCAACTGAAACATGATCCGGGGATCGTTCGGAGCAACCGTAGCGGCTGCCTCACAGGCCGAAATTGCAATTTGCGGATCGAGCTTGTCTGGAGGAACGCCCGCTATGCCGGCCGGCCGCTTGGTGTCGCTTGGACTTGCTGCTGACCGATCACATGCCAAAATCAAGGATGCGGCTGTGTCCGGACCTTGCGCCACGGCGGGTAAGGCTAAAGCAATGACCGACACGGACTGCAGTACACATAAAACATCACGCACGTGTTACCTCATGACTGCGAGAAACTCCAGTCACCGGCAACGGAAAATGGATTCCATGCCGCCCAACGGCGTTGACGTCCTGAATCGCATTCTCATTCAAAGTTCCGCACAGCGCAAGCACATCGGCCATCCGGCAGCGCCGGGAGGCAAGCATTGGTGTCACTACAACTGCAGACGTCGCAGACGTCCGCAGGTGATGCTGTGGACGGCTCCTCCCCGGCACGAGAGTGCCATCGAAGTGGGCGCTGTTGGGACATCCCATGATTCGGAGGAGCCAGGGCATGCAAACGACTACGACCGTTGGCAATATCGTGAAGTCAGTGTTTCAGGTTCATGGCGTCGAAGTAGACTAGCAGGCGGGCGCGTATCCCTCTTGGTCTGCCGCGAACAACTGAACCGAGTTATTAGTGCGCAATTGGCAAAACGCTTGGCGTGAGTTTGGCCGCTGATTTGCCTTTACACGGACTGTTAAATCGCGTGGAAGCGAGTGGCCCCCGGTGGCCACAGTTAAGAAGGGACCGGTGAAAGCCGTGGAGCTTGACCCCCCAAATCAACCCACGGAGCCCGCAGGATGGCCTGGGAGGCAGCGGATTAGGCTAGTTTCTGTCGCAAAATTATAAAAACTGGGAGGTCGCGTTACAGTTGTGCCGATGAATTGGGCATAAGTGCGAGGCCGGCGAACGGATTTGTCGCTCTTTTTCCGCGTATTTTTTGGGTATACGCGCGATGCGATGGATTGGTGGCATCGCTGGGCGCGCGTATGCGCGCGACGATTTTTTCGCCGCGGTGCCGATCTGCGGACGAAATTATTTGTTGGTTCGTTTGGCTCGGCGCGTTGCGCGTTTGATCAACAGCTCGGCGATCTTCATGAGATTGTTGGCGAGCACCGCGGCACCAACCAACAATTCGAATCGCTCGGCGCCTTGGGCGAGGCAACGCTTCATGCCGCGGCCGCGCATTAACACCGAGATGCGGCCTTCTACGCCAGCGCGAAAACGCTGGCCGTCTTTGAATGGGCGCGATCGTTCGTAGGCTTCGCGTTGCGGCGTCTTGCCGCCACCGCGCTGCGGAATAGAGACCGTGGTGACGCCGCCGTTCACGCACGCCTCCACGTTGTCCTCACTGAAGAAGCCGCGATCGGTGCTGTAGACTCTTGGGCTCCGGCGGAAGACGCGGTGATGATGCTGCAGCGAAGGTATCACATGGATCTCGTCCACAGGACTCCCCTGGAGCACTTCGTACTGAGTGATCAAACCGATGGCGCTCTCGGCGAGAAACACCTTGTGGCCGAACTCGACTGGTGTGCGTACCTTGCCGCGCTTGATCAGGTCTGTATGCGGCTCGAAGATCGAATAGATTTTCTCTGCCGTGGGCACCTGTTCGCCGTTGAGCACGCGGCGGCGCGCCTGGTCAATCACCCGCGTGCCGAGGCCACAATAATGCTCAATGTCGGCGCGGATGCTTTCGATCTTCAGGGCAGTGGGCAGGTCTGTGGCGCGCATCGTGGCGGTCGTCTCAAGGGCACTTGTGGCGTTCGTCACCACCTCCTCGGTAATTTCGATCAGCTCCCGGTACTTCCCTGTTTGCTGTCCCTGGCGCTGGTGCGTCGTCATGCGTTGAATCTCATACATGCGCCGATGTGCGGAACGGGAGCGATCACAAAAACCCTTGATACGAGGCAGTTTCAGCGCCTTGGCTAGTTGCTTGACCGAGCGTGTGAGAACCCGCACCACGTCCCACAACAGGGTATTGTCGGTCGGATGATGAATGTCGGTCTCGACGACCGTGGTGTCGACACGCAGCTTGCTACCGTCCTCCAAGCCCAGCTCCACGGCGACTCCAACAAAGACTTCGTTGATGTATTGGAGTGTCTCTGGCGTCAGCCGATTGATGCCGCGGTTGAAGGCATCATGCTTGGGCACCTTGTCGTAGTGAAAATCGGTGAACTGGCGCAAGGTCACTCCGTCGGCGATGCGCTCGCGCAGCTCGCGATAATCCCAGTTCTTGATGCGCATCAGAACGAGCGCGCCCACCACCTGACGCGCGGTGAGGCCGTGGCGCCCCTTGTTCGGATTTTTCAGGCCGCGACAAAGGTCGGCCTGCACTCGCTCCAGCACCTCACGATTCTGGTCAAGCAAATCACAAATGGCCTGCAGCGTCGGGTCCAGCTGCACGCCCTGAAGAGCCAACTCAAGGTCCGCAAAGGTCACCTGCCGCGTCGTCGGCCGCGCCATCGCTTCACCCGCTCTTGCTCTTCCGCTTGTTCTTTTGCGCCGACCTACTCTCGCGCACGCGCTTCAACGCTTTGACGTAGCGTGGTCCAACCTGGATCAGCAGGTCCTGCAGGGCACGTCCGTTGTCCACCGCTCGGCGCACCTCGGGCACCAGGTCTTAGGGAACGTAGACGGCAAACCGCCGTCCGTTGTGACGGCCATACAGAACCCAGCTCGAATGCTGTTCGCCGGACTGGCACGCCGTGCAGTTCGGCTGCATGCATCGCGTACGGCGATAGCTCAGTGAGCCGAGCAGTGCCGGCCACAGCGAAGCTGCCTCGCTTTCCATCCAGGAAATGACATCGGCAGGCGAATCAGTGTTGCGAATCATCGCCAATATGAGTCATATTCCACATGTGCCAGCAAGAAAAATCTGTCAGTGAAAAACGCTAGAAACGCCGATTCCACGGGCGTGTTGTGCTTTTTGCGACAGAAACTAGCTACACCTGACGGAATTGACCCATATCAACGCTCTGACTTCCTCGTTCGTTCATTTGTGTAACTCTCGCCAAGGTCGGGCATGGAATGGCGGCGCATTGGACGGCGTGCCTATCCAGAGTAGGGCCCGACAATGATGCGATACCCGCCGTAATGGGAACCTGAGTCAGTGATCAGCTCCTTTTCGGCACGCGACGATCGCCGCCTGTCACTTTGTTTAGCGGTAAGCGCTGTTTCGATTGAGACGCCGCTGCAATTCGTTGGCGTATCGGCGTCCTATGTCCTGGCGCGACGCGCGCACCCAATCGCTGAGCTTGGTCGTGCCGAGCGGCGGCGATTGCGCGTACAGCTTTTCCTGCATGAGGCCCCTAACTTCATCGCGCGTGTTGATCACATCCCCGACTATCCAGCCAAGCATGCGGACAGCTTGATAAGCGAGCATTGGCGGCATCGATACGATCAAGGCGCGCGAGCCGAGCCCGCGCGCAATCATTTCCACCATCTCGCGGTAGAAATAAGTTTCTGGCCCGATGGCATCGATCGTTTCGTTAGTTCCTTCGGTTATTTGGTTGATAGCGGCCACCGCAAGATCGTCGACATAGATTGGCTGCAGCCGATATCGTCCGGCACCATAAATACCGAACACGGGCAAGCGCCGCAGGGCCCAGGCAATGTTGTTGATCAGGATATCTTCCCTGCCGAACAGCAATGCAGGCCGGAGGATGGCGTAAGAAACACCGGTCTGCTTGAGGTGGTTCTCTATCTCAGCCTTGCCGCGGAAGTACGGAAGAGACGAGTTGGCATCAGGCTTAGTAATGCTGATGTGCACGACGCGACCAACGCCCACGCGTTTGGCAGCGTCGAGCAGAACTTTCGAATTGGCGATTGCCTGCTTGAAAGTGAAATGCGGTGGATTGTCGAACCGTACCCAATAGGTATTCACCAGCACGTCGATGCCACGCAGCGATTCGCCTAGCTCATGCGGTTTGGAGAAATTGTATGGAAACGCCTTAATCGATCCGCCAAACGGATTTGGTCGATCGGGCGAATTCGTGAGTGTAATCACCTCGTGCCGTAGTGCGAGCAGGCGTTGCGCGATGTACATGCCTGAGAAGCCAAAGGCTCCGGTTACCGCAACTCGCACGCTGGCTCCCCATCAGGCTGATAGAACGTTATGTCGAGTGATAACGAGCCTTCGGCATTTGCCGAATATTGAGCACTCGGCTCCTAAGGAACGCTGTCAAGAGGGCGGCTGTTCCATACGAACGGCCCGGCTCCACTAGCTACCCGCATCGCAGCACGATCCAGGAGGGTCGATGCATGTTCGCACGCATCGATTGTAAGCTATAATTGATTATATGGCATGACCGGGAGGGGGGACCATTCGCATGGCCCGGCCACGACGACGCACGCACTACCTTGCGCAGCGTTCGATTGATCGTAACGGGGACACCGATGAACAATCCTCGCGTGATCGCCCTAACGGCGGCATTCGTGATGGCTTCAGCAGGTGCGGTAGATAACATCTCTCATCCCTCGCCGCCGATGACGTCCATCCCGGCTGAATCGCCAAATGTAGGCGACCAATCGTTACTACTACCGCCTGTCGTGCGCGCTCTCTTCCGCCTCCTTCAGCCGCCTTTCGTCTTCGCGTCAGCTTCGGCCGATCGATCCTGAGCGCCAGCTTATCGAGCTTGCCTGTGCACCGGAACGGCACCTGGTAGTCCTTGTCGTCCACCGGCGTCCCAGTGTCGGCGCCGATATCGAAGTTCTCGTCCCTTTGCATGCTGAGCGGGATGGTCCGCTCCAAGGTCTGGCGTGCCACCTCGTTATCATCGACCTTAAGCACGCCGGTCCCACCGCGGCCTATGCCACTCACTTTGTTGAAGGCGAGTGTACCCATTCCCAGACCGTCGTACTTGAAGTCGAACTCGATGGTGTGCTTGCCGAGCGTGAGCGCATGCGCACCTTCCCAGCGAGTGCGCTTCAAATCGACGATGAAGCGGTGGCCCGTGTCGGCTCCGGGTCAAGGGCGGCCATCACGACTACGTCGGCATCGCGTCCGCCCTACCCCAGACAGCCGACGACTTGCTGCAACGCCCAAGTCGTCCGAGTCGGGCCAAGAGCCGACATCCCCTACTCCAGGCAAGCCGTCGGCCTCGCAACGTGCGTCGATCGAATCGGTCGTCTTCATGACCGGCCGAGACCGTCGGCAAGCGCAACAGGGAGATCGACGTGGCGCTGGCCGACCTTAAGATCAAAGCGCGGCCTGGCCGACCACGGATCAACTGGACTTCCTGGTTCTACGCACCGTTCAACGGTTACGTCATTTTTCTCGTATTGGCTCCAGCAATACATACGCCGCGGACTTCCGCCGTGCCTCGCGCCGTTGCTTCGACATGAACACCGACATCAATGCGAACCACGCCAGAAAGGGTATCGGTCGCCTAAGCCGCTCGCCTTCTTCAGAAATGTAACGGATCTCTGCTGGGCGCCAGCCGTGCTCGGCAAAGAATCCGAAAAAGTCCTTGGGCTCGAACAGGAACGGCGCATTCTGCACGTATCGCTGGATCGCGGCGCGTTTTCGGATGCGGATTGCTTCGGCGGATAAATAATCCACGATCCAATGTTGGAACGCGCGCTGTGAGTTGATATCCTTGGCGAGCCGCGCGACGTCCTCCGCGCTCAGATAAGGAATCACGCCTTCGGTCAGCACGATGACGTTGTTTAAGCGGGAGCCAAGATCCGCAAATAGATTCACCCGCACCGGCAAATCGGCGAGATCGAGCTTGACGCGTTCGAGCCGGCAGCGCGGTTGCTCGTCTGCAAGGCGAGCATCCTTGAGATCGATCATGTGCGGATAGTCGACCTCGATCCAAACGAGCGATTGCGGCAGCTGCATCCGATAGGGGCGGGTGTCGAGGCCAGCGCCGAGATTGAGGACCGCGTCCGCGCCCCGCGCAATTGCGGACAGGATGAAGTCGTCGATGATGCGGGTGCGGATCGCCATCATCCAGGCCATGAAGCGCGAACGCATCGCAATAGACCGGCGGCTCGACATGCTCGCGACGATACGCTGCCCGTGGTCGCCTGCCAGCTTGCGCGCGAGCGGATCATGAAAGAGCGCGTCCGCGCGCTCGCTCTCGATCGCGCGATAGATCGCGACCGCGAACGCGGTGTCGGAAACATCTTTGATGAGCGTGTCGGTCATGTCGTGCCGGCGGCTGAGGGAGCCTTTGTCATGCGATTAATTAGCTCAATCCCGGCCTGGCGCCAACGCATGAATCGAGAGCGCGTTCCGATTTCGCCAGAGCTGGCCGAGCTCTAGCCCGCGCTTGCACGGAACGCTCTTCGTAGTCCAACGGTGGTGGCGGCCGCGCTCCGGAGCGACACCAATTTCTTCCAGCGGCAGCCATACGGCTGTATCCGAATGAGGCGCATTCGCCCGTTGTTCCGACCATTTCTCGCCCACGTCCTGCACCAACAGAACAACACATGAGATGGCTGCGCAACGTCTCCTGTGGGTCCTGTGTCACGAAGTAACGCCGGTCCAA
>Ga0126369_10004668_pt1 | contig 10075 bp, 8 predicted proteins | sample PanSoiMetaPlot_1_FD_109646 | JGI IMG/M metagenome (GOLD analysis project Ga0126369, IMG submission 109646) | Tropical forest soil microbial communities from Panama - MetaG Plot_1 | ecosystem: Environmental > Terrestrial > Soil > Tropical forest > Bulk soil | place: Panama | collected 2016-02-17
ATCTCGGTGCGCACGGCATACCCATACACTGCTTGAGAGTGGGATTCGATATTTCCGATCGCGCCTCGATCGAACTTGAGGTTGACGACTCCGGCGACGACGTCTCCAAACTGTGCTAACTCAGGCCGTATCGCGACGGTGGTGTACGCATGGACCTCCGAAACCTCATCCTGCATCAGCCAGCGGGCCAGATCGAAGTCGTGAATGGTATTGGTGTAGAACAACATTCCGGACAGATTCGGTTTATACGCTGCGAGCGGAGGAGCGTCTTTGTCGCGTCCAATCGATTTGAAAATTAGCGGTATCCCGATTTCTCCTGCTTCAATGCGCCGCTTTGCCGAGGCGTATGCTGGGTCATAACGCCTCATGAAACCAACCTGAAGGCGGACTCCTGCCTTCGCCACTGCATCCAGCAGTTCACTCGCATCGGGTAAAGTTAAGGCGAGTGGCTTCTCGCAGAGCATGTCTTTGCCTGCTGCGGCGACGGTTTTGACGGCTGTCGCGTGGAACTTATCGGGAGTCGAGATGACTACCGCATCGAGTCCCTCGCATTCCAGCATCGCTTCCAGGCTGCCGTACGAATTCTCAATCTCCAGTTCCTGAGCTGTGCGGCGCGCGCGGCCTGCATCAACGTCAGCCACGGCCATGAGTTGAGCTTGCGGCACCAACCGCCGAAGATTTTCGGCGTGCCTCCGGCCCATCTCACCGACCCCTAGTACACCGACTCCTAGTTTCCGCATCACGCCTTTCGAGGAACTCTCATCCGTTTGTTCTCGTCGGATCAGGCTGTCGCCTTCTCTGAATCGAGGGTGCCCACAACACTCCGCAAGTACTTCAAGCTCGCAGTGACGCTCTCCGCCGGACGGATCGTCGTGTCACCAAACTTGACGTCCTGTTCTACAACACACCACCCGGAGTAGCCAATCCGGGCCAGAGTGTGAAAAAAATCCGAAAAGTCTATATCACCCTCTCCGATGACGGTGAACACCTTGTGCTCGATGGCTTGTTCGAACGTCCACTTCTCTCGAAGCGCTTCGTCCAGCACCGTCGCGTTGCAGTCCTTTATGTGCACGAGACGCAACTTGTCCTTGTACTTCGTCGCCTCTCGGGCGGCTGAGCCGCCACCGTACACACAGTGCCCCGTATCAAGGCACAACCCAATGTCGGTGTGGGACGTGGCATCGAAGAACCTCTCGCATTCCTCGGGCGTCTCCACGTAAGTTGCCACATGAGGATGAAATACAAGATCTAGGCCGAATTCGTTCGCGGCCTTTTCGGCGTCGGCGACGATCTTTCCGACATGGCGCCATTGTTCCGCGCTCAATACGGCACAGCCCTGTTCGGCCGCCCGGCCAGAGAAAGCATCCCGCTCTGTTGATTGGTCATCTGCCATCACAAGGAAGGGAGCGTGCAAATCCGCCAGCAGCTTTCCTACTTTGCGTATTCTCTCCAGAACCTCCTTCCCGGCTGCAAAGTCTCCCATCCTCACCGGCACAAACGAACCCACCAAATGCAGATTTCGCTTTTCAAGTTGTGACCTGAGAACCTCAGCGTCGGGAGGAAAAAAACCATAAGGGCCCAGCTCAGTGCCGGTATATCCGGCGTCTGCCATTTCATCAAGCATCTTCTCGTAGGATTGTTCCCAGGAGGGTCCCGGATAATCGAGCACCCCCCAACTGTCGGGCGCCGAGGAGAACAAGAATCGATCCTTCGTTGCGTTCATTGACCCTTTCTATTTCTCTATGCCGAGCCTATACAGATCTCTAAACGATTATTACTGGCGTTTTATATGCGCTGCTAGATTATTTGTCAAGATCGAAATGAGCAGCCCGCAAAACAACCTTGGACCATTCTAATCGTTTAGTCAAGATGGCTTTGACTATCCCGCGGCTTTGGCTACCGAATCTCTCATCAGCATGAGCCGAGCTAGTGGATCACAGTCTGAGTGTGACCAACGATGCCGGAGCCATTCCGCTCTTGGTACCCGCTCACGTGTGGGCCAAAATGCTGAGTAATGGGTAACGGCCACCGGTTCTGATAAAGGGCCGACTTCTCAGAATGGCAAATCCAGCAGACTTCACGATATCTTCGATTTCGTTTTTGTATCCATTCCTGAACGTAGGGTATCGCGCTCCATCCCGGAAATTGTGGTTTTTACCCAACGAGCTTGCTCTCCCCGATGGACAGCAGTGAAAAACAGTCCCCCTGGGCGCAAGACTCGCTTGAAACCGGAAAGAGTCTGGTTGACATCGCTAGCCCGAATATGAAGAAGGCTGAAGGAAGCCCAGAGTCCATCGAAACTCGCGGGTGGAAAATCAAGAAACCTGCATGTCCATCTTTCGAACGGTCGCGCCCGGCACGCGTGTCTTGGTGAGTCGAACGAAGCGCTCCGAGAGATCAATGGCCGTCACATGATAGCCCAACTGAGAAAAGTTCTGCGTATCCATACCCGGATATCCGCTTCCGCAAAAAAAAACTTAAGACTTTCAGCGTCGATGAGCAACAGTAAAGTTGGGTGCCCTCCGGAGAGCCATGAAGTCCTCTGGGGCGGGGTTTTGAGCGCCGGATTTCAACTCCTGGATTCTTAAACAATAACCGGATCAACTCCAGGTAATAGCACCGCGAGAATGCAAAAAAGTTTCTGGCCATGCTCTTTCCCCCAGTCACGCACATCTACTGACTCGACTGAGACAAACTTGGTCACGTGATCACTCACAGGCACTGTTGCAATCAGTTCCTTCTCGCGATTGCTATGAGGAAGGTCGAAGTCCCGGTCGATTGAAAACACAATCTTATCCAGAAATGTTTCGTCTCCGTGACGCGTGAATAAAGGCCTTTCACGATATTGGCGATACATCTCGATAACGCTCAAAATCCCTCAATCGGCGCTCTCACGAGAAGGGCGGGCCTTCCAAAACTAGAATTCGGCACGCCCGCCATTACCTGCGTAATTAACGATCTGCGAGGGGCCATAGTACCGTTTGGAAGGAAAATCGTGGGCCTGTGTCGGAGGGGAATGTGAGCACTTGGAGGCTAGTGCCGGGCGTTGGGCTGGTGCTGTTACTCATGTGCGCGCTGTGCGCCGGTCAGTCTCTCGGCGATGCTGCACGTCAGAACCGCCAGAAGAAGGATACGAGCGGCACGGCCACCAAGAAAGTCTATACCACGGACGACATGAGCAACCCCGCGCCTGTACTCACCCAAGGGCCTCAGGACCTGTCGGGCACCTGGAGCTTCACCCACTTTGATGATCGCTTCCAAGGGGAGATTACCCTACGCCAATCAGGATCGACGCTACAAGGTACTTGGCATACCAGCAGCGGGAAATCGGAACCCGACACGCCGGTCACTGGCAGCATCGATGGAGGAACAGTTACACTGCGGCGATCGCTCGGCCCCAACCAGCAGAACTACGCTTTGACTCTATCGGCGGATGGCAACCGGCTGGATGGATTTGGGGAAGGTTATTTCTTGCACCACACGAATCTCAACATGACGCGAGTCGGAGTCGCTAAACCCGCGACGGCTCCACCCAGCACAACCCGGTAAGGCGCGACGCTTCTTCCAGTGAATTTTAGTTTTGAAATTCACGTCCATTCCTGCTACCTGTCGATAAATCCGGATAGCACTCAAAATCCGACACGGGGATTCTGAGCGCGGTGGCGCTGTGAGGGTCTTCTACCGTACGTCGTGGCTATTGTTATTGGGCAGTTTCTTTGAGCCTATCGAATCAAGTCGGTTCTGCAACGTTGAGGACAAATCCTCGTCCCTATCCTGTACGAACTGTGAACCGTGACACCAGTTCGCAGCTTGAAATCCAAGATATTGTTCATAGCCGGACGTCTTGATCGTAACGAAAGGCGTCCACTGAGCCTTGCCCCCTCGTTGCTGCGGCAGAAATTCACCGCATAGCTGGCATTGCTTTGCTCCGGCCGGAGTCAGGACGTGCCCAAAGCGAACATCGCGAAAGCGTTCAACAACGGGAGAGCGGTGGGCATGAAAATCAGTAGCCGCTGATCTGAGCAGAAATTCCATAGGTGAATCTGTCGATGGTTTAGGTTCCACCGAAGCAAGCCTTCCGGGGCTCGGCGCTTGAGATTGACTTTGAGAAACCGGAGTCGTGCTAAAGGCTGCAAACGCTAGTGTGAGCAAGGCGATGACAAACCGCACTGAGTTCTCCTTTGTCCGCGCGGAAAGATCGCACAGAAATTCTTTTCAGTAAGGACTGTGACGGAAACACGAATTGTCTTCCGCAATACAACCTTATCCGCACGTCTCTTGAAGTACGGCCATTTCCTGCTCTTTCATTTCGATGGCCCTCTGACGCACATCTTTGGGGAGTCGAATTGCTTTGCCAATCTTGGAATCAATATGAACCCCTACAACCACGGTTGTGGCCGCGACTTCCCCGCTAGCATCATGCACCATCTTGTGAAGCATGTGAATGGAATTGTCCTTCACTTCCAGGAGCGCCGATTGGATCGTAATCGCATCGCCCGCATGTAGCTCGCGCTTGTACTGGACGCGCTGTTCTACGGCAGCCATCGCAGTTCCATCTTGTTTGAACCGGGATCGATGGAGACCCAGTATCGCCAGCAATTGCCAGCAGGCTTCATCGAACTTGCCGATGTACGACATTACATTCATGTGCCCCATGTGGTCGCAGTGCCACGAATAAACAATTCCCCGGTAGGTCATTTTCCATTCCGACATAATGCTCCTCGCTCATTACTTGCGTTCCAAGAATCAGATCACGAGTTCTCACAAGTTTCCCCCGACAGACATATCCAAAATCACATATCACGTTGTCGCTCTCTTATTTGAAATCGGTAATTACTGATCACTTCAATGCCATTCGAGCGCAAGCAACACACAGGAGTTCTCACGAGCATGCCTTTGTCTCTGCCGAGCGCAAAGTAGCAAGCGTAGAGACGAAGGTACGAAACAACATCGGCAAATCCAGGCGCCATCAACAGAGGCTTCCGACCTCGCGCCGTGAGCCAGAACGGGACTACGGAGTGAATTTGTACCCCATCCCATGTACAGTTTGAAAATAAACGGGCTTTGCGAAATCGGGCTCAAGCTTCTGCCGCAAGCGCAGGATGTGATTGTCGACCGTCCTGGTGCAGGGGTAGTTCTCATAGCCCCAGACTTGATCCAGTAGGTCGTTCCGCGAAAACACACGGTTCGGGTTCGAAACAAAGTATTTCAGGACTTTGAATTCCATGGCAGTCAGGTTCACCGGGCTGTTGGATCGACGAACCTCCATGGACGCCAAGTCGATCGTGACCTCACCGAATCGCAGGACATTCGTTTTGTTGGAATGACCTGAATCGCGGATGGAGGTGTCGAGCTTAAACATGAGTTCCTTCCACGTAAGGGAGAGAATTAAGAGGCGACTGGTATCGCGTTTCGCGGCGCGAATGGTTCTCTCCCGAGTTACCGAAACCTCAAGGGGCAACAGTGCCACCTGAAAATCGTCCAGATTGAGTTCACTAATTCGTTCGCGAGTCGGGAGATCACCAGGAAATGGAAGCATCCCCTCGACAGATGTGGCGGTCATAGGCCCCTGAATGGAGCGCCCATTTCCCGCGTCAGACAGCGCAATAGATTTGATCGTCACAACGTCCTCCGAGTGTTCGTGTAACCTCGCTACAAGTACTACGATCTATTCGTCCTGAATCCCTGGCCGCGCCCGAATATCCTAGAACCATGCCTGAAAATGAGAAGTACCAATCCTCGATCCTTTTCACCCGGTCGTACCGGAAAAACGGAGGTCGACGCTTTTGGATTCGACGACTCTGACAATTCCACTTTTGTTTCAGTGACAATGTCATGGGGTGAGACGCGGAAGCTCAATTCTTGGCTTCTTTTTCCTTCATCGTCTCTGAATGAACCAAGTCTTTCCTATTAACTCGAAGATTCTTCAGTCCGTTCTTGGCGAGATTTCCTCCAATTAAGGAGAAAAGTGATAGACTCCCGAGGCCATGGGGCCCTCTCGGCATGCACCTGTCCAATTTGGGCTGTACGAAGTTGATCTGGACGACGGAGAGGTCCGCAAATCGGGCGTAAGAATCAAAGTGCAGCACCAACCCTTTAAGGTTCTTCAGGTGTTGCTCGAGCATCCAGGGGAACTTGTCACCAGAGAACAACTGCACGCTCGAATTTGGCGTGACACCAGTTACGGAGATTTCGACCAAGCGGTTAACGTAGCCGTGGCGAAGCTGCGTACGGCGCTAGGAGACTCAGCGGAAAACCCGCGGTTTATTGAAACCGTTCCGCGCAGAGGCTACCGTTTTATCGCTCCCGTGCACACCGAGGCAGTAACGGCGGAGTTATCTCTTTACACGGCGGCGAAGCCCGGCAGCGAGGAGATATCCATCAAACCTCCTAAGCCTCCACAACGCCTGCGCGTTCGCATCAGGGTTGCCTTTGCTGTTGCAATCGGAGTTGTCGCCGTAGCGGTTGCGTCGATTTTCTTGGTCAGGCCAGCACAGAAAACTTACACATTGCGTCGGATTTCTTTTGGCAAGGGCGCAATCCGCTCTGCACGGTTCGCGCCCGACGGGCACAGCATAGTCTATGGTGCAGCCTGGAACGGCAAGCCCGTGCAATTGTTCTGGGCCCAAGGTGACAGTCCTGGCGCACGCCCATATGCGATACCCGATGCTGACATTCTCTCTGTCTCGCCTGAAGGTGAGCTGGCTATACTGATGAACCGCCGTGCCAGCGTCGGCTGGGCCAGCCGCGGAACCTTGGCCACAATGCCGATCGCCGGAGGATCGCCACGGGAGATTCTTGAGAATGTGCAGGATGCGGATTGGGACGAAAAAGGGAAGAATCTGGCGATTGTGCATTGGGAGGGAAGGCGCTGCAGCCTGGAGTTTCCAATCGGCATCTCCGTCTACGCGGTAACGGGCGGACATTGGCTGAGCAACATTCGCGTTTCTCCACGCGGGGAAATTGCTTTTCTAGAGCATCCGTTGGAAGGAGACGACGCAGGTTTTGTAGAAATCATCGACCCCAACGGACAGAAGAGGGTCTTGGGCGGCTTCTGGTTCAGCGTCCGCGGCTTAGCGTGGGATCCCTCCGGAGATTCCCTTTGGTTTTCTGCCAGCGAGGCACAGGGAGAACGTGAGCGTCCGCGCTCAGTCTACCGTTTGACCCTTACCGGAAATCTTCATCGGGTGGCTAGTGAGTCCAGCGAACTGACCCTTCATGATGTATCGCGTGAGCGAGTCCTGCTGCTAACCCGCGATGTGGAACGCTATGAGGTTCTTACGAATGTTTCGGGAGTAGATCGAGATTTTTCCTGGCTGGATTTTTCGCGGGCGGACGATCTCTCGCTCGATGGTCGAAGCGTATTGCTGACGGTGGAAGGCGAAGCCGCCGGGAGGGACTATGAGGTGTACGTTCGCAACATTGACGGTTCGCCTCCGATCGAAGTAGGGCCTGGCTATGGCAGCGCAATCTCGCCTGATGGCAATTGGGCCCTTGCGATTGCTCCCTTCGCAAACGGACCTGAGATAGTTCCGCAATTAGTGTTGTTGCCTATTGGAAAAGGCGCACCTAGAAACCTTACTCAGGACGCCATCGCTCATTATTCGGCGGGGTGGTTTCCGGATGGACGGCAGATCGTCTTCGTAGGCAGCAAACCAGGGCACGCCGTGCAATCGTGGATACAGGACCTGAACGGGGGCACTGCCCAACCCATTACTCCGGAAGGAACTAGCGGCACGCGAATTTCGCCGGACGGCAAACTCTTGTCTGCAATGGACGAAGAGGGGACGATTTGGGTTTATGCCCTTAACGGAGACAAACCATCACTCCTGAAGGGCTCGGAAAAGGGAGATACGCCGGTTGGGTGGAGTCAAGATGGGCGGTAATTCTATGTCGCGCGTTCCGATCACCTTCCGGTTAAGGTTTATCGACTTGAGCAAAGCCGCGGGAAACGTGACCTTGTTCGTGAACTCACGCCCCCTGACCCTGCGGGCGTGATTCCTGACATCTCGTCTGTGTTTGCATCTGGGGAAGGCGGGACGCTGGTGTACTCGTATTTCCGGTTGCAATCGGATTTGTACATAGCAACCTCGAAGTGAGCGACGCGTTTACCAATGGGTCTCCACTTTCCAAAAAATGGTCCTGATTCTGACTCTAGTAGTTCTGGAGGGCTTGGCGCTTCCTGCGGCAAGCACGCAGGACAACATCGGCATCAACTCTGTCTTGAGTACCGACGTCAGCCCCGCAATCCTCGCGGATCGAGGCCGGTAACGGAAGAGTGCAGGCCTCGACTGGGACACGATTTCGGGCCCCGATCTACAGACCGAACATATGGGAGCTCCCTGTTGTACCGGGTCAAGGAACAAACGCGATCTTGACCGCTAGGTAGGAGCACATCGGTACTGAGAAACGGGTTTGTTGCAGTCGACACGCATTGAGGGGACAGAATTCGATTTACTTTTCCCACAGTCTGCCTGCCTTCCCTTCCAAGATTCCCGCAGCGCTGTTTACGGAGTCACGGCCGGCTTTCGATCCGTATAGCCCTGCCACTCCCACCCACACTGACAACGCACGAAATCGCTCAAGCGCACCTTTTCCAATAGAGCCTTACAAATGGCACATGACCTCATCCACATCGCTGTTCTCCATAGGAGCGACTCTCCAACGAAAGCCGCTTCGCTCGTATGGATATTGGAGTCGCGCAAGTCGGGTTGGGACTCGGTGCAGTTGTCTCGAGATTGTTAAATCATTGTTTGGAAGCTTAGCGTAGAAAGTTCCTCATCAGAACCAAGCTTCGCCGTCATTCATCGGTGAGCAGGAAATCCGACGATTGTGGATGAGTAGTCGGCAATTGTGACGTCGAGTTCTGGATTGTTCGTATCCAAGAATGAACTTTAAATCGGGAGAGGCTGGGGAGGCGTGCTGTATCCCTCTACGGGCTCCGCACAATACAATTTGGGATGGCCGTTGCGTAAGGAACTAACGCCGCTCAAACGCTATATCTTTCCTACTATCAAACTGTTTCTTCGTCTCTCGTAACAAAGTCAAACTGCCAAATAGCCGTGCGCCACACCCAGCCCTCACCGAGCTTGATGCCAATCGTGAGAAAGTCCCCACACAAGCCCGGCTTGGTGGGGACTCCTTTCTTCATCTGTACTTTACTTCGAGGCAGTCGTGTTCTTCACCACGACGACCCGATTGGGTGTCGCCAGCACGACGCTCGGCTGGAAACCGGCGACGTTGACGGCTGCCGCGGAGTCGGCTAGGCCGCCCCCAAAGAGTGTTGCCGTTCCGAGGGTTCCGTCGCCATTGCCTGGCAGCACTGCCATCGTCTCGGCGAAGCCGTCGGGAGCGGCAACGTCAAGCACACCATCTCCGTTGAAGTCCGCTACCACCAGCGTGGGAACGAAGCCGAAGGCGGCGCCGCTTTGTTCGGAGAATTGTCCCTTAGAGGTAAAGTGTCCCGCGCCATCATTCAGGACAATTTCGATGATTCCGCCTTCTTCGACGGCGAAGTCCGGAATGCCATCGTTGTTGAAGTCACCCGTGGCGAAGGCAAAAAAGATCGTACTGAAAACATCTCGGATCGTCACTGCGACGGGCGGTTGGAAGGTCCCATCACCATTGCCGAACTGAACCGACACGCGGTTGTCATTCAGCGAAGAGATGTAGGCGATGTCTTCCTTGCCGTCGTGATTGAAGTCACCGCTCAGTATGTGCTGAATCTGGGTGAAAGTAGGAAAGGTAATCACGGTCTTCGCCGGCGCGAATCCATTGTTGCCGTTACCGAGCAGCAATGAGATAGCAGGCACGCCCGCCGTGGTTCCGAAGTCGGCGACCACGACGTCTGGATTACCGTCGCCGTTGAAATCGCCGGTGGCGATGCCAACGGGGAAATCACCCGCGGCGAAGCTACGCGGACTCAGGAAGGAGCCATCTCCATTGCCCAGCAAGATCGAAACTTTGCCGTGATCGTTCGGAACGCTTCCGAAGTCGGAGACCAGGAGATCGAGGTGTCCATCGTGATTGAAGTCGGTCGCAACCAGGCCTTCCGGCTGGGTTCCAGCGGGGAATG
>Ga0126369_10004669_pt1 | contig 10072 bp, 10 predicted proteins | sample PanSoiMetaPlot_1_FD_109646 | JGI IMG/M metagenome (GOLD analysis project Ga0126369, IMG submission 109646) | Tropical forest soil microbial communities from Panama - MetaG Plot_1 | ecosystem: Environmental > Terrestrial > Soil > Tropical forest > Bulk soil | place: Panama | collected 2016-02-17
GACCGTGAGCAGGTAGCCGGCGCTCAAGACGCCGGACGCCTCACCGCCCATCGGAAGGCCCTGTAGCTCGCCCGCCTTCTGCCAGTGCCGCAACACCCGCTCGATCGGCGTCACCACCATGTCGGGGATGCCCTGTGCCCGCATCGCGGTGCACATCAGGTCCGTGTCGATCGCCAGGTAGTAGCCCGTGAGGTCGGAGATGCAGGTGTAGGCCCAGTCGTTCTTCTCCAACGACGAGAGCTGGTAGTCCAGAAAGCTACGCCAAGCTGGAGGCGATGGCACGACCGACCACGATCCAGGCGAGTCAAGGCGATGCCCGAAGACATGGGTGGAAAGCACGTCGTCCGTTGAGCCCGCCGCGAGGAATGCGAGGATCCGGAAGACGATCCGATCAACGACGTGGACGACCGTCAGCTTGCGATAGCCCCCAACCGTCTTCGGGTAGGGAAACCAGCGGAAACGGCTCGGTCGCCAGGACGTCAAGTCGCCCACGGCGCCCCGGGCCTCGGCCAGCTCGTGCAGCAGGTCAGGGCGAGCGAGGTAGTCCTTAAAGCCGAGAGGATCGGGGACCTGGTAGAAGCCGTCCTCCTTAGCCAGACACTTGAGCGAGCGTGCGATATCGCGGTTGGTGATGAAGGCTTGTTTCCTCCTAACTCCTAAACAGCTACTACGTTCGATCGCAGCTGCCGGCCGCCATGGGGTAGCCGGTGCCGGACACCAGTGGTGATCAGAATGTGATCAGCTTCGGTGGCTCCGACGTGGAGTCACGAGGCTGGAAGCGACTTCCCGAATACGAAGAGGTGGTCGGGGGCCCGGGATTCGAACCCGGGGCCTCACGGTCCCGAACCGTGCGCGCTGCCGGACTGCGCCAGCCCCCGCTCGTCCCGAAACCCGAATTCTATCCCGACCTGCTAGCTCCTGCCTGCGTGCCGGTCTGTCCAACCGCTCGCCTCCCTCGCGCCGGCACCCGGCGGGCTGGCAACGTCCATAGCGGAGCCCGTGTTTCACGCCATGTGAGACCTTTGACGTGGCGCAGCTGGAGCCTCCGCTGACGGCGCTGACGTCCAGGAGCCGCCCCGGTCAGCGCTTCCAGAACCCCTGGGATGGAATGCGGAAGGCCCGGTTGAAGCGTGAGGACGCGTTCTCCCACGCGATGATCATCGTCATCTCCGCGATGGTGTCGTCGTCGTAGTGCTGTTGCAGGCGCGTGAACAGCTCGTCGTCGACATCGCGGCTGGTATCGGTGATCGCGTCGGCGTACTCAAGGGCCACCTTCTCCGCGTCGCCGTAGAACGCGCTATCCGCGTACTCGTCCAGCGCGTCGATCTTCTCCGTAGAGATACCGTGTCTGCTGCTCACGGCAGCGTTGGAGTCCTGTCAAAACGGGCACTTGTTCCACGAGGCGACGCGACGATTGAGCAGCCCCCGGAGTACGCTGGGCACGCGCGTCGTCTCCTCTTGGAGGACGGTCCACATCCTCTGCGCGGCACGGAAGTACGCCGGGTTTCGCGCGTAGAAGAGGTACGGATGGAGCGGCGCGCCCCAGCGCTCGCGCTGCTCTTCGAGCACGTCGCGCAGGTCGCCGGGAAGCGCCTCGATGTCGACAGGTGGGATACGCGTCCCATCCAACATCCCCAGTTCCTCCACGTCAGCTTCATCCACCTGACCGGTCGTCGATCTCGCGCGAAGCCGGCGGATGATCGCCGCTCAGATCGATGCCGACCGACCTGGTTACCCACAGGCGACCGGCCTCGGTGAGCTGGACGGCCCGCTCGTTGCTTTGGCACATGATCCACCGCCGCTGGATCATTGCGGCCAGCAGAGCATCGCCCAGAGCGCCGGCCAGGTGGGGCCGCCGCTCGCTCCAGTCTACGCACGCTCGGGCGAACGACCGGCGGGAGGACCTGGCGGCTTCTACATCTACCCCGATGCGCCCGAACCAGCTGTGGCCCGCCGGCGTCACCTCGTGCTCGATGCCGACGGGCACGATCAGTCCCATCACCAGGAACCGGTCGCGCATCGCAACCGCCAATCGGCCCGCAAGGTGCCCGTAGCACGAGCGGGCGAAACGCAGACCGCTCAGCACCTCCCGCTCGAACCTGTCGCGCGCGGTCGGCATCGGCGCCAGCCCCCCGAGGCCCTCCAGAGCCTCGGCCACCTGAGGCCCGGCCAGCCGGTAGTAGCGGTGCCGGCCCTGGCTCACCGCCACCAGGAGGCCGCCCTCAACCAGCTTCGACAGGTGCCAGCTCGCCGTCTGCGCCGTCACGCCAATGCGCGCGGCCAGGTCGCCGACCGTGAGCACGCGGCCGTCGATGAGCTCGGCGAGGACGGCGGCCCTGGTCGGGACTGCGATCAGGGCCCCGATCGGGGCGAGGTCGGGGAATGCCATGGACTGATGGTATGGCGAACAGCGGCCAGTCACTTCGATCGCCCTCAAAGTGTGACGGCGATGGGCCGCCCAGCCCCGAGGCCGAGGCGGCCGCCTCTCGGCTCCGAAACGTCGGCGTTGGTCGGAGCCTCACGGGAGGCGGGACCAGGTCCATGGCCACACCCTCGATCTCGAGCGTTGCGGTTGTGAGGTCAACCGTCGCTGCCTTGAACTCAGCCATGCGGTTCGGATGTGGACTGCCCTGGGTTCGATGGAGACTCCTTCTGTTGGGAATAAAGGAATCACATGTCCACATCGAACATCGCTAGTAGGAGGGGCCATCCGAGCCAGCGACGGTACGCTCCCGAGGTTCAGGAGCGGGCCGTGCGGATGGTGCGCGAGGCCCTCAGGGAGTCCAGCCGAAGCCACGGCGTGGTGACCGGGTGGCGGGTCAGCTGGGTCTGGACTCGGAGACCCTGCGGAAATGGGTCAGGCAAGCTGAGATTGACGACGGCCAGCGATCGGGAGTGACCTCTGAAGAGCCCTTGCCGAGGAGGATCTAGCGCTTCCACTACCATCGTCAGCACGAGGCCATCGTCGCTGCGCAAATCCAAGCGGCCGAGTCTCCAAGAAACTCAGGGCGATTCATAGTCGGCCGTAAGCACACGCGTGTTTATCAGGGACTATCCGGATTTGTAAACGTCGTTTTTGAAACTCGTTTTGGCTGGTTTTGCGGAATTCACTGCGACCCCCAGTGCGACCTCTGTGCGAAATGGTCGTCGGGTCTCGTCTTTCGATAACGCAAACCGAATCCCGAGCTGCGGTCTCGGTGCTATGGCGCTCCGACCTTCTCGCGAATCCAAGAGGCGTGCACTATATCCGGCGGCAACTCGCGATGGTCTGGATCCATTCCGTGCCAGCTCCAGCCATTGCGCCAGTTCGTTGGGGCATCAGGACTGTTCAAGGTGGCGACGACGCGAGCTGCCATAGCCTCCGCGCTGCCACGGTTCCACGAAAACCGCCCGAAGATCTGATAGCTGGCGTCGTACCGAAGGCAAATCTCGAAGACCTCGCGGTTCCGCCAATCGTTGTTGAGCCAATCCAGTCGTAGCCGCAACCTGCGGAGGTTGTCGTGGTCAACTCCCTCGTAGATCAGACGACCCGCCGTTCGTTCAGGTGGCTCCCAGGAGTGGTCGTCGGCCAACCGGGTTAGCTCGCGCACGTACTCGTCGATTGCAAACGTGGAGGGGTGGCTGATCGGCTTGTGTAGCTTCCACTCCCAGATCACCACGTCACCGGTGCGCCTGACCGTGATGTCGGTGGCGTCGCAGCCGTAGACACCGCAGCCGCACCTCGCGATTCCGAACGTGCGGGGATCCTCCAGTGGCAGGAACTTGTTCTCAGGAATGAGGACGTCGTAGGGATCCATTCCGAGGCCCGCGCCGGCGCTTGTCATTTCCACCTCGTTCACGAAGACCTTGACCTGGAACCCTGACCCGGATTCAGATGGCACAGGAGCCACATCCAGACGAAGGCGATCCCGGGGCCAGGACTGACCGGACGCGCCCGCGAAGGTCGGAGTAAAGGAATGGAACAGGTCAGTGGCGAGCCGGTCCAACCGCTCGACCTCGTCCGTCAGCCCGACCGCGGCGGCATCGCCGGCCCGGAGCCAGCGACGCAACGTGCCTCCGGTTGCGACCAAGACCTCGCTGGAGGTGGCCCCGCTCCGCTCCGCTGCGAGCAGCTCGTCCGCAAGGTCGGATCTGCCGCGCTCTCGGAGCTTTGTGCGCAACTCATCCAGTTTGTCGTAGTAGCTCACGGGTCGGGATCTTAGATGACCTCCTTCCTGGCCAGCCTCACTCTCACTGAGGTGAGTACTCACAATACCGTCGGCTTGTAGGCCACAGGATGCCTTCGAGATGCCTCCCCGTCGGTTAGCCTGATAATCAGTCCTCGAATCTGAACCTGGTTCGCGTTAGGGAAACTACGGCACACCACCCCGATGCTCTCAGCGTCGGCGAATTGTGCATCACCTTCAGGAGGAGGTAGAACCGAATGGACGTCGTCGAGTGGCTGCTGGACTCCGACCCGGCGATCCGCTGGCAGGTCATGCGTGACCTTACTGACGCGCCCGAGGAGGACGTCGCGGCCGAGCGTGCCCGCGTCGCCAGCGAGGGCTGGGGCGCACGGTTGCTCGCCCTGCAGCGCCAGGATGGCCAGTGGGATGGAGGCACCCCCACGTTTACCTCCGCTGCCGCGGCGAACTGGTGGCAGTCACTCCCACTCGAGAGTCAAGGCACCCTCTTCCCCGAATGGACCTCCACCACCTGGAGCTTGACGCTGTTGCGCGCATTCGGCCTCGATCCTGCCAGCGCAGGAGCGCGCCACGCCGTCCGCCTTGTTCGCGAGCACTGCAGATGGGAACACGACGGCGAGCCCTTCTTCGCGGGCGAGGTGGAGCCATGCATCAACGGCCGGGCCGTTGCGATCGGAGCCTACTTCGGCGAGAACGTCGAGGGCATCGTGAACCGGCTCCTCGGTGAGCAGATGAGCGATGGCGGGTGGAACTGCGAGCAGGAGAATGGATCGACGCGGGGGTCATTCCACACAACGATCGACGTGCTGGATGGCCTGCTGGAGTACGAACGAGCCACGGCAGGCCCACCGGAGGTGACCGCCGCCCGACTCCGCGGCCAGGAGTACCTCCTCGAGCGGCGGATGCTTCGCAGGCTGTCGACCGGTGACGTCATCGACCCGGCCTGGACGCAGTTCTCCTACCCGACCTGTTGGCACTACGACGTGCTCCGAGGTCTCGACTACCTGCGCGCGGCCGGCGCCGTTCCGGACGAGCGGGTGGCCGAGGCGATCGACCTGGTCGAGTCCAAGCGCGATGCGGACGGCCGCTGGCCCCTCGAGAATCCCCATCCCGGCCGGCTGCACTTCGCGATGGACGAGGGCGAGGGCAGACCGAGCCGGTGGAATACCCTCCGGGCCATGCGTGTGCTCAGGTGGTACCAGCAGGCTCCACGATCGGCCTCCTCCGGACCGGGATCGGCCGGCATGGGGTAATGGATTCGATAGCGACCGACGGGCTGAATGAACTCGTACCGAATCGCTATGGCGTAGCTGAGGAATTCTCCCGAGCGCCCTCTACTGGGTCGCCGACCAGCTGGCGATCTGGGCACGCGAGTTGAAGCCGAGCTTGTTGAGGATGCCGCGGATGTGGCTGGCGACCGTGCTCTCGGAAATGAACAGTCGCGCCCCGATCTCCTTGTTGGTCAGGCCCTCGGCGACCAGGCTGGCGACCTCCGTCTCCCGCCTCCCCAGAACCGCACCACCGATGTGACTCGAGCGTGCTTCGACAATCCGCGTCGGTTCGCCAAGTGCCAGCCGGATGGCCTCGTCACGGCTCATGTGGGTTCCCGCCTTGAACTCGGCCTCGAACCTGGCTCGCAGCGTCGCGGCCGCCGTCTCCATGGCCTGATCCACCAATGGGGTCATGAAGGGCATGATCCTGGCCCCGGCACCGGTCCGGATCGTCTCCGCGGCCCCCAGCAAACGCGCCGCCGTCGCCGGCTGGCCGGAGCTGGCGGCGAGGCATCCCAGGGCGTCCAGCAGATAGAACTCCGCCACCCGGTCATCGATCTCGCGAGCGCATCGCAGCGCCTCAGCGAAGAATGGCCTCGATTCATCGAGGTCGGACTCGAACAGAGCACCGAGGCCGCGGTTCATCAGCATCATGTTCAGCCGGTACACGTCGCCTGTTTCACGGCTGATGCGAACGCCTTCGGTTGAGACGGATCTGACCGTCGCAAGATCGCCTTCGAAGAAGCCGTTGAAGGCCTGAGCCTGGATCAGTCCGAGCGTTGTGACGGGATCCTCCAGGCGCGGGGTCAATTGCTTCGCCTCATCGATCCGGCGCCGTGCGGTGATGCGATCGCCGTTCATGTTCGCCGCGATCGACGCCATCGCGAGCGAGTCTGAGAGCAGCCGTTCCTGTCCCGTTTCCCGTGCCGCGCGCATCGCGCTCTCGAGAGCCGGCCCGGCGCTTGCTGGATCACCCAGCAGGACCGCCAGGAATCCGCGCATGAACAGCGCCCAGGCTCCCGTCCGGCGATCGCTAGCGCCGAGGGCCAGGAACTGGTCCAGCCAACGCGCTCCCTCCGTCGTGGCGCGTATGAACCAATACCACCCCAGAGATCGAACGATGTTCAGTCCGCGGGCGGAGTCCCCCTGAATCAAGAAGCGGCGAAGGACAGCGCGGATGTTGTCGACCTCGACCTCCATCCATTCGAGCCACTCCAGCAGCCCGCTGTGAGTATCCGCCGCCCGCCGCCAGCACGCCGAAACGTAGTAGTTGGCGCAACGGAGCTCGATGGCTTCCCGCTCGCCGGCTTCCCGCAGCTTCAGACCGGCGTACTCCCGCATGGTCTCGTGCAGGCGGTAGCAGGCCACGCTCTTCGCCTCCTCCTTGATGACGAGGGACTTGTCCACCAGAGACGAAACGAGGTGCAGGGCCTGGGCAGCCGGATCGCCATCCGTGATGCACACCGCCTCGACGTCGTCGAGAGTGAATCTGCCGGCGAACACGCACAAACGCCTCAGCAGGGCGCGCTCATCCGGCGCCAGCAGGTCGTAGCTCCAGTCGATGGTCGTTCGCAGTGTCTGGTGGCGGGGCAATGCGGCCTGACCGCCGGCGGTCAAGAGCCCGAAGCGGTCGGTCAGACGATCGAGGATCTGGGACGGGGTGAGGACTCGGGTTCGGACCGCCGCCAGCTCGATCGCCAGCGGCAGACCGTCGAGCTGGCGGCAGACGTCGACGACAGCGGACCGGTTGGCCGCGCTCAGCTCGAATCTTCCCGAGGCGGCGTCCGCCCGCTCTACGAAGAGCATGACTGCCTCGTTCTGCCCGAGCTGATGGAGAGGCTGATCGGGACGGGCTGACGGAAGGTCGAGAGGCGGCACGGGGACCACGCTCTCGCCCTGCACACCCAGCGGCTCGCGGCTGGTCGCGATCACGCGCACGCCGGGCGCGGCTCGGATGACGTCGCCGACGAGCTGGGTGACAGCTCCCAGCAGGTGCTCGCAGTTGTCGACCAGGAGCAGCAGCTGCTTGTCCCGGAGGTAGGCGAGAAGGAGCGCCGACAGGTCGGTGACGGCCTGGTCGCGGAGGTCGAGCGCCGCCAGGACGGCGTGAACGACGAGGTCGGGGTCGCCGATCTCGGCCAGCTCGACCACCCAGGAGCCGTCTTTGAAACCGCGTCCGAGATCGGTCGCGACCCGGAGCCCGAGCCTGCTCTTGCCCACCCCGCCAGGGCCGACGAGGCTGACCAGGCGGGCGCCGGCGAGCTTCTTTCTGATCTCGGCCAGCTCACGGCGCCTGCCGACGAAGCTGGTCGGCTCGGCTGGCAGGTTACCGGGCCGCTGGGTCCGTCGAGCCATCTGATCTGGATACGACTACCGCCCCCCCGCCGCTACACACGCGATCAACAATTCGGATGATTACGCCGCTGCGGCCGGTGCCTAACGTGACTGGCATGACCGAGGAGCTGACGATACGCCGGGTGGAGGTCAGTTTCGTGGGCCGGCCTCCGACCCAGGTCCTGGAGCGGACGCGCGGAGTCAGCAGAATCGAGACCGAAGGCCGCCTCCTGCGTTGTCTGGTTTGCGGGAGCTTTCAGCCCTTCCTCGAGGCCCTGCGCGGCCACGAGGTAATCGCCCTCGAGTCGATGCCGGAGCCGCCGGCACTGCGGCCATGATCGTCCACGTCAACGGCGCCCTCCTCCGCTTCACCGACTACCGGCGGGTCATCACTGTGGACGCGCCCACTGTCGAGGCGGCGTTAACCAGGCTTGCCGACGAGTACCGGCCGCTACACACCGTGCTGTTCGATCGCAGGGGCAGGGTTCGCGCCACGCACCGGATCTTCTTGAACGGCGAGCTGCTGGCGGCGGACCAGCTCGCCAGCCCTGCCGCCGATACCGACTCAGTCGAGCTCCTCCTGGCCATCTCCGGAGGTTGATCGGTGCCGAGGTGGTCCTCCTACGAGATTCCGGTGGATACCGGATTCTTCACACCGCTCGGTCTCCAGCCGACGGCTGTCTGCCGGCTCGGCTTCAACGCGGCGGGGCGCTGGCTGAGCCGCCACGCGATCAGCCACCGCCGCCTGGTCGCCGAGCACCGGACCGGCCTCGTAGTCTGGTCGGCCCAGCTCGCGTTCGACGAACCAGTCCGGTTCTTCGACGCCGACTGCCTCGAGATGAGGGTCACCGGGCGCGTCCGCGGCGCCGGCACCCAGTTCGAATGTGAGGTTGAGGTAGGCGGCCCGTTCGACACCAGGGCCCGCCTGCAAGCGTGCTGCGTTCCGCTCCGGCTCGAGGGCGATCCCGCCCTCTCGGGGATTCCCGCCCGGCTCGGCCCGGACGTGATGGCGGCGTTCCTCCCTGATGAGATCGAGGCCCGACCCCACCGCTCCACCCTGCCCGGTCTGCGCGCCGCTGTCGTCAGACATGGCGCTGCGCTGGCCCGGAGCCGGATGCCTTTCGTCATCCACCGCCATCAGTGCGAGGTCGCCGACCAGTGGTTCTGGCCGGAGGCGATCTCGCTCGCCGCCGGTGGGCGGGAGGGGCTGGTGCAGGCCGAAGCCGAGCGAGTCCCATTGCTTCTGTCGGCGCTGCGGACGCCTGTGCGCCGCCTCGACCTCCTCTTCAACCGTCCCTTCTTCCTCTTCGACGAAGGTGCAGTCCGCTCGTCTGCACACGAGTGGGAGGGTCGCCTGGTCTTCATCCACGAGCTTGTCGGTTCCGAGAAGGACCAACCACGGGCGCTGGTGACCGAGCAGTTCAGTCTTCCGAAGGACCGGGCATGGGATTGACCTGCGAGGTGGCCGCGCACGCGCCGGCCCAGGACCTGGAGCGGGCTCTGGGCGATCCGTGCAACCCCGAGGCTCCGATTTCGTTCGCGGCGTTGATGGAGCACGACGAACGGGAGAGGCCGCCCTCGGACGCGTTCGAGGCGCTGCGCGCCTTGGCTGTCCACGCCCACCTCGTTCCGGAGGCCTGGGGCGGGCGCCTCACCTCGTTCGAGGAGCTGCTGGCGCTGGTCCGCGTCGTCTCCCGGCGCGACCTGGTCCTGACCACCGGCCTCGGATCCACGATGCTGGCCGCGATCCCGGTCTGGGCGTGGGGCGGCGACGACCAGCGCCGCCAGGTTGCCGACCTGCTCCTCGGCAGCGGTGCCTTCGGTTGCTTTGCGGTCTCCGAGCGTGAGAGCGGCAGCGACCTCCTGGCCACCGCCACGCGGGCGGACAGGGTCGATGGCAGCTACCGCCTGCGGGGCGAGAAGTGGCTCGTCGGCAATGCGTCCCGCGCCTCCTTCGTGGTCGGGCTGGCGCGGACCGGGCCATCGCTCTCCCTGCTCTTCCTGCGCCCAGACCGGCTTCCGGCGGCCGCATGCCGCCGCCTGCCGCGGATCCGGACGCTCGGACTGCGAGGTCACGACATGGGCGGAATCGCGTTCGAGGACTGCAGGCTGCCGGCCGGCGCTCTCCTCGAGCCGGCCGGCCGGGGGATGGAGATGGTGCTTACAACACTCCAATACACCCGGACCATGATCGGCGGCATGGCCCTGGGCGCCGCTGACACGGCGCTGCGCCTGGCGCTGGGCTGGGGGCGGGCTCGCAGGCTCTACGGGGAGCCCATCCTC
>Ga0126369_10004670_pt1 | contig 10071 bp, 8 predicted proteins | sample PanSoiMetaPlot_1_FD_109646 | JGI IMG/M metagenome (GOLD analysis project Ga0126369, IMG submission 109646) | Tropical forest soil microbial communities from Panama - MetaG Plot_1 | ecosystem: Environmental > Terrestrial > Soil > Tropical forest > Bulk soil | place: Panama | collected 2016-02-17
AATATAAAGGCAGCGGGCTTGCCTTGATGATCGGGCTCGTTGCCGGCGTGCTCAACGGCGCCGCCTTCGGCCGCGACGTGATTGATTTCAACGCCGACGACGAAAGCGTCACCAATACCGGACATTGTATTGTCGCCGTCGATATCGCCCGCTTTCTGCCGCTGCCGACTTTCACCGCCGAAGTCGATCGACATGTTGGTGATTTGCGCGGCTCGCGGCTCGACGCGATCCGTCTGCCGGGCGAGCGCCGCGCCGCCTGCCGCGACGAGCGAGCCCGCGACGGCATTCCGGTTCCGGCCCCGCTTCTCGTCCAACTCGACAAACTGGCCGTGGAGTTGCAGATAAAGCCGCTGCGCGCGCGGTGAAGTGAGGCGCCCGAGGACGCATTCCAATTTCCCTCCCCCGATGGGGAGGGGTTGGGGTGGAGGTCCACCGGTAATATCTGTGCATCGTAGGTCGTCACCGGAATTGCACGACCTTGCCATCCCCTCGCTACCCGCCCCCACAAACGGGGGAGGGAACATGTATCCGTTCCCGCAAATTGATCGATTATTTATCCGATGCTCCGTCCCGGTACGTTCGCGCTCACGCTCTTACTGTCGTTTCTGACCGCGCTCGGGCCGCTGTCGATGGACATGTATCTGCCGTCGCTGCCGGATATCGGCCGCACGCTGGGCGCCCCGGTACTGCAGGTGCAGCTGACGATTTCCAGTTATTTGTTCGGCTTCGCTGCCGGGCAGATCTTTTACGGCCCGGTCTCCGACCGGCTCGGCCGCCGGCCGGTGCTGTTGGCGGCGTTGGTCGTCTATGCGATCGCCACCGTCGGCTGCGCCATGGCGCAATCGATCCATGCGCTGATAGCGTTGCGTTTTCTCCAGGCGCTCGGCGGCGCCGGCGCGATCGTGCTGGCGCGCGCGGTGGTGCGCGATCTTTATTCCGGCGTTCGCGCCGGCCGGGAATTGTCGCTGATGGGCGCGGTCACCGGCGTGGCGCCGATTATCGCGCCGGTGATCGGCGGCGGCTTGCAGACATTCTTCGGCTGGCGCGCCACCTTCGTGCTGTTGGTGATCTGCGCCTTCGTGATCGGCGCGACTGCCGCGCGGCTTTTGCCCGAGACCTTGCGCGGGCGGCCGAAGACTCCGTTTTCAGTTCGCACCATGGGCGCGCTCTACGGCTCGGTCGCGGTGCATCCCGGCTTTCTCGCCAATCTCGCGATTCTGACCGCGTCTTTCGTCGGCCTGTTCGCCTGGATTTCCGGGGCGCCGGTGGTGATGCAGAGCCCGGTCTATGGCTTGTCGCCGTTCGCTTTCGGCGTGACCTTTGCCGTCGGCGCGGCGGGCTATGTGCTGGGCACGCTCCTGGCCGCGCGCATCGTGATCCGCTTCGGGCTCGATCGTCTGATCGGCATCGGCACCGCGGCGATGGCTGGCGGCGGCCTGCTGATGGCGCTGGTGGTTGCGCTCGCGCTCGCGCACGTGCTCTGGTTTGTCGGCGCGATGACGCTTTATCTCGCCGGCATCGGTTTCGCGTTGCCCTCGACCATGGCCGGCGCGCTCACTCCGTTTCCGGATCGCGCCGGCACCGCGTCCTCGGTGATGGGCTTGGTGCAGCAAAGCGGCGCCGCGATCACCGCGGCGGCGGTTGGCGCCTATCTCGGCCATTCGGCCTGGCCGGTTGCTTCGGTGGTTGCGGCGATGGGCTGCCTGTCGTTCGTGATCTGGCTGTCGACGCGCCGCGTGCGCGCCGCCGCGCTGACCTGAAAGGATGACACATGAGCAAATCTGAAAATCTGCCGCGCCGTCTGCTCGGCGCGTCCGGCATCGCTGTCTCGGCAATCGGGCTTGGCTGCATGTCCTTGTCCGGCGTGTACGGCGCCAGCGGCGACGACGACGGCATCGCGCTTATTCGCGACGCGCTCGACCGCGGCATCACCTTCCTCGACACGTCCGACGCCTACGGCGCCGGCCATAACGAGACAATCGTCGGCAAAGCCATCAAGGGTCGGCGCGACGAGCTGGTACTGGCGACCAAATTCGGCAATCTCGGCGGCCGCGGCGGCAAGTTCGCCGACGGCCGTCCGGAATTCGTCGCCGCTTCCTGCGAGGCGAGTCTCAAGCGGCTCGGTGTCGAGGTGATCGATCTTTATTATCAGCACCGCATCGATCCGGCGGTGCCGATCGAAGATACCGTCGGCGCCATGGCGCGGCTGGTGCAACAAGGCAAAGTGCGCGCGCTCGGCTTAAGCGAAGCAAGTCCGAAAACCATCCGGCGGGCGGCGGCGGTGCATGCAATCACGGCGGTACAGAACGAGTTTTCGCTGTTGTACCGCACCGAAGCCGAAGAGACCCTGCGCACCACGCGCCAGCTTGGAATGAGTTTCGTCGCCTATTCGCCGCTCGGCCGCGGGTTGTTGACCGGCGTCGTCGATGATCCGAACACAATGGCGGAAACCGACGCGCGGCGTCGCCATCCGCGCTTTGCCGCCGAGAACATCGCCGCCAATCTGGCGCTGGTCGATCGGGTCAAGGCGATCGCGGCGCGTAAAGATTGCACGCCGGGTCAGCTCGTGCTGGCGTGGCTGCTTGCGCAAGGCGATGACGTCGTGCCGATCCCGGGCACCAAGCGCACAGCGCGGCTTGCCGAGAATATCGGCGCACTGTCGGTCCGCTTGAGCGCCGCCGATGTCGCGGATATCGAGCAAGCGGTCCCGGTCGGCGCCGTCGCCGGCCTGCGCTATCCGCAGGCGCAAATGCAAAGCGTCTATGTCTGAGGGCGGCGGGCGCGACGGAGCGCTTATCCCGCGTAAGTCTCCTCGATCTCTTTTGCCTTGACCATCAGATCGATTGCCATTTTAGGCATATCCGGGCAGGCGCGCGCCAAGAACACGCATGTCTCCGCCATCTTCCGCAGATAATTTGCGATTTCCGCAATCATGACCGCTCTTTAGGTAAATGCGGCGCCAGGCGATCGTTTGTTTCGCGCGCAATGCTATATTCGAGGATCGCAGGCCTGGCCTGCTCCGTTGCGCCAAAGTTTTGTTTGCATGAGCCAACGGGAAATCGCGAGCGAGCCCGCGTGCGTAACAAAAAGGGAATGCACCTTAAGGACATTCCGACCGCGGGCGGTGGCATAGCGCGAGCTGCCTATGCATTGGCGTCCCAGGAGCGCGTTGCGGTTGGACCGCTGCTCCAGCGCGCCAATTTAAGCGTCCAGCAGGCCAAAGATCCGGACCTGCGCATGCCGGTAAAAGACCAGATTAGCTTTCTCAACCTGGTCGCCGAGAAACTCGACGACGAATTCCTCGGCATCCGCATCGGACAAACAATTGAGCTGCGCGAGATGGGCCTGCTGTATTACGTGATGACGTCGTCACGCACCGTTGGCGACGCCCTGCAACGCGTCTCGCGCTACAGCACGCTCCAGAACGAAGGCGTCCATATTGGATATCGCGTCGGCAAGACCGTCACCGTCACTTTCGATTATTTGGGGGTATCGCGCCGGCTCGACCGTCATCAGATCGAATGCTTCATCACCCTTTTGGTGCGCATGTGCCGCAAGCTGAGCGGGCTGTCCTTGGTGCCGTCGCGGGTGAGACTGATGCATCATCGCACCCGCATGCCTTCCGAGTTTGCACGGCTGTTCGGAAGCCATGTTGCCTTCGCTTGCGACGCGGACGAGGTGGAGTATCCGAGCTCGCTGGCGCGCGCGTCGTGCGTCAATGCCGATTCATACCTCAACGCGCTGCTGGTGAGATATTGCGACGAGGCGATGGCCCAGCGGCGAAAAAAATCCGCGACATGGCAATTGAAAGTTGAAAACGCCGTTGTGCCGCTCCTGCCGCACGGCCAGGCGCGCATCGGCGCGATTGCCGCGAAGCTCGGGGTGAGCCGGCGAACGCTAGCGCGCCGCCTCGCCGCCGAAGGCCTGACGTTTCGAAAGGTGCTGGACGATCTGCGATTCGATCTCACCAAGCGCTATCTGCGCGAAGAAGATTTACCAATTTCGGAGATCGCGTGGCTTTTGGGCTACCGCGAAACCAGCGCGTTCAATCATGCCTTCAAGCGCTGGACCGGAAGCGCGCCCAAACGGCGGTCCTAGCCGGGCTGAACGCGTCGTGCGAGGGATTACGCCGAGGCGTCGCCGGGACGTTTTGGCGGCATGGTCAGCCAAGCGTGGCCGGCGATCCACTCGACGGCGGACTCCCTGCAAGCAAAGGAGCCAAAATAGTGCACCGATCCATTGGGCCAAACGATTTGCACGCGCCAGATCCTGCCGACCTGCATAGGCAGCAAGACCGTGTTCAGACGCTCAGGTGGTTTATCCTTTGGCGGCACCGGCAAACGAACAAATAAGACCAATGAAATTGAGAACGGCGCGGCTCGTGCCGCGCCGTCCCGCCCCGGTTTCAAGCCCCCCGCTGGCCCGAACCCCGCATTGGACCGGGATGGGTACCAAGTCCGATCGCTGCGATCTTGCTTTTTGGTGACAAAAACCTGTTTCCACGGGTCATCGCGCCAGGCGAAAGCTGCGGCCTCGCGGCGCCTGAAACTGAGACGGCCATCTGGCGGTTATTTCGCTACCGGAGAGCGTAGCGGCGATCGCCGGCCTGCGGGGATTGAAATACGTGAAAAGCCAGGACAAAGTCCTGCCGGTGCGTCCGTCGACTGGAATTGTCGTCGACGAGGTCGCGATGTGACCGTAACATATGACGCAGCATGCGACCTTGCCATCTGACCGCAGCGGTACTTGACGCGCAATAACAAATAATCGGTCCGTTGCCCTACGAAGCATGGTCCCGAAAAGGGGACGCCGGTTTTCGGAAAAGACCATGCGCGAATGAGAGGCTAAAGCGAAAGGTCCTAATTAGGCTAAAACTCATTTCGCTTTAGCGTCGCACGCGATCGGTTGTCGCGCTCGTTAAAGGAGGTGCGAAAATGCCGCTAAGCGGACCCGTTTCCGAGGGGAAAAAATTCTTTTGTCCCGGCTGTGGCGCGCTCTATTCCGTCACCTACAAGCAAGCGGCGAAGAAAGAGACGAATGTCGTAAAGTGCGTGGTTTGCCAGAAGGTGATGAGCGAAACCGATTCGGCGAGCGCGCCCGTATACGAGCTTATTCACCGGCCTGAAGACGCTTGAAGGGCTACGCGTCAATCGCGTTTGATCAGGCCGGCCGGTGTCACGAACACCAAAAAGTTGGCGATCACGATGGTCGCGGCAAGGAAATAGAACGCGCCCATCAGGCCGTAATGATCGGCAACGATGCCGGCAGAGAGCGGGCCGACCGCCTGGCCGAAGGCCTGGCTTGCGAACAAAAGCCCGATCGCGCTGCCGCCCATTGCCGGCGGCGTCGCGTCAAGGAGCCACGCCTGCAACACCGCGCGCACCGCGAACAGAAAAAACCCGAGCACGGAAACGAACATTACGAACCAGCCGGTGCCGCCGGCGAACAGCATCAGGATGATGACGACCGCGCTCATCGCCATGCTGGAGAGGATGATCTGGCGGCGGCCGACGCGATCGGAAAGATGCCCGGCAATCGGCGCCGCGACAAAGCCGCCGGCTTGCAGCGCAAACATGCAGGCGCCGATCCACAGCGTAGGATAGCCCATCTCGCGCGCCAGATAGAGCGGCAGGAAGGTCAGCAGCGCGCCTTGCGTCATGGTGCGGAATGCCGAGCCGGCGGCAAGCGTGATCAACGCCCGGTTTTTGAGCAGCGCGCCGAACATGCGCAGGCGTTCGAAGCCCGAGACCGCGGTAGCGCTCACATCGGCGATCGCGCCATTGCCGTCGCCGTTCTGCCGCCGCCCGAGATAGATGAGCGTGAACGCGGCAAGGAGCACGCCGGGCACGACATTGATGATGACGACGTTGCGCCAGTTCATGAATCCGAGGAGCGCGCCGACCACGAGCGGCGCCACCGCATCGCCGACATTGCCGCCCATGGCGTGGATCGACATCACCAGACCCTTGCGCTGCGGAAAGCGGTTGGCGAGCCATGGGATGGCGCTCGGGTGCCACAAATTGTTGCCGATGCCGACCAGGGTGGCGCAGGCGAGGATCATCCAATAGGCGTGGGAAAATCCCATGATCAGGTAGGGAAAACCGATCCAGAATAGCGAGGCCGCCATCAACAGGCCCTTGCGGCCGACGGTGTCGACAAAGATGCCGCCGGGAATATTGGCGATCGCGCCCGCGAAATACTGGCAGGTCAGCACCGAGCCGATCTCGCTGTAGGACAGGCCGAGCTCCTTGCCGATCAGCGGCAGCAGCAAATAAAAAGTCGCCGGATACCAATGGGTGAGCGCATGGCCGAGGCTGATCACCCAGACTTCTTGGAACGAGCGTCGCGGCGCGACGGCGATGTCGGCGGTAATGGTTGTCATTTATCTTTTAACTACTTGTTTTTCCGCCAACTTCAATTTCACCCACCCCTGAAGGGGAAGGTCGCTTTGTAAATACCGCGTCGAGTCGAAGCAACGGCGCTACTGCAAGGGGGGTATTCCGAGATTTGCGAATCGTTCCCTGATCTCGGGTTCGCAAACACAACGGCACGGTTCTGAGTTTGTCCCGGGAAACGCAGCCATGCGCGATCCGCTAGGCGGCCGGCATGACGCCGCGCAGGATCTCGCGCGCCGGCTCGGAGCCATCGATCAGCCGCAAGGTGCGGCGCTTGATCTTCCATCCCGAGGCCGTGCGCACGAGGTCCCACCGGTTGGTGACCACGCGGTGGATGTGATAGCCGCGCGAGCCGCCATGATTGGGAACCTCGACCGTCTCGCCGGATTTTTTTGGGGTCAAAATCTGCAAATAGGAAACGACTACGGCGTCATCGCCGTTAATCGTGACGTGTGGCAGGGAGGTGAAATGCGCCAGCCCTCCGGCAATGGCGGCTTGATGGCCGGCGCCTTGCAGATTGGCGCCGATCGCTTTGTTGCCGACCGCGCCCGAGAGATTGGGGCCGCGGTCAAATACCGCATCCGCGGTAAAAACCGCCTCGGCATAGGACGCGTTGCCGGTATCGGCGCTGGGCGGGTGGCCGGCGATCAAATTGTAGATTTCGAGCCGATCCTCGATGGCGCGGAAGCGCCTTTCGAGCGTCAGTTCTTCGTTTTCCATGACCAATTCCTTCAATTGTGAACAACACCGCGGATCGGCTAAATTAGCACCGGCTGAAGAAAGTCGTTGCACTGTCCGCCATGCGCGTTCGGCGCCACTGGACACTGTTAACGGGAGGGGCTGCATGAGATCGGGCGGCGATCTTGATCGCCGGTCGTTTCTTGTCACCGCCAGCGCCGCGGCCGGCGGGCTCACGCTCGCGTTCGCCATCCCGTCTGCGAAGGCCGCGCGCGGCGCGCCTGAGATCACCTGTTGGATCGCGATCGCGCCCGACGACACCGTGACCGTCCGCGTTGCGCGTTCGGAAATGGGCCAGGGCGCGATGACCGGGCTCGCCATGCTCGTTGCCGAAGAGCTCGAATGCGATTGGCGCAAGGTGCGCACCGAATTCGTTTCGCCGACGCTCAACCTCCAGAAAAACCGCATCTGGGGCGATACCTCGACCGGCGCCAGCCGCTCGATTGCATCGTCTCAAGATTATCTGCGGCGCGCCGGCGCCACCGCGCGCGAAATGCTGATCGCCGCGGCGGCGGCGCAATGGCGGGTGCCGCCGGCGCAATGCGTTGCCGCCAACGGATCGATTAGCCATCGACCGAGCGGCCGCACCGTGTCATTTGCCGCGATCGCTCCCGCCGCGGCGATGGTGACGCCGCCGGAAGACGTGGCGCTTAAAGCCCCGTCAGCCTGGAAGCTTGCCGGCACGCCGCAACGGCGGCTCGACGTGCCCGACAAGGTCAGCGGCCAGCCGATCTATGCCATCGACGTGCGGCTGCCGAACATGCTCTACGCCGCGATCCGGCACTGCCCGGTCTTCGGCGGCGCGCTGACATCGGTCGATGAAAACTCCATCGCGGAGATGGCCGGGGTGCGCGGCGTGGTGCGCATGACTGACGCTGTAGCCGTCGTTGCCGATTCCTGGTGGCGGGCCAAGCGCGCCGCCGACGCATTGTCGATCAACTGGGACGATTGCGGCAACGGCGCGGTGTCGACCGCATCGATCGCCGAATTCGTGCGCGGCGGCCTTGGCGCCGACGAGGACGTGCAAATCGGCCGCGCCGACGGCGATGCCGCGGCCGCGTTTGCGGGCGCGGCCGTGCGCATCGAAGCCGACTACGAAGTGCCGTTTCTTGCGCATGCCACGATGGAGCCGCAGACCTGCACCGCGCATGTGCGCGCCGACGGAGTCGAGATCTGGGTGCCAACCCAGGATCCGGCCACCGCGCTTGCCACCGCCGCGATCGCCGCTGACGTGCCGCACGCGAAAGTCACCGTCCACCGCACCATGCTGGGCGGCGGTTTCGGCCGCCGCGCGCCGATCCAGGAATATGTTCGCCAAGCGGTCACCATCGCCAAGGAATTCGACGCGCCGGTCAAACTGGTTTGGTCACGCGAACAGGACATCGCGCACGATCGCTATCGGCCGTTCGGCATGGCGCGGCTCACTGCCGGACTCGACGCCGACGGCATGCCGCTTGCTTGTACGATCCGGCTCGCCGGGCCGTCTTTCGTGGCGGCGCTATTGCCAGGTTTCGGCACCAATATCGTGGACCGGACTTTTATCTCCGGCTTGGCCGACGAAATGCCTTACGCGATTCCAAATTATCGGTTGGATTATGTGGTGCGGCCGACGCCGGTGCCGCTCGGGGTGTGGCGCGCCATCAATTACACCCAGAATGCGTTCTATAAAGAATGCTTCATCGATGAGATGGCGCATGCCGCCGGCATCGATCCGTATGTCTATCGGCGCAAGCTTCTGGCCAACAACCAGCGCAATCTCGCGGTGCTCGATGCCGCCGCCAGCCACGCGGGCTGGAATTCGCCGCCGCCGCAAGGCGTGTTCCGCGGCATCGCGCTCAATGAAGCCTGCGGCAGTTATTGCGCTCAGGTGGTCGAAGCATCGGTCAAAAATGGCGAGGTGCGGGTGCACCGCGTGGTGGCCGCGATCGATCCGGGGCACGTCGTCAATCCACTCTCGGTCGAAATGCAGGTGCAGGGCGCGATCGTCTTTGCGCTGACCGCAGCGCTTTATGGGGAAATCACCATCAAGGATGGCGCCGCCGAACAGGCGAATTTCGACGGTTACGAAATGCTGCGGCTGGCGGACGCGCCAAAAGTCGAGACCGTCATCGTGCCGAGCGGCGGCTTCTGGGGCGGCGTCGGCGAACCGCCGGTGCCGCCGCTCGCTCCGGCCTTGTGCAACGCGATTTTTGCCGCCACCGGCAAACGCGTGCGCTCGCTGCCGCTGAAGAATCACGATCTGCGCAGCGCGATCTAAAGCATGATCCCGAAAAGTGGACGCCATTTTCCCGACTGCGGGAAACCCGGCAAAGGACTCGCCGCCAGCAAACCAAGGTCTTTTTGCCATAGCGATGTGCGGCGCTTGCTGATTGCCGCTGTTTTGCTTGCATCGATCGCGAGTGTGGCGGTTGCCGAGGAAAGTTCGGGTGACTGCCTCGGCATCGGCTTCGAGGTGACACATCCGGTCACGATCGCGAAAATCATTGCCGACCGACCGCAAGTGCATTTCGTCAAAAACGCATATGACGACCCAGCCTGTCCGGCGGAGCGCGAGACTTGCGTGGCGCCGAGCTATCTCATTCCGGGCGATTTCCTCCTGGTCGGCAAAACCCGCGGCGCCTATAGCTGCGTGTCCTATCAAGCCGCGACCGACCGCACCCAGCGCTGGACCGTCGGCTGGCTGCCGTCGGCAAGCTTAACGCCGGTGCAACCGGCGCGCGCCGGCGAGGCGCGAGACTGGATCGGCCGCTGGAGTCACGCCGGCGGCACAACCACCATCAGCAAGGGTCGGCGCGGAAATTTACGAATCCGCGGCGAGCAGGTGTACCCGGCGGCGCAGAGCGTGCATTCGGGCGTGATCGGCGCCGAGGCCAAGCCGGCCCATGGGCTTTTGCAATTTGCCGACGACGGCCGCGCTGCGTTCAACACCGCGAATTCC
>Ga0126369_10004671_pt1 | contig 10070 bp, 7 predicted proteins | sample PanSoiMetaPlot_1_FD_109646 | JGI IMG/M metagenome (GOLD analysis project Ga0126369, IMG submission 109646) | Tropical forest soil microbial communities from Panama - MetaG Plot_1 | ecosystem: Environmental > Terrestrial > Soil > Tropical forest > Bulk soil | place: Panama | collected 2016-02-17
CACCACGTTCTGCCCGGGCTTCAGTTTCGAAACTGCGGCTTTGTATTCCGCCACGGAACTTACCGGCTGGCGGTTCACTTCCGCAATCACGTCTCCGCGTCCAAAGCCAAGGTCATCGGCAAAGCTTGCTGGTTCCACATCGGTAACCAGCACGCCCTTCTGACCCTCGATGCCCACGCGGCTCGCGCGTTCCGGCGTCAAGCTTTCGACGTGCAATCCAAATTCGGCCGGCGTGGCGTCGTCCTTCTGGTCATTCATACGCCCAGCCGAGTTCGGGAACACGCGCGTACGGTCTTCCACCGTCGCGTTTGTTTCCTTGGCTTGTCCATCGCGCACGTAGTTCAACTTCACTTTGCTCCCAATCGGAGCAGTGGCAATCGGATTCACCAGATCGTTTCCAGTCTTCACCGGCGTGCCATTCACGCTGGTAATCACGTCGCCGCCCTTAAGTCCGGCCTTTTCTGCCGGGCTGCCAGGCTCAACGCTCATGATCACTACGCCGTGCTGCGCCCCAAGTTCCTTTAGCGTAATTGCGTTGGTGCCGAGATCTTCCTGGAAGCTCACACCAATCGAGCCACGCGTCACGCGGCCGCTGGAAATCAGCTGGTTGTAAACATTGATGGCCACGGTGGAAGGCAGTGCAAATCCCACGCCTTCATACCCGCGGCTTCCCGTAATGATGGCGGTGTTGATGCCGATCACTTCTCCGGCCATATCTACGAGCGGCCCGCCGGAATTTCCTGGATTGATCGCGGCATCGGTCTGGAGGAACTTCTGGAACTGACGCCCCACGCCGCCGCGATCTTTGGCGCTGACGATTCCGGCCGTCACCGTGGCCTGCAAACCAAACGGGCTGCCAATCGCCAGGACCCAGTCGCCCACTTGCACGCCTTCGGAGTTGCCGAGCTTCGCCGTCGGCAAATCCTTGCCAGCATCCACTTTGATTACGGCCAAGTCAGTTTCTTCATCCACGCCCACAACTTTTGCGGTGTACTTTGTTGTCTCGCCATTCAGCTGCACTTGAATCTTCGTGGCCTGATCCACCACGTGATTGTTGGTCAGAATGAATCCGCGTTTGTCCACAATGACGCCGGAACCCAGGCTGCGTTCGGCCGCCGGAGGCGCGTCGCCGCGACCGTCAAAGAACCGGTCGAAGAAATCCTGCATGGGGTCGTCCTGATTGTCGTCCTGCTGAGGCGGACGGCGGCGTTTCGCGCCGGACTTCTTTTCCATGACCTGCGTCGTGGAGATATTCACCACGGCTGGTTCAACCCGGTTTACGATGCCCGCGAACGAATTGGACGACGGAATCGCATCCGGCACTGCCAGCGGCGTTCCCTTTCCAGCGAACGTGAACGTCTTCATCGCCGACGTCCTGCCGGAAATCACCGTCCCAATAAGAATTCCCACCACCAAAGTCAAAGCGATGGAGAGCCCGGCGATCCATTTCCTTTGCCGCGACGTTCCCGCTTGCTTTGTCTGCGCTTGTGTATTGCTTTCTGTATTACCTTGCATTTGTCCCTTTGCTCCTATTTTCGCCCGTACCGAATCCCTGGGAGCACCCCACATTCTCCCTACTATAACACTCCGTTTTGCCTGGAGTTGCCCGGAGCAATCCGTCTGTTGCGCCTCAAAAAACACTGGCCCTTTGCTGGTCAATGGCACTGGTCAAAGGGCCGGGTCGGCTCGGCGTTCAGTCTCAATCACCTATATATTTGACGCATCACCCGGCCATTTTGTTGTCAGGCGATTCAGCCAATGATTTCGCAAACCTTGCGCTAGCGCAAGGATTCGGTTTTGGGGCGGCAGGTTAAGACTTTGGCCGGCTGGCGGGCGGCACAATCCCGTTCATCCGCAAATACTCCACGATTTGACCGTAGTGGTCATATGCATGTGCCACCCCAAATGCAGCTAGGTTCAACCTGGTCGTTTTCCCATTCCGAATGGGCTGTACCATGTTCTCCGGAGTGAGCGTTGCGGCGGCCTTATGCCCCAGCGCAAAGGATTCCTTCACAAACTGGATGATCTCGGCTTTGTTCTTCAGGTTTTCCGGACCGTTGCTCTCGAGCCCGTCCGGCACCTTGTCACCCGTAACTCCGGTCCAGATGAAGTAGTTCGAAGAGGCGATGTGCTTCAACTGCACGGCGAAGGTCCGTACTCCTTTGTAATCGCTTCCGGCCACCTTCAAGTTCTCCGGAGAAAAATTATATTTTCCCTCGGGCATTGCCTCGGCTGCTTCCAGAACCAGCTTTTCGACCCCGGTTACGAGGCGATCCACCTCGGAAGCCACCGTCGGCGGCGCTTGTGCCGCCTGTTGCGACGCGCTCTTCCCGGGACACGCCAACACAAATCCAACCGCCACCATAGCCAGCAAAATTCGTGCGTGCTTCATTTGCATGATCTCCCTTCTCACCTGAGAACTGTAGCTACGCTTTTTGACGTAATGGTACGCAAATCGCATTGTTCAGGTTGATCTTTATTGGCGGGCGGTCTGCCCTTGGTGCTTTTAGCCAAAGGAACGGATGCGACTCTCTGGTCTTTACACCGTTCCGCTCACTACCACCATCAACCACAATTGCAAAAACTCACCTTGTTCGTGCAGCGTCTTCTGGTCCGTAAGCCACTCTTCTGCTTCCGAACCCGGAATAACCCCATCCTCGGCCGCCTTCAACACGGTCCCCACGGCAACCCGCTGGAAAAACTCATACGGCGTCGTAATCGCGAAGCAGTCCGTTTGCACATCCTTCAATCCAGCCTGCCGGGCAAGCGCGGGCAATTCCCGTCCGGAAGTTCCGTTCGGCATGGACGCGGCAATTAGCGACGTCATCTTGCGAGTCAACGCTGGCTGTTTCGAATAAATCGCCGTGGAATCGAGGTCAGTATCGACAAGGCAAATTCTTCCTCCTTGCTTCACCACGCGCATCATTTCTCGCACTGCAGCCAGCCGGTCTGGCAAGTACAGAAAAACCCGCTCGCATCGCGCTGAATCAAAAAATTTGTCCGGAAACGGGATTGCCGATGCATTCCCGACTCGAAAGTCGACTCCAGCCCGATCGCCGGCGCGCTTGCGTGCCGCTTCGACCATTGCCGAGCTAATGTCCAAGCCCGCAGCAAGTCCATTCGGCCCAACAATGTCCGCAATTGGAAAGGTCGCTCCACCAATTCCGCAACCCAGATCGAGCACCTTATGGCCGGGGGCAAGATTCATTCGCTGCGCCGCGTGTGCCCGGACATTCTTGATACTGTCCTGACTATCGAGGAGAGTTAGAAAATTGATGAAGTATTCGGGCGATGCGTCCGGTTGAGTGAAACCGCCTATTCTCGACATGTCCGATTGTTTCTCCTGCCGCAGCCCTCGCGTAGCACGGTCGCCCGCTGCATTTTTGTGTTGTCGCGTGCATCCTATTCCAGGATTCCAAAAACAATCAAGAAACAGTTTCCCAGTCGCTTTCGTTTATCGCCGGGCAACAATACCTCTTCTAATAAATTCGATAACCGTCTTGGCATATGCCTCACCAAGGCGCATCATTCTCCCACGCAAGCCCACGCCAGGCATTCCGCCCTTTGCGGCTCATCCAGAATGGAAAAAACCAATGGCCGACACATTCGAACAACTCAAACTCAAATACCAATCGGTTCTCAACTTCATGAAATCACAAAATATCCAACTGCAAAACCTCAACATGGACGGCAATAAGCTGTTCATCCGCGGCAGCGCGCCTTCACAGGACGTGAAAAACAAGCTTTGGGATCAGATCAAATTGGTTGACCCAAACTTTTCCGATTTGACCGCCGACATTCAAGCTCCCGCAGCTGCGGCGGCCGCGGCCGGCGCGGGTTCTGCCACCACTACGGCTGCCCGCACGTACGTGGTCAAGGCGGGCGACAGCCTTTCCAAAATCAGCAAAGAGTTCTATGGCAACGCGAATCAATACATGAAGATCTTTGAAGCCAATAAGGACCAGCTCTCGGACCCGGACAAAATCAAGCCGGGCATGCAACTCAACATTCCCTGATTCCTGCATTTATGTGACGGGCCGTGATTCCCGCATGCGGCCCGTCTGTATATCCGGATGAATGTACGTTCCCTTTGCAGACTACCCTTGACAATCTATATCTCTTCCCGCATGCTGTTTTGAGCCGCGGTTGCGGCGCACGTGGCGATTTAGGGCAACTTGCTCCACGTAAAAAACTGCTAAAGAGCTGTCGAGTTTCCCAGAGCTTTTCTGAGACCCTCCTTGCACTCTTTGGCACGGAGGGATTTTTATTTTACTCCTCCGCGCTGCCCTTCTCGCTTACTACGCTCATTCGACCGCGCTTTTGTGGCGGCTGGACATCAGTCCGGCTTGATCTTGAGAGGAAGCTATGCCTGAGGCTTATCAACTGCGTTGCCGCGAGTGCGGCAAATACTGGGGAAACACTCCCAAATCCTTCTGCGAAGAATGTTTCTCACCGCTTGAAGTGGCCTATGACTACGACGCGCTCAAAAAGATCGCCCGCAAGGAAGATCTGGCCTCGCGCAATTTCAATATGTGGCGGTACTCGGAACTTCTCCCGCTGCCTGAAGATTTCTCCGCGCCCAATTCCGTTGGCGGCACACCGCTCGTTCCGGCACGGCATCTCGCAAAGAAACTTGGTGTGCAATCTCTTTACGTCAAGAATGACGCGGTCTGCTTCCCTTCACTCTCCTTCAAGGATCGCGTGGTGGCCACAGCTCTAGCAGCTGCACGCCGCTTCGAATTCAAAACCGTCGGCTGCTCTTCCACGGGGAATCTTGCCAATGCCGTCGCCGCGCAATCCGCGCAGCAGGGTTTCGACGCTTGCGTCTTCATTCCCGCCGACCTCGAACCGGCAAAAATTCTCAATACGGCCGTCTATGGCGCGCGCATCGTTCGCATCAATGGCAACTATGACCACGTGAATCGCCTGTGCGCGCAAATCGCCGACCGCTTCCAGTGGGGACTCGTCAATGTGAACCTCCGTCCTTACTACGCGGAAGGCTCCAAGACGCATGGCTACGAAATCGCAGAGCAGCTGGGTTGGGAGCTTCCCGACAACGTTGTCGTTCCGATGGCCGGCGGCTCGCTGATTACGAAAATCGCCAAAGCTTTCCGCGAACTTGTTTTGCTCGGCTGGGTGAAGGAAAAACCGGTGAAGTTCTTCGGCGCGCAAGCGACGGGCTGTTCCCCAATTTCAGATGGGGTAAAGCGCAACCTGGCTCGCTTCGAGCCGCAAAAGCCGCAGACTATCGCGCGCTCGCTCGCGATCGGAAATCCAGCCGACGGCCCCTACGCGATGAAAGAGATCCGTACTTCAGGCGGTTGGGCGGACGATGTCTCTGATGCGGAAATCGTGGACGCGATTCAACTCCTCGCCGAAAGCGAAGGTATTTTTGGAGAAACTGCCGCGGGCGTCACGGTCGGCGTCACGAAGAAACTGATCGAGGCGGGCCGCATCGGCGCCAACGAAACCACCGTGGTTTGCGTCACGGGAAATGGCCTTAAAACGACCGACGCCATCGTCGCGGAATATCCCGCGACCGAAACAATCGCGCCGCGCCTTGAGGCGTTCGAGGCTTATCTTGACGCGCAACTCGGCACAACTGCGGAAGCCGAAGCAGCAAAGGCTTAAGAGCCGACGAAATTCAAAACAATTGGAGAAAGAAAATGGCAATCACAATTGAAATCCCAACGGCGTTCCGAAAATTTACCGATGGCTCGCCGAAGTATTCTTGTAGCGCTGCAACCGTCGCCGAAGCGCTGAATGTTTTGACGGCGCAATTCCCCGGCCTCGGCAAGCATGTGCGCGATGACCAAGGCCAGATACGCCAATTCCTTAACGTGTATCTGAACGAAGAAGACATCCGGTTTTTGGGCGGCGAAGCCTGCGCGGTGAAAGACGGCGACCGGGTGCTGCTTGTTCCTTCCATCGCGGGCGGAGCCTGTTAATTCTTGAGGCCTTGCTTTTTGGGTTGAATGTTCTGAGGCGTGATTTGCGAATCGCTTTCGACAATTTGCCAGAATTTATCGGCGGGGACGTCTTTGAAGGATTGTTTTGCGCCGCTCGGCCAGGAAACTTCCACGAGATCCGCTCTGGCGGCGCTGCCCAATCCAAAATTGGCTCGCAAGTCGCTCTGCGAGAGATAGCTTCCACCGCCGGCAATCTCGCGGATCTGTGAAATTCCTCCAGCCAGGACACGAATTCGCGCGCCCATGGCATCGCGGTTGCTTTTCGTTCCAACCAACTTGAAATTTATAAAATGGTTTCCGCCGCTACCGCTGTTGTGAAGCAACGTCGGCGGATCGTCATTGTTGGCCACAATCACGTCGACAAAGCCGTCGTTGTCAAAATCAAGAAACGCCGCGCCGCGGCCCGTTCGCGGAGGAAGGGCGGCGATTCCTTCTAACGCTGTGGCCTCCACAAATTTACCGTTCCGCTCGTTGTGAAACAAAGTGTTGTGCTGTTTGTATTTTGTGGTGGGCGATACTTGCTCCACCTCGGGGTAGACGTGGCCATTCGCGATAAAAAGATCCAACCAGCCGTCATTGTCGTAATCGAAAAAGCCGCCGCCAAAACTGAGCACGTTGTGGGTAGGAACGGTGATGCCGGCGGCGTCGCTTACTTCCGCAAAAAAACCTTTCTTTTCGTTGTGCCACAAATGGTCAGAGCTTTCCTGAAAATCGGAAATGTACAGGTCGAGGAAGCCATCGTTGTCGTAATCGCCGAGCGATATGCACATGGCGGCCATGGTTTGGCCGTACTGGTTGTAGGCCATGCCCGTCTCGCCGGCTGCTTCTTCGAAGGTTCCGTTGCGCAGATTGTGAAACATAAAGGCCCGCATGCCGTCGTTGGCAACGAAGATGTCGGGCCACCCATCGTTGTCAAAGTCGGCAGCGCCGACCGAGAGACCTTTCCCTTCCGGTTCGAGCAACTTTGCTTTTTTCGTGACGTTGGTGAAGGTTCCGTCGCCATTGTTGTGGTAAAGGGCGTTTGGACTGCCTTTGTAGACGGCAGGAGGGCAGCTTGACTGTACGGAAGCGAGAGTACAGTAACGCTGCGTATCGGGGTTCATCGTGACGTACGAACCGACGTAGAGATCCAAGCGTCCGTCGCGGTCGTAGTCGACGAACGTGGCTCCGGAATGAAAAATTCCGGCTTCGAGTCCACCCACACCGGCTTTGTCGGTCACATCGGTAAAGGTTCCGTCGCCATTGTTGTGATAAAGGACGTTCTTGCCGAATTGGGTGATAAAGAGGTCCGGGTGTCCGTCGTTGTCGTAATCTCCCCAGGCGCAGCCGAGCCCGAAGCCAGTGCCTGGGACGCCCGCGGAATCGGTCACGTCGGTAAACGTGCCGTCGCGATTGTTGCGGTATAGCGCGTTTTTCAGTTTGATCCCGCGATTGTAGCGGTCGCGCGCGTTCACGAAATAGATGTCCGGCCAACCATCGCCGTCAAAATCGGCAACGCAAACGCCCGGGCCAAACTCTTCGAGATTTATGGAGCCGCCCTGGTTTGCTTTGACGTGGCGGAACTCAATTCCCGCTGATTGCGTGACATCTCGAAATCGCGGCGCTGTTGGTGCTTGCAATTGCGCCGCAACGGCCGACACGGCAGACAGCAAAAAGAAAACCGCGCAAATTGCAGGTGCGCGCATCTTCAAGCGTTGTCCCAAAGGGAGAAAAAAGCGAATGAAGAAATCATACGACCAGAATACCGTCTTTGCACTGCGGGGTGTGATTGGTTCGACTCTGACGACAACTTCGCTAAAGGATTCGCATTCAAGAAAACAGAATTGCATTGGCTACGTTGTCGGCGCTACGGCGTTTCCCATTTTCCACTCGAGGAAGAGCGGAAAATGGCGTCAATCACTTTCATATTTGCGATGGCATCTTCGAGGGGCACCGGGACTTCGGTGTCATTGCGAATGGCTTTGGAAAACTCGTCGCCCTGAATCGTGTATTGGTCCGCGGGCGGAATCACCTCAATTGTAGTTTTGCCGCCGATAAACTCCATTGCATCCGAAATACGGAGAAGAAGCGATTTATCGGTTGGCGCATTAAATGGAATTTCGACCTCAATGCGGCCTGTGGTTCCCAGGAGCGTCATGCGCTGGTAATAATTTACCTGCGTGCCACAAGAGAAAACAGAATGGCCCTTTGCGAATTCCAGAATTCCGGAAGAAAGACGGTCGGTGCCAAAGTCCGGATCGATTTCAAGCGTTCCTGAGACGCGTTTCGGTTCTTCGCCATAAAACCACCGCGACAATGTGATCGGATAACACCCAATGTCAAGTAATCCGCCACCGCCCCATTCGACTTTATGGCGGACATTCTTTTCGTCGCGATTGAAGTAGCAGAAAATAGTGACGATGCTTTTCAATTCGCCGATTTTGCCGGAGCGGACGAGATCGCGGACGCGAAGCCACTGCGGATAAGTTTTCACCATGAAGGCTTCGCCGATTTTGGTGCGTGTACGATCACGGACAAGACGCAACGATTCGGCTTCCGCGGCGTTCATGGCAACGGGCTTTTCGCAAAGCACGTGCTTCCCTGCTTCGGCCGCTTTGATGGACCAGGGAACGTGCAAATGGTTGGGAAGCGGGTTATAAATCGCCTCAATTTCCGGATCGGCGATTAGTTCTTCGTACGATCCATAGGCCTTCGGAATTTTGAACTCTTCGGCGGCGTGCTGTGCTTTTTTGAGGTCGCGAGAAGCGATGGCCGTAATTTCGCTCCATTCACCATTTCGCATTCCGGGAATAACTTTGCGCGTGGCGATGGACGCGACGCCGAGAATTCCCCATTTCACTTTGGTCTTATTTGCCATCTCAGCCTCGAACTAAAAGTGACGAAATTATTCTGAAACACTATCGCATAACTCGAAGTATGATTCGTGGGCTCGTTTGGATATTTTCACGGTCATTCCTGTTTGGAGAGAACTAGATGAAGCGGCTTATTTTCGTCGTTTTCCGGTGTGCGGTGGTTTCTCTTGGTACGAGTTTTGCGATTGCGGCGATTGTCAGCGCGCAAACGCCACAGTTTTCTATTTCCTTTGCGAAAGAGCGGAGCGCTACACCTCTCGATGGGCGAGTTCTGCTGTTGCTTTCCACGGATGCGACGGCCGAGCCGCGAAACCAGATCGGCATTTCGTACAAGACGCAGATGGTGTTCGGAGTGGACGTGGATCAGATGGAGCCTGGCAAACCGGTTGTGGTGAGTGACGCCAACGCGTTTGGATATCCCGTCCGATATCTGCGCGATTTGAAACCGGGCGAATACTACGTGCAGGCGCTGCTGCACCGCTACGAGACGTTCCATCGCGCAGATGGGCATACGGTGAAGCTGCCGATGGACCGCGGCGAAGGGCAGCACTGGAATGCTGCACCGGCCAACCTCTACAGCAAGCCACAGAAAATCATCGTCAATTCTTCGACAAAGCTTTCGATCGTGATGGATCAGGAGATTCCGCCGATTGCGGAGCCGAAAGACACGAAATACATCCGGCATTTGAAGATTCAGTCGCAAGTACTGACAAAATTCTGGGGTCGGCCGATGTTTTTGAGCGCGAATGTTCTGGTGCCGGAAGGATTCGATGAGCACGCGAACGCACGTTTCCCATTGATGATTTTTGAGGATCATTTCAATCACGACTTTGAGGGCTTACGGACGGAACCGCCCGATCCGAATTTGAAACCGGACTATTCGGAGCGATTCCATATTTCGGGCTACAACCGGATTCAGCAGGAGGAAGAGTACAAGTTCTACCAGACGTGGATTTCGAAAGATTTCCCGCGCTATCTGGTGGCGCAGATCAATCATGCGAATCCGTATTACGACGATTCGTATGCAGTGGACTCGGCAAATCTCGGTCCATATGGAGAAGCAATCGAGACGGAATTAATTCCGGCGATCGAGAAACAGTTCCGCGCGATCGGGCAAGGCTGGGCGCGATTTGTGTATGGCGGGTCGACGGGCGGGTGGGAATCGCTGGCCGTGCAGATGTTTTATCCAGATCATTACAACGGAGCGTTTGTGGCGTGCCCCGACCCGGTGGATTTTCGTGCGTACACG
>Ga0126369_10004674_pt1 | contig 10068 bp, 12 predicted proteins | sample PanSoiMetaPlot_1_FD_109646 | JGI IMG/M metagenome (GOLD analysis project Ga0126369, IMG submission 109646) | Tropical forest soil microbial communities from Panama - MetaG Plot_1 | ecosystem: Environmental > Terrestrial > Soil > Tropical forest > Bulk soil | place: Panama | collected 2016-02-17
ACCCGCTGATTAAGAGTCGGCTGCTCTTGCGCCTGGCGCAAAGCCGAACGTGAAGTCCTACCCAGTAGGTCTCGAACTTCGCGAGGTGACTGTCAGTTCGCCGCCATCAGTGGTGCGCTAACCCCGCAAGGGATCGCTCGCTCTAACCGGGGAGCGCGATGGAGAGCGTGACGTTCTCCACCTCCGACATCTGATGTGGTCTTCCCGGCGGGAGATGTCTCCCCACGGTCGGCAATGCGGTCTGTCCAATCCATTCCCTCCGCCTTGCTTACATCGGTTGTAACCGGATTTTTCTTGAGCTCCCGGTGCACACGTCGTGCACACGCGGCCTTCTAAGTTATTGAACGAATTGCCCTCTCGGTCCAGTCCATCATCGGCCAAAGTGATCAAGTTCCGGCAAGAGAAGAGCGACGAGATCAAACTTAGGCATATCTACGCCACCCATGAAGCGCCGGAAGGCGCGGCGGCCCTTAGGAGCATGTCCGGTTAGCGCCGGCGAACTGCTATCAACGAAATATGATCATTGTCTTCTCTTTCGATTTTGCTGGCGGATGATGATCTTGCGGCTCTTTCAGCTATCCGAAGATGCTCCAAACCTTCTTTGCTTTCAGTAGAGACACCATTGGCGCTGTGATTGAATGAAATCATTCAAGAGAGTTGGAGTTCGACTCGCAATCGCAGACTCAGATGTCGAAAGCCAGATTCACCGAAGCCGATGTCAAACGGGCCATAAGAGGTGTCCTCAACGGCGGAGGTAGAGTCGCCCGCGTAGAGATTTGGCCGGACGGTCGTATTTCAGTGTTGATAAAGGAGGGCACATCGATTCCAATCGATCCCGAGGATGACCCCGAGGTGTCGAGGAAATTGTTGTGACAAGGCTTGGACGATCCGCGTTGCCGCTCCCACGCTACACTCTTCGAAAGCGTCTGAAAGACGGGAACTTCGGCTACTTCTTCAACATTCCGACTTGGGCCCGCAATAGTGGATGCTCGATTGCGAACGAAGCACTTGGCACCAACTACGAGCGTGCGACTACTCGGTCTGAGAAGATACTGCTTCCTTGTTTTGATAGTTGGCGCAGTGGAGGTGAGGACGCCAATCCGGTCGGGATTGGAGTCGTTGTTGGTACACTGGATTGGATGTTTCACCTTTACCGTCAGACCTGGTCTCCGAAAACTGCCAAGCGACTTCGGCCTCTGAGCCCCGGGCAGTGCCGTGTTCACGAAACAGGCATCAAGATGATTTGCGAATACATCCTACGAGATGGTAGGCGCTTGGGGACGAGACGCGCCTCAAGTATCGACACGGCGTTCGTCGATCAGCTCTTCGAAAAACTTCTGTTCAAAGAGGTGGATGGTAAGAAGATCGAACGCCGCACGACCGTCAATCACGCGATGAAGACTGCACGCACGGCCTGGAACACCATCTCTCGAGCGCATCCGGGCTTATTTCCGCCCCGTAATCCCTTCGAGAGGATGGGCCTGCAATCGAACTCGCGTGAAACGCCACATGCCACTTTTCCAGAGCTAGTGGCCTTTCGCGCGAAGGCGATCGAGATGGGCTATTCCTCGCTGGCCAGCGGAGCCTTGATCGGATGGGAGCTGCTCCAGCGCGAAGCGCACATCTTCATCCGCTTCACGACCGAGCACTACCGCCCTCCGAGCCGGCCAGACCACGTCTACGTTATCAACTACAAGACGAGCACTGGCTCGTGGGAGCCATTGTTCAACGCCAAGGGAAAAGCGCTCTATCCCCTATTGATCGCAGAACTGGACGCGATGAAGGAGCTGCGTCCCACAGGTGGGCTGATGCTGCGGCGTGATGGCAGCAGTTTGCCTTGGTTTGGCAAGGGGGAGATGTTGACGCAGGTCCAACGAATTTCGAAGAAGATCATTCTTGCCGCGGGCTTGCGTCCCGAGTTGACATTCACGTCTTTTGGCCGTCACGGCGGGACCACCGAAGCGAGTGCATCCGGATTAACGGAAACCCAGTTGATGAAGAAAGGCCAATGGTCGTCGACGAAAGCGATGGCGAACTATCTGCACGACGATGAAGAGGCGAAGCAGGATGCGCAGATGAAGCGCATCAAGCGTCGCGCGCGGCAAGCCAGGCAAGCGAAGGGAAAGTGAACGTTTGTCAGAATGAGAATGCGCGGCTTGTCAGAATGAAAAGTTCTTGACGCGCTAAGTCATTGAAAGCGCTGGAGCGGGTGAAGGGAATCGAACCCTCGTATTCAGCTTGGAAGGCTGCTGCTCTACCATTGAGCTACACCCGCGTCGCGGATTGACGTACCACGCCGTCGCCGCGGTCTCAACTGCCCTCGCCTGCGCACGAAAACCCCGTTGTTCCGCGGCGTGCGCCTCGCTCAAAACTGGCCTTAACGCGCAGAGATTCGCCGTCTATATTGAGGGTCCCATCAACCAAGAAAGGAGGTGATCCAGTGTCTTGTTTCAAGCGCTGTCACCTCGCTGGGATCGCCCGCTGAGCATCGTTCTCTGAGCTTGGCATCGGGGCGCTCTCAGCCCTGGACCAGCGAGTTTTCAAGAGTTGGAGCGCGGCGGGAGCAGTCCCGCCGCGTTTTCTTCCTAGTGTGGCGGTTCAGAAGTCCGCATCATTTTTGCTGCAAGTTCGTCATGCGGACTTCTGAACCAAAGCCACACTAGAATCAATAATTTGCTAGTGTCCTTCGATTCCGAAGTTCGCAGACGGAGGGCGCGGCATAATGATGCGAACTTCGGAATCGGGACCCTAGTATCCATAGATCGAGCGGATGCGCTCGCGCACCGATATCAGCGCGATCACCATGCCGACTCCCCAGGGCAGCACGGCGCCGCCGGGTTCGACGCTGAGCAGCATCGCAAGCAGGCTGGCGACCAAGCACAGCACGCGCGGCATCGGTGCCTTGCCGAACAGCGACAAAAGGAATGGAAGGAAGAAGACGAGGACCCAGCCGACGGTCATGACCAGTCACATGCGAAATTGCCGGTCAGAAGCCGCACACATTGACGATGCGCGCACGCTTGCCGCGGCGGCTCTCGGCAAGCCGTTCGCCGCCGTTGATGGCGGAACTGCCATGGTCGCGGTGATGGCCGATCATGTCGTGGCGGTCGCCACACCGCGGCGCAGGCGCTGTCGCGCGGCGCAGATGATTCCGACTTGCCGGTTCGACATGACATTCTCCGCAGAAATTCTTGCGCAGGCTCTGTGGGTGTTCTCGCCATCAGTCGCCGCTCGGGTTTCCGGCGTTCAAGCGGGCGCATACCTATCGTGTTTCAGAAATGTTTCGTCGCTCACATGTCGGAATCGGCCGGAGCCATACGTCCTTTGGTCCGGCAAACAACGGAATGAGGATCGCGATGCTCTACGCCATACTGGCCTACCACGTGGAAGACGACGTCATGTCCTGGACCGCCGAAGAAGACGCTGCCGTCATGGGCAGGCTGCTCGCAGCGCGCGCTCGGTTGAACAGGAACGGAGGTCTCGGACCTGCGGCGCGGCTCGGCGCGACCCGGCGTGCCCTCACCTTGCGCAACGGCGCCGTCGTCGACGGCCCGTTTGCCGAGACCAAGGAGCAACTCCTCGGCTTCTACATGCTGGACTGCGCCAATGACGACGCCGCAGTCGAGGCTGCGCGCGAGCTCAACCGCGCCAATCCGGGCGCGGTCTACGAGATCAGGCCGGTCAGGCGCTACATCCCGGGCAACGCCTTGCCGGAGTCTTAGCTTCCGAGCATCGCTAATACTGGTATTGATTCGGGCACACCCACTGGCCGTAGCTGTCGTAGTAGCAGCCCCTGTTGTAGTAGCCGCTGCCGTAGTAAGCGCCGGCCGCAGCCGCCGCACCGACCGCCGCAGCACCGTACCCATAACCGGGCCGATAATACCCGCGTCCCGCATAGCCCGCGACCGGACGGCCGGGACGACCGGCGACAGGATATCCCGGACGACCTGCGATGGGGCGCCCCGGGCGGCCCGCGATGGGATGACCCGGCCGCACACGCGCGGCGCGATAGCCGCCGTGGTAGCGTCCAGCACCACCGTGGTGGACCCGCGCGGCATGCATGCCGCCTCCACGGTAACCGCCACCGCCGCCTCCGCGGTAACCGCCACCGCCTCCGCCACGACGGGCATAGGCATCATCGGCAACGAGGCATGAAGCGAGCAGAATGATGACTGCAAGGCCAGCGAGGAGATACCGAAACATGGTGTTCGCTCCCTTCGGATTTTCCTGAGCTGGGCAGATTGCGGCGCTTGCGGCGCGCGGGCTTGACCTAGATCAACGAAGAGACGACTTGCCACCGGAACTCTGTGCTACATCAAGCGGTCGTTACCTGAACGAGGGAGCACCTGATGACAAAATTCGCCTTCGCCGCGACGATCGTGGCGGCGATGATGTCGAACACCGTTCATGCGCAGGGCAAGGTCGACATGGCCCGCATCACCTGTGCTGAATACCTGGCGATGTCTCCGGCGGACGATGCGATCTTTTCGGCGTGGATGAGCGGCTGGTTCAACCAGAAAAAAGGTTACGTCTTCCTCGATCTCAGTGTTTACAAGCGTAATGTCTCGAACGTGAAGGCCTGGTGCTCCACCAATCCCACGCAAACGGTCATGGCAGGCGTTGAACGCGCCACCGCTGCGCAGTGAGCGAGAGGGAGAAAACCATGAGGCTCGCAGTTGCAGCGCTTGCGATTTCGCTTTTCGTCACGATCTCGCCGGCGAGGTCAGACCCCGTGATCGACCTTTCGCTTGTAACCTGCAAGCAACTCCTGGAGTCGGACAAGGACCTGCAAACGCTGATCAGCGCGTGGATGGCCGGTTATTTCAGCGCCTCGAAGAACCTGAGCGTCGTCGACTTCCGCTATACCGAGCGAAATGCAAAGGTGATCGGGAGCTATTGCAGGACCCACAAGTCCGATACCGTGATGAACGCTATGGTGAAGAACTGGCGCTGAGGCAGGTGCCGAGGAAGCGTGAATGCTGCGCGGCGACGTCGGGCGCCCCGACTGCGCTTGCTGATCCGTGCGACGAGGCTCGCAGGGCTCGCGGGCGGTCGCCCGCCAGGCATCCGCATCGTCAGCTGCCGCACCGGATCATGATTGTCCGCGAGGACAATGGTCCGGCGCGGCATAATCGAGGAATATCCGGGGCCTTTCCGACACAGGGGGAAGATCCAGCTGGGCTTGCTGGGCCATGCCGCATGGGACGCCTGGAAAACGCCATCGATGAGTTGCGCAAGAGCGCGAACGAAGCCGACTTGACCAGTCTGCTCGCAACCAGCCGCGAAGCGCGACTTTACAACGCGGATCTGGCGCGGGAGCTTCGTAACGTCATTGCAGCATTGAAGAGCGAATTGGACCGGCGTGAGGACCGGCCTCGCACAGGTCAGTAGCATTTCGCTGCTCGCGCGCCGCCTTTGATCCAGGTCGACAGAGCGCGCTGTGACGCAGCGTGATGGATAGGGAATTGCAGGGTCAAGACAGGGAGTATGAAATGAGCATCCTCTGGACAATTATCATCGGCTTCATCGTTGGCGTGGTCGCCAAACTCATCATGCCGGGCAACAAGACCGAGCCGAAGGGCTTCATTCTGACGACGATCCTGGGGATTGTAGGCGCATTCGTTGCGACTTACCTCGGGCAGGCCGTCGGCTGGTATGGGGCGGGGGAATCTGCGGGATTTCTCGGTGCCATCGTCGGCGCCGTAATCCTTCTCTTTGCCTACGGTCTCATCGCCGGTCGTCAGGGACGCGCGACCTGACGGTGACCGCCTGATTGCAAGCGTAGCTTTGGGATCGGCTCTTGGAGGCGGCTGGCGTGGGGCCCTGGTAGCACCGTCCGAGGAATCCCCCGAAAGCTGCTTTCTCGATTCCGGGGTTTTGAGCGCCGCTTGTACAGCGGGCGCAGCGCCAATTGTCGTGCCTTTTTCTACGCGCTCCTGGTCTTCGACGTCGCCTCGCTGCTGTTCATCATTGCGACGTCGTTCTTGCCGCGCAGTGATCTGATCAGGAACCTCGACGTAGCCTTCGGCATCGCCTTCCCGATCGAGTTGATGTTCCGCCTGGCAGGTAGACCGCGAACTGCTCCGGATCACCACCTGGACCGACGTTGCGGCGAGCGGCGGTTGTTTGTGATGTCAATGTGTGCATAAACAACAGGTGCAAAGCGGCACACGGGGCGGGCCTTCAGCACTGCAATTCAAACTGCCAGCTCACGACAGCGCAGAGAAAAAAGAAGGGACTGTGCAAGTAGGCCGACAACTGTCCGGCTATCCTCCCGAAGTGTCGACGGAGAATAGGTCATGGAGGCTAGATTCATCTATCGCAACCGGTCCGATGACCGATTTTACGATGCGTCGACGCGGGAAATGCGCGGGGGGCCCGACCACGTGATCGTTTATGTCGAGGGCGTGCTTTGCGCGATGGATCGCATGGCAAGGATAGCCATCCCCGTTTCGCGATGGAAGTTGGCGCAGATCGGCCTGGCCTGTTTGATGGCGGCGCTTAAGAGTAAAGGCGCGGCGCCTCGTCGACTGGAGTCTGTTCCCCTTCCTGAACCACAACCGGAAGCACCTCCTGAACCACCCCGGGAGCTCACAGAGGAGGAGAGCTCCCAAGCCCTATGGGACCGACTTATGCGAGAGATGCGGGACCTATCTCGATAGCATATCATCCGTGCGCAGCCGCCGACGATGAGGTCGGTAAAACCACGATCTTCAGGGCGTGGCACAACCCTTTCGAGGTGGCCGCGTGATCGATTGCCTGTTTTCGAGGCTGGTGGGGGAGGTAGGACTCGAACCTACGAAGTCATAAGACGGCTGATTTACAGTCAGCTCCCTTTGCCACTCGGGACACTCCCCCGCTCGACGGCACAGGAATCCATAAATCGCCCCAGGGGCGATGGACAAGCCATTGAGACGTGAAGACCGCGAGGACCCGAGGGTTCCCAGGGTTTGCGGCCGGCGCGTTTATGGGGGAAGCGGCGGGGCAAAGTCAACCAAGGGAAACGGCTATTTCGCGCTCGAATCCGTCGAAATTGCCATTCTCAGGAACCCGTGACACAAGCCTCCCATGAGCGAACGCGGTTCGAGGTCTCCGTTTCGTCGCGCCGGCAAGCCATTCGGCAAGGGGCGGCCGGGTGCGCCGCAGCCCGGCTGGCGGGAGCGCGAGGCGGCTCCCGACAGCCCGGTGATCCTCTACGGTTGGCACACCGTGACGCTCGCGCTGCAGAACCGGCGGCGCCGCATCCGAAAATTGTTCGTCACGGAGAATGCGGCGCGACGGCTCGCCGAGGACGGGATCGAAACCCGTGTGACGCCCGAAATCGTCCGGCCGAGCCAGATCGACCAGCGCCTCGGCCCGGATGCCGTGCACCAGGGCCTTCTTGCGGAGGCCGATCCCCTGCCCTCGCCCGACATCGAGACGCTCGAGCGCGAAGGCATGGTGCTGGTGCTCGACCAGATCACCGATCCGCACAATGTCGGCGCGATCCTGCGCTCCGCGGCGGCGTTTGCGGTGAACGCGATCGTCACCACCGCGCGCCACTCTCCGGAGGCGACCGGCGTGCTGGCGAAATCGGCCTCTGGCGCGCTCGAACTGGTGCCACTGGTGACGGTGCAAAATCTCGCACGCGCGCTGACGCGGCTGAACGAACGCGGCTTCCTGACGGTCGGACTCGACAGCGAGGGCAGCGACGATCTTTCCGCGATCGAATTGCGCCAGCCGCTGGCGCTGGTGCTCGGCGCCGAAGGCAAGGGTTTAAGGCAACTGACGCGCGAGACCTGCAAGGCCGTGGCGCGGCTCGACATGCCCGGCGAGATCAAGAGCCTCAACGTCTCCAACGCCGCGGTGCTTGCGCTCTATATCGGCGCGAGCAGGCTTGGACTGATGGGCTAGTGTCCGGATTCCGAAGTCCGCATCATTTGTGCTGCGACTCCGTCATGCGGACTTCTGGACCAAAGCCACACTGGCGCATGATCCGGAAACGTGTGCAGCGGTTTTCCCTCGCGACAAACGCTACGCGTTTTGCGCGGAGATGATGCGCCAAACAATAAACTAAAGCAGAACGCCCGCTCGCTTCCCGCGAACGGGCGTCTTGTTGATTGAACCGATCGCGCGATCAGTAATAGCGGCGCACCAGCGGGCGACCGTAGTAGGTACCCTCGCCGCCCCAACGATAGCCGTAGTGGCGCGGCGCGTAGCCGTAGCCTTGCCAGCGCCGATAGGACCGGTAGCCGTAACCATAGTGGCGATACGGACGGCGATAGCCATAGCCGCCCCAGGTCGGAAGCGCTTCCCCCTGGTAGGTCGGGTCAGGGGCGAATGCGCCGGGGCCAGAATAGGTCGGGCCCTGGTTGACGTAGTAGTACTGCGTGGTCGGCTCGGCGAGGCGCTCGTAGGCCCAGCTGGTGCCGCAAGTGCCGCACGGGCTGTAGCTATAGCTGTAGGTCGGCACGTAAGTATAGGCCGGCGCATAGGTGGCGCACGGGCTGACATAGCCGGTGCAGCAGCCGCCGTAGCCGCACGCCGCCGCGGGCGCAACACCCGCGGTGGTCACGGCCAAAGCCGCGAGCAATCCCTTTATCGTATGACGCATTATTCTCTCCTGTCAGAATCTCTTTTTTAGTCCGGTAGTTTCTCAAGCTTGCGATGGAAATGGTGCGGTGGACCTGAGAAATCTGGCCGCATGCGATCGTCGCCACGGGGCGCCATGATCACAGGCGGCGGATAAAGCGGGACGTCCTGCGGTGGATTCGATTGTGCCGGAAGCGGCTGCGATTGCGCCGACCAGGATTGGTGATAGCTCTCGGCAGGCCGCGGCAGGCGGCGGTTGGCTGGCGGCTCGATCTCGAACCGGCCATAGCCTGGCCGTGCGCCAAGGCTTGGATAGTAGTGGCCGACCGGCGCCTCCGGTTCGGCAAGGCGGCCGCCATAGATGGTCGGCTGATTGTTGTTCACGCCCTTGCCAAGGCCGAACTCGCCTTCCAGCACCGCGTAGGACACATCAATGCCATTGATGATAATGGGAACACCGGGACGGCTCGGCACGACAAGGTCGAAGCCATCGCTGGCGAAAGCCGCAGGCGTCGTTCCGATCAGGATAGCCAAAGCCAGTCGCAGGCGCATGCGTGCGGTTGTCCGGTTACGTGCGCGGACAATGTAACCGAAGGCTTGATAGCAAGGGTTAAGGCTTTACTCGAAACTGCCGGTAAGCCTAACGCACGCGGCATTTGCTAACGTTAATGCGGGCAAACGTGCTCATGAAAAGTTAACGGGCGTAAACGGTCGTGCCTGCTCACGGTAGAGCGGTCGCAACGACGGTGTTGAGCCCGATCGCGATGCTGGCGAGGCCGACCGCACCCTGCAGCACGCCGTTGGCCCGGGTCAGCCAGCGCGCCGAAATCGCAATCGGAACGGCGATCACGGTCGAGAGCAGGCCCATGCCGATCATCGAGCCGATGCCGAACAGCGCGATATAGCCGAGAGCCGCGGCCGCGCTCGGCGCCTGCGAAACGGTGAGCACGAGCAGCGCCGCGGAGCCTGCCATGCCGTGCATCAATCCAACCAGGAGCGTGCGCCAGCGAAAGCCATGCGCGTGCGTGTGGGGCGCGCGCTCGTGCGGCACGGTCTCGCCGGCATGGCTGTGCGCATGAATATGCACCGTGCCGTCGTCGTGGCGGTGTGCATGAAGATGCACGCGGTCGCGCCACAGCTGCCACAACAGATGCGCGCCGAGGCCCACCAGCATGACGCCGACCGCGGTCTCGAGTGGCCCGGCGACCTGTTCAGGGATCGCGTGGCCGAGCAGGATCGCAGCACCAGCGAAGACCAACAGCGTCAGCGTATGACCAAGTCCCCAGGTCAGGCCATGCTTGACGATGTCGCCGACCTCGGTGCGGCGTGCGGCGATCGAGGAGACCGCCGCGATGTGATCGGCCTCCAGCGCGTGCTGCATGCCCAGCAAGAAGCCCAGACTGAGAATTGCGAACATGGGGGCACACTAGCCATTCCCGGCGGAACTTCACACCGCTTTGAGATTGGCGAGATGCGACTGGCGGAACGAGCGAAGGC
>Ga0126369_10004676_pt1 | contig 10062 bp, 8 predicted proteins | sample PanSoiMetaPlot_1_FD_109646 | JGI IMG/M metagenome (GOLD analysis project Ga0126369, IMG submission 109646) | Tropical forest soil microbial communities from Panama - MetaG Plot_1 | ecosystem: Environmental > Terrestrial > Soil > Tropical forest > Bulk soil | place: Panama | collected 2016-02-17
AAACGCCTTCTCGTATTTCGCCGTGTATTGCTTGACGCCGACACCATCGCGCGCCGCGTTGCGAATGATCTTGTCGTCCACATCGGTAATATTCATCGCGTAGTGAACCTTGTACCCGCTCTGTCGAAGGTAGCGTTGCAGGACGTCAACTGCGACGAAGGTACGAAAGTTCCCAATGTGTCCGTAGTCGTAGACCGTAGGCCCGCACGCGTACATACGGACTTGATTGGGGACAAGAGTACAAAATTCTTCGATTTTGGCGGAGAGCGTGTTGTACAGGTTCAGCGCCATAGCTGGGTTTCCATATGAAGAAAGAACACCAATTCTAGGGTTCGTGAAGAAAACTGGTCAAATTCTCTGCGGCGGTGATTCCTGATCGTGGGGATGGAGCCTCTTGCCGACCAGGTAAATGTAGTGGAGCCCTGAAAGAATGGTGAATGTGAACGTCGCCCGCAGGAAAGTGATTCGCGCGATGCTTACCCATCGCTCGGGTTCAACTTGCAATAGAAGAACAAAGAAGACAGCTGCCACCTGCGCGAACGTATTCGCCTTTCCGAAGATGCTGGGGCTGAAATCGCGTAGGCCGGCAATCGCGTAAAGTACTGCACTGGCGCAGAGGATGGAAATGTCGCGGCTGAAGACGAGAACGGTGAATTTCCATGGAATCTTATGAAGGATCGCTAGCACGAGGAACATCGTGCTCAGCAGCAGCTTGTCGGCAATGGGATCGAGATATTGCCCCAGCATGGTCTGCTGCTTCAGGATGCGTGCCAGCAAGCCATCGAGTCCATCGGTCAATCCGGCGATGACGAACAGGATCAACGCCCACTTGTAGCGCCCATTCAGCATGTTGATCACGACAAATGGAAGGAACACCATGCGCAAGAGCGTGAGCTGATTGGGGAAACTTAAGAGCTGCGAAATCTTCACCGGAACTCCCTGGCGGCAGGTTGCGCTTCGGGAGCTAGAAGTTTTGATGGATCTTGTCCGGTCCGGGTAGTAAAGCGCTGAGACAAGGAAGGGATGCTGCCATCGGGAAGATCGAGTTCCATACGTTCCACACGATGCATTGGGAAGAAGACTACGCCGGGTGAATAAGGCTCATTCTCTTTTACAAGCGATACGAGGTCATCAAAGGATGCGAGTTCAATTCCGCGAATGCTGATGCCCTCGGGCGCAAGCGTCAACACTGCACCCCAGAACTTTTCCCTGGGATTTCCCAAGGTCAAGACGACCATGGTCCCTGACTGAAAGGGATTAACCGATACAACGCTCTTGTCCGGCACATTATCGATTGTCTCCGCGAGATGGCTCACTTGGCAACTAGGGGGATGGCGCAGCCTCGTGACGTTACGATGATGCCTGGACGGACTCAGGCACGCAAATCGCGTCGGCGCTATTCTTTCACGGTGATCTTTGCTGTTCTTTCAAACCGTCCCGGCTCGCGCCCTCCCAGTGCAGCGAGGGCTAGGGTCATCATTTGGACAGGGAGAATCTCAAGAACTGGCATGATTCCGGGCACGTCGTTGGGCAGGTGAAACGGCGGAAGAGAACTTTCATCGCCCACGAGCTCTGCCTGGCCGCCTTGCTCACGGATGTCGTCCTTGAATCCACGATTCAGCTTCTTCGTTTTACGATCGCCGAAGAAAATCAAGACAAAAACCTCGTCTCCGAGCATTTCGAAAGGGCCGTGACGAAATGCGGCCACCCCCATCCCTTCAGCATGGCGGTGCGTGGATTCCTTGATAATCAGTGCGCCAGTGCCAACAGCCGCCAAGGACGCACCTCGTCCGATCAAAAACAGGTCTCGAATACCTTTGAGCCGTTCAACCAACAGCTCAACGTGAGACCTCCAATCGGCCAGATATGAGGCAATGGCGGGTGCAGCATGCTTCAGTACTTTGTGGCTTCGAGATGCGTTTCGATCACAAAGTACATCGCCCAGGAATTTCAAAGCGACCAGAGTAGATACATAGGTCTTGCAAGAAACAGAAAATTCGGGACCGGCATGCGTTAGCAAGACAGCGTCGGATTGCCGATACAGAGGACTGTCGGCGCTATTCGTTACTGCGATAACCGTTGCGCGACGCCGGTTTAACTTTAACAGTCGCACGATCTCAATACTGCGTCCGGACTGTGAGACGGCTACGATCAAGGTTCTGGAATCAAGGAGCTGTGTCTGATAGTGAATCAGTTCCGAACTTTCAACCATAACCGCGGTATGTCCTTGAGCAATCAGTTCCAGGTTCAGAGGATGAAGGGCATGGAACGAAGATCCCATACCAGTAAGCACGACACGGTGATACTTGCCTCGTTGTAACCGCGCGCTGATTGTTGAGAGAGATTTAGGCAATTCGAGCTTGCTGCACGTATCGTCGAGGGCCTGCGGCTGGGCAAGTAGATCGCCCAAATATTCGCCCTTGAGAATGGACAAATTAGCGCCCACGTTGTTCCTCCGCATTGGCAAACCGGTGATACCAGACACGAGCGGCACCGATCAGGTTTGTGTTGTCTCCCAATGACGCGAGTCCCAGGTCGGTCTTCTCATATGGAACGAAGCCACAACTCGTCTGAATCGTCTTGCGAATTTGATCGAGAAAGAGATCGGCACTTTTCATGACGCTTCCACTCAATACGATGGCGTCAGGCGTGAAGAGTGTTACTAGGTTGGCGAGGCCCAACCCGAGATAGTAGGCTTCGCGGTCAACTGCGCGGCGAGCCCACTCATCTCCTTCTCTGGCAAGCTCGCAGATCTTCTTTGCGGTAAGGCCCGCACGATGAGAGTAGGTTTGTGGCGCCTCACTCTCCAACCACGCCACCATGCCTGGACCCGCCGCCAGCGATTCCCAGCATCCGTGAAATCCGCACATGCACGCTGGGCCAGATGGATCGATGACGTGGTGTCCAATTTCTGGATGTGCGTAATCCGCGCCGCGATAAAGAACACCGTCGAGAATAACTCCCCCGCCAATTCCGGTTCCAACCGTGATGTAAATCAGGCGCTTCTTGTGTTTCCCTGCACCCCAGTGTGCTTCCGCCAGAGCCGCGGCATCAGCATCGTTTTCGATCGCAACCGAAACCTGGAATATGCGAGTAAGATCCCGAACGGGATTTTCCCCTTTCCATGTGGGAAAGAAGTTCACAAATCCGATCTCGCCAGTCAAAGGATCAATGGGACCAGTGCTCCCAATTCCGATGCCCGTAATTTCTGCCTGTGGGAGGCGTGCGGCTTCGCGCAGCATTGCGGCGGTCCGTTCGAGGGCACTCGCGTATCCACTAGTTGCATCGGTTGGAGTCTCCAAGCGCGAAAGCACCCGGCCATTTTCATCAATCATTCCGACAGCAATTTTGGTTCCCCCAATATCGACGGCAGCGATCATGCCTCTTCCTGTCCTTTTCCCGCCTTCGCAGGTAACGACGCGCTTTCATATTACATACGCAGCGCAGATTTGCGGTTGATCGATGGCGCTGAAGCATATTTGCAGAACAACTCGGTACACTCAGCCCTCATCGCTCGCAGGAAGGTAACCGTCCCTGAAACGTTGCCGGAATTACCTGCCAGCCATTAGAATTGAAATCTCAGTTGTTTGCGTGCAGGCCCGTAGCTCAGTTGGTCTAGAGCGCTTCCTTGACACGGAAGAGGTCGATGGTTCGAATCCATTCGGGCCTACCATCTATGTTGCAATGCTTTAGCGGTGTTTTTACTAGTCGCATTTCGCGGTCACCCAACTGAAATTCCAACCAACAGCCAGCCCACCGGGGACGTAACCCCAATTCCATCAGGATCTGCCGGTGCCGACAGCCGCGTAAGCGACCCGGAAATCCCTTGTTGACAATCTCCATGAGCCTGACGCGCATTATTTGATGTAAGAAGCAAAAGGGTCCGACAGGTGTACAAGGCATTAAACCTTGGTATAAAAAGGACTGGAATTTTGGGATAGAAACACCGGTTCTCCAAGGTGATTCCTTGTTCCTTAGGCCGACCACGCTACGCGAAGCAGCCCAAGCCCTTTCTGAAGGCGGACAGGTGCTTGCGGGTGGAACCGATTTTTTCCCCGCTCTTGGCACTAAGCCAGTTACTGGCACAATTATCGATGTCACGCGCATCCCAGAATTACGCGGCGTCGACCTCTCTTCTGATCACGTTCGCTTTGGCGGAACTACCAGGTGGAGTGAAATCGCCGCTGCTCCGCTGCCTCGTTGTTTTGACGCACTCCGTGCCGCGGCCCGCGAGGTGGGTGGTTTGCAGGTACAGAATCGGGGAACCATTGCAGGAAATCTTTGTAACGCTTCCCCCGCAGCTGACAGCGTCCCGCCCCTTCTAATCCTGGATGCAGAAGTCGAGTTGACTTCCAACTCAGGTGTTCGACGCCTGCCCGTCCGAGACTTCATCCTCGGCAATCGCAAAACCTGTCGCCGTTCAAATGAAATCCTGTCGAGCGTAATCGTGCCTCTTCAGTTTAAAGATAGTCCCTCGATCTTTCTAAAGCTTGGCGCACGTCGATACCTGGTCATTTCTATCACGATGATTGCAGCTCTCTTGAGCAATGACGGTAACGGCCGAGTCGGTGAGGCACGGGTCGCGGTTGGGTCTTGCTCAGCAAGCTCACAACGGCTCCTCGAACTCGAGCGTGATCTGGCTGGTCAAACTCTGCGTCATGGACTTTCGTCCCTTGTCCGCGCAAGTCATCTCTCTACTCTTTCACCGATCGATGATGTACGAGCCTCGGCTGCCTACCGGCGTGATGCAACTTTGACCTTAGTTCGCCGGGCGCTGGATGGCTGCGTAGAGGCCCAGTCATGAGGCCCTTGCCAGATCTGGAAACTCGCAAGCCCGAGGTGGATCTCGCCTTTAGGGTGAATGGAAAGCTGGTCAACATTTCTACCCTACCGGCGCGCCGCTTATCTAATCTTCTGCGTGAAGATCTTGCGCTCACCGGCACCAAGGTGGGTTGTGACGCCGGTGACTGCGGCGCATGCACTGTACTGGTAGATGGCGATCCGGTTTGCTCCTGCATGGTCGCTGCCGCGCAAGTCGAGGGGTGCGAGATTACGACCGTTGAGGGACTGAAGACTCGCCCGCCACTGTTTGATCGCCTCCAGAAGTCCTTTCTTGCATCTGGTGCCGCGCAGTGTGGTGTCTGCACTCCTGGCATGCTGATGTCAGCCACTGCGCTCTTGGAGCACAACCCCAACCCGACTGAAGTCGAAGTCATGGACGCGATCGGCGGTGTCCTTTGCCGCTGTACGGGCTATCGCAAGATCATCTCTGCGATTCAAACGGCGCACCTTGAACCGTCTCCCACGACGACAGGACCTGGTGCCGTCGGACAGCGCTTCGTTCGCATCGACGGTCAACGCAAGGTTGAAGGCACCGAGATTTTCGGAGCTGACGAAGTGCCGGTCGATGCGTTACTACTCCGCGTCGTCCGCAGCCGTTATCACCGGGCACGTTTCACCTTCGGAGATTTCCGCTCCTATCTGGAAGACAATCCGGGTATTCACGCGGTCCTTACAGCCAAGGACATCCCTGGTAGAAATTGTTTTGGAGTGATTCCCCGCTTCGCCGATCAACCCGTTTTTGCTGAAGGCGAAACCCGATTTCGCGGAGAGGCTGTGGCTGCGGTGGTCGGCGAGGAACACGCCGTGGAAAGCCTCGATCTGGAACGCTTCCCAGTTTCGTGGGAAGAGCTTCCTGCTCTCATGGAGATCAGCGAAGCGTTGCAGCCAAATGCGACATTAGTGCACGCCAATCGTCCAGGTAACGTGCTTGTGCGTGGTCGGGTTGTCTGTGGAGATGTCGAGAAGGCCTTAGGGGAAGCCGACGTCGTTGTGGAACAGGAGTATGAAACCAGTTTCGTCGAACATGCCTGCATTGAGCCGGAAGCTGGTTTCGCGCGGCGAGTCGGCGACCGCATTGAAGTCCAGGCCTGCACCCAGTCACCTTACATGGATCGCGCAGACATCGCGGCGATCTTAGCCCTGCCAGCCGATCACGTTCGTATTATCCCAACGGCTGTCGGCGGCGGATTCGGCACTAAGCTCGATCTTTCCGTGCAGCCGTTCATCGCAGTGGCCGCTTGGCATCTGAACTGCGCTGTGAAGATGACCTATTCGCGGGTCGAGTCGATCATCAGCACAACCAAACGGCATCCGTCGCGGATTCGAGCTAGGGCAGGCGCGAAGAAGGATGGCAAGCTGCTCGCCATGGACATTGCTGCCGACTTCAATACCGGCGCGTACGCTTCGTGGGGACCCACCGTGGCGGCACGTGTACCGGTGCATGCCTCCGGCCCGTATCGGGTTCCGCATTACCGAGCTCTAACCCGTGCCGTCCACACTCATTTGGTGCCCGCAGGCGCGTTTCGAGGTTTCGGCGTGCCTCAGGGAACGATCGCGCAGGAACAACTCTACGACGATCTTGCGGATCGACTTCGGATGGATCGCCTGGAATTCCGTATCCTGAATGCTCTCGACGATGATTCTCCAACTGTCACGGGACAGGTGCTCGGAGAAGGCGTCGGCATTCGCGAATGCTTTGAAGCTTTACGCCCTCGCTGGACCGCGGCTCGTGCAGAAGCCAACGAGCTTAACCGCACTGGCGCCAGACTGCGCCGAGGCGTTGGTGTCGCCGGCATGTGGTACGGATGTGGAAACACTTCTCTCTCGAACCCATCCACCATCCGGATAGGATTGAAGCGCAACGCGAGGATTGTGTTACACCAGGGGGCCGTGGATATTGGCCAGGGCTCCAACACGATCATCACGCAAATATGCGCTGATGCTCTTGGCGCACGTGTCGACCAATTCGATTTGCTTTCTGGGGACACAGCGGTTACACCTGACTGCGGGAAGACCTCCGCATCACGTCAAACCTTTGTGACCGGGAAAGCCGCATACATGGCTGGAAAAGCTCTGCGACAAAGCCTTCTGAAAATGACTGGCGCCTGTGACTGCGCATCCCTCGAATTTCTTAATGGAACTGTGATCGCCACTGAGAACGGCAAGCGCATTCCCCTCGACCTCGCGGACTTGCCCCTTGACCAGCACGGATACGTCCTGACACAAGAAATCACGTTCGATCCTCCAACCAGCCCGCTTGACGAAAATGGTCAAGGAAGTCCATATGCCGTGTACGGTTTCGGTGCGCACCTTGCTGAGGTGCAAGTCGACATCGAACTCGGAACCGTACGTGTGCTGCGGATTACGGCCGCGCATGATGTCGGACGAGCCATCAATCCCACGTTGATTGAGGGTCAAGTCGAAGGTGGCGCCGCACAAGGACTGGGAATGGCGCTCATGGAAGAATTCACGCCTGGCAAAGGCGAGAATTTGCATGACTATCTCATTCCCACAGCAGGCGACATGCCTCCCGTAGAAACCATTCTCATCGAAAAATGCTCTTCCATCGGTCCCTTCGGTGCGAAAGGCATCGGCGAGCAGGCCGTGATTCCCACAGCCCCTGCGATTCTCAACGCCATCCACGACGCCACCGGCATTCGTATCCGCAGAGTGCCGGCTACTCCTGATCGGATTCGAGCCGCGATTCTGGCCGCAAGCAGCTCCGGAGACAACCATGGGTGACGACGACACCATCCGTTGTGACGCCTGCCCGGTCCTTTGTTACATCAAGCCCGGACGTACTGGATCATGCGACCGCTACGCCAATCATGATGGCAAGCTAGTTCGTCTCGATCCTCATGTGTTACTCGAGCAAGCCGTTTCTCGCGGGGAATCTGTGGTGCCGTTCCTCCAGCAAAGCCAAGACTGGGCCGGAGACGTCGTCAATCAGGCAGGAACATTCGTCACGGCCATTGGAGCCGGCACCACTTATCCGGATTACAAACCGGCTCCTTTCATCATCTCTTCCTCCGTCAATCAGGTCGACATGGTAACGGTCGTGACTGAGGGCATCTTCAGCTACTGTGGTGTCAAAGTGAAAGTCGATACCGACCGATATCTTGGCCCTGAAACCAACACAGTGCGTGCGCAGGGCGAAGCCGTAGGTCATGTAACCACGAGCGAATACGGCTCGCAGATGCTTTCGCTTGGAGGCGTTCGCCATTTGACCGGAGGGAGCCGCAAGGAAGGCACCGTTACCTGTCAAACTCTGCTCGATTTGTGCAATGGAAAAGCCGCCGAATTACAAATCGATGACGGTACATCGGTCGTCGTGCAATCGGGAAAGCCTCCCATCGTCGATGGTGTGCGCGAAGAGCGGATGCGAGTCGGTTGCGGTTCGGCCGCGATCGGAATGTTTGCCAAGCAGTGGTTTGGGAAGGCTGACGAAGTCGTAGTTGTTGATGATCACATCACTGGCGTTCTTTCTCAGCACCAGGCGGGCAAGCTGCTTGGTATGCGCGAGACCGGCATTCGCCTTAAGGGCCGGCGCTCCACTCCAGGTCGATACTTTCAGGTTGCTGAACCCGGCACGGCATGGGGTGGAACTAATCTTGACGATCCACGCGCCATCCTCAAGCAATTCGATCCGAAATCCGCGTGGCCCGGGCTCCGCCTGTTAATGGTTAGCACCACAGGTGAACACTCTGCCTACTTTGAACTGGATGACAAGTTGGAGCTTGTCGAAAAAGACCTTCCGCACCCTCTCCAAGAGTCTGTTGCCAGGATTCGGGAGAACTGTGAGCCCGCGCTCTCGACAATTCTGTTCATGGGTGGCGCTGGGGGCTCATTGCGTGCCGGCGTCACGGAGAATCCAGTTCGGCTCACGCACTCCGTCAAGAACGCTTTAACACGCATCACCTGCGGAGGTGCTCCCGCCTATGTCTGGCCTGGGGGTGGCATTACTTTCATGGTAGATGTCGGCCGCGTGCCAATGAATGCGTTTGGCTCTGTCCCCACACCCGCAATCGTCGCTCCCATCGAGTTCACTCTAAAGCTAGCCGACTATGCAGCTTTGGGCGGACACATGGACCACGTGCGTCCCCTGACCTCCATCTCTTCCAGTCAAGACCGCGAGCACCGCATCGCGCGGCCGGAGAATCCCTGGCCTCTGGAACCCGCCAACGTCACGAGGCGCGCGGAATGAGAATGTCTCCACAAATCCGTTGGCTGCCCGATGGCAAACGGCTTCATCTGAACGATGGTCCCATGGATCTGATTCTGCAAGCGTTCGGTAATGAACACCAAGTTCAGATGGCTTATCGAGAAGCAGCGGCTCGCTTCGTCACCGTCCTTGACGAACTCTGCGCAGAACTGACGCTACTTCGTAAACCGATGTGTCTGGACTCGACGTGGCCCTCAGGTGGCGTAGCTCGCCGCATGGCTAGTGGAGTGGCTCCCTTCGCCAAGCGGTGCTTCATCACTCCGATGGCGGCGGTGGCCGGAGCTGTGGCCGAAGAAATCCTCGATACGATGACATCGGTCGCACAGTTGGATCGCGCCTACGTAAATGACGGCGGCGACATTGCGTTCCATCTCGGTTCTGGGCAACAACTTGTGGCCGGGATGATCGAACGTCCCGACCGTCCTTCTCTTCTTGCCACTGTGACGTTGCGATTTGATCAGCCAGGTCGCGGTCTCGCAACCAGTGGGTGGCGCGGGCGAAGTTTCTCTCTCGGCATCGCCGATGCTGTGACCGTCTTGGCTCGTAGCGCGTCGGTTGCAGATGCAGCCGCCACCGTCATTGCAAACGCGGTGAACCTGCCCGGGCATCCAGGCATTGTGCGCAAACCAGCCTGCGAACTCGCGCCTGACAGTGACTTGGGCGATATTCCTGTAACGTGCTCTGTCAGCAAACTTGCCGAGGCCGAAATAGCGGACGCTCTTGATTCTGGTATGCGCGTTGCGGAGGAACTCTTGGCAAGTGACCTGATTGCATCTGTTGCGCTCAGCTTGCAAGGGCATTTGCGCATTGTCGGTTCCTCACCGGATCGTCTTGTCCACTCTGAGGCTCGGAGCCTGGTTCATGCCTGAGATTCGCATCCGAAAAAAGCTCATCCTTATCGAAGAGATTTTCCATGAAGGCGGTCCGTCGGCCGCAACGCCACAGCGCCGAGGCGCGGCCCTCGTCGTCATTCACAATCCCTACGCGGGCAGCTACGT
>Ga0126369_10004677_pt1 | contig 10059 bp, 12 predicted proteins | sample PanSoiMetaPlot_1_FD_109646 | JGI IMG/M metagenome (GOLD analysis project Ga0126369, IMG submission 109646) | Tropical forest soil microbial communities from Panama - MetaG Plot_1 | ecosystem: Environmental > Terrestrial > Soil > Tropical forest > Bulk soil | place: Panama | collected 2016-02-17
TGCGCACCGTGGTTGCCACTCTCGTGGTCCTCATCTCGGTCGTGATCGCCATCCTGGGCTTCGCGCTCATCGTGACCGCCCCGTTCACCATCACGTACGCGGCGTCGGTCATTGCGACCATCGCCGCGTGGTGGTCGCTGCCGTCCCGTCGCGACCAGCCCGAGCGTGTCGAACCGCAGGTCACCGCGACCGGCGCCCCGGTACCGTTCCGGCCGCCGGGAGTCGAGCCCGAAGCGTAGGCTCGCGGCGTGCAATCCGACGAGCCACTCCCGATCTTCGACGGTCACAACGACGTTCTCCTCGCCCTGTACGGCTCGAGCCGGGAGGAGGGCCGGAGTTTCTTCGAGCGGGGAAGCAGCGGCCACCTCGACCTGCCCCGCGCCCGGGAGGGAGGCTTCGCAGGCGGCTTTTTCGCCGTGTACGTGCCGCCGGACCCCGCAGCCCGCCGGCCCACGCTGCGCGCCGAGCCCGGTCCGGCGGCCGACCTGTGGACCGTGCTCCCGCCCTCCGTCGAGCAGCCGTTCGCGCTCCGCATGGCCATGTCGCTCACCGCCACGCTGTTCCGACTGGAGGAGGAGTCGGCAGGTGAGCTGCAGGTCGTGCGCGACGTGTCCCAGCTTCGCCGCTGCCTGGACGCGGGCACCATCGCCGCGATCCTCCACTTCGAGGGCGCCGAGGCCATCGACACCCAGCTCAACACGCTGGAGGTGCTCTACCGCGCCGGCCTGCGCTCCATCGGGCTCGTCTGGAGCCGGCGCAACGCGTTCGCGGAGGGCGTACCGTTCCGGTTCCCGAGCACGCCCGACACCGGACCGGGGCTCACCGACGCCGGGAAGGACCTGGTCCGGGCGTGCAACCGGCTCGGGATCCTCGTGGATCTGTCGCACCTGAACGAGCGCGGGTTCTGGGACGTGGCCGAGCTGAGCACCGCGCCGCTGGTGGCGACGCACTCCAACGCGCACGGCCTCACCCCGTCCACGCGCAACCTCCTCGACGCGCAGCTCGACGCGATCAGGGACTCGGACGGCATCGTCGGCGTCAACTTCGCGGTGTCGTTCACCCGCGAGGACGGAAAGCAGGAGGCGGACACACCGCTGGACGCGCTCGCGCGCCACTTCTCCTACCTGGCCGAGCGCATGGGTGTCGATCACGTGGCGTTCGGCTCGGACTTCGACGGCACGACCGTCCCGACCGAGCTGGGCGACGCCGCCGGCCTGCCCCGGCTGACCGACGCCCTGCGCCGGGCCGGCTTCAGCGAGGCCGACCTCCACAAGCTCGGCACCGAGAACTGGCTCCGCGTGCTGGAACGGACCTGGAAGGAGTGACCCACCGCTACCGGCCGAGCGCGATCGGCACCGGCACCGGCCGGCCGCCGATGAGCGCGATCCGGGCGGTCACGCCGTCGTCGTAGCGCCGGTCCCAGCCACCGCCGGAGAGCCGGTCCTCGGCAGTCAGACGCCGTCCGCCCAGATCGAAGGTGCATCGCTCGCTCCGGGCGTCGGCCGCGAGCCGGCACGATCCGAGCGCAGTCACCCCGCGCAGTCGGGTCGAGGCTGCCGCGTCCGGGCCCTGGACGACCACCGCGCCCTCTGGCCCCGCGTAGACGCCGCCGCCGTGGGACGGCAGCGTCACGTCGCCGACGTGGTAGGAACCGGTGTCCACGCCCACCGTCACCGTGGATGGAGTGGCGCCCAGCAGTCCCCCGGCCGCGGCCGCCACCAGCCCCAGCATCGTGGTCGCCGCCCCGCCGAGGCCGAGCCGCGACCGACGGAGGCGCGCCGGCTGCCGGACCGGGTGCGGGCTGCCCACGGGAAGCGGCAGCCGCTGGAGGTCCACTGGCCCTTCTAGGCTCGGCGGATCGTTGCGTTCTCGACGTAGCCGCCCTGTTCGGCCGACAGCAGGACGGTGAGCATCCAGTCGTGGGCTTCCAGGTGGTAGCGGCGCTGGTTGCGGTCCAGCACGCTGGAGCGGTTGCCGAAGCGAAGCTCAGCGCGGAGCCTCCCGGCGGCGTCGCGGCCGCGTTCCTGGAACGAGCCGGCCTCGCCCAGCTCGGGTTCGAACGTGGCGCCGCACTCGAAGAACGGCTCGAGGGCCTGTTCCCAGCTCAGGAGCAGGGTGCCGTTGACGTATCGGCCCAGCCGCTGGCGGGGGTCCGCGATCTCACGCACGGCGCCCAGCGTGTACTCCTCGACGTCGGTCGGGACGGGCCGGCGGACCGACGCCAGCCAGCAGCAGAGGTCGTACAGCAGACAGAAGCAGACGCCGCGCATGGCCTCCGACGTGAGCGGCGCCGGGCCGCCGGCGCGCGTCGACTGGTCCCAGTGGCCGCGCCGGTCGTTCACGACCAACCCCCGTTGCGGCTCGCCGCCGCCTCGATCACCCGCGTCGCCAGGTTGACATACGCGCTCCGCAGCTCGCTGCTCACCTCCGTGATCGCCACCCGCTGCACGAGCGCGAGCGTGGCGCGATCGTCGTCCGGCACCTCGACCAGCGCGGCCACGGAGGCCCGGATGCGGTCGAGCATGCCGCGCACCTGAGGCGCGTCGCGGATCTGGCGGACGCGCGGCACGATGTACGACACCACCACGGGCTTCCCCTGCACGGTGTCGGCGTCCAGGTACTCGATGGCGCCGAGGAGAGCGGTCGGGTCGGCGGTCGTGGGCAGCACCAGCACGTCAGCCTCGCCGATCCAGGCGGCGGCCACCGCGGCCTCCGCCGACGTGAATGCGGGCAGCCGGTTCGGCAGGTCCACGACCACGGCGGCGTGCCGGCCCTTGAGGTAGCCGGCCACTCGCTGGATCTGCGCGGGCGCGTAGCCCTCGCCTGCCTCCCGCGACTCGGGGTACACGGCCAGCGCTGGGGTCTCCGCGAACGCCGGGCCGGGCGGCTCCTGGCCCGCCATCAGGCTTCGCACGATCTCGCGCATCGTCGGGGGATCCCCGCGGACGTCGAGCCGGCCCCACGCGTCGGGGTTGCCGACGTTGGCGTCGACGAGAGCCGCAGTGTGGCCGAAGGGGTCGACTGCCTCGCCCAGGATGGCCGCGACCGCGGCGGCGCTGGCGGTCTTGCCCACGCCGCCCTTACGCGAGACGACGGCGGCCACGAGCGGCTTGCACGCGAGCACCGCCTGGCCAAGTTCGGCGCTGACCGGTGCCCGCCTGCCCTGACCGAGCCGGTCGAGGATCTGCCTCGGGTCCATCGCAGAGCGGGTCGCCGCCACCAGCGGACGGGGACGCTGGTCGACGGCAGTGGCCGCCCGCCCGTCGTCCCCCAGCAGCGTTCGGCGCGAGAGCGTGCCAGCCGCGTCGCGACCGTAGGGGTTCTGGGGCATGCGCGCGGTCGCCTGGGGGCCGCTCGGACCGGCCGGCTCGACCGGCTCCGCTCGCGAGAGCAGGTCGAACGGGTCGGGGATCGGCACGCGCCCGGTCGCGGGCGCGGGCTCGAACACGGGAAGGGGAGCAGAGGGGGGCGCGGCCGGCGCCGGAGCTGGGGGCGGCTGGGCCGAGGCCGCCGCCAGCGGCGGGGCCGCCGGCGGAACAGGTCGCTCGCGGCGCGGCGCCGGCGCCTCAGGGGTCGGCGACGGCAGCCCTCGTGCCGCCCGGCCCCGCAGCGCCAGCTCGGCGAGCTGGCGCGGGTCGTCGTCCACGGTGGGGATCACGTTGGACAGGTGCGCGTAGGTGTTCAGCGTCGCCGTGTCCGGCACGGCGACCACGAAGTCGGCGTCCAGGCCCGGGATCCAGCCGGGCAGGTCATCCTCGTGCGCGGCCAGCACCACTGGGCGGCCTGTCGCGGTCGCCATCCGCTCCCACCATTCGTCCAGCTCGGCCGCTTGCTGGCCCGTGGCCGAGAGGAAGGCCGCACCGGGGACGGGCGCGATCAGCGTCTCGACGGTGCCCGGCGGCGACTGCCGGGCCAGCGTCGCCGCTGCGACCCAGGCGTGCGGCTCCTCGAGCAGGATCAGGAACGTGCGGCGGGGGAGGCTGTCAGCGGCCAAGGAACGCCTGCGCCTCCTGCACGCTGCCGCCAGACATGCCGACCGGCTCGCTCATGTGGTGCGCCGCACCCGCGGCGAGGATCAGCAGGCCGGTGGCCAGCGCCGACCCTTCGCGGAACCGTGGGCTGGCCGCCACCCGGGTTGCCAGCTGCCACCCGACGGTGCCCAGGCTCCAGCCGACCGCGGCCAGCACGATCGTCCAGACCAGGAGCTCCAGGGCCGCCAGAGTGTCACCGGATGTCGGCCAGGCGCCGCCCAGGAACCTGAGCGCCGGACCCGGGTCCGGGCGCCCCAGCGCCAGCGCCGCCGCTCCGAGCTGGGCGGTGCTGACCAGGAACGGCAGGCCGACGCGATTGATCACCTGGCGAAGATTCCTCCGAGGGAGGCTACCAGTGGAGCGCCGATCAGCACGAGCACAGGGACGATCATGAGCCCCATCGGGATCACGATGAGCGTCTTCGCCTGCGCGGCCGCCACGCGGGCGGCCGCCAGACGCTCGCCGTAGCTGGCCCTCGCGAGGCCCGTGTATACGTCCTGGCTCGCCAGTCCCCGCTCTGTCACGCGGCGCACCGCCGAGCCGAGCGCCACAAACATCGGCACGCCGTAAGCCTGACCGATTCGCTCGTACTCCAGCGCAGTGCTTTGCGCGCCCGTGCTCGGCAGGCGTTCGACGAGGGGCCGCCACGCCTCGCCGGAGAGCAGGTCCTGCAGTGTGGGATCGCGCTGGCACCGGGCGAAGATCAGCAGCGCCTCTGAGACCGGCACGCGGTGGTGAAAGGTCATCACCGCGAGGTGGGGGAGGCTGTCGGCGACGGCGCGACCGAGCGCCCGCTGGCGCTCGCTCGCCTGCGTGCGAAGTCGGGTGTAAGCCAGCAGCGCGACGCAGCCGGCGGCGACCAGGCCAACTGCCGGCGGCAGCGCGGGCGGCTGGCCGGTCAGCACGGCGAGTTCGTCGACCGCGAGGACGGCGGCGAGCGCGACGCCCGCCAGGGAGGCGGTGCGCAGCAGCCACCCGGTCGGGCTCTCGTTCCGCGCGGCGATCGCGAGGAGGCGGCTCACGTCCGTCTCCTCCTGGGCGCGGCGCAGCAGCGGCAGCCGGTCGCCCAGCCGGTCGCCCAGCGGACGCCGGTCGGCCAGGCCGCGCAGCCGGGCGAGGCGCTGCCAGCTCAGCACGGAGGGGTGCGTGTAGAGGCCGAGGTACCAGAGAGCCGCCACCCAGGCGCCGCCCACCGCGACCGCGATCAGGGCTCGCGTGAGGTCAGGCAATGAGCGCCTCGGTCTCGCGGCGGAGCGCCTCGATGTCCCACGCCACCCAGCGCAGCGGCCGCGCGATCTGGCCGATCGTCCAGACGAGCGTCAGGTACATGCCGAACACCGCCAGCAGGACGAGCTGGCCGGGCGGCGAGAGGTAGAACGCCTGCATGCTCGGCACCCGCATCACGGCCGCCGTGAGCAGCGCCATGATGAGGCCGATCGCGAGCGCCGCCGCCCGCTGCTGGGCGACGGTGGTGTGGTTCTCTTCCTGCACCTCGACGCTCACCTGCAGCAGCGGGCGCAGGACCTCGTCGACGACCCGGACCAGTGCCAGTGGGTCGCGCGTCCTCGCGATCATCAGCGCGGTGACGACGAGGTCGACGAGCGGCGAGCGCGCCCGGCGCGCCACCTCGGTGAGCGAGGTGGCCACCGGCTGGTCGCTCGCGAGCGGCTCCAGCACGTAGCGGAGCTCGGGCGCCGGGCCGCGAGCCGCCTCCCGCAGCGCGCGGTCGAGGGCGAGGTTGGACTGGCGCATGAGGTCCCGCACCTCCCCGACGAAGCCCGCCAGCGCGCGCTCCATCGTCAGGCGACGTCTCGCCGCCCGGCCAGCCAGCAGCCACGGCAGGCCGCAGAGACCGAGCGCCGCCGCGCCCAGCGTGAGCGTCGGCACGCCCGTGAAGTTGCCGGCGGCCAGCCCGATCGTGGCGCAGAGGATCCTGAGCAGCAGCCAGCTTCGCAGGCTCAGGCCGAGGCTCTGGGCCAGGTCGCGCTGCCGGTCGAGAAACGGCCGGACCACCTGCCGCCCGCGGCGACGCGTCGCGTCGACGGGTACGCCGAGGAAGAGGGCAGCCGCCGCGGCCGCGAGCGCCAGCGCCAAGACGATCTCGGCCGCGAAGACGAGTGGCGGCACCGGCTCAGGCATGGGGCAGCTCGTCGCCGTCGAGGTTGCCGCGCAGCCTGGCCCGCAGCCGCGGCGGCAGGTCGCCGGTGAGCCGGCAGACCCGGCGCACCTGCCCCTCAGGCGCCTGCCCATAGACCTCGACGATGTGGTCGACCGCCTCGCCAAGCGCCACGACGCCGCTCACGCGCCGGGCGCCCGAAGGGCCGTGCGTCAGGTGCACGACCAGGTCGATGGCCTGATGGACCGCGCGCTTCGCGAGCTGGTCGCTGGCCGCGTTGCTGCTGAACCGGGGCGACTCCATGACGTAGCTGGCGGCGCGCTCGACCGCGAGCACCGCGCTGTCGGCGTGGATCGTGACCATGGAGCCGTCGTGGCCCGTGCTCATCGCGGTGCAGACGTCGGCCATCTCGGCGCCGCGGGACTCGCCCAGCAGGATGCGGTCGGGCCGGAAGCGCAGTGCCGCCCGCACGAGGTCGCGCATGCTGATGCCGGCGTCGGTGCGGAGCACCGCCGGGACCGTGCACAGGTTGATGCAGAGCGGCACCCAGGGCCGCGGCAGCCGGCGGCCGGTGTGAGCGTCGAACGGCCCGTCGCCCCGGTCGGCCTCCAGGTGCAGCTCGGCGCTGTCCTCGATGACGACCACCGTCTCGTGGTCGGGGATCATGCCCGCGAGCACGCGCATCAGCGTCGTCTTGCCGGTGGCCGTGCCGCCCGCGATCAGCACGTTGGCGCGACCACCGATGCATGCGGCCAGGAAGGCCGCCACGCCGGGCGGCATGACACCCTGCCGGACGTAGTCGTCGAGCGAGCGCGTGGCGGCGGCCGCGGATACGCGGATGGTCGCTTGCACGCCGGCGTCGCCCGAGATCGCGGGCTTGATCGCGACGATCAGGCGCATCACGCCGCCCACGGTCGCCTCGGCGACGGGCGCGCCGTCGTTCAGCTGCGTGGCGCCGACCACCCCGACGAGGCCAAGCGCCCGGTCGCGGAAGAACGCGACGACCTCCTCGTCGCTTCCGAACGGGTTGCCTGCCCTGGACAGGAGCGCCTTCCGGCCGCCCGCCGTCACGACCCAGTTGTCGTGGCGGAAGCAGTGGATCTCTTCCAGCCCGGGCAGCAGGTAGAGAAGACGCGAGAGCGGCCACAGGCGCGAGGCCCGGACGCGGGTTGCTTCGACGACCGCGCGATGAAACATGGGGTCGGTACGTAGCCGCTGCTGCGTGATCGGCTGGACGCCGAACCGAACGGGCGACTCGATGACGCGGTCGACCAGGGCGGCGACGCCCTCGGTCAGCGCCTCTTCCTCGCGTACCGACGCCGGCAGCCCGCTGAGCCGGCGGTTGTCCTCGATGAGCTGGGTGAGGCGGAGGGCCAGATCCCGCACGCCGTCGGGCAGCTCGGGCCAGTCGAGCGCCGCCAGGTCGTTGGCGCGGCCGACGGCCAGTGCGGTCATCCGGTCGCCTCCTGGAGGGCGCCGGTCGCTGGCATCCGCAGCGTCTGCAGGAGTCCGGGCACGACGATCGGCGTGGCGGCGTCCTCCGCGCGCATCGCCCGGCGCTCGTCCCACGGCAGCACCGTGCCGATGCGGACGCCCGGCAGGTGCTCGGCCAGCGCGCGTCGCAGCTGCTCGCGCAGCGCCCCGCGGCGTGTCTCGTAGACGACCAGCTCCGCCTGCGGGAGCTGCGCGGCCTTGAGGACCTGGATCGACTTGACCAGGCGAGCCGGGCTGTCGTGCACGACGATGAAGACGCGCTGGGACGCCTGGGCGATCGCCTCGGCGGTGCGCCTGGCCGATTCGTGGCCGGGGTGCGCGAGCGCCGCGCCCAGGTCCAGGACGACCAGCTCGTCGGGCACGGAGCGCAGCGCGGGCACGAGCCTGGGCAGCAGGTCCGCCACGCCCGGGCCGCTGAAGCCCTGCAGCCCGGCCACCACGCGCAGTCGGGGCCGGACGCCGACCGTGACCGCCTGCTGCTCCAGCATCGCGGCCGAGATGGCGGCCGTGCCGAACAGGTTGCCGATGCCGAGCCCGGCGAAGTCGAGGGCGATCGCGTCGGCGAGCGTGCCGGTTCCGGACATGTCGGCGTCGACCAGGAGCACGCGGCGCTGCTCGGCAGCGGCCCAGGCCAGACTGAGGGCGAAGGCGGTCGACCCCTGACCGTCTTTTGTCGTCAGAACGCTCACGACGGTGCTCATCGCGGCGGCGGTCTCGGCGTGGGGGTGGGCGGAAGCGTCGGCAGCGGCGTCGGCGCCGGCCCCGAGCCGGCCAGGACGGCGCCGGCCTGGGAGGCTCCAGAGAGGCTGGAGATGGCGTCGCCCACGGCGACGGCCGGATTCGGTGGAACGCCCACGCCAGCGCTCTTGGCCGCGAACAGCGACACGTTGTTCGCCTCCAGAGCGACCCAGTCTGGCTCGTCCGCAGCGCCCACGAGGAGGGTGAGGGGGTTGCCCGTGGCGGCGACGATCAGCCGGCGGCCGACCAGGACCGTCCTGCCTCCGACCACCGCGTAGACGTCGAGTGTGTCTCCCTCAGCGACGGCCGGAGCGATGCGGACCGAAACCGGCACCTGAACGGTGTCCTCGTCCAGCAGGTCATCCGCCGTCAGCAGCGTCTGCGCGCTCATGCGGTGGGCCGCGCGACGGTGAAGCGGACTCGCGTCGAGCACGGCGAACTGGTCGCCTGCGGCCGGCACGCGGATGCGCCGCACGTCTGCCTCGCCGAGCAGCGTCCCGGCGGCGACGTCGCGGGTCAGCATCCACGCATCGCGCGTGGCGCGGGACTGCGCGACCGTCTGCAGGTACAGCAGTCCGATCACCGCGATCACCACCAGCGTCAGGGCGGCTCCCACGAGCTGGCGGCGGATCACGTCGTGGTCACCGCGGAGCCGCCGCCGAAGGCGGGCTGCGCCGAGCGGGAGACGTGGACGGGCGCACGCAGGCCCAGCAGCGGCACCGGCAGCGAGACGAGCTGGTCGACGTCGGCGCTGACGGTGCGCGCGTCCGCGGAGCAGCGGCCTTCCAGCCTGGCAGCGTCGAGCCTGTCCTGGCAGCGCTGCCGTGCAGTGGCCGCTTCGAGGCGGAAGGTTCCGGAGTAGAACGAGCCCTCGTCGATGGCGGAGGCGCCGGCCTGAACGGCCAGCAGGGCGCCATCGTCGACGCGGTTGTAGGCGACGAAGAGCGCTCCCAGGTCGGCCACAAGCGCGAGCATGCCGGCGAAGAAGAGCGCCAGCACCAGGGCAAAGATGACGAGCGTCTGTCCGGTGCTGCCGGCGTGCATCGTCATCGCGACCGGTAGGCCGAGCTCCGGGCCGTAGCCTCGGAGCTGAGCGCGAGCGGTACGGGCACGATCAGGCCCATCGGCGTCTGCCGGTAGTCGAGGACGGCGCTGCCCCGGCACGTGACCGTTTGCCCGGGCAGATACGCCGTGCAGCCCTCGAGGGCGCCCGGTCGCAGGTATGGGTACTGGCGGAGCGTGCCCGTCCAGGTCTCGTGTGCGTACTCCACGCTCAGCGGGCTGCCGGCCGGCGCGGTGATCGCCGCGGCGGCCGCCAGGCTGGTCGCTGCGTCGAGTTCGAGTTGGGCCTCCACCCGGACCAGCACTGCCAGGAAGCCGAGCAGCAGGAGGAGCATCAGGGGGATCGTGATGGCGCTCTCCAGGAGCGCCTGTCCGCTCTGCCGGCTCCGTCCGGTGCGGGTCATGGCGCGAATGTCACCACGTGGACCTCGGCCACGAGGTCGAGGGACCAGTCCAGACCGGGAACGGGCACGGCGGTCGCCGGCCGGCCGCGCAGCCGGACCGTGACGGTGCTGGCGGACCGCGCGGCGCAGATGTCGACCTGGCCGCTGGGGATCGCGCCGATGGCCGGGCACTGCGTGCCGGGCTCGAGCTGCCGCACGCGCGTCCCGACGAACA
>Ga0126369_10004678_pt1 | contig 10058 bp, 4 predicted proteins | sample PanSoiMetaPlot_1_FD_109646 | JGI IMG/M metagenome (GOLD analysis project Ga0126369, IMG submission 109646) | Tropical forest soil microbial communities from Panama - MetaG Plot_1 | ecosystem: Environmental > Terrestrial > Soil > Tropical forest > Bulk soil | place: Panama | collected 2016-02-17
ACGTGCGCGGCGCCTTCACTGATGCCAAGACTGACCGAGTGGGCAGGTTTGAACTCGCGGACCGCGGCACTTTATTTCTTGATGAAATCGCGAACGTCCCCATGAACCTGCAAGCCAAGCTCCTGCGCGTCCTGGAGACCGGCGAGTTCGAGCGCGTTGGCTCATCGAAGACCCACAAGGTCAACGTGCGCGTGTTGTCCGCGACCAACGCCGATCTCAAAAGCGACGTGGGCGGCGGAAGATTCCGCCAGGATTTGATGTTTCGTCTCAACACCGTGGAGATTCATCTGCCGCCACTGCGCGAGCGCCGCGAAGACATCGTGCCTCTGGCCGAACATTTCCTGCGCCAGCATGCCGAGCGCTATCGCCGCGGAGGCATGCTGCTTTCATTACAGGCGCTGGAAGCATTGCGGCAGCATTTATGGCCCGGCAATGTGCGTGAGTTGGACCACGTGATCGAGCGGGCCGTGCTGATGAGTTCCGGCGATACGGTTACGGCCATGGATTTGGCGCTGCAACCGGCGCCGCCCGCCCAGTTGTCAGCCCGGCTCGAAGAGATGAGCCTGGAAGACGCCGAACGGTTACTCATTACCAAAGCGCTCTCGCGCTTTGACGGCAATGCCAACCGGGCCGCGGAAGCGCTGGGTCTCAGTCGCAGCGCACTCTACCGCCGGATGCAGAAGTATCGGTTATCATAGGGCCGTGAGTACCGCCGCGAACTCGTCGAAGCCAGGCTCAACCTTTTCCCATCTCGAAACAGCGTCACGCGGCGCGCGTCTGAAGTTCGAAGGCCGGGTCACGGCGCTGGCTTTAGCCGCCGGTTTTCCCGGCGTCGCCATCGCTGCCTTCCTGCTGTGGCTGGACGGCTACTCCGCCCGCACCCAACTAACAGTAGATCTTTTTTTAATCTTTATCTGGCTGGTCGTGTCGGCAAGTCTGAAGAACCGGATAGTGCGGCCACTCCAGACGCTCTCGAATATTCTGGCGGCCATCAGGGAAGGTGATTATTCGATTCGTGGCCGCCGCGCCGCGAGTGGCGATGCCCTGGGAGAAGTGATGTTGGAAGTCAACGACCTGGGCACTACCTTGCGCGGGCAAAGACTGGGCGCGATGGAAGCGACCGCGTTGTTACGGACGGTCATGGCGGAGATCGACTCGGCGATATTTGCCTTCGACACTGCCCAGCGGCTGCGGCTGGTGAATCGCGCGGGCGAAAGACTTCTGGCGCACCCGGCCACGCGTTTGTTGGGACGCACCAGCGACGAGCTGGGCCTGGCGGGCTGTCTCGAAAGTCACGATCATGGGCCATACATGATGCAGATGAGTTTCCCGGGCGGCGCGGGTCGTTGGGAGATTCGCTGCGGCACTTTTCGCGAGGGCGGGATGCAGCATCAGTTGCTGATGCTGACCGATCTCAGCAAGACCCTGCGCGAAGAAGAGCGTTCAGCGTGGCAGCGGCTGCTGCGAGTGCTGGGGCACGAGCTGAATAATTCACTGGCGCCGATCAAGTCAGTGGCCGGCAGTCTCGACGATTTACTCAAGCGCGAAACGCCGCCCGTCGATTGGCGCGAAGACATGCATCGAGGTTTGGAAGTGATCTCTTCGCGCGCAGATTCGCTTTCGCGATTTATCGAATCGTACTCGAAACTGGCGCGCCTGCCGCCGCCGCGTTTCGAAGCGCTGCACCTGGGCGAGCTGGTCAAGCGCGTGGCGGCTTTGGAGACGCGTCTGCCGGTGAGAGTAACGCCGGGTATGGACATTGTGGTGCGCGCCGATGGCGCCCAGCTGGAGCAACTGCTGATAAATCTCATCCGCAATGCCGTCGACGCCTCGCTTGAAACCGGCGGCAGCGTGACAGTTCAGTGGGCCCACAGAGACACGAAGGTGGTCGTGTCAATCATGGACGAAGGATTAGGGCTGGCGAACAGTGGCAATGTTTTTGTCCCGTTCTTTACCACCAAGGCGTCGGGTTCGGGAATTGGGCTGGTGCTGTCGCGGCAGATTGCCGAGTCGCACGGTGGTACGGTGACGCTGGAAAATCGCAGCGAAATTTCGGGATGCGAAGCGAGACTGATCCTGCCGCTGGGGACCACGCAGGTGGCGCGACGGGAATGAATTTTTCCGATCTCTTGATGGCCTAATTTGATGAATCGAACTCGATTCCTGAGGCCCTCTCTCGTTGGGAGGCAATCATATATTTCACTCACCTGGTTCGGACTACGATGGCTGGTCGGGGCCGTTCCGGAAATGGAGCCCGAAGGGTTGCGAGAGAGTAGCCGGCGGTTGCCGCGCAGCAAAGACCACCGTTATCCAGCGATAAGAACTCGCACCCTGAAAGGGGTGCTGACTTATTGCACCCTTTCAGGGTGCTGACGACATTCCTGTTGCTTTCCGGTGGTCTTCACTGCGCTGCGACCACCGGCTATTCTCTCGCAGCCCTTCGGGCTGCCTTACGTGGATTGCGGGCTGGGGTTCTGTTTGAACGACTGTTCCAGTCCGTGGGTCTGAATGAACTCATTGAAACGGCCGTCTTGCCGCAGCGGATCGAGCGCCGGGTCGTATTTGAGCAAGGCGATGATGTGATTATTCAGCCTGATCTTTTCGAGCGAGCCGACCGCTTCCGAATTCTCGCCTAAGGCCACATGAATTAGCGCCAGATTGTAGTTGTCGATTGGGTCATCGCTTGACGCCGGGAGCTGACTGAGAAATTGTTTGGCTTTATCGCGATGTCCGGCGAGCGCTTGCACCCGGGCAATTCCGGCAATTGCCAGTTTCCGATCTGAATCGAGGGTCTGCTGATAAAGCGCCATGGCCTGATCGTATCTTCCCACTTGCTCATAGGCGGCCGCGAGATTTGTGCGAATCAGGGGCGTCTGTGGATCCAGCTCCAGGGCGCGCTCGGAATACTTGATTGCTTCCGGGTAGTTGCGCTGCATCAGCAACATAAAGGCGAGGGCGCCGTTGGTGATGGCCGACGTCGGGTTCAACTGCACGGCCAGACGCATGTGTCCGCTCGCCTCCGGAAGCTGCAAATCCCAAAACAGGTAATTGGAATAACGCATGTGCGCGGTTGATGAACTGGGATCGATTTCCAGCGCCCGCCGGAATTCGCGACCCGCGTCTTCGCGCTGACGTTGATTGAGAAACATCTGCGCCATTTCCAGGTGCGCTTCGGCCAGGCTGTCATCAAGTTCGACCGCCTTTCGCGCTGCTTGAGCTTGCTGCTTGATCGCGTCGGATGGCTCCAGGATGCCGTACTGATAATAGGCGCTTAACAGATAGCAATCGGCAAGACCCGCATAAGCCCGGGCATAGGTCTGATCGAGATCGATGGCCCGCTGAAAATGCTCGATGCCTTTGGTCAGACCCTCTTTGGTCCGCTTGTTCCAGAAGTAGATCGCGCTCATGTACTCTTCATACGCGGCGATATTCTTCGTTTCGCGCCGGGCCAGCGCCTGTTTCTGATCGGTGGTCAGAGCAGGCTTCAGTGATTCGGCCAATTGCAATGAGATCGAATCTTCCAGCGTGAAGATATCAGCGTAAGTCCGATCAAATTGGCCCGACCACACCACCTGGTTGTCTTTAGTGCTGATCATTTGGGCGGAGATGCGCACGTGTTCGCCGTCGCGTTGAATGGTGCCGGTGACAATGGCATCGACATCCAACTGGCGCCCGGCGTTCAGGCCATCGTATTCACGCCCACTATATTCGTAGACGGAGTTGGTCGGCAGCACCATGATGTCGTTCGATCTGCTCAGCGTGCTCAGTTTGCCAATCAACGCGTCGGCCACCCCCAAACCCAACATCTCGTTGCCGCGGTCAGAGCCCAGAGGTTTAAAGGGAAGCACGCCGATTCGATGAAGACTGGTGTTGCCCGCCGGTTTATGTGAGCGCCAGGTCAAATAACCGCCGGCCGTCAACAGGACTGCCAGAGTCGCTCCGGCAAATATCTGCCAGCGGGCGGGACTGACCACCGAGTGCGAACGCGGATTCCGCTGGCTTGATTGGATGTCATGGTCGAGCGCCGGCGAGTTTCGCTCTTCGCTGAATTCGTCCGCGGCGGCGGCCTGGTCGCGCGGGTAATCGATCTCGCGGTTGCCGATTTCGGGCGGGCTGGCCGGGTGAATTTCGCGAACGTCTATGGCGGCAGGCTTAACTTCTTTCACTTCGGCGACAAACCGATAGCCGTGCCGGGGGACCGTTTGAATGTAGTTATCTTCCTCCGACGCACCGTCAAGAATCTTTCGCAGTTGATAGATCTTCTGTGAAAGGCTGCTTTCTTCGACCATGGTGTCCGGCCAGACTTCATTCAGCAATCGATCTTTTTCGACCAGGCTGCCGCTACGCTGCACCAACACGGCGAGCACATCAAAGGCCTTCGGGGTTAGTGACACCGGTTCGCCGTCTTTCAACAAAAGCCGTTCCCGCAGGTCCAGCCGGAATGGACCAAATTCAAAATAGTGGTTCGATAGATTCACCATCGTCTTGAAATCAGAATTCTATTAGAAATAAATAACGCGCACCTCGAAGCCCGACGGATTTTCGTTGCTCTCAGTGCGCTCACCGGCAGTTCATTGGGTTCCGGCTGGCAGATCGTTAATTAAGAATAAGACCGTCTGCCGGAAGTTGTCTGTCAGGATAAAAAAGTTATGGCCGTCAAGCAGGATTTGTCCGCAGATTACACAGATTACACAGAAAGGAAATTAAGTGAGCTGCAATCTGCGTAATCTGCGGACAATTCTTCCTGTTCGTCCTGCAAACTGACGAATCGTCGTAGAGGGATCCACGCATGCGTACCGTTCTGCGAACCTCCATCGGGCCAGGACGCGGGAACTTTCCGAATTCTTCAAGACTCCCAACCAGAATTTCCGAATCACTTCAAAGCGGCCACCGGCTCACGTCGCGAAAACCTTAACGTCCGCAGGTTTCGAATATCTTCGTCGGTGAGGTTTGGCAAACAGGCACATTCCTTGCGCTTTTCTTCTCCGTCTCCACCAGCCCGACGCAGGTAGCGTCCGAATTTTCGAACGCTTGGGTTTAGTTGAGCAGGCTGGCTCAGGCGAGCCTGAAGACGGAAAGGAAAAGGGGGAAGATGAAGAGAATCCTTACAGTAGTTTTACCGATAGTCGTGTTGATGTGGCTTATCAGCGCAGTACCAGCGCAGGTGACAACCGGGATCATCAGGGGCGTCGTCAACGATCCGAACGGGGCCGTGGTCCCCAACGCGAAAGTTACCATCACCAGGAAGTCAACCGCTGAATCAAAGACCGCGCAGACCTCGGGCTCCGGCAATTTCGAGTTTGCCAATCTGCCACTGGGGAACGATTACACCGTCGTGGTTGAGGTTACCGGCTTCAAAATCATGACGCTGACTGACGTCAGGGTGCAGTTGAATCAGGCGACGGATCTGCCGATAGCGCTACAGACCGGCGCGATTACTGAAACCGTTAACATTACGGCCGGCGGCACGGAACTGGTCGATACCACCACCGCCAACTTGTCGAAAGCGTTTACTGATCGGCAAGTCGTCGAACTCGCGCAAACAACTGCCGGGCCGGCGAACAGCGCCGCAGGCGTAAACAATCTGGCGTTGCTGGCGCCGGGCGTGACCACCTCCGGCGGCGTCGGTGTCGGCGTGGGCGGATCCGTGGGCGGCCAACGCCCGCGCAACAATAACTTCGTAGTCGATGGGGTGGATAACAACGACAAGGGTGTCACGGGCCCGCAGAGTTATATCTCTCCCGAAGAGGTGGCGGAGTTCAGTCTCCTGCAAAACCAGTTCTCAGCGGAATTCGCCAGGTCCAACGGAGGGAATTTCATTACCGTAACCAAATCGGGAACGAATGATTTTCACGGGTCGGCCTACGGCTTCGTGCGTAATCGTTATCTGAATGCGCTCGACACTATTCAAAAGACGGCGGGCATTACTCGCAATCGTGCGGATGGCGACAACTTTATGCCGCGCTACGACTATTTTCGGGGCGGCTTCAACCTCGGTGGTCCGGTGTTCTTCCCGCGGTTTGGCGAAGGTGGCCCAGGCCTTTGGAAGCTCCGCAACAAATTGTTCTTCTTCAGCTCATACGAGCGGCTAAACACCGGCCAGGCAGCGGGCACGGCCGGAGTGGTGACTCCGACCGCGAGCGGGTTTGCCACGCTGGCCGGTTTGCCCGGAATTTCTGCCAACAACTTCGGGATTCTAAAACAATACCTCGGGTTCCAGCCGCCGAAAACCGGGACTATCGATGCTTGCTCGATAAACGTGGTGCGGGCCGTCTGTCCCGCGGCCAACGTCGTCGCTGTGGACGTGGGCGCGGTCGCTTTTCCGGCGCCGGCCTTCTATAAACAGAATCACGCCGTCATCAATTTGGATTACGATCAAAGCGAAACGACGCTTCATCATTTCCGGTTTTCGATGACCAATGGAGCGCTGATTGACACGCTCGGAGGGCTGCCCGTTTTCTTTGTGCCGGTGCCGAGCAAGCAGCGGCTGTTTTCGTACACGCTGATTCACAACTTTAGTCAGACGCTGGTCAACGAAACGCGACTGGCTTATCGCCGGTCGCAGTTCACCGTGCCTTTGCCGAACGTGCAGTTCCCGGGGCTCGACGCCTTCCCGAATCTGGACTTCGACGATCTCGGGTTCAGTCTTGGACCCGATCCCAACTCGCCGCAAACGAACGTTGAGAACAGCTATCAGATCGTCGACAACGTGACCGATACGCTGGGCAGTCACACCATCAAGTTCGGCGGAGATTTTCGGCAGATCATTTCGCCGCAACGTTTCATTCAACGCGAACGCGGCGAGTACGAGTACCTGAACATCGGCGACTATCTCCGTGACTTCAGTCCCGAGTTTGGCGAACGGAATGTCGGCGGCAATACCTACTACGGCAACCAGGGAGTGCTCTATGCGTTTGTGCAGGACGATTGGCGGGCGCGGCCGGGCCTGACGCTGAACCTGGGTCTTAGCTATTCGTTTCAACAGGTCACCGTGGGCGCGAAGTTCCAGGAGGCCAACGCGATTGCGTCGGTGCCGGGCTTGATCGAGTTCCGCGCCCCCACCAGTCAGAAATGGAACTTTGCTCCGAAGTTCGGCTTTGCCTATTCACCGAATTACACCAGTGGATTGCTCGGGCGTATCTTCGGCGTAAACGGCGCCAGTTCAATTCGGGGCGGGTTCTCAATGGGCTATGACTACGTCTTTGACAACCTCTACGTGTTGTCGAATCCGCCGCAGGCCCAGCAGACCATCGACGTTGCCGGAACCGGAACGACGACGCAATTTCTGGCCGGTGGCGGTATCCCGCCGACACCAACCGGCGGGCTCAGCGATCCGGCCACTGCGCGCCTGGTAACGGGCTCATACATTCCCGACCAGAAGGTGCCTTATGCCCTGACCTGGACCGGCAGTTATCAACGCGAGTTCCGCCGGAACTGGGCGCTTGAGTTGAGATATGTCGGCACGCGCGGCGTTCATCTGTTCACCCAGAACCGGCTGAATGTCCAGGCCCCGGTGGCTCCCGAATTTGGCCGCCCCGGTTTGCCGACCTATATCGGCAATGCGCCGACGCAGGCGCAGATTAACGCGTTGCCGGCGAATACGCTGACCCTGGCAGACATTCAACTGCGTCCATTCACGGTGCCGGCATACGACGCGGCGGGATTTCCGGCTTCGCCCGTCGGGTCAAACCTGGTCGCCTTTGTCTCCAACGGAAACTCGATTTATCACGGAGGCTCGGCGAATGTGACCAGGCGTTTTGCCCATGGGTTCCAGATGACGGCGGCTTACACCTGGAGCCACTTGATTGATGATACGACGGCGGAAGTCTTCTCGACCGTGCTGTCACCCCGACGCGTTCAGGACTTTCAAAATCTGAGAGCTGAGCGCGCTGATTCGGCCCTGGATCACCGGCAGCGGCTGGTGACGTCTTGGATCTACGAACTGCCGTGGTTCCGGAAGAGCGGTGGGATGACCGAAGCTTTGTTGGGCGGCTTTCACATCTCCGGGACATACACGTACGAAACCGGCGAGCGCATTACGATTCGCAGCGGTAATGATGCGAATCAGAACCAGGATGCGGCCGGCGACCGGGCCATCTTAAACCCGGCGGGCCAGGAAGGGGTTGGCAGTCTGGTAACACCGCTGGTTCGCTCGTGCACAGCGTTCAAGCCAGATGGCACCTGCGCGCAATCGGCCGCATCGCGCACCGTCGGTTACGCCGCGGTGAATCCGAACGCCAGGTACATTCAGACAGGAAACGGCGCGGTCGCCAACATCGGCCGCAACACGTTCCTGCTGCCGTCAATCAACAACTTCGATATGTCACTGTTCAAGAACTTCCACCTTACTGAAGGGAAGTACCTTCAGGTGCGCGCTGATTTCTTCAACGCGTTCAATCATCCGCAGTACGTGCCGGGCTCAGTCAACACGGTGGACCCGGTCGATACTTCGGGCTTGACGACGTTGAATCAAATCGCGCCGCTCACGTCTGACTTTCTTAAGCCGAGTCAGGTGCTGAGCAGTAATCCGCGGGTAATCCAATTGGCGTTACGCTTCAATTTCTGAAGCGTTTTCAATCGGGGGAGACACGCTCGTGTCTCCCCCGTTTCTTTTTAGTAGTGGTACAGTTTGACGTTTCTTATTCACACCGCGGCTTTTAGCCCGGTGGGCCGAGCACTATACCAATATCGGAAACCGTTTAAACGGTTTCCAGCTTCTGGCTCAGCCAACTCGCCGCGCTAAAGCGCCGGCGTGAATGTGAAGACTCACCCTTTCAGGGTCGGCAAATGCTGCGTTGATATCAGTCCCGGTGACGTTGTCACCGGCTATTAGACTTGTCCCTTTCAGGGACGTTTGGTTAATTCGACCCTTTCAGGATCGTGAATTTGCGCGGATTGACTTCCGTGGGTGTTGCCCACCGCTATTCAATTCCACGCATTCAGCGTGACCTGCACCCGTCCCGCTTTGCAGTTCATGTCAGTTCTGGGAGTCAAGATAAGATTGGGAGAAGAGTGGGTGAGGACATACGCAACTCGAATTTTCTAACGCTCTGTTATACACCTGGTGATGGCAACGACTGGCTAACCTTGTGTGGTGGACGATCCGGTCATTTGCAGATTTAGGCTGGGACCGGGCGCTCGCATCTCGCGATATCCGAATTCGCTGGAATGAATCCCATACTTCTGAATCTTGGAATTCAAAGTGGTCGCCGGAATCCTCAGGAGCCGGGCGGCCTTCGTCTGATTACCGTGAGTAAATTTGAGCGCGTCTCTGATGAGATCAATCTCGAGGGTGATCAATGATTCGGGCAGGGAGTTTAATGGTTGCTCCCTGGCCGCGGTCAGATCCTGCGCGCTCCTCAGGGCAAAGTCATCGGTACTGTTCAAAGTTATTCCCAACCGCTTGATCTTGGTATTAAGAGTGGTGGCGTTTGTGCCGAGAAGTCTGGCAGCCTGTCTCTGTCTGCCAAAAGTGGTCACCAATGCGTTCGAGATCAAGGTCTTCTCAAACCGCTCCACTTCGGCTTTGAGCGAAAGCCGGCCAGGGGAATGATCGCCCCCATCCCGATCGAGCGAATTCAATTCCTGTAGCAGCACGCCGATTAGCGTCTTGAGGTATTCGACCTGACTCGCAAAAATGACCTGCGCCTTGCGCTGCTGGTCCATTCCCCGCGAGACGTTGACCGGGGCCGCGATGGCGCCGGTGGCTGGTTCATCGAGAGACCGCCCCATGAATCTTTGTTCCCCCTTGTTCTGAAGATAGGTTCCCACGCCCGGCTTTGGGCCTCGTGCAAAAGCACGAGTGAGAAGATAGCTAATGCGGTCTCAGAGTTCTTGACGTTCAGATGATCTTCACTTGATTGATTTCTTTAAAGGGAAAAACAAGCAGGGCCTGGTTGGTATGCTGCCAAGAAACAATTGAGCGCCGGGGCAGCAGCCCGACCGTGAGGGAGATACCGTCTTGAAAATCAAGAGACGGATTTGAGTAGTACCTCATGATTCGGGTCAAAGGCTTTTCCGGTTTTGAGAACTCCGAACGCGATATGAATAAGTTTGCG
>Ga0126369_10004679_pt1 | contig 10056 bp, 9 predicted proteins | sample PanSoiMetaPlot_1_FD_109646 | JGI IMG/M metagenome (GOLD analysis project Ga0126369, IMG submission 109646) | Tropical forest soil microbial communities from Panama - MetaG Plot_1 | ecosystem: Environmental > Terrestrial > Soil > Tropical forest > Bulk soil | place: Panama | collected 2016-02-17
CAGGGGGAGCGCCGTCGGCTAGCGCCGTGCTGGGCGACGTGGTCGCAGTGGCTCGCAACCGGCGAAACGGCAGCCGCGGTACCGGAGAGAGCGCGTACGCCGCATTGCCGATCCTGCCGATGGGTGATGTCGCGACGCGCTATCACGTCGCGCTCGACGTGGCCGACCGGCCGGGCGTGCTGGCGGGCGTCGCCGGGGCGTTCGCCGAACAACAGGTGAGCATCCAGACGGTCCGTCAGGAAGGGCGCGGCGACGCAGCGACGCTCGTCATCGTCACCCACAGCGCGGCCGATGCGGCACTGGCAAAGACGGTCGACCGGCTTACCGGCATGGACTTCATTCGGGGGGTCGCGAGCGTCATGCGTGTCGAGGGGATGCCCGGTGAATGATGCGTGGCCCGGCGTCATCGAGGCGTATCGGTCCCGGTTGCCGGTCAGCGATGTCACGCCGGTAATCACCCTGCGCGAGGGCGGTACACCGCTTCTTCCGGCCCCCACGCTGTCGCACCGCACGGGCTGCGAGGTGTACCTGAAGGTCGAGGGCGCCAACCCGACCGGTTCGTTCAAGGATCGCGGCATGACGGTGGCGATCTCGAAGGCGGCCGAGGAGGGCGCCAAGGCGGTGATCTGCGCGTCCACCGGCAATACCTCGGCGAGCGCCGCGGCCTATGCGGTACGCGCCGGCATGACGTGCGCGGTGCTCGTCCCGCAGGGAAAGATCGCGCTGGGCAAGATGGCGCAGGCTCTCGTCCACGGCGCCAAATTCCTGCAAGTCGACGGCAACTTCGACGACTGCCTGGAACTTGCCCGCAAGCTTGCCGTGGACTACCCCGTGGCACTGGTCAACTCCGTCAATCCACACCGCATCCAAGGACAGAAGACCGCCGCATTCGAGGTCTGCGACGCGCTGGGTCGCGCGCCGGACGTGCACTGCATCCCCGTTGGCAACGCCGGCAACATCACTGCGTACTGGCGCGGCTATTGCGAGTACGAAACCGCCCCTCGCATGTTCGGCTTCCAGGCTGCGGGCGCGGCACCGCTGGTGGTCGGCGCTCCGGTTAAAGCCCCGGTGACGATCGCTACCGCGATACGGATCGGCAACCCCGCGTCGTGGACCGGTGCCGAGACCGCCCGCGACGAGTCGCGTGGTCTCATCGATGCCGTGACCGACAAGCAGATCCTGGAGGCATTTCGGCTGTTGGCCCGCTCCGAGGCGGTGTTCGTCGAGCCCGCCTCTGCCGCGAGCGTCGCCGGCCTGCTAGCCACTGCCGCGGACGGCCGGCTCCCGGTCGGTTCGGTCGTCGTGTGCACGCTCACCGGCCACGGGCTCAAGGACCCCGAGTGGGCGATCTCGGGGGCCCCGAAGCCGATCACCGTCCCGATCGACGGCCACGAGGCCGCCGCTGCGCTGGGGCTCGGCTGATGGCGCGGCCGGCCTTTCGTGCGGGCACGGTGCACGTGCGCGCGCCCGCGACCTGCGCCAACCTCGGTCCGGCATTCGATGCGGCCGCTTTGGCGCTCGCACTGTACGACGACGCGATGGCTCGGATCGGCGACGACGGGCTGGTGCTCGACGTGGCCGGCGAAGGCGCCGACGAGGTCCCGCGCGACGACTCGCACCTGGTGGCACGGGCGATGAGCACCGTATTCGGGCGGCTGGGTGGGCAGCCCCGCGGCATCGAGCTGGTGTGTGCCAACAGGATTCCGCACCGGCGGGGGCTGGGTTCGTCGGCGGCCGCGATCGTGTCCGGCGTGCTCTTGGCTCGGGCGCTGGTGGTCGGCGGCGAGACTGCACTGCCCGACGCGGAGGTGCTGGCGCTGGCTGCGGAGCTCGAGGGGCATCCGGACAATGTCGCCGCGTGCCTGCTCGGCGGGTTGGCGATCGCCTGGTCCGGCGACGGCGGCGCAGAGGCCGTGCGCCTCGAGCCCAACCCGGCGATCTTGCCCGCGGTGCTCGTCCCGCCGGCGACCGCGTCGACGGGCGAGGCCCGTGACCTGCTGCCGGAGCAGGTGCCGCACGCCGACGCGGCCTTCAACGCGGCACGCTCGGCTCTGCTCGTCACCGCGCTGACCGCGCAGCCGGCGGCGCTGCTGGCCGCCACCGAGGACCGGCTGCACCAGCCCTATCGCGCGGTATCTGTTGGTGAGAGCGCAGCGCTCGTGAGCAAGCTGCGCGGCACCGGGCTGCCGGCAGTCGTCTCCGGAGCGGGACCGACCGTGCTGGTGCTCGCACGCACGCCGGCGGAGGTCGGGGCGGCACTCGAGCAGGCGCCGGAAGGCTGGCGCGCCGAGCAGGTAGCGGTCGCGGCCACCGGCGCGCACCTCGTGCGCTGAGCCGAGTCGCGCGCGATACGGGAACAAGCGCGCCGCCCCCTGTGTTGCTCAGGGTGATACGAGCGTCTACGCTCAACATCGTCGGTCGCGACGCAGCGACTTTCGCCCACGTCGAGGCAGCGGCAAGCTCTCAGCCGTTTCATTGCGACTTCGGATCGAAGTTCCTGCGTTATCGCGCTGTTTCTTCCGCGTAAAGCGACTGATCAATCAGAGACGTCCCGGCGCTTGCGCCGGGGACGACCCGGCCGAACCCTGGCCGGGTCATACAGGGCCCAGCGCAGCCCACAGCGCGCGGGCCACCTTCGGAAGGATCCGAGATCGCTGTGACAGACACTTCGGAGCAGATGCTGATAACGGTGGCAAATGTCCCTGACAGCACGTCGGGGCAGGCCACGAACCAGGCGTCGAACGGACCCGCCAGCGTCGCTCAACCCGCCGATGACTCGACTCGCCCGGCCAAGCGCCGTGGCGGTTCGTTGTCGTCGATGCTCCTGCCCGAACTTCAGGAGCTGGCGAGCAGCATGGGCATCCCCACCGCCAAGCAACGCAAGAGCGACCTTGTCGCCGCGATCGAGCAGGCCCGCTCCGGTGCCCGCGCGTCCGCGCCGGTCGCCGACACGGCGCCCGCCCGACAGCCTGCGGCCAAGCAGCCCGCGCTGACCGAGGCGCCCGCCGGGAGCGGTCCGGCCTCCACCGACACCGCGCCGGGCACACCGCGACGCGAGCGGCGGGGCGCGAGTCGCCCCGCCGGCAGCCCGACCCCCGCCGTACAGAGCTCCGACGCAGCGACGCCCGATCAGGCGCGCAGCCAGGACGAGCAGCGCCAGGACGAGCCGGGCCAGCAGAACCAGGGCGGCGGGCAGCCCCGCGACGACGACTTCGACGGCGGGCGCCGCCGTGGCCGTCGCTATCGCGACCGGCGGGGCCGTAACCGCGATCGGGCCGGCGGTGCCGCGCCCGCTGACGCCGAGCCGACCGTTGCCGAGGACGACGTGCTGCTGCCCGTCGCCGGCATCCTCGACAGCGTCGAGGAGAAGAACACCTGGTTCATCCGCACCAGCGGCTACTACGCCGGCCCGGACGACATCTACGTCGCCAACTCCTTCGTGCGCCGCTTCGGACTGCGCCGAGGCGACGCGGTGACCGGCGTCATCCGCCAGCCTCGAGAGGGCGAGCGCCGTGAGAAGTTCAGCCCACTCGTGCGCCTCGACACGGTGAACGGCCGTGACCCCGACGACGCGAAGAACCGCGTCGAGTTCACCAAGCTCGTCCCGCTGTACCCGCAGGAGCGGCTGCGCCTGGAGACCGAGCCGCACATGTTCACCACGCGCGTTATCGACCTCGTGATGCCGATAGGCAAAGGCCAGCGTGCGCTGATCGTGTCGCCCCCCAAGGCCGGCAAGACGATGATCCTGCAGGCAATCGCCAAGGCCATCTCGGTGAACAACCCGGAATGCCACCTCATGGTGGTTCTGGTCGACGAGCGGCCGGAGGAAGTCACCGACATGCAACGGTCGGTGAAGGGCGAGGTCATCGCGTCGACGTTCGACCGGCGCCCGCAGGACCACACCATGGTGGCCGAGCTCTCGATCGAGCGGGCCAAGCGTCTGGTCGAGCTGGGTCACGACGTCGTCGTACTGCTCGATTCGATCACCCGCCTCGGCCGTGCGTACAACCTCGCGGCACCGGCGAGCGGACGCATCCTTTCCGGCGGTATCGACTCGACGGCACTGCACCTTCCCAAGCGGTTCCTTGGCGCGGCGCGCAACATCGAGAACGGCGGTTCGCTGACCATCATCGCGACGGCGCTGGTGGAGACCGGCTCGCAGGGCGATCAGGTGATCTTCGAGGAGTACAAGGGCACCGGCAACGCCGAGCTGCGCCTGCGCCGCGACATCGCGGACAAGCGCATCTTCCCGGCCGTCGATGTCGATCAGTCGTCGACGCGCAAGGAAGAGCTGCTGCTCTCGCCCGACGAGCTCGCGGTCACCGTGAAGCTGCGCCGGGTGCTGCACGCGCTGGAGCCCCAGCAAGCGATCGACCTGCTACTCGACCGGCTGCGCAAGACCCGCACCAACATCGAGTTCCTTATGCAGATCGCCAAGACAACCCCCGGAGCTGAATAGGCAGCGCGAGTCGCGTGCGCCGATCGCGATACGCGATGAGACAAGCGCACGCACTGCGCGATGGAGCGCGCGCGAAGAGCCCGCCGCCGCGACGCCCAGGCGGGTTAGGTTTGATGGGGCTCTCCATAGGCTTGTATCTGGCGGGCGATATCGCCGAGTTGCGCTCGGACCCGAGACTTCCCTGTGGGGCGTGACGGCATGACCAGCGACTGCGGCACGTCCACGTAACGCCCGTCGCGACTGATGATGCGCAACGTGAGCGTGTCGAAGCCGCGCTCGACCACCGATACCCGGGCGATGTCGTCCCAGTCCAACGACCGTTCCCGCCACAGCCGGCGCACGCCGATGCCTTCGTCGTCGACCACCAAGTACATCCGGGCCGCGGCAATGCCCATCGCGAGCGCGGCCACGCCGACGACGATCGTGACAATCCGGATCACCACCGATACGTGCACGTACGCATTGGCGGCGGCGCAGCCGGCCGCAATGAGGAACAGCAGCGCCGGTTGCCAAGGCGGAATCCGCCAAGTCAGCGGGGCACGCGACACACCCGTCACCCGGGCAGCCTACGGCGACTGATGGGCGAAGGCCGCATTATGCGAGGCACCGGCCGTTTCGTCCCGAATTGCGTTCCGTAACGGTTGGATATCGCGCCTAGTGTGGGGTTTCCCTTAGGAGCCCGGAAATGCCATCGTGCAAGGCTATGTAAGCGGTATCAGCCGCTCCGTTGGAGAAAGGCATCCGGATGCATTACCGCAGAGTCCTGGTGGTCGCAGTCGCCGCGGTTACGACCGTGGGGCTGGCCGCCGGTTGTAGTTCCAGCAAGAAGAGTGGCGGCGGTGGCCGCGGTCCCATCACGTTCGTCACGGGCAAGGACACCAGCGGTGTCTGGCCCGCGATAGCCAATCAGTGGAACGCGGCGCACCCGAACGAGAAGGTCACGGTCAAGCAGCAGAGCGACCAGGCCGACCAGCAGCACGACGACATCGTCCAGCACATGCAGGCCAAGGACCCCGGCTACGACATCGTGACGGTGGACGTGATCTGGACTGCGGAGTTCGCGGCGAAGGGCTGGCTTGTGCCGCTCAAGGGTCAGTACGCGATCGACACCAGCCCCATGCTCGGCGGGCCGGTCAAGGCGGCCACGTACAACGGCACGATGTACGCGGCGCCGTTTGCCTCGGACGGCGGGCTGTTGTACTACCGCAAGGACCTGGTACCGACCGCGCCCACGACCTGGTCAGAGTTGATCTCTGACTGTGCAAAGAAGACGTCGGGGATGGGCTGTTACGGCGGTCAGTTCTCGCAGTATGAGGGGCTGACGTGTAACGCAGTGGAGTCGATATATGGTGCTGGGGGCACGGTGGTGAAGTCCGACGGGAAGACCCCGGACGTAAACACGCCGCAGGCGGCGGAGGGCCTCAACTTCCTGGTGAACGGCTTCAAGCAGGGCTATATCCCGAAGGAGGCGATCACCTGGACAGAGGAGCCGAGCCGGGAGGCGTTCCAGAGCGGAAAGTTGCTGTTCTTGCGGAACTGGCCGTATGTCTATGCGCACCTGACCGGTGATGCGAACTCGCAGGTGAAGGACAAGTTCGGTGTCGCGCCGCTGCCTGGTTCGAGCGGTCTGGGTACCTCCACGCTCGGCGGGCACAGTGCGGCGATCAGCGTGTACTCCAAGCACCAGGGGACGGCGTTCGACTTCTTGAAGTTCATCGAGACGCCGGACATCCAGCTGAACCAGTTCCTGAAGGTCGGCACGCTTGCACCTGTGCTCAAGGCGCCGTACACCGATCCGACCGCGATCGCGAAGTTCCCGTACCTGCCGACGCTGCAGAAGAGCATCGACACCGCGATCCCGCGTCCGGTGTCGCCCTTCTACCCGGCGATCACCCAGTCGATCCAGACCAACGTGTATCAGGCCCTGCAGGGCAGCCTCCCGGTGCAGAGTGCATTGCAGAACATTCAGGCCGGTATCACCAAGGCAGCCGGCGGCTGACGCCGTTGCACGTGTGGGTGAGCGGAGCTAGCCACTTCGCTCACCCACAGCAACAATGGCTGTGCGATCCGTCTCTACTGGGAGGCCGCGATGACCGCAGCAACCGGCGAGAAGGCCGGGCAGGAAGGGCAAGTAGGAGCCGGGCGGGAACGCGAGCGCCGCAGACGGCGTGCGCGGGCCAGTCAGGGCGATTCTCGACTGGCGTGGCGGCTGATCGCACCGACGATCATTCTGCTGATCGTGGTGATCGGCTACCCGGTCGTCTACGCGGTGGTGAAGTCGCTCCAACTGGACAAGGCCGACGCCGGGATAAATCCGTCTACCGGGTTCTTCCAGCAGGGCGGGAAGTTCGTCGGCCTCAAGTACTACCGGTACTGGTTCAACTGCAACTGCCCGAACGGCACGAACGGGCACGAGTTCTGGCCGGCCGTGCAGACCACGGTCATCTTCACGGTCATCACGGTGATCTTCGAGGTCGTGCTGGGCACGATGATGGCGCTGGTCATGCACCGGGCGTTCAAGGGCCGGGCCATCGTGCGCGCAGCGATCCTGGTGCCGTGGGCGATCCCGACCGCAGTGACCGCGCGGCTGTGGGAGTACATGTTCCAGCCGCACGGCGTGGTGAACTCGGTCTTCGGCACCAGCATCATCTGGACGGGCAGCGTCTGGCCCGCAAGATGGGCGGTCATGATCGGGGACATCTGGAAAACCACGCCGTTCATCGCATTGCTCGTGCTGGCCGGGCTCCAGGTGATCCCGGACGAGCTGTACGAGTCGGCGCGAGTCGACGGCGCGAACGCGTGGCAACGCTTCGTCCGCATCACGCTGCCGCTGGTCAAGCCTGCGCTTCTCGTCGCGGTACTGTTCCGCGTCCTGGATGTGCTCCGCATCTTCGACCTGCCGTACATCCTGACGCACGGCGCGAACCAGACCACGACGCTGTCAATCCTGGCCGTGAATGAGCTGCGCAGCAGCCAGAATGCGGCCGCCGCGCTGTCCACGATCACGTTCTTGTTCATCTTCCTGGTGGCGTTCGTCCTCGTGAAGATCTTCAGCGTGAACGTCGTGCAGACCCAGGCGAGGACGGTGAAGGCATGACCGCCGCGACGCAAGCTGCCACGACCAGCGCAGTCGAACTACCGAAGGTGCGCCGCCGCCGGCGCTGGCGCTTCAACATGCGCGCCGTGGGGCGCACCCTCGGCATGGTGATCATCGTTGTGTGGTGCCTCGCACCGTTCTACTGGATGGTCGTGACCTCGTTTCGCCAGGTCGACTACACCTACGACAACGCTCTGCTCCCCAAGCACGTCACCTTCGACAACTACAAGGCGATCTTCCAGGGCAACAACCACTTCGGCCGTGCCCTGATCAACTCGGTGATCATCGGAACTGTCGTCACCGTGTTCGCGATGATCGTCGGGGTCACTTGTGCGTACGCTATCGCGCGGCTGCACTTCCGGGGGAAGTTCGCGGTGCTCGGCCTCATTCTCGCGGCGAGCATGTTCCCCGGAGTCGCGTTGGTCACTCCGCTTTTCCAGTTCTTCACCAACATCCACTGGCTCGGCACGTATCAGGCGCTGATCATCCCGGATCTCTCGTTCGCGCTGCCGCTGTGTGTGTACGTGCTGGCGAGCTTCTTCACCCAGATGCCGTGGGACCTGGAGCAGGCCGCCAAGGTCGACGGGGCGTCGCCGGGGCAGGCGTTCCGCCTGGTCATCCTGCCGCTCGCCGCCCCAGGTCTGTTTACTGCCGCGATCCTGGTCTTCCTGTCCGCCTGGAACGAATTCCTGCTGGCCAGTCAGCTGTCCAACGGCAACCCCAACGTCGCGCCCGTCACCTACGCCATCGCATTCTTCAGCGGATCCGACCCAAGGATCGTGCCGTACACGTCGATCATGGCTGCTGGCGTCATCATCACGATCCCGCTTGTGATCGTCGTGTTGCTTTTCCAGCGCCGCATCATCTCCGGCCTTACGGCAGGCGGCGTCAAGGGCTGACGCCGCTGGCGATCCCGGCGGGGGCTCCGGTGAGCTCGAGGGAACACCGGAGCCCGTCGCGGCGTTACATGGTCGTTTTGGTCTGCCGGGCCGCAACCTGGCAGACTTGACGAGACTCCCGGTTCCGGTTCACCCCGCCCTGGCGGCGAGGACCCGGCGCCATCATCGAAGGGACCATGACGTGAAGGCTGGAATCCACCCCGACTACGTGGTGACGCAGGTGACCTGTTCCTGCGGCAACACGTTCACCACGCGCAGCACGGCCAAGTCCGGGCAGCTGCACGCTGACGTGTGCTCGGCGTGCCACCCGTTCTACACCGGCAAGCAGAAGATCCTCGACGTCGGCGGTCGTGTCGACCGGTTCGAGAAGCGCTACGGCAAGCGCGTCCGCAACTCCTAGCTACCCCCACGGCACCCGTCCCCGCATGGTGGACGGGTGCCGTCTTTTGTTCGTCTTTGTTGAGGTGACCCCGAACGGGATGAGTGCAAGATGACTCAGCTGCCGGACCTGCTCGCCGAGTACGCCGAGGTCGAGCAAGCGCTCGCCGATCCGGCGGTACACGCGGACCAGGCCCGGGCGCGGACCCTGGGACGCCGCTTCGCCGAGCTGGCTCCGATCAAGGCCGCGGCGAGCGAACTCGACACCACGCGCACGGACCTTGCCGCGGCGCGTGAGCTGGCCGTCGACGACGCAGCGTTCGCGGAGGAAGCCGACCAGCTCGCCGCCCGCATCGGCGAACTGGAGCAACGCTTGCGCGAGATGTTGCTGCCGAAGGATCCCAACGACAGCAAGGACGTGATCCTCGAGATCAAGGCGGGCGAGGGCGGCGAGGAGTCGGCGCTGTTCGCCGGCGACCTGCTGCGCATGTACGAGCGCTACGCCGAGCGGCGTGGCTGGGCTACCGAGGCCCTCGACGTGGAGCCGACCGATCTCGGCGGCATCAAGTCGGCGACCATCGCGGTCCGGTCGCGCAAGCCGGATGACACCGTGTGGAGCCGGCTCAAGTACGAGGGCGGCGTCCACCGCGTGCAGCGGGTTCCCGTCACCGAGTCGCAGGGGCGCATCCACACCTCCGCGGCGGGCGTGCTCGTGCTGCCCGAGGCCGAGGACGTCGACGTCGAGATCGACCCGAATGACCTGCGCATCGACGTGTTCCGCTCGTCCGGCCCCGGCGGGCAGAGCGTCAACACCACGGACTCCGCAGTGCGCATCACCCACATACCCACCGGTACGGTCGTGTCGATGCAGAACGAGAAGAGCCAGCTCCAGAACCGCGAAGCGGGTTTGCGGGTGCTGCGGGCCCGGCTGCTCGCCGCCGCGCAGCAGGAGGCCGCGGCCGCGGCGGCCGATGCCCGCCGCTCGCAGGTCCGTACCGTCGATCGCTCGGAGCGGGTGCGCACGTACAACTTCCCGGAGAACCGCATCAGCGATCACCGCGTCGGCTTCAAGGCCTACAACCTCGACCAGGTACTCGACGGCGCACTCGATGACGTGATCGACGCGCTGGCCCGGGCCGACACCGAGGCGCTTCTGGCCGGGCCGTGAGGCAGGCGCTTGCCGACGCGACCCGGCGACTGGCCGCCGCAGGTGTTGCATCGCC
>Ga0126369_10004680_pt1 | contig 10056 bp, 8 predicted proteins | sample PanSoiMetaPlot_1_FD_109646 | JGI IMG/M metagenome (GOLD analysis project Ga0126369, IMG submission 109646) | Tropical forest soil microbial communities from Panama - MetaG Plot_1 | ecosystem: Environmental > Terrestrial > Soil > Tropical forest > Bulk soil | place: Panama | collected 2016-02-17
AAGATCGTCGCGATGGAAGACATCCAGGAAGTCGTGGGGGCCTGGTTTCACGTCAAGATCGCCGATCTGAAATCCAGGCGTCGAAGCAAGACGCTCGTGCATCCGAGGCAGATCGCCATGTATCTCTGTCGGGAATTGACCGATGCGTCCTTTCCGGAAATCGGCCGCCTGTTCGGCGGGAAGGACCATACGACGATCATGCATGCCTGCCGGCAGATCACCAAAGCCAGAGAGAGCGATGGCGCACTAAATCAGACGCTGGACGGCTTGAAAGAGAAGATTCTCCGGAGCTGACCGGCGTCGCGAAAGAGGGGCTATCATGAAAATTCGTATCGGGCGCGATGAGTTGTTGACCGGGCTTCAACGTGTTCAGGGCGTCGTGGAGAAGCGCAATACCATGCCGATCCTCTCGAACATCTTGCTGGAGGCGAAGCAAGAAGGTGCGGAAATTGTCGCCACCGATCTGGAAATCGGCATGCGGGGTCTCTATAAGGCGAGCGTTCAGAAACCCGGCGGCATCACGGTATCGGCCAGGAAGCTGTACGAAATCATCAAGGAGTTGCCGACCGGCGAGATTGAGTTGACGTCGGGAGAGAATAACTGGACAACAATCCAGGCCGGTAAGAGCCAATTCAAGGTCGTCGGTCTTCCCAGCACAGACTATCCGGCGCTCCCTTCCATCGAGCGCGAGGGGCTCACGCCCCTTGCCGGCGCTGGTTTGCTGGAGTTGATCCGGAAGACGCTCTTTGCCGCCGGCGACAACGATGCGCGATATATTTTGAACGGTCTGCTCGTCACGCTGATCACCAACGAAAAGAAGACCACGCTCCGCTTGGTTGGAACCGACGGCCATCGGTTGGCAGTAGCGGAGCAGGATTTGGGCAAGGCGGGAGCCAAAGGGGCGCCGCAAGAGATCAAGGCGATCATTCCGAAGAAGGCCGCGCACGAAATGCAGCGGCTGCTCGAAGAAAGCGGCGACGGCGAACCGCTGATCGGGTTTACCAAAAACCTGATGATCTTCCGGAAAAGCGGCTTACTTCTCACCTCCCGACTCATGGAGGGCAACTATCCTAACTATCAACAGGTCATTCCAAAGGAGAGCAACAAGAAAATCGTCGTCAACCGCCTTCAACTCGAAAGTGCCTTGCGGCGCGTGTCAGTTCTGTCGAAAGACAAGGCTAATGCCGTGAAATTGTCGTTCGCCGACGGCCGCATGACGCTTTTCTCCAGTAACCCGGATTATGGGGAGGCGACCGAGGAGATGTCCGCTCAATATGAGGGCGAAGCGTTGAACACCGGATTCAACGCCCGGTATCTGCTCGATGTGTTCGGGGTAATGGACGGCGAAAAACTCTCGTTGCAGATGGACAGCCCGCTGAGTCCCTGCTTGATCCAGGAAGCGGAAACCCCTGGATTCAAATGTGTCGTGATGCCCATCAAAATCTAAGGAACTGAATGGCCACTGACGATCCAATCACCAAGCCCAAGTCTGATAGCTACAGCGCGGATCAAATCAAAGTCCTTGAAGGGCTCGATGCGGTGCGGAAGCGGCCGGCGATGTATATCGGCAGCACCAGCGTCGATGGTCTTCATCATCTCGTCTATGAAGTCGTCGATAACAGTGTTGACGAGCACATGGCCGGATTCGGTGAGACGATCGAGGTCATGATCCATATCGACGGTAGTGTGACCGTCATCGACAACGGGCGAGGCATCCCCACGGGGATGCATCCGACGCAAAAGAAATCCGCTGCCGAAGTCGCGCTGACCGTGCTGCACGCGGGCGGAAAATTCGAACAGGGCGCCTATACCGTCTCTGGCGGGTTGCACGGCGTCGGCATTTCCGTCGTGAATGCGCTCTCTGAATGGCTCGAGTTGGAGATCTGGCAGGACGGCCAAGTCTTTGAACAGCGCTTCGAGCGCGGGAAGCCCAGTGCTCCCCTCACGGACACCGGCATCACGAAGCGTCGTGGTACCAAAGTCCGGTTCAAGCCGGACGCTCAAATCTTCGAAACTCTGGAATTCAGCTTTGATGTGCTGGCCCAACGGCTTCGCGAACTGGCCTTCCTGAACAAAGGTCTATCGATCAGTTTGAAGGACGAGCGGAAGGAACCGGCCAAAGAACAGGTGTTTTTGTACAAGGGCGGCATCGTCTCGTTCGTCGAACATCTGAACGAAGCCAAAACACCGTTACATAAACCGATTTACGTCAAAGTTGAAAAGCAGGAAATGATTCTCGAAGTGGCGCTGCAATACAACGACAGTTACGCCGAGAATCTGTTCTCCTTCGCGAACAACATCAACACCAAAGAGGGTGGGACACATTTAGTCGGCTTCAAGGCCGCACTCACACGCACGATCAACAACTACGCGAACGCCAACGATCTGTTGAAAAAAGAGACCGAATCGCTGACCGGCGACGATGTGCGTGAAGGACTCACCGCCGTCGTCAGTGTAAAGGTCCGCAATCCGCAGTTTGAAGGACAGACGAAGGCCAAACTCGGCAACAGCGAAGTCAAAGGCGTCGTCGAGACGGCGGTGAATGACAAGCTCGGAGCGTATTTCGAGGAAAATCCGCCGGTTGCGCGCAAAATCATCGGCAAGGCGATCGACGCAGCCCGTGCCCGTGAGGCAGCGCGGAAAGCCAAGGATTTGATCCGGCGCAAGAGCGCCTTGGACGGCGGGTCGTTGCCTGGAAAACTTGCCGATTGTTCGGAAAGGGATCCGGCGCTCAGCGAACTTTACATTGTCGAGGGCGATTCAGCCGGCGGCTCAGCCAAGCAAGGCCGAGACCGGAAATTCCAGGCCATCCTGCCGTTGAAGGGCAAAATCCTCAACGTCGAAAAAGCCCGCTTCGACAAAATGCTGACCAGCGATGAAATCCGGACGCTGATCATGGCGCTCGGGACAGGCATCGGCCGCAAGCGCGAGGAAGGCGATAAGGCCGACAAAGATACCTTTGACATCGCCAAAGCGCGTTACCACAAGATCATCCTCATGACAGATGCGGACGTGGACGGCAGCCACATCCGTACACTGCTGCTTACATTCTTCTTCCGGCAGATGCCGGAATTGCTCGAGCGCGGATATATCTATATCGCCCAGCCTCCCCTCTTCAAAGTGAAGAAGGGCAAGGCCGAGCGCTATCTCAAGGACGAGGGCGCGTTGAACGAGCATTTGGCCGATCTCGCCGTGGAGGATGTACAGCTGTACCTCGAAGGTGCTCAAGATTTTGTGACCGGGCGGCGGCTCCTTCCGATCCTCAAGAAGATGATCTCGTACGAAGCCCTCTTGGCTCGGCTGAACAAGAAGCCACAGGAAGCGGCAATGGTTCGTGCGTTTGTCGACGAGCCTGGACTCGACCGGGATTTGCTCAAGGATCAGAGTGCGTTAAGAAACGTGGTTGCAAATGTGCAGAGAACTCTCGGCCTTGCGTTTCCCAAACTCGAGCCCACCCTCGAGATTCTGTCGGATGAGGAACATCACTCAAATAAAGTATCGTGCCGCATGCAAGCGAGCGGAGCGACGTATGGTCTGGACGTCACGCACGATCTGGTGGGCTCCGCCGATTTTCGCGAGCTGCAGAAACTTGCGCCCTCGGCGATCGGCCTGGGCCGGGCGCCCTATAGACTTAAAGCCAAAGGGCAGGAGCAAGAACTGCGGTCGACGGCCGATCTGGTGAAGACCATCCTGGAACTCGGGAAGCAGGGCTTGGGCATCCAACGCTACAAAGGCCTGGGCGAAATGAATCCGGGTCAATTGTGGGAAACCACAATGAACCCCGAAGCCCGCACGCTCTTGCGCGTGCAGCTCGAAGACGTGACCGGCGTCGACGAGATCTTCACCATTCTGATGGGCGACGAAGTCGAGCCGCGCAGGAATTTCATTCAGACGCACGCCCTCGAAGTGAAGAATTTGGATGTCTAAGGTGTTCTGTCGCCGAGCAACCCAAGCGTGCTCGCACCCCTGCCCTATGTAGGGGCTCCGCTGTGCCTCTAGGACGCCACCTGCTAAATCGATGAGCGTAGAGACCGAAGAGGAGAGAAGAAAAGCATGCCTCCTGATGAACGCCTAGGCCAGATCGCCATCGAAGACGAAATGCGGGCCTCGTACCTCGATTACGCCATGAGCGTGATCGTGGGACGGGCCCTGCCGGACGTACGCGACGGCCTCAAGCCGGTGCATCGCCGCATTCTCTTCGGCATGAACGAGATGGGTCTGGTTCACACCCGGGCCTACCGGAAGTCCGCAAAAATCGTTGGCGAGATCATGGGTAATTACCATCCGCACGGCGATTCGGCGATCTACGACACGCTGGTTCGTATGGCGCAGGATTTCAACATGCGCTATCCGCTGGTGGACGGCCAGGGGAACTATGGGTCGATGGACGGCGATTCCCCGGCGGCCATGCGTTACACAGAAGCGCGCATGACCAAGCTCGCGGAAGAAATGCTGGCCGACATCGACAAGGAGACCGTCGATTTTGGTCCCAACTATGACGAGTCACGGCTTGAACCACTCGTTCTGCCGACAAAGATTCCCAACCTGTTGATCAACGGAGCCGGTGGCATCGCGGTCGGCTATGCAACGAATATCCCCACGCACAACATCGCGGAAGTGATCGACGGACTGCATCTTCTCCTCGAGAATCCGGACGTGACGGTCGCGCAGTTGATGAAGAAGATCCCCGGGCCCGACTTCCCTACTGCCGGCTTCATTTACGGTATGAGCGGCATCAAAGAAGCCTATGAGACGGGACGAGGGCTCCTGACATTGAGGGCGAAGATCGTCGTCGAGACGGACGAACGGACCGAACGGGAACGTCTGATCGTCACCGAGGTTCCCTACCAGGTCAACAAAGCCAAACTGATCGAAAAGATCGCGGAACTGATCCAGGACGATCGGATCAAGGGCATCTCGGACCTCCGTGACGAGTCCTCAGACCGCGAGGGCGTACGGGTCGTCATCGAACTCAAGCGCGGAGAGATCCCCCTCGTCGTGCTGAATAATTTGTACAAACACACCCAGCTGGAGACGACGTTCGGCGTGATCATGCTTGCACTGGTCAATAACCGGCCAGAAGTCCTGAATCTCAAGCAGATCCTGCATTACTTCCTCGAGCATCGCCGCGAAGTCGTCGTCCGTCGTACCACCTTCGAGCTGCGCAAGGCCGAAGAGCGAGCGCATATCCTCGAAGGCCTCAAGATCGCGCTGGACAATCTCGATGCCGTCATCACGCTGATCCGACGGTCGCAATCACCCGACGAAGCTAGAGCGGGGTTAATGCGTCAGTTCGCGCTCACGGAGATTCAGGCGACCGCGATTCTCGACATGCGTCTCCAGCGGCTCACGCAGCTCGAGCGAGCCAAGTTGGTCGAGGAATATCAGGAAGTCCTGAAGCAAATCGAATACCTCAAATCTGTCCTGGCGAGCGAAGCCCTGGTGCGGTCGATCATCAAGGACGAATTGACTCAGATCCGGGAAGAGTACAAAGACGACCGGCGGACGCAGATTGTCAAGGAAGAGGCCGAGATCAGTCTTGAGGACCTGATCGCGGAGGAAGAAGTCGTCGTCACGATTTCCCATGCCGGCTACATTAAACGCAACGCGGCATCGCTGTATCGTGCCCAGCGCCGGGGCGGTAAGGGGAAAATCGGTATGGGCATCAAGGACGAGGATTTCGTCGAGACCCTCTTCACTGCATCGACCCATCACACCTTATTGTTCTTTAGCGATGCCGGAAAGGTCTATTGGCTCAAGGTGCACGAGATTCCTGAGGCCAGCAGGGCCGCGAAGGGCAAAGCCTTGGTCAACTTGCTGGCCCTGGCGGGCGGCGAAAAAGTCACAGCGACATTGCCGGTGAAAGAATACCCCGAGGACCGCTTCGTCGTCATGGCCACCAAGAAAGGGCTCATCAAAAAAACCGAGCTCTCGGCCTACAGTAACCCGCGTCAGGGCGGCATCATTGCGCTTGGATTGGAAGACGGCGACAAGCTGATCGGAGTGCAGGTCACGGATGGCCAGCGCGAGATTCTCCTCGGTACCAAGCAAGGCATTACGATTCGATTCAACGAAGAAGACGTCAGACCCATGGGTCGCACAGCCTATGGCGTAAAAGGCATTACCCTGGAAGCAGGCAATGAGGTGATCGGCATGGAAACGATCACGCCGGATTCGACAACATCCATTCTGACGGTGACGGAAGGCGGCTACGGCAAGCGGACTTCGGTCGGCGAATACAGGGTCCAGGGCCGCGGAGGCAAAGGCATCATCAGTGTCAAGACCACCGAACGCAACGGATTGGCCATCGGTTTTCTCCAGGTCAGAGACAGCGATGAAATCATGTTGATGGCGGCGCAAGGCAAGGTCCTTCGTTGCAAAGTTGGGGACATTCGGGAGATCGGCCGCAACACGCAGGGAGTCAGAATTCTCGATCTCGAGGGTGAGGATGATCGCGTGGTGGCCGTTGCTCGTCTGGCCGACAGCGGGGAACGGGATGAAGCGGGTCCTGACGAAGGTGCTGCCGGCCAATAGCGCCCGCCGTTTCCCGTTCATCCTTCCATGAACGACGCAACGACTCAGGTACAAGCTCCTTCCCCAAAAAAGAAGCCGCTCGACACGGTCGTCAAGTTAGCGCTGATGGTCTTCTTCGGATCATTTGCGCTGATCTGGGGCGGGATGTATCTGAGCAGACCGGACCGCTCGATTCCTCCCTACAGTATCGGATCTCAGGAAGGCACTGCGGTCTCCGTCCATGTGCCCGGCTGGACCAGCGACACGGAAATCGAAACTCTCATCGAACGCTTTCGTAAGGTCGGCCGCGAAACGAGGAACTTTGGTCCGATGAAGATCAGGCCGACGACACCCGACGATCCTGCGGGCCGGTATCGCCGGATCACGATCTATATCTTCACCCTCGATGCCTGGGCTGAAGCCCCGATCCTTCACAAATATCTGACCGGTGAAGACAAGGACGTTCGAGACGGATTCAGGCGGGCGCTGAGGGGTTTCTATCAGCTGACGGAATCTGAAGAAGAGGGACGCATCGGTCCGCTTGTGGACGGCCCGGACTCCGCTGCGACGGCGGCCTACTCGAGACAATTGTTCAAGCAGACGGTGGGCGGAAGTCCCTAAGGGCGAGACCGCGAAAACGCTTCGGCCATTACGGCAGTCAATCGATTCCTGAGCTCGGGATCTTGGACGGCGGCCGCATGAGCCTCGGCTTCGATCATGGCGGCCTCGCTCACCTCCGGTATTTTCGGCGACGGCGTCGAGGTGGTCTGGCTATCATGGCTGGGGATTTCACCGACGCGGAAAGCAATATCTGTGATGAACTCCGATCCTGCCTGTGTGTTGAGCTTGGCCAACAGCTCGGGCTTCAAAAACGTCAATTGTTGCACCCAAACTGAATTCCGGACAATCAGGTACAGTTTCTTGAACCGGATGTGCGCTGGCCAGGTGTGCGATGCGATCGGCTCCCCGATGATCTCTCGCCACTGGTGCTGAAGCCGGAGTTCGAAGAGATGCGCTTGAAGTCCCAGGCGCTTGGCTAACCCGGAGAGGATCGTGCCAAACGAATCGAGTGAACCGGGGGCGCGCATGGGCGGATCATAGGCTCCCGGCTGCGATGGGTCAAGAGCAAGGACTATCGGTGAAGTCATGACGAAGGACAAAGATTCAACGGAAAAAGTCGTGGCAACGAACCGCAAGGCGTTCCATGACTATTTTATCGAAGACAAATTCGAAGCCGGAATCGTGTTGCAAGGCACAGAGGTGAAATCTTTGCGTGAGGGCCGGGTAAACCTGCAAGACAGCTATGCCTCCGTGCGTGAGGGAGAAATGTTTCTCCACAATTGTCATGTGAGTCCCTACAGTCATGGCAACATCATGAATCATGATCCGACCAGAGTTCGGAAACTCTTGCTTCACAAAACTGAGATTAACAAGCTTCTGGGGAAGACGCAGCAGAAAGGGCTCACGCTCATCCCCCTCCGTATTTACTTCTCCAAGCGCGGCCACGCTAAGGTGGAACTCGGACTCGCCAAGGGCAAGAAACTGTATGACCGCCGTGAATCCATCAAAGCCCGAGAAGCAGGCCGCGAAGTCCAGCGCGCAATAAAGGAGAAAAAGTAAAGCCCGCGGGCCTACTCGTCATGCATGGAGTTGACATATGCGAACGGAAACTTATAGTACTGATACAGTTTCCACGGTCTCTTCCCGTGATGCATGGCTATCCGGAATTCCAGGGCCCAGAGATCGTCAACCGATCGTTCCGCCGCCAAGGCTGTGATTGCCGCAGCGCGCCGCCAATTCTTCGTCCATGGCTTCAGAAGAGTCAGCATGGACGATCTCGCCAATGACCTCGGGATAAGCAAGAAGACTCTTTACACGCATTTCCCGAGCAAGACAGCGCTTGTCGAAGCCGTCCTGAAGAATAAATTTCGGGAGGTCGAGGAGGACCTCAGCCGGTTGGCATCGGAGCATTCTTCCGACATGGAGGCGACGATCCATCATTTCCTTCGCTCTGTGCAGAGGCATACGGCAGAGATTCAGCCGCCGTTCGTCCGCGACATCGGACGTGAAACTCCGGAACTATTCGAAATCGTGGAGCAGCGGCGACGTGAGTTGATTCGTCATCACTTTGGCGCGCTGCTCAAGAAGGGGCGCAAGACCGGAGTGATTCGCAAGGATATTCCGGTGCACCTGCTAGTGGAGATCCTGCTCGGAGCCGTTCAGGCCATCATGATTCCCGCGAGGTTGACCGAGCTTGGTCTGACGTTGGAAACCGGCTACTCAGCCATCATTCGTGTCATTCTCGAAGGTGCCATGGGGAAGCATGTGCGGTCTCAGATATGAATGAGACTGATAGAACAGGACGACAGGCGCTGTCCAGACTGGCCTTAGCGGTCATAGGAGCTGCAGTGTTGGTGGCTTGCAATCGCCCGCCATCCGATCGTGTACAGGGCTATGTCGAAGGAGAATTCGTCTACGTCGCGTCCCCCTTTGCAGGCCAGCTCGAGGCGTTGTCGGTACGGCGTGGTGGCCAGGTGCGCGCCGGTGAGGCGTTGTTCGCCTTGGAACGTGTGTCAGAGAAAGCGGCCAGGGACGAAGCAGAGCGGCGCCTGAGTCAAGCCCTGGCAAATGTCGAAGACGCGAGGAAAGGCAAGCGCCCGACCGAGATCGATTCACTCAAGGCGCAACTGAAGCAAGCTCAGGCAGCGCTGCGGCTTTCTTCACGAGAGGTAGTACGACAGGAAGGGTTACGGGAGGTTCCTGGGGCCGCGGTGGAGTTGGAGGTAGATAGGGCCCGTTCCGCACGGGATCAAGATCGACAACGTGTGGCGCAACTCGAAGCCGACCTCAATACGGCCTTGTTGGGGTCTCGCACTGATCAGGTCATCGCTGCCGAAGCCGAGGTTCGAGCTCGGGAAGCGGCCCTGGCCAAAGCCGAATGGGAGTTCGCGCAAAAGCGTCAGCAGGCCCCTAAATCTGGGCTGGTGTTCGACACGCTTTATCGCGAGGGTGAATGGGTGCCGGCTGGACGGCCGGTTGTCGTGCTGCTGCCGCCGGAAAACATCAAAGTGCGCGCGTTTGTGTCGGAGATACGGGTCGGAGCGATTCATCCTGGCGACGAGGTGCAGGTGGGCGTGGATGGTGTCCAGAGACCATTCGCTGGCAAGGTGAGTTACATTGCGCCACGCGCAGAGTATACGCCACCGGTGATTTATAGTCAGGAAAGCCGCGACAAGCTGGTCTTCATGATTGAGGTCGTATTTGACCCTCAATCCGCAGTGGATCTCAATCCGGGCCAACCGGTGGATGTGCAACTCGGGTCGTCCCGATGATGAACGAACCAGTTGAGAACAATCTCGTCATCGACGTTCATGACATGACGAAACGGTTCGGCCAGCGCACCGTCGTCGACAGGATCGACCTTCAGGTTCGTCGCGGCGAGATTTACGGCTTTCTCGGCCCGAACGGCAGCGGCAAGACCACCTTCATTCGAATGCTCTGTGGCCTCCTAAGGGCCGATGGGGGCCGTGGTACCTGTCTGGG
>Ga0126369_10004681_pt1 | contig 10056 bp, 9 predicted proteins | sample PanSoiMetaPlot_1_FD_109646 | JGI IMG/M metagenome (GOLD analysis project Ga0126369, IMG submission 109646) | Tropical forest soil microbial communities from Panama - MetaG Plot_1 | ecosystem: Environmental > Terrestrial > Soil > Tropical forest > Bulk soil | place: Panama | collected 2016-02-17
CCACAGTGGCTCCTCTTGCACGTCGGTGGTGAGAATCGCTTTCCCGCTGTGCGTCGCCAAACCGCACGCCAGGGACCTCCCGATCGGCATGCCCGATCACCTTCGCCAGTTCATTGGCGTACGCCGCAAAGCGATCCGCATGTTCCAGTTCGCTCCCGAGACCCATCCCAGCCTCCCGCTGATAGGAATCTCGACAACAATCTGATTCTAAAGCAAGATCACGACCAACCGACTCAGGGTTGTGACTCAGTAGTATTAGGTCGTTGCCTACCGCAGGCTCGCTGCACATTTGTCGGCTTACCCTCATAGAACACGCCATGTCACCAGACTGAGAGCGACAGTTCGGCGGGCATTGCGCTTCCTTTTAAGGGCGCCGACGAAAATCGAAGTGATCTGGGCTGAAAAACCTTGTATCATTCAGCGGGGCAATCTTACGCACCTGTTAAAGGGAGAATGACCATGGTTACGAAGATCAGCATAGCCGTCGCGATTGCGCTTGTCGCGCTCCTTGCTGCCCCTAGTGCATCGTCTGCAGCGTCCAGAAGAAACGACTCTGTCCAACGCGGACCCTACACGCCGGGCATCGTGACCGGTACGGGCCGCGATTTCCAGAGCCCGCAGTATTACAAAAGATCAAAAACAAAAAAGAGTAGCCATTCGTCAGCAAAAAGTTGAAATGAGATAGGTATTCGCCTGGACGGACGGGCTGATACAGTGGTGTGAAGAAATGCTTCCGCTGTAGCCTCATGACCGGAAGTCGGCGACGACCTCGATCACTTGGTAGGGGCCGAATCCGGACACAGGTTCGGTGAGCCCGGTTCCATGCATCCCCGGACCGCGGTAGGCTCACCGAACCAGGAAGGATCGCAGGAGAAGGCGGGATTTCATTGGGGGCTCGGTAGCGCGGCAGCGTGGCCGCTCGCGGCGTGGGCACAGCAAGCGCAACGGATTCGGATAGTCGGCTTTCTGACGGGCGGCTCCGTGAGTGATCGGCAGACTTAGGCTTGGAGCAACCTTCATATTAAGCTGCGGCAGGGCCGCAGCCTTCGATATGATTTTTGTTTTGTTGCGGGTCAAACGAGTCGCTACCCGAGCGCAGCGGCCGAATTGGTCGGCCTTTCACCGGATGTGATCGTGTCCAATGCGACACCCGCCGTTGCAGCCCTGCAGCGCGCTACCGACGCTGTGCTCAAGCCCACCGCACTGGACGTCGCGGACAACCTGACTAAAATGGCTCATACACAACAATGGCTCACACAGCCCATGGGGAGGAACTCATGAACAAATTGATAATTCCAGCCGTGCTCGCAGCAACCGGTATGATTGCTGCGGCGGCATGGTCGCAGGCGCCGACGCCCGGGTTCCAGAACAAACGCTATTTCACGATGCCGCTTGAGAAAGACCCGACGCGCGAAGTGGGGCTGCAATCCGTCACCATGCCGCCCGGCGCCGGCAACCAGTTCCACCGCCATCCCGGCGAGCAATGGACCGCGGTCCAGGAGGGCGAAGTCACCTTCACCATCAAGGGGGAGCCGCCGCGCGTGCTCAAGGCCGGCGACAGCAACTATGTTCCGCGCGGCACCGTCCACCGCCAACAGAATCTCACCGATAAGCCGGCGCGCTACATCGAGATGAGGATCTTCGACAAGGATAAGCCGGCCTCCGAGGCGGTCGCGGAATAAAGCGAAAGCGCGCGGCAAGCATGGCCGCTGCGCACCGGCACGGCATCCCGGTTGCGAGCAACGCGGCGGGGGGTCGAGTTTGACGTGTTGATCAAGGAGAACTTGGCGAAGACGCTCGGGCTGACAGCGACAACGATACCATCAGGGCCCTGACCGACCAGCTTTTCGGACATCGGTGTTGCCCTGATGCTCCCTCTCTTGTGCAACGCTTGTTTTGGAGGCGAAATGCGCGCTCTGTCGGTTGTCGGGCTCGTCTTGTTAGCGAGCTTCGCCGCATCGGACTACGGAACAGCCGGATCATACTTTGGCGCTGCACCGGGCCGCGGATATTTTGAGGCTGCACCGGGCCACGGACCGGCTGCATCGTATTCTGATCACGCCTGCGACATGCCCGTGCAGCTTAGTTGCCAGGGCTGCGCTGTCTCATGTCCTGCGCCGAAATTGGCGATATGCAGAGCCGGGATGAATATTTGGAGAGGCCGTGCATGGTCTTGCCTGTTTCAGCCAACATGCTCCTGCCAGAGATCGATCTGGTCCCCCCTGCCTGAGCAGGCTCGGCAGTCCCGCAAAATTCAACGTCACCCGGCGCGTTCGGCCGCCCGAGCCGACGCTGACTGACTTTTGATCTACTTGCCTGCTCACCGCATGGCTTCGTTCACGAGATCCGCCTCGGCCTCGGCCAAGAGCTGCTCGGATGCCTCGCCATAGACGGACTCGCGACCGATCTCCAGCATCACCGGCACGGCGAGCGGGGAAACATGGTCGAGCGCCTGATGGACGATATTGCCCTTGATGCGCCCGAGCATCGCACCGAGCCGCTTGATATCCAGCAGCCCGACGGCCGCCTCCTGGCGGGCCGCGCGCAACAGGATGTGATCGGCCTGATGGCGGCGCAGTACGTCGTAGACGAGATCCGTCGAGATCGTCATCTGGCGCCTGCTCTTTTCCTCGCCGGGAGCGCGGCGCTCGATCAGCCCTGCAATGATGGCGCATTGCCGGAATGTCCGCTTCATCAGCGCAGATTCGGCGAGCCACGCTTCGAGGTCATCGCCCAGCATGTCCTCATCGAAAAGCCGCGCGAGCGACAATTCGCCGTTGCGGATCGCGAAGGCCGGATCGCCGAGCCCCCAGACCGCAAGCGCGTATTCGTTGGCGACGAAGCCGAGCGGACGCAGGCGCGCCCGCTCGAGCCGCCGGGTGAGCAGCATGCCGAGCGTCTGGTGGGCGAGCCGGCCTTCGAACGGATAGCAGATCAGATAGTTCTTGTCGGCGCGGGGAAAGGTTTCAACTAAAAGCTGGCCCGGCAGCGGCACGCGGGAGCGCCATTGCTGAATGCTGAGCCATTCGCGCACCTGCGCGGGAAGCGCCGGCCAGGCACGCGGCTCGGAGATCAGCGCCCGCACCCGCGCCGCCAGATGGGTCGACAGCGGGAACTTGCCGCCCGCATAGGCCGGAACCTTGGGATCGTCGGCGTGGGCGCGCGACACATAGGCTTCGTCCTCAACCAGCGCCTCGAACCGCAGGATTTCACCCGAGAACACGAAGGTGTCGCCCGGCGTGAGCCCTTCGATGAAATATTCCTCCAGCTCGCCAAGGATACGGCCGCCGCGCGCGATCGCCCCGGTCGGCCCAACGCCACCATGAAGACCGCCGCGTCCCGAGCGCACGAGCCGCACCTTGATCATGGTTTCTTCCACGATGGTGCCGACGTTGAGCCGATATTGCTGGGCGACACGCGGATGGCTGATGCGGTAGCGTCCATCTTTACCGGGGCGGATTTTGGCAAAACGCTCGTAGACCCTGAGCGCGTAGCCGCCGGTGGCGACGAAATCGACCACGGCGTCGAAATCCGTCCGCGTCAGGCCGGCGAATGGCGCCGCCGTCCTGACTTCCTCGTACAGCTCGTCCGGCACGAACGGCTCGCCGCAGGCGCAGCCCAGCACGTGCTGTGCCAGCACGTCGAACGCGCCTGTGCGCAGCGGCGGGGTGTCCTGCGCGCCTTCCGCGACCGCCGCGATGGCGGCATGGCACTCCAGCACCTCGAACCGATTGGCCGGAATGAGCACCGCGTGCGACGGCTCGTCGAGCCGGTGGTTGGCGCGACCGATACGCTGGGTGAGCCGCGACGCCCCCTTGGGCGCGCCCACATTGATGACCAGGTCGACATCGCCCCAGTCAATGCCGAGATCAAGCGAGGAGGTGCAGACCACGGCCTGCAACCGGCCCGCTGCCATGGCAGCTTCGACCTTGCGGCGCTGGGCAGCATCGAGCGAGCCGTGATGCAGCGCGATGGCGAGGCCGTCGTCGTTGATGCGCCACAGCTCCTGGAACAGCATCTCAGCCTGGCTTCGGGTATTGACGAATATCAGAGTGGTGCGATGGCGCCTGATGAGGTCGTACATCTCGCCGAGTGCGTGGCGCGCCGTGTGTCCGGCCCACGGCAGGCTCTCGGCGGTGTCGAGCATCGTGACGACCGGCGCGGCGCCGCCTTCGGCGATGAGGATATCGGCCTGCGCCCGCCCGCCGGGATGCTGGGGAACCAGGTAGCGGGCAAGCTCCTCCGGCGCCGCGACGGTGGCAGAAAGCCCGATCGTTGTGAGGGATGGCGCGATGCGGTGGAGACGCGCGAGCCCGAGCGAGAGCAGATCGCCGCGTTTCGACGTCACGAGCGCATGGAGTTCATCAAGCACGATGTGCTTGAGTGTCGCAAACAGATAGGGCGCGTCGGCGGTCGACAACAGCAGCGCCACCTGTTCGGGCGTCGTGAGCAGAATGTCGGGCGGATAGCGCCGCTGCCGCGTACGCTTCGATGCGGGCGTGTCACCGGTGCGGGTCTCGATCCGGATCGGCAATCCCATCTCGGCGACCGGCTGCTCCAGGTTGCGGGCGATGTCTACCGCCAGGGCCTTGAGGGGGGATACGTAGAGGGTATGGAGGCCGCCGCCCGACGCATGAGCACCGCGTGCAAGGCGGCTCCGGGACGAGCGCGCGTTGTTTAGTTCTACCAGCGACGGCAGAAAACCCGCCAGCGTCTTGCCGGCGCCGGTCGGGGCGATCAGCAAGGTGGAGCGGCCCCCGCGTGCCTTATCGAGCAGCGCCATCTGGTGAGCGCGGGGCGCCCATCCGCGCGCCGCGAACCAACGGCCGAAGGGTTCGGGCAAGGTCGTGGTCGCCATGTCTGGGCACGCAAGGGACACGTGCCTAGACCTATAGGGACGATCGGCGGATGTCACCGGCCGATTGCGACGAAGAGGTCGGGCGGCTGCTTCGCCGCGCTTTCGAACCAGCGCGCGCCCGCGACCACTAGAGCAAAGAATAGGATCGCGAGATGAAGCCTTACGATGAAAACTGCAGTACTCGTCACGGACGGTATGAAAGCATCGCGCAGCCGCATCTTCTTCGGGAGTTTTACGCCCCAGATCAAATCGGGGTGACGTAAACCCAACGCCTTTTCACGGTTCAGGATATGTTTAAATTTTCTTCGCTCGACACGTCGATGGTGAAGCGAGATCAGGATACCGGAGACCGCTGAGAACACCACCAGCACAGCCATCAGCGTCGTCGCGATCGCACTGTGATGCTGGGCGTCGACGCCCACCATCCCGGCCGCAAGGACAGCTTCCATCTGAACTGCCTTCCAAGTCTGATCGCGGGCGTGATGGTGATCGCGCCAAGCCTCGTCCATGGCGACGCGAACGCTCTCTGATTCCAGATGATCCATGACCGAGGGGGCGGTATCCATTGTGCAGGATGATCCAGTCCGCGGCACGTTCTGGCGTCAAGCTGTCTTGCAAAAACGCAGGGGCTGTTGGCCCTCCGCGGAGGCTACCCATACCGCACCCGATGGGCTGCTCCAGAAGAAGGATAGCCCTCGCAACCGTCCTGCTTTGGCATATCTATTGACGATGCGCCCCGAGGAACTTCTCACCCCTACTCCGGCCGGATTGTGTTGTCGGCCGGGCGGATTTCATATCGATCCGGTGCGCCCCGTGGCACGCGCCGTGATCACTCATGGCCACTCCGACCATGCGCGGCCGGGCCATGGCGCCGTGCTGGCGACGGCGGAGACGATCGATCTGATGCGCCTGCGCTATGGCGAAAATTTCGCCGGTTCGGTTCAGCCCATCCGATACGGAGACGAGCTACGGCTCGACGGCGTTAGGGTGAGCTTCCATCCGGCCGGGCACGTGCTCGGCTCGGCGCAAATTCTCGTTCAGGCCGACGGCCTGCGCATGGTGGCCTCGGGTGATTACAAAGATGTGGCCGATCCGACCTGCCGGCCGTTCGAGCCGGTCAACTGCGATATCTTCATTACCGAGGCGACGTTCGGACTTCCGGTATTTCGTCACGGCGATCCGAAAGCAGAAATCGAAAAGCTCTTGCGCTCGGTGGCGCTGTTTCCCGAACGGGCCCATCTGGTCGGCGCTTATTCGCTCGGCAAGGCGCAGCGTGTCATCGCGTTGTTGCGCACCGCCGGCTACGACCGGCCGATCTATCTGCACGGCGCGATCGAGCCGATCACCAAGTATTATGCGAGCCGCATGGATCTCGGCGAGCTTCGTGCGGTCCGCGACGCCGACCGCAGCGATCTCGCCGGCGCGATTGCGGTCTGCCCGCCATCGGCACTGAACGACCGCTGGTCGCGCCGCTTTCCCGAGCCGGTGACGGCCTTTGCGTCCGGCTGGATGCGGATACGGGCGCGCGCCCGCCAGCGCGGCGTCGAACTGCCGCTGGTGATCTCGGACCATTCCGATTGGGATGGGTTGACCGCCGCCGTCGCGGCGACCGGCGCTTCCGAGATCTGGGTCACGCACGGCGCCGAGGATGCCCTGGTGCATTGGTGCCGGACCCGCGGCCTTGAAGCGCGGCCGCTGCATATGATCGGGTACGGCGAGGAGGACGCCGAAAGCCCCGAAGGCGGCGAACCATGAACCGGTTCGCAGCGCTGCTCGATCGCCTCGCTTATGAGCCCGGCCGCAATGCCAAGCTGCGGCTCCTCACCGATTATTTCCGCACCACGGCCGATCCGGACCGTGGCTACGCTTTGGCCGCGATCACGGGCGCGCTGTCGTTCCGCTACGCCAAGCCCGGCCTGATCCGCACCCTGATTGCGGAGCGCACGGAACCGACGCTGTTCGCTCTGTCGTACGACTATGTGGGTGATTTGTCCGAAACAGTCGCCCTGATGTGGCCGGTCGGGGATCAGAAATCAGGTATCGGTGATCAGGCGGTCCGCGGGCCGACGTTGTCCGAGGTGGTCACCACGCTGGCGTCGCTTGGCAAGACCGAGTTGCCGGCGCAATTGGCGCAATGGCTCGACGGCCTTGATGAAGTTGGCCGGTGGGCCTTGTTGAAGCTCGTCACCGGGGCGCTGCGCATCGGCATGTCGGCGCGGCTCGCCAAGACTGCGGTTGCGGCTCTCGGCAACCGCGATGCCGACGACATCGAAATCGTCTGGCCCGGCCTGCAACCGCCTTATGGGGATTTGTTTGCCTGGGTGGAGGGGCGCGCAGCTAAGCCGGAGAGCGGCGATCCGGCGCCGTTCCGCCCGCCCATGCTGTCCCACGCCATCGAAGAAGCGGACTTCGCCCCACTCGATCCGGCGGAATTTTTAGCAGAGTGGAAATGGGACGGCATCCGCGTCCAGGCCGTCGCTGGACGGCGTGCGGACGGCCGCGCCGTGTCGCGGCTGTTCTCGCGCACCGGGGAAGATATCTCGGCGAGCTTTCCCGATCTGGTGGAAGCGTTCAGTTTTGAAGGCGCGCTTGACGGCGAGCTGCTGATCATGCGGGACGGCCGCGTGCAATCGTTCAACGTGCTCCAGCAGCGGCTCAATCGCAAGACCGTGACGGGGAAGCTCATGGCGGAATTCCCCGCGCATCTGCGCGCTTACGATCTTCTGGTGGACGGTGAGGTTGACCTGCGCGGGGAAGCATTCGCGGCGCGGCGCGCCCGACTTGAAGCGGTGGTCACGACGCTCGACAGCACGCGCATCGACCTGTCGCCGTTGGTGCGGTTTTCCACGTGGGACGAGCTTGCGGCGGCGCGGGCCGACCCCGCAGCCGCCGGGGCCGGCGGCGATGCAGAGGCCGTCGAAGGCGTGATGATCAAGCGGCGCGATGCACCCTATCTGCCGGGCCGGCCGAAGGGTCCGTGGTGGAAATGGAAGCGCGATCCCTTTGTGGTCGACGCGGTGCTGATGTATGCGCAGCGCGGCCACGGCAAGCGCTCGTCGTTTTATTCCGATTACACCTTCGGGGTCTGGACCACCGGTGCGGCGGGCGACGAGCTGGTTCCGGTCGGCAAAGCCTATTTCGGCTTCACGGATGCGGAACTCGCCGAGATCGACAAATTCGTGCGCGCCAACACCGTCAACCGCTTCGGTCCGGTGCGGGAAGTCGCGCATGCAAGCGACCACGGCCTCGTGTTCGAGGTGGCGTTCGAAGGCCTCCAGCGTTCGACCCGACACAAATCCGGCGTGGCGATGCGCTTCCCGCGCATCAGCCGGCTGCGCTGGGATAAGCACCCGCGCGATGCGGACCGGCTGGAGACGCTGGAGGCGTTGCTCGATCGCAGGAGGAAAGGCAATGACGGGGCGCCGCGCAAGCACGCTGCCAAATTTGCCGCCAGAGAATCGCTTCGCTGACAACACCACCAGGCGCAGGCTTGCGCGCATTCGGATAGGCAACGCAAGTGCCCATGAAGTGGCACCGTACCCATACTCGCATCAGATATCCGAAAGTCCTCGTCTCAAGTTCGAGGGGCAGCGAGTCCGCTATTTCGCATTTTTAATCATGAATTCGAGAAACCGTTCGATCTCGCGAGACCAGACCGAAAAAATAGCGCGTCAGAAATTTGCTAATGAGGGTAAAACCGCCCTGAATGAATAGGTTCATTATCGGGGGAGATAATACCGGCATCCAAACTCACAAGAGATCATTCTTGTTTATGCAGTGAGGCAGTACTACCTCGTTTTTGCTTGACCTGGGCTTAGCCAATTAAATATGTTGCGACCCCTCTGATGTGGGAGAAAAAGCACATGCCTGATAAGCCACAAGTGCCCCCTGGGGGCCAGATAACCGCGAAGTATGCGAACTTCTTTTCGATAACGGCAACACCAGCAACCGTGCGCCTTTCATTCGCCGAGTCCTTCGGGGCGGAGGACACTGCGCAGTATCACACCGCGATAGTTCTCGGCCTAAGGGATGCGGAGAATCTCGGAAAGTTTCTCCTGAATGTCGTAGCGCAAACTCAGATGAAGCCAGAGGGCACCAAAGAGAAAGCGTGATTCATAGGCGGGGTAGCGGTGGCAGCCCGTACCCCTGCCTGTTCCCTCATTCGGATGTTGACTTCGCCCTGCGTTGGCGAGACCCAGGAGACTAAGGGCACCTGCATACCAATAAATATCGGACAACTTTTTTACACGTTCTTAATATCTGACAAAACTTTAAGTTGCCTTAGCCTATCTCGTTCTGCACAATGCTATGCTTTCCGTGCACAAGAAAATTATACCGCTACTCTTCGCGATGACGACGGGGGAACTACCTCATGTCTGCTTTTCTCGGAGATCTATATAGTTTTGCTGCCGGAGACGCGGCAGTTGCCGTGCTGCTCATCGCTTGGGGAACCTTGTTTGTGGCTGCATACCATTGGTACGGAAAAGAATAGAGCCACTAAGGGCTCTGTTCTGTCCTAACCCGAAGGAGAAAATTTTACAGCTGCAAGTTGCCTAAACGAACAGCCGATACATCCAAGTCCGATGCACCGGAGCTTAGGTTTAAGCTAGAAATATCCGCCGAAGGTGGCGCGGCACCTAGGAATTCAGTCGTAGCATCGGCTGCCGTGATAGCGGCTATTGTCGATGTTCTCCATTTGTTCTATCATGCTTAGATGACATGGACAGAGAAAGACAACTTGCGTCTATCTGTGGTCATGGGACTCCGTAAAGGCTTGTCTCTGATTAGAGGCATGAGAGGTCGCCTCACCCACGATCAACAGAAGCTGGTAGCAGACGAAATCATCAAGCATCTGGAGCAGAGCAATTGGACGATCGCTAAAGGTCCACCTTTAGACGATGATGGTGCCAGCAACCTCACTGGAGGACCAAACAAATAGAGCCCGAATGATGCGATGACGCAGCGCGCTGGAGAGTCTATCCGCAAAGTCGTGTGAGAAAAAAAGGGCGGCCGCAAGGCCGCCTTTTTCTTTGCCGGTTACGCTACTGCAACGGATCCTGTTGAACGGACAGCACGCTGCCTACGCTGTCCTTGGTTCTCGGATCGGGACCTCGCCCCTCCGCAAAGGCGCGCTCTTCCGCGCGCCGTCCATGCAGCAGCCCCGGCAAGCCATAATTTCCTTCGATACAGCGCGGCTC
>Ga0126369_10004682_pt1 | contig 10055 bp, 3 predicted proteins | sample PanSoiMetaPlot_1_FD_109646 | JGI IMG/M metagenome (GOLD analysis project Ga0126369, IMG submission 109646) | Tropical forest soil microbial communities from Panama - MetaG Plot_1 | ecosystem: Environmental > Terrestrial > Soil > Tropical forest > Bulk soil | place: Panama | collected 2016-02-17
GGGCCCACTTTGCTCACCACCCGCGGCCCTTTTACGCCCTTCGACTTGGGCCGCCTCAAGACGAAATACCCGTACATCCTGATGGTCCATCAGGCCTTCCCTGAACATCGCCAGTGCGATAGCACGGCCAATCCCGGTACCGGCGCCGGTGATGAGGGCAATTTTATTGCGCAGGCGATCCGCCATCGGTGCGACAGTTTAGCAGGAGTCGACTTCTCCTCATAGCGTCCGCTCGTTCCCTGTATTGCTCGTACTCCCACAGGCTGCGTCTTCGACCCCGTGCGGGTAAGAAGGGCACGGGCCGCAGGGATCGGCCTGATTTCACTGCGGCGATCCCGTGCTCATTGGGAGTCAGAAAAGTCCGCGAAACCGACCCGCACGGCGGTTTCCGGTCGAGGCCGGCTACCGGGTTTTGAGGTGGCCTCGGTAACGGGCAACGCCTCTGTCCACGTGCCGTACACTTTGCGGTCGTAGGCAGTGAGCCAGGTATAGTCTCCCAGGAACGCGGGGACTTCACTGGAGAATGGCGTTTCAGCCCAAGAGTAATTCACGAACGTCTTTCCACGGTCAGTGGAGCGGGCCACGGTGAAGCCAGTTTTGCGATTGTCCGGATCATCGCGGCGATCGTAAAACTGTACGTACACATCCCCGCTTACCGGGTCGACAGCCATCCATTGAAAAAACTGGTCGATGCCATCATGAATTGGATCGCTATTGACCCGGATCGGGCTGGACCAGGTGCGGCCATGATCGGACGACGATGCAAGAAACACATCCACGTCGCCGTTCCGAAAATCGCTCCAGGCCAAGTACAGGTTTCCGCCCTGATTGCGCTCACGAGCGTCCACGCCGATTTGCGGAAAACCCATGGCGCGAGACACGCCGGGTATGCCGCCGGCCCCGCCAAAATACGGGGGCGCAACATCGAGCACTGCGCGCGAGGGGGAGAATGTCTGGCCCCCATCGTGGGATTCGGTAATGGTGATCGTACTGCCGTCATTCCAACTGGCGTAGACGGTGCCGTCAGCTCCAACCACACCGACGAATCCCACGAGGCCGCCGTTATCGTCACGCGGCAGACCGGCGTGGGTGCTAATACGAATCGGCTGCGAGAAAGTCTTCCCGCCGTCGGTCGAGCGCGCGAACAGGATGATCGACTTGTCGAGCTGCCATTCGATCCATCCCACGTAGACGTTGCCCCGGAAGTGGCTTTTCGGCTGAACATCCGCAAAGACTCGGGGCATGTCTTCCCACTGGATCTCCGGCTCGTTTCCCTGAAAGGCCTTTACCGTCGCCGCGTCTTTCTCCCAGGTTTTGCCTCCGTCGAGTGAGCGACGGACGAAAATGCCATTTCGCTTGGCGCCGTGCGCCCAATACGATGCGCTTCCAAGCTTGTCGAAGTGAAGCGTTCCCAGATAAACGCAACCCTTGTCATCGAACGCGACCGAAACGTCGCCGCCGCCTCGCCACGTTTCCACTGGCGGCAGATCGGCGGTTCGAAAAGTCTGTCCGCCGTCGGTGGAGTAGGCGATGGTTGCCGGCTGAAAAGCCGCCACAACCTGGTTGGCATTGTTCGGGTTTACGGCAATCGAGGGCTCGCTGCCACGAGAACCTGGGGGCGAAACGGTCACGCTGTGCCGGTGCGGCGCGGGAGCAAGCACCGATTGGGTGAACGCCGCCGGCCCCAACAGTATCACTCCGATGATGAAGTTCAATTTCAGTGGCGCGTTCCGCTGACTCCAGATGACACGCTGCGGTTTATTCCGGCTTGCTGCTCGAGTGTGGTTCATGGTTTGTTAGGATATTGTATCCAAAACTGGTTTGGCGTCGTCTGCAAAAAAATAAAGAAGAGGGAGGCGCTACATGAAGAGAACCCGCAGGCTGTTGCCCCGGGGAACAGCTTTAGTCCTGGCCTGTGTCTGGTTTGTCACCCAGAGCTTCGCTCAAATTGTTGCTTCCCCAGGCCACTCGATCGGGCGCATTTCGGTGAACGGCGATCTGATCGTGATGGAGTTGGAGCCCGGAGCGTTGGGCAAGACAAACCTGTTCGACCTCGAAGGTCGCACTCTGCGCTTCCTTCGCGATACTTCCGGCTATCGCGTCGAAAACACGGCCTTGCAGTGGGATTCAGACTTCGGTCCCCAACTGGCTGATCCCAACGTGGTGTTGCACAACTTCACCTTTCCCTTCTCGGGCAGGAACTGGAGTTCTTTGCTGGTCGGGCCCACCGGATCTGTTAGCTTCGTCGCGGAAAACAGCGGTGCTGCCAATCATCGCGACCGCAACAACGGCGTCTCGATTGGCCGGTTCGACGCTTTAGCGGAGGCAGCGAGCAAGTTGATCAACACAGTCCCGGCGATTTGCGTCTTCCTGAAGCCGAGGATGAAAGGCTCCTTCTACGCGAAGGAACTCAACGACCGCGTCGTCATCACCTGGGACCTGACCGAGCCGTACGGCAACATTCAGGACTTTACCTGGTCCAAGACGGTCAACCGTTTTCAAGCGGTCCTTCATCGCGATGGGTCCATCGATCTGTCATACCAGCAGCTGGCGGCAAAGGATGCCATCGTCGGCGTGTATCCGATGCTCAATGATAAAGAGAAGGAACTTGCCACCATTGCCGTCGATCCACATCCATCCCTTCCCGAAAATCTCGATGTCCGGCGCCTCAGGCTCTCGACCCTTGACGGCGTCCTCCTGAGAGTTACCTTGGAAACTCGGGGTTCGATAAAGCCAGAGGGAGATCCCTTACTCAATGGCACCGCTTATCGAATATTGTTTACTCCCCACAACTCCCGCCCCGAGGGTGCTGAATCCAGCGTGACCTGGACGGCTGCTGGAGTTGTGCGCGACTGGAGTGGTGGAGGTGATCGGCCGAGATACGTCACTTTCGGGCCGGGCGTTTCCCACAAGGTGGAGACCACCGGCAACACGATCCGGTTGCAAGGGGTGCTGCCTCCGGCCCTCATGGGAGCAGGTCTCGTCGACGTCGCCCTAGAGACTGAAGCCGAAATGCGGACGGGAAAGACAGTAAAGCTGCTATCGCCTCATTCCATCCATCTCTCGGGGATTCGCAGCCCTGAGATCCACCTCTCGTCGATCACGCGTAAAGAGGGTCCATTCGCTCTGGCCTACGAGTCGTACCACTACCTTGCCTTACCGAATGATCGGAATTTGTCATGCACCGTGATCAAAGCCCTAGGGGACAAGTTTGATTTTCTGGCCTATTACTCGGATTTTCGCATCGACAACCAGGAAGCTGGCACTCCGAGCGACGGCCCGAAGGGCGGCAACGTTACAGGAACGGGAGAAAATCAACACGACCTCGAAGCCTATTGCACACAGGGGAGGTTTCAATGGGAATACGTGCAGCCGGTATACGTCGGGGCGAACCAGATGCAAGAACGCCCGCCCGATGATGCCCCGGTTGGGGGCGATCACGACATCACCTTTTACTTGCACCAACTCGGGGAACGTTCCCCGGATGGCAAGCTGCTTCCTTACAACTATGCCATGTCCCAGCTAGGACACGAGATGGGTCACCGGTGGGCTGCATTTGTTTCGGCGAAGGTCAATGGCGAAACAGTTCCTCTTGGTCCCGTGCATTGGGCACAAGGACTCGAAGCCGTCGTTCCGTTTCCGTATCAGCGACCCACCGAGGCGTCGGCTATGGGTGGAGGCGTGTGGCAAGACAACTCTGATGGGACGTTTACTCAGCTCGATGATGACTACTACGTGCCGGCAACCGGGTACTCCTACTTAGACTTATATCTGATGGGATTGATCTCACCCGCGGAGGTGCCGGACTTCTTTCTGCTGAAGAACCTCGTCCCGGTCGGAAAAGATGCAAACGGCCATCGCATCTTCAAAGCGGACCGAATGGAAGTAACGATTCAGGATGTCATCGCCGTGGAAGGACCGCGCCTGCCCGACGTTGATCACTCACAAAGGAAGTTCAATACGGGGATTGTTTTGATGGTAGAGCACGGACACAACCCGAGCCCGGAACTTCTTCAGCGGGCCAATGATATCGGCAAGCGGTGGATCGACTATTGGCAGACGACCACGGGGCACCGGGCGTCGATGACCGTAAGTCCGCGGTGACTCCGGCTTGAAGAAGCCCCGACTGAACTTGCCGGAATGTCGCTCACAAAGAGGCTGAGGTCGATGGGCTCGACATTCCCTGACGTGGTTAACTTCCCTTGGCCCTGCACTCTAAAAGCTGAACCGCAAGGAGAACTGCTGCACACGTGCCAACGTTAGCGTGTTGCGGTACAGGCCGAATGCCGAAGCGTCATCGGAACCCACGTCCAGCGAAGTGTTCGTGTTGGTATTGAAGCGCACGGAATTTGTCACGTTAAACAATTCCCACGAGAACTTGAGATTCATGCTTTCATGGAGTTTCCAGCTCTTTGCCAGGCCGGTGTCGATGCCGAAGTATCCTTGACCACGAAAATTGTTGCGGCTTCCCGCCTCTCCGGGATAGGGATACCGCATCGGTGTGAGGAGAGCGGGAACACCGGGCGACGGTGGCAGCACGCCGCCCGCAACGGTAGTAGGGCCGGCGAAGGCATAGGGTGCACCGGCGATCATGAACTTCCCCGATTCGATGGGCGCGGTCTGGACCAGGTTGCTGTAAAAGAGGAAGTTTTGCGTAAAGCCGTGGTTGTCGATCGCGCTGAACGGAAACGCGCTCGTCCACCGCGTGAGGCCGGACAATTGCCAACCGCCGATGACGGCATCGATCAGACCATTCGCCGTACCGGCCAAAGTCTTACCTTTGCCAAACGGCAATTCGTAAACCCAGGTAGCCGTGATCACGTGGCGCAAATCGAAGTCGGACGGCGCCCGATTGAGCGCCGGCTTCCAGGGGTTCGCGATGTAGCTGAGTATGGTGCTCGTGCCTAATCCGATGGGCGAGGTGGTGGAAGTGGTGCCCTGTGGGTTGGTACGTTCCGCGTCCGACCCCAGGTCAATCGACTTTGAATAGGTATAACTGAAGTCGACCTGAAGACCGTGACTCATGGGATGACGCAGGGTGAATTGGCCGGCGTTGTAATTGCTGGTGCCCAGCGATGACCAGGCAAAAAGCGAGGAGAACTGCGGATCCCAGTAAGGCGCCACCGTGTTCAGGCCGCCTTGGCTGGTCGGGCAAGCGGGCGTCACACCACCGTTGGCAACGCCGGTGCAGAGCAATCCCAAGCGGTAGGGTGCGCCCACTTCCCTTCCCGGCCGCGACGCCCAACTGAAACAGGAGTTGAAATTGCATCCCAAGTTCCCCGTGTAGATGTTCTGCGTAGCGCTGAACCCTCCGGCGGCGGCGCTGGGGAACAGATCCTCAAAGTAGGGAATGGCGGCAATGGTGGCGTTCGGGTTCTCCCCGCTCGACAGCGCGAATTGTGACATCAACCGCGCCGCCGCGAAATAGTCCAGGTGTGATGCGGGGTCCACCAGATCGGTGGCGGCCGCCAAATCGCGCTGCTGCAGCAGGTGCCGGCCAAATCTTCCCACGTAAGCGACTTCGAACGTCCATCCTTTCCCCACTTGCCGTTGAACCGAGAGATCCGCCGCGATGGAGTAGGGCGTCTTGATGGTGCCGTCGATGCCGTCTGAATTGAAGGTAAACCCGGTGGTTTGCGGATTATCAGGCGGAGTCGCAGGGTAGGTCACCGTCTGCGCCGGTGCGCTACCCAACGCGGGCACCGAGGTTCGGCTGGTATAGCGCGGAGCATCATCGGGAGAGTAGATGTTGGACGGTGCGGCCTGCGTGCTCGTCAACCCGAAAGAACCGAACTGGCTGAAGGCATCCACAATCCCTTCGCCGAAATGGTCGTAATACATGCCCAAGCCAGCACGAATCGAGGTTTTGGGATCGGGAGAATATGCGATGGCGAAGCGAGGAGCGAAGTTTGCCTTGTTCATGCTCCAATACGGTGCTCCGCTATGGCGTTGGCCGGATGGGGCGAAAGCGAATTCCGGTTGGTTGCCCAGGCCGCCGGAGGCGGCAATGGCGCGATTGAGGAACCATTGATGCAGGTTAATCGTCGGAGCCACTTGTTGGCCGTTCACCTCATACGGGGTTTGGAGCAACGTGTGTCGGATCCCCAGCGTAACCGTGACGTTGGGTTTCACCCGCCAGGAGTCCTGCACATACCACTCAAAGTCGTTGGCTTTAAAGTTGCGCGGAATGCTGGAACCAGTGGGCAGCAACGAGGCTGCGGTGGAACTTGTGACCTGGTAGTTGTTGTGAACGTTGATGGTCGACAGCAAGCCTGCGATCGCAGTTACGGCGTTGTCGTAGCTCGTGCCAAAATCCGGCGACACCGCGGGAAATCCAAAAGCCTCAGGGTCAAAACTCTGGAACGTCCCGGCGATGGCTGCCTGGCTGATGTTGGCGGCTCCGCTGCTTGCCGAGTTGAAGGAAACGTTATTCGAAATCGCGTTATTGTGGATCAATCGATAGTTCGCGCCGAACTCGAGCGTATGCTTCCCCCTGATCCAGGTGAAGTCATCGACGAAGTTGTGCACCGGCACATTCAATTGCGTGGTCGTGTTCTCGGCGGTCAAAGGGCTAATCCCGGCGAAGTCCGAGAATGAATCATTTCCCGCACCCACGTTGTTGAGCGCTTGCCGAATGTATCCGTAGCGAAAGTTGTTGATCCGGCTGCTGCTGATGGTCCATGTGTGTCCGACCGCGACGCCCTTGGCGGTATCGACGATCGACGAACTCGGCGGATCGCCGGGAAACAGCGGCGCACCTGCGGATCGGTCGCCCTGCAAATTGGCGCGCACAAACATGCTCTGGCGGGCACTCCGTTGATAATCGAATTTGGCAATGTAAGTGTTCATCGTCGCCGGGTCAGGAGCGGACCAGCTGAAGCCGCCGGTGTTTAGTCCATCTCCACCGAAGCTATTTGCGTTCGGATAGGCGTTCAGTGTCGCCACAGCATTCGGGTCTTCGCCATGCCCCCAAGGACACGTCGTGGTGCAGTTGGGGTCCATCTTGGCGACATCGGCGGGGGTGAGGGTGTCGGTGTTGCCGTTCGCGTCGACATACTGAATGTTTCCCGCCTTGAACGATGCGGTCGGGACGGTGACACTTTGTTGCACGTTCTCGCGTGTTTTTTGGCCTTCGTAATTGAGAAAGAAGAACAACTTGTCATTCTGGATGGGGCCGCCAAAGGTCGCCCCAAAGGTATTTCGGATGAGCTCGCCGGGCTTGTTCGGAAGATCGGCGGAAATCTGAGCGGCCTTGTTGAACCAGTCGTTGGCGTGCCCGAGGTCGTTGCGGTTGTACTCGTAAACGCTGCCATGAAAAATGTTGGTACCGCTCTTTGTGACCAGAGTGACCTGCGCTCCCGAGGACCGTCCGCTGTCCGCATTTGAATTGGTTGTCGTAACCCGAAATTCTTCCACCGAATCCAACGTCGAGCGCAGCACACCGGCGAATGCATAGCCCTGTCTTTGGTCGTTGTTGTCCACCCCGTCCAGCGTGATGTTCCCCTGGTCCGATCGAGCTCCGGCAACCGCGCCGCTGCGGCTGTCCTGGTCCTGATCGATGGAGCGTCCCAGGTACACGACACCGGGCTGCAAACTCAGCAAGTCCGGCACATTGCGTCCCTCCATGGGAAGCGCCTGAATCGTCGAGTTGCTGACCGCATTGCCGATGGTCGCGTCGCTCGTGTTCACCGTTTGTGCGACGCCGCTGACGTCGACGGTCTCTTCGATGGCTTTGACCGACAAGGAAAAATTGATGGTCGCAGGCTGGCTCACCAACAATTCGGCCGATTTCAGCTGCTTGCCAAAGTTGGCTTTGCCCACCGAGATCGTGTACTTGCCCGGTGGAATCTGCGGAAACTCGTAGGCACCATTCTGATCAGTGGCATCGCTGGCGTGAAATCCGGTGGCTGCATTCTCCAGGCTGACGTCTGCTCCCGCCAGGACGGCTCCCGACGAGTCCGTCACAGTACCGCGGAGCGAAGTGAGTCCGGTCTGGGCGCAAACGAGAACAGGGGATCCAACCAGCATCAGCCAAAGCCCGAAGCGGGTGAAGAGTTTCATGAAACGTCTCCTGCGCGGTGAGTGCGATGGCGATGATCAGTGGCGGGGTCTTGCGCAATCCAGGCGCAAAACCGAAAACCAATGACAGGAAGGCGGCAAACCTTACTATGGTTGTGGAAGGCTAGGGAAAGCTGATGTTGGCTGTCAAGCGGAAAATCCGCGATGCAACGATCCAAAATCCGAAGTATCAGAGCCGGAGAGACTCAACAAAACAACGCGAAAGGCGCACCCGGGCAAGGCGATGGCGGAAACTGGGACGAATCAACTCGCCCTTGCCCGACGTGCGAAAGCGGCCGACAGTTCCGAATCGCTCAAGCCCCAGTCAGTTCGCTGACGGCGCGATAGGCCTGATCAATGGCCGCGTCGGTATACGCCGTTGCCGCAGAGTCCGTGTTGGCAATCGTAATTCTTCCAAACGCTTTGCGCCCGATCACGTTGGGACGCTTGTCCTCAGGCCAATCCGGGTCAAACAACGGGTTGTACTCGTAGCCGTAGCCATGCGGCCATCGGTTCACCGTTATGGCTTCAACGTCGCGCGCCGGATCGAATCCCCCTCCGCTAAGAATGCGGGCCAGTTGTTCCCGAATGGTCCTCTCGAAGCTTTCAAAGGTCGTGCTGAGCAGTTGGTATCGACCAATTTTGTGCTGCTCGCGGGCGGGCAGCCCCGGCTGGTTGGGAGTGCGGCTCAAGTGAAGCAAGATGGGCTCTTCCGGTTTCGTGGGGCTGCGATACTCCCCGATGTTTACCGCAGCATTGAGGCTCACGTTGGCCCAGTACGAACCGGGCGCCGAGACATTCTGGACGCCCAGCTTTTGAAACGACTTCCAATTTCGAATGCCGACGCTGGTGTAGACCAACGGGATCTTCACCAGGTAATGCAGAGCCTCTTTTTGCGCCTCGGGAAGTTCCGGGCACAAGAATGGAATCGCCATGTTCCAACAGGCGAGCACGCACCCTTTCGCGCGCACTTTATACAGCTGTTCGCCAGTAGCGTAAGTGACCTCGACGTCTTTGCGGGACGAATTTTCCACATTGCGGGCGTTCACTACCGTGCTGTTCAGGCGAAGCCTGATGGGCGCGTGTTCCCGGTCCAGCCGGCTGTAGTCGACTTGCGCCGTGACCACGTCCTCGGCGCGGTGGCCGGGGACAGCCTCTGGGATTAATGCCCTCACCAGCAGTCGCGCGATGGACGCGTTCCCGTCGGGAAAGTGAAACCGATACGAGCCGCCACTGGCATAGCCGGCGGCAGAATAGCTCATGTTTGGCGCCGGTCCGGGCTCGAGATTCATCCCTTGAAACCCGGGGAGTCCCAGGGCCCAGCAATCGAGAGCCGGTTCAGCGTCAATTCCGACACCCCACTCTCCCTCGGTTCTTCGCTGATAGAACGGAATCACCCCGGGATGTGCCTGAACAACATGCAGGAGAAAGTCGCGATAACTGATCTTCGACAGGTGCGCTTTCTTCTCTGCGGATGCAAGACCTGGCATGTAATCGACCTGGGCTTCCTGAATGCGCACAATGTCGCGCTGCACCTCTGGAGATAGCGGCGTTCTGGCCAAGAAATCGGCCCAAAGTGCCTTATTCACCCGCTGGCCTTCTTCTTCAGCCTCCTCCCATCTGCCGCCGGGTGTACCCACCACCAGGCGATCCTCGCCGAATGTTTCTTGGTCGAAAAATATGCCGGAGCGCAAGCCCATTTCACGATACAGTTTGCGATCCGTGAACTTTGCGTCGAATTCGGGAGGGTTGATACCCAGTTTCTTGAGGAGCCCATCTGCCACCGCACTGTAGGCCGTCGGGCTGTCGATCAGCAAGGTGCCGCCGTTCAGCAGTTGGAGACGCCCACCCAGGTGAAATTCATTCCGCTTGGCGTGGCCACCAAAGTCGTCGTGATTTTCGAGAATGAGGACGCGTGCCGAGTTCCCCGCTCTTTCACGAAAGAAATAGGCCGCCGACAGCCCGCTGATTCCTCCCCCCACCACCACCAGATCGTA
>Ga0126369_10004684_pt1 | contig 10053 bp, 7 predicted proteins | sample PanSoiMetaPlot_1_FD_109646 | JGI IMG/M metagenome (GOLD analysis project Ga0126369, IMG submission 109646) | Tropical forest soil microbial communities from Panama - MetaG Plot_1 | ecosystem: Environmental > Terrestrial > Soil > Tropical forest > Bulk soil | place: Panama | collected 2016-02-17
AGCTGCATCATCATCGCCGCATCGGCCGGGGTGGCGATGCCCCCGGCGGTGAACAGCACGACGGGCAGCTTGCCCGCCGCCGCGACCTCGGCGACCAGTTCGTAAGGCGCCTGGAGCTCCTTGGCCGCCGCGTACAGCTCATCCGGCGACAGCCCCGCCAGCCGCCTGATGTCGGCCCTGATGTTGCGCATGTGCCTGGTCGCCTCGACTACGTTCCCGGTCCCGGCCTCACCCTTCGACCGGATCATCGCGGCGCCTTCACCGATCCTGCGCAGCGCCTCGCCCAGGTTGGTCGCGCCGCAGACGAACGGAACGGTAAACGCCCACTTGTCGACGTGGTGCGCCTCGTCGGCAGGCGTCAGCACTTCCGACTCGTCGATGTAGTCCACCCCGATCGCCTGCAGCACCTGGGCCTCGGCGAAGTGCCCGATCCGGCACTTGGCCATCACCGGGATCGACACCGCGGCGATGATGCCGTCGATCATGTCAGGGTCGCTCATCCGCGCGACGCCGCCCTGAACCCGGATGTCGGCCGGCACTCGCTCAAGCTCCATCACGGCCACGGCACCGGCATCTTCAGCGATCTTGGCATGATCGGGCGTGACCACGTCCATGATGACGCCGCCCTTGAGCATGTCGGCCATGCCGCGCTTTACCCGCTGGGTACCTAGGGACGGGCCGCCCGTGACTGCGGGCACGCCGGCGCTGTCGGGGCGGGAGCTATGGGCTGACACGGGCAGTTCCTCCTGCTAGCGGCGCTGGTCGGGACGGCGCCGGTCTGTCATGGTGCTGACTCTTCCATGGTAGGAGATGCCGCCAGCGACCCACTCGCCCCAGGTGTCTAAGACGAGCTCGCTAGTGGCTCAGCTCGCCAGGTGCGTCATGTCGCTGCCGCTTGCCTGCGCCTCGCCGGGCGACAACGTGTCATCGATCTCGAAGAACTCAGGCATCGGCGCTCCCCCGGCCAGCCGCAGCAGTCGCGCCATCCATCGCCGCCGCGCCGCGATCGTGAGCGCTACGGCGTCGTTGTAGAACCTGCGCGCCAGGAAGACCTGGTGCGCGGTGGACTCAAGCTCGGAGAGCAACTCCTCGGCCTCCGGGTGCCCCGCCACCGAGGAGCCGAACTCGGGCTGGCTGAACACCGCGCGAAGGGCTCTGGTCAAGTCGCTTTCCGCGAGCTCTCGCCCGGCCTCAGCAGATCGGGCATCGTGAGCCAGATTCGCCAGCAGCACGCTCGCCGCGAGGTTGAGCACGCCCGATGAGGCGATTTCCAGTGCCACCGAGCTGCGCCTGACTAGGGCCGCGTCGAGCGACGCACGCGCGGTGTCGACCTTCGCATGCAGCCGGTCCAGGCGGCCGGCTCGCCAGGACACGTAGACCCCGCAGACGGCGAGCGCTGCGATCAGGACAAGCTCGGCCGCCGGCGACATCAGCCGGTCGCCGAGCCTGACGGATCGCTAGGCGGGACGCCCGACGAGGCGCCGGACCGGCCGTTCAGGGAGGCTCCGGCTGGCCGCACCGCCTCGTAGACCTTCACCACGTCACGAGCGATAGTCGGCCAGTCGTAGGCGCGCACGGCGGCCGACGCGGCGGCCGAAAGGGTGGCGCGCCGCTGCGGGTCGTCGAGCAGCCGGCCGATCGCCTCGGCGAGCTCGTGCGGGTCGCCGTTGGGGAACAACTCCCCGGCCCGGCCACCGCGCAGCACGCGACGGAAGGCGTCGAGGTCGCTCGCCACGATCGGCGCCCCGGACGCCATCGCCTCGGCCAGGACGATCCCGAAGCTCTCGCCGCCGGTGTTCGGAGCGCAGAACACGTCGACGGAGTGATAGACCTGCACCTTGATCGCCTCGGTGACCTGGCCGAACAGCACCACGCGGTCCCGGAGGTCAGCTGGTACCCGGGCCATGACCTCGGCCGCGTCCCCTCGGCCCGCGATCAGCAGCCGCAGTCCCGGCCGGGCCGCCCCGATCTCGGCAAACGCGCTGAGCAGCACGGACAGGCCCTTGCGCGGCTCGTCCATCCGGCCGAGGAAGCCGATCGCCCCTCCCTCGCCAGGCCAGCCAGGCAGCGGCTCGGCCTTCTCGAACCTGCGGACGGTCACGCCGTTGGGGATCAGCACCGCGTCCCCGCCGAGATGCCTGACCAGCGTGGCCCGAGCGGCCTCGGACACGGCGATCCGGCCATTGATCTTCTCTAGAGCCGAGCGCAGCATCGGCTCGGCTGCATGCAATGCCCGCGAGCGGGTGGTCGCGCCGTGGATGGTGGCCACGATCGGGATGTCGGCCACCCAGCAGGCGATCAGCGACAGGCTCGGCGCCGCGGGCTCGTGCACGTGCAGGACATCGAAGTTGCCGTCCTTGATCCACCTGCGCACCCGGTTCGCCGAGAGCGGCCCGAACGCCAGCCGGGCGATCGACCCGTTGTACGGGACCGCCACCGCCCTGCCCGCGGGGACGACGTAGTCGGGGAGCGCGGCGTCGTCATCGGCCGGCGAGATGACGGACACGTCGTGGCCGAGGTCCATCAGCGCCTCGGCGAGGTCCCTGATGTGCTCCTGGACGCCGCCGGGCACCTCCCAGGAGTAAGGACAGACCAGGCCGACTCTCATGGCTCGCCCGCCGCGACGGTGCCCTCCCTGGCCGCGAAGCTCGAGCCGACACCGCCGTTCCCGCCGTTCGCACCGTTTCCGCCGCTCCTCCTGCCGGTCGCGCCGTTCGCTCCGTTCCGCTCCGCGGCACGTTCTCGCGCCTTGACCTTCGCGCGCGCCGAGGCAAGACGCTCAGGGTCGAGATCGGACACGAACACGCGCTGCAGCATGTGCCAGTCGGCCGGATGCTCGGTGATCGCCTGCTCGAAGACGCGGGCGATCTCCTGCGTCATCGCGGCGGCCTTCTGCCACCGATCCCCTTCGGCCGGCACCGGAATCTCCTCGTGGATGCAGACGCCCCAGCGGTCGTCGTCCTCGAACCACAGCGTGGCCGGCATCAGGGCGGCGCCGGTCTGCACGGCGAGCGCAGCAGGACCGCCCATCATCAGGGCATGTTCCCCAAAGAACTCCACTTCAATGCCGCTGCCGGTGACATCGCGGTCGCACGGCAGCGCCACGAGCTTGCCCGCGCGCAAGCGCTGCGCCAGGACACCGAACGCGCTCGGACCGCCGGTCGCCGGCAGCACCTCCATGCCCAGGTCCTCGCGCAACGCCACGAACCTCTCGTACACCGACTGCGGCTCAAGGCGCTCCATCACGGTCGTAAAGGAACCGGCACCGCGGCCGATTATCCACGCGCCTGCCTGATCCCAATTGCCCATATGCGGCAACGGGATCACCACGCCCCTGCCCGCGGCCATATGGGCCAGCACGTCCGCCAGGTGGCCATGATCGTCCATGCCTTCGACAAGTCGCGCCCGCGATATGACGGGCAGCCGGAAGATCTCGAGCCAGTATCGTGCGTACGAGCGCATGGCCGCTCGGGAATGCGCGCGAATCTCCGCGCCGGTCGCGTCGGCGCCGAGCACGCGGCGCAGGTTGCCCTCGAGCACCCGGACCCGTGGCCCCTGCTTGCGCCAGGCATAGTCCGCGACGGCCCGGAACGCGGCGCTTGCCCACGACTCGGGAAGGCGGCACACGGCCGTCCAGGCGAGCGCGTACGCCGCCCCGGTCAGTCTGGCCTTCTTGGCGTTGGCCTTACCTGCGGGCACCCGGATACCTCCTTACTTCTGGTGAGTGCCGCCGCCCTCGGCGGTGGCCCGGCGCACCGCATATACCCGCTGGCCGAACGTGATCGCGCTCAGCACGGCGAGGATCCATAGTCCACCAGAAAGGACATACGGTACGCCAAGTCCGGAGAGCCCGGCGGCGACTAGCGCGATAAGTAGGCGCTCGGTCCGCTCGGCGATACCCACGTCGCAGCGTATGCCCAGGCCTTCGGCGCGCGCCTTAGCGTACGAAATCAGGCCTCCGGCGACCAGGCAGAACAATGCTACGGCCGCCAGCAGCCGGTCATGGCCGCCGCCCGCGAGCCATATGGCGAGCCCGGCGAATACCGCCGCATCCCCCACCCGGTCAAGCGTGGAGTCAAGGAAGGCGCCAAAGGCGCCGCTGTCTCCCCGGACCCGGGCGAGGGCCCCGTCCAGCATGTCGGTCAGCACGAAGCCGGTGCACACCATGGTTCCGGCGAACAAGTGACCGGTCGGGAACAGCGCGAGCGCACCAGCCGTCATGCCGACAGCCCCGGTGACAGTGAGCATGTTCGGCGTCAGCGGGGTCCGGGCGAGCGCCTCGACCACCGGCGCGAGCAGGCGGCCTAGACCAGGTCTCAGCACCTTGAGCATGTCCGTTTGATCTTACTGGGGGGTGATCTGGAATGATCACAAGCCGCCCGCTCGGCGCGGTGCACACCGGGCCGCCCCATGACCCCGACGCCCAACCACGACAGTAGCGCCGATTCCGGCCGGGGACTTGTGGTCGCCGTCGCAGTGGGTATTGGCTGGCTTGCAGCATCGGACGTGAACTCGAGGAGGCTTGGGGATGGCAGAGAAGGCAACATCGGGCGCCGCCGGCAGGGCACCGGCGGCCGGCCAGCCAGAGCGCGTGCGTAACGTCGTGCTGGTCGGCCATTCGGGATCCGGCAAGACGACCCTGGTGGAGGCACTGCTGGCGGCCACCGGGACCATCCAGCGGACAGGCCGGGTGGAAGATGGCAGCACGGTCAGCGATTCCGACGAGGTCGAAATCAGGCAGCAGCGCTCGGTCAACCTCACCCTCGCGCCGCTCGTACACGCCGGCGTCAAGGTAAACCTGCTCGACACGCCCGGCTACGCGGACTTCATCGGCGACCTGCGAGCCGGGCTGCGCGCCGCCGACGCGGCGCTGTTCACGGTCTCGGCCGCCGAAGGCATAGACGGCCTGACGGCGATGCTCTGGGACGAGTGCGCGAGCGCCGGTACTCCCCGCGCCGTCGTCATCACCAAGCTCGATCACCACCGAGGCGACTTCGACGAGGCGCTGGCCGCGTGCAAGTCGGCATTCGGCGAGTCGGTGGCCCCCCTGTACCTGCCGGTCGGAGACGGGCAGGGCACCGTGAACGGCCTGATCGGGCTGCTGTCGGAGCGGTACTACGAGTACTCGGGCGGCAAGCGGACCGCGCGCGACCCTGACGCCGCTGACACCGACCGCATGGCCGAGGCCCGCGGCGCGCTGATCGAGTCGGTGATCCAGGAGAGCGAGGACGAGTCCCTGATGGACAGGTACCTGTCCGGGGAGGAGATCGACCAGAAGATTCTCATCGATGACCTGGAGAAAGCGGTGTCGCGGGGCAGCTTCTACCCCGTCATTCCGGCCGCAGCGCCGCTCGGCATCGGCCTGGACGAGCTACTCGAGATCATGACGGAGGCGTTCCCCTCCCCGCAGGAGCACCCGATGCCGACCGTGACCACCGTGGACGGCAAGGCAGTCGGCGGCATCTCCAGCGACCCGGCGGGCCCGCTGCTTGCCGAGGTGGTCAAGACCACCACAGACAACTTTGTCGGCCGGATCAGCCTGGTCCGCGTCTTCTCCGGCACGCTGCGCCCGGATGCGACCGTGCACGTGTCGGGGCACGGCCGGGCCGCGAGCGGGCACGCCGACCACGACGCGGACGAGCGGATTGGCGCGTTGACGTCGCCGCTCGGAAAGCAGCAGCGCAGCATCGCATCGTGCGCGGCCGGGGACATCTGCGCCGTGGCGAAGCTGCTGTCCGCCGAGACTGGCGACACGCTCTCCGAAAAGGACCGGCCCCTGCTGATGGAGCCGTGGACAATGCCCGAGCCGCTGCTGCCCATCGCCATCACTGCCAAGTCGAAGGCCGACGAGGACAAGATGTCTCAGGCCCTGGCCAGGCTCGTCGCCGAGGACTCGACGCTGCGCTTGGAGATGAACTCCGAGACCCGCCAGCTCGTGCTCTGGTGCATGGGAGAGGCGCACGCCGACCTGCTCCTGGACCGACTCTCGAGCCGGTACGGCGTCGCCGTGGAGACCGTGCCGCTGCGTGTTCCGCTGCGTGAGACGATCTCCGGCAAGGCCAAGGGGCTCGGCCGCAACGTCAAGCAGACCGGCGGCCACGGCGAGTACGCGATCGCCCACATCGAGGTGGAGCCGCTGCCGTCGGGCAGCGGGTTCGAGTTCGTTGACAAGATCGTCGGCGGCGTCGTGCCGCGGCAGTTTATTCCGTCGGTGGAAAAGGGCGTCCGCGCGCAGATGGATCAGGGCGTGGTGGCCGGCTACCCGATGGTCGACATCAGGGTCACCCTGTTCGATGGCAAGGCGCACTCGGTCGACTCCTCCGACATGGCTTTCCAGAAGGCGGGCCGCGCCGGGCTACGTGACGCGACGGAGAAGGCCCAGCCGCACCTGCTGGAGCCGGTCGATGAGGTATCCGTGCTGATCGGCGACGACTACGTGGGCGCGATCATGTCCGACCTGTCCTCCCGGCGCGGCAGGGTGCTCGGCACCGAGCCTGTGGCAGGCGGCCGGACGCTGGTCAAGGCCGAGATCCCCGAGCTCGAGCTGGTCAGGTACGCGATCGACCTGCGGTCGATGTCGCACGGCACCGGGTCGTTCTCGCGGTCCTACCTGCGCCACGAGCCGCTGCCCTCGCACCTAACGGACAAGGTGACCGCCGAGTCCAAACCCGGCTGACGGCTACGCGGCCCGCCAGGCCTCGGCGAGGACCTCCCTGGTCGCGGCCAGGAGCTGGGGCAGGACCTTCGTCTGGCCGATCACCGGCATGAAGTTGGAGTCCCCGCCCCAGCGCGGGACCACGTGCTGGTGCAGGTGCGCGGCGATGCCCGCGCCGGCGGCGCTGCCCATGTTCATGCCAATGTTGAAGCCCTGGGCGCCCGTCGCCGAACGCAGCACCGCCATCGCCGTCTTGGTGAAATCGGCCAGCTCCGCGGTTTCGGTGGGGTCTAGCTCGGTGTAATCGGCCACGTGCCGTGCGGGGCAGATCATGAGGTGCCCGCTGTTATAGGGGTAGAGGTTGAGCACCGCGTACACGAGCGCGCCGCGGGCGACGATCAGCCCTTCGGCATCGGGTGCCGACTGGATGCGGCAGAACGGGCAGCCGTCGTTCGCGCCGACCCCGGCGGGCTTGTTTTCGCCCCTGATGTAGGCCATCCGATGCGGCATCCACAGCCGCTGGAAGCCGTCTGGCGTGCCCGCGCCGTCCTGCCCGACCGGCTCCGGCCGGGCCGGCTCAGCCGGGTGCCCTGTCATGGGAGCAGCATAGGCGGGTGCCACCGGCCGGACCGGCCCGGCCGCTTCGTCGCAGGACCATGATCACGGGCGATCCTCAGCGATATTCGCCGAAAATGGCCCGTGATCATGAACGCGAGTCGGCACCGCCGCCGTCACGGCATGCCCGCCAGTCAGACTTGGATGCGCTGCTCGACGGCGGCCACGATCTCCGCGATCGCTTCGTCGATCCCGACGCCATTGCGCTGCTCGCCGCTGCGGTACCGGAACGACACGGCGCCGGCGGCCACGTCGTCGTCGCCCGCCAGCAGCATGTAGGGCACCTTCTGCTGCTGGGCAGTCCTGATCTTCTTCTGCATCCGGTCGGCGCCTGAGTCGACCACCATCCTGATGCCGTGCTCGCGCATCCTGGCCGCGACCTGGTCCAGGTACGGCACGTGCGAGTCGGCGATCGGGATGCCAACCACCTGGACCGGGGCCAGCCATGGCGGGAATGCCCCGGCGTAGTGTTCGACCAGGATCCCGAAGAACCGCTCGATGGACCCGAACAGCGCACGGTGGATCATCTGCGGCCGCTGCCTGGTGCCATCCGCGGCGGTGTACTCGATGCCGAACCTCGCCGGCTCCTGGAAGTCCACCTGCAGCGTCGACAGCTGCCAGCGGCGCCCGATCGCGTCCTTGACGTGGACGTCGATCTTAGGCGCGTAGAACGCGCCCTCGCCCTCGGCGATGACATAGGGCAGCCCGGACACGTCCAGCGCGTGCTTGAGCGCCGCCTCGGCCACATCCCATTCCGCGATCTCGCCGACGAACTTCTCTGGCCTGGTGGACAGCTCGGCCTCGAACTCGGTCAGCCCGTAATCGCGGAGCAAGCCGACCACGAACTCGAGCAAGCTGGCCAGCTCGTCCTCCAGCTGGTCGGGACTGCAGAAAATATGCGAGTCGTCCTGGGTGAAGCCCCGGGCCCGGGTCAGGCCGTGCACGACGCCGGACTTCTCGAACCGGTAGACGGTGCCGAACTCGAACAAGCGCAGCGGCAGCTCGCGGTAGGAGCGCCCACGCGAGGCGTAGATGAGGATGTGCATCGGGCAGTTCATCGGCTTGGGGTAGTACTTGGCGCCCTCCATCTCCATGGGCGGGTACATCCCGTCCGCGTACCACTCCAGATGACCCGAGGTCTCGAACAGGGTCGACTTGGTGATGTGCGGCGTGGTGACGAACTCGTAGCCGGCTTCCTCGTGGCGGCGCCTGGAGTAGTCCTCCATGATCCGGCGCATGGTTCCGCCCTTGGGGTGGAACACCGGCAGCCCGCTTCCGATCTCCGCGGGGAACGAGAACAGGTCAAGCTCGGCTCCCAGCCTGCGGTGATCACGCCGCTCGGCTTCCGCGAGCATGGTCAGGTACTCATCCTGAGCCTGGCGTGACGGCCACGCGGTGCCATAGATCCGCTGCAGCTGCGGGTTCTTTTCGCTGCCGCGCCAGTAGGCGCCGCCGCTGCGCATGAGCTTGAACGCGGCGATATAGCGGGTACTCGGCACGTGCGGCCCGCGGCACAGGTCCTTCCAGCGCACCTGGCCGCTCGCCGGGTCGATGTTGTCGTAGATGGTTAGCTCAGTGCCGCCCACCTCGACGGCTTCCTCGGCGCTCACCTGCGACTCAGCGCTGCCGCCCTTCAGCCCGATCAGCTCGAGCTTGTACGGCTCGGCGGCGAGCTCGGCGCTGGCTTGCGCTTGCGACACGACCCGGCGGCTGAACCTCTGGTCCTGCTTGACGATCTGGCGCATCTTCTGCTCGATCGCCGCCAAGTCGTCAGGGCTGAACGGGTCGCGCACGTCGAAGTCGTAGTAAAAGCCGTTCTCGACGGGCGGGCCGATGCCCAGCTTGGCGTCGGAGTGCAACTCCTGGACGGCCTGGGCGAGAACGTGAGCGGTGGAGTGCCGCAAGATCGCGAGGCCGTCAGCCGACCCGGCGCCCACGGGCTCGACCGAGTCGCCCTCGGCGAGCTCGTGAGCGAGATCGCGGAGCGCGCCGTTGATCCTCGCCGCGACGACCTTCCCGTCGGCACCGTCCTGGCCGCCGGAGCCCGCGGACCCGGCGCCAAACGCATCTCCCGCCGTCGTTCCCGCTGCCACCACATGCTCGCTTCCGGCGAGGGTGATGTGCAGCTTGTCGGCGGGCACGGCTGGCTCCTTCGGTCTGGCGCGGCCCACCACGGGCCGCTGGCAAGATCCGATGCTATCGGGCGCCCGGCGGCCGGCGCCTCCCAGTTATCGCCCGGGCGCCTTCCGGCCCAGCGAGACCCCGGGCAGGTTACGGCGCCAGGACCGTCACCAGCGTGCCGAATGTCAGGTACGGCCAGACGCGCTCTGCCGGGGCGTACGGCAGCTCGATGCAGCCCAGGCTCTGCGGCCACCCGTACGATCCGCGCGGGAAGTAGTGGATGGCCTCGCCGCTGTGGAAGTACGCCACCCAGGAGACCGGGTCGGCGTACTTCTTGCCGTTCGGGTTGCGGCCCTTCATGATCTGGTGCCGGTACCGCAGGTAAACGGGATCCGTCTCGACCGCGGTCGGCCTGATCGAGATGCCTGTGTTCGACAGGTGCCGGAAGACGACGTGGCCGTTGTGCCACACGGTCAGGATCTCAGGCAGCCTCTGCCGCTCGACGGCGTAGGTGTAGCCATGCTTGTTCATTGCGCCGCGGGCCAGCGCCCGGAACATGGCATGCCACACCGCTGGGCCGATCACTCCGTCGAGAGTGAGCCCATGATCCGCCTCGAAGGCCATCACGGCGCCCTTGAGAATCTCGCTCGGCCGGTCCGGCC
>Ga0126369_10004685_pt1 | contig 10052 bp, 8 predicted proteins | sample PanSoiMetaPlot_1_FD_109646 | JGI IMG/M metagenome (GOLD analysis project Ga0126369, IMG submission 109646) | Tropical forest soil microbial communities from Panama - MetaG Plot_1 | ecosystem: Environmental > Terrestrial > Soil > Tropical forest > Bulk soil | place: Panama | collected 2016-02-17
ACCGTGCGCGCGCGGAGGCGGATGCCGCGGCCCAGGCGAAGGCGCGCGCCGACGTGGAAGCGCGCTTGGCCGCGGAGCAGGCCGCGCGCGCTGCGGCCGAAGCCGCCGCGGCGGAGGCGGCGGACACGCGCCGGGCCGCCCAAGTGGCGCTCCGGCGGGCCGCGCTCACAAGGAGCGAAGCGGAACGGCACTCCGCCGACGAAGCCGTCGCGCACGCCGCGGAGATGGAGCGCGCGGCGTCCGTGGCGCGGGTTCGCGCCGGAGCCGAGGCGCAAGCGCGAGCGGCCGCCGAAGCGCGTGCCCGGGCGGACGAGGACGCGGCCGCACAAGCGAAAGCACGCACCGAGGCGGAAGCGCGATTGGCCATCGAGCAGGCCACGCGAGCCGAGGCCGAGGCGGCGGCCGCCGCGGCGGCCGAGGCACGCTCCCGCGCGGAAGCGGAGCTGCGGGGCGCCGCCAGCGCGAAGGCCGAGGCCGACCAGCGCGCTGCCCACGAAGCGGCCGCGCACGCCGCGACGATGGAGCAGGCGATCGCCGAAGCCGAGCGGCGCGCGGAGGTCGAGGTGCAAGGGAGAGCGGCGGCCGAAGCGCGCGTCCGCTCGGAGCGCGCACTACAGGAGACGATCGCGGAGAACGTCACGGTCGACCAGCAAGCAGCCGACGAGGCGGACGCGAAGGGGAAGGCGTTGGCGCAGCTGATCGCCGCCCGGCGCGCGCGGCTCGCGCTCGACGTAGAGGCGCGGCAAGCCGCTGAATCGAGGATCCAGACCGAACAGGCGCTGCAGGCGGAATTGGCGAACGCCCAGCGCATCGAGGCGCAGACCGCGGCCGTGGCGCAAGCGAAGCTCGCCGCAGTCCGGCAAGCGATCGAGCATCGCCGCGAGCGGGCCGCGGCCGAAGCGCGCGCGCGCCGGATGGCGGAGATCCGGGCGAGATTCGAGGCGCTCGGCGCCCACGCGGCGCGCGCTCGAGCCGCGGCCGAAGAGCTGGCCACCCGCGAGACGCTCGCGCGGGTGCGCAGGACGCTCGCCTGACGCTGCGCGAGTTAGGTGCCTAGTTCGCTTTCACCCCCGCGGCGCGCAACACGCCGCCCAGGGTGGTTAGCTGCTCGAGCACGTAGGCGTCGAATTGCTCGGGCCGCATCGGCATCGGCTCAGCACCGAGATTGGCGAGCCGCTCCCGCATGTCCGGCAGCTGCAGCGCGCGGGCGATTTCGTCGTGGAGCTTGTTGACGATGCCGCGCGGTGTCTGCGCCGGGGCGAGCACGCCGATCCAGAAATCGAACTGCGCCCCCGGCACCCCGGCTTCCGCCACGGTCGGCACGTCGGGCAGCGCAGGCGATCGCTTCGCGCCGCTTACCGCCAAGGCGAGGACCCGTCCGTCCCGGATCGACGGCAGCACCGCGACGATCCCCGAGAACCCGAAGTGCGTCCGGCCGGCGACGGTCTCGGCGACCATCTCGGGCGCGCCCTTTAGCGGCACGTGCACGACGTCGATGCCCGCGGCGACGCGGAATTTCTCGGCGTTGACGTGCGAGGCGCTCCCGATGCCGGCCGAGGAGTAGTTCAGCTTCCCCGGCTTCGCCCGCGCCAGCTCGATGAGTTCCTGGACCGACTTGACACCCAGCACGGCGGAGGCGAATAGCACGCTCGGGAGGTTCGCGAGCGGGATCACCGCCGCGAGATCCTTGGTCGGGTCGTAGGGCAGCTTGTCGTAGATCGCCGGCGTAACCGCGAACCCGGCCGAGACGACCGCGACGGTGTAGCCGTCGGGGGCCGACTTGGCGACAACCCCGGTCCCGATCGTGCCCCCCGCGCCCGGGCGATTCTCCACGACCACCGGTTGCCCCACTTCCACGGCGAGCCGGTCGCTCAGCGTGCGCGCAAGGATGTCAGTGACGCTCCCCGGCGTGAAGGGCACGATCACCTTGATCGGCCGGCTCGGGTAGCCGCCTGCCGATTCGCCCTGCGCGAGCGCGGTCGGCGCGAGCGGGAGAAACGCCGCGGCCGTCATCCCGGCAAAAGCCGAAATCCAGAAGCTGATGCGAGGCGTCACGGTTCCCGGATCCCGGTTTTCACGGGGTGACGCTCAACCCTCCGGGCCTGCGTACGCGCCCGCGGTGCGCGGGAACATGGACTTGATGATCTTGAAGCGCGAGACATCGACCGTCCCGTCCATGTGCAGGAAGACCGCCGCGTCGCGGACGAGCTTCTCGATCCCGAAGTCGAGCATGACGCCGTTTCCGCCGTGCAGCTCCATTGCGTGCTGCGCCACCTTGAAGACCTCTTCGGAGGCGAACACCTTCACCATGTTGCAGAGCGCGTCGGCGTCGGGAGCGCGCGCGTCGACCGCGTGGGCGGCCTCACGCAGGAGCGAGCGCACCGCCGCGAGGCTCGTGGCCATCTCGGCGAGACGCAGCGCCACCGCCTGGTGCTTGATCAGGATTCGCCCCCCCTGGACGTAGTTCTGGACGTAGTCGCCGGTGCGTTCGAAGGCCGCCATACCGACGCCGAGGTTCTTCGCCGCCTGGATGATCTTGCCGGGACGGAAATAGACACCCGCCTTCCCGAGCGCGTCGCCCTCGACTAGCAGATGGTCGGCCGGCACGCGGCAGTCCTCGAACACGAGCTCGCCGTTGTTCATGAAGCGGCCGCCCATCGTCTCGTTGCAGCGGGCGATCGCGAGCCCCGGCGTGTCGCGCGGCACGAGAAAGCTGGACGTGCCCTGCAGCATCCCGACCTTGGGGTTGGTGTTCGCGTACACGACGAAAAGGCTCGCGTCGTAGCCGTTGCTGATGAACTGCTTGCGGCCATTGATCACCCACTCCCCGCCCTTCGCGACGGCCTTGGTGTGCATCGCCGCCTCGGGCACGTTGTAGGGCAACCACCGGTCGGAGGCCCCGCGCGGCTCCGTGAGGCAGTGCGCGAGCAGGAAACCCGGGTCGCCGACCACCTTCGGAAACCAGCGCTCCTGCAGGTGGCGCGGGGCGAGGTTGCGAAGCAGCACCGATACCTTCCAGATCTGCACGAGCTTGTCGGCGAGCCCCGAGTCGCCGCGCGCGATCTCCTCTGCGATGATCGCGAAGGTCTGCACTTCGGTCGCCGGATCGAGCTGGATCCCGCCGAACTCCTCGGGCACGCCAAGGGTGCGGATGCCGATCTTGTCGGCTGCCTCGAGGATCTCGCGCGGCAGCCGCCCATCGGGCTCCATCGACCACTCGCGCTGCCACTCGCGGCGGATGAAGGGCGTGACGAAGTCGTTCACGAACGCGCGGCAGCTCTCGCGCATTAGCCGCTGCTCTTCGGACAGCCCGCGATCGATCATGTCCATGGCGTCGGTTCCGCTCCCCGCGACCGCCCGCACTACGACCGCACCTTGTACACGACGTCGTGCTCGCGCGCTTGCGCGATGACCTTCAGCGCGCAATCGTCGCTCGGGCCCACTTCCGTCACCGGCGCATGCTCGACCTGGAGCGAGGCGACGCGCTGGGTAAAGTCGGTGGTGTGTCCGCGGATGCAGATGGTGTCGCCGACGCGCAGCGTCCCGGAATCGAGCCGCACGACCGCCACGCTGAGGTGGCTGTAATAGTGGGTCACGACGCCGATGCGCTCGCCGGGCTCCGCGGGCGAGCTCGCCGGCGCGGGCTGCGCTGCGGCGGGCTGCGCGGGGCGGGTCGTGGGCTGCGCCGCGGCCGGTTGCGGAGGCGAGCTTGCGGGCGTCGGTTTCCACGCCGCTGCAGGTTGCACCGGGCCCGCCCGCTTCCCCGTCGCACGTGGCGCAGGCGTCTGCCCCGTTGTCGGCTTCGCCGCCGGCTTGGCCGTCACGGGCGACGCGCGCCGCACCGGCGCCTTCTTCTTGGGCGGCTTCTTCCCGACTTTCGCGGTCTGCTTGCGGGCCGCCGGCTTGCCAGCGACCGCTTTCCTGGGCTTTGCCTTCGCCTTGCCTTTGGCCTTCTTCGTCGTCGCCATGGGAAACCTCCGGAGGTTTCGTCTGTTCAGCGAACTGCGATCATTGGTGCGGCCGGCTGCGCGCCCACTCCGTGTACTTCGCCGCTTTCGCGTGCAGTTCGCGGTAGTACTTCGCGTACTCCTCGCCGACCATGATCTTCAACGCGAGGCCGGCCTCCTCCATCTTCTTCACGTGCTCGGGATCCTCCATCGCCTTCTTGAACACTTCCTGCAGCCGCCTGATGACCGGCTCCGGCGTCCCTTTCAGCGCGGCGATACCGCGGGTCGAGTTCGAGATGACGGTCGGAAAGCCGAGCTCCGGGGTGATCGGGACATCGGGCAGGAACGGCGAGCGCTGCGTATCCATGACCGCCAGGACGCGCAGCTCGCCCGTCTTGACGCGCTTGAACACGCTTCCGACGTTGTCGAACGCCACGTCCACATGCCCACCCAGGATCGCCGTCATCTGCGCCGGGGCGCCGTCTAAGTGCACGACGCGGAAAGACGCGCCGGGGAACGCTTCCTCCGCCATCAGGATCGCCAGGTGATCGTCGCTGAGGATGCCGGTGGTGGCGGCGCTGATCTTGTTCGGCGTGCGCTTGGCGGCTTCGAGGAGATCCTTGAGGGTCTTGTAGGGGCTGTCGGCCTTGACCCAGATGATCCCGGGGTCCAGCACCTGGTTGATCACGGGAACGAACGCGTCGGCGGTGAAGACCGCCTTGCGCTCCGGGTCGAGGATGACGGTGTTCAGCGCCGGCAGGTTGATGAAGCCGACGTAGTACCCGTCGGGCCGCTGCCGGCTCATCTCCGTCCAGCCGACCTGGCCCCCCGCTCCCGCCTTGTTCACCACAACGATCGGCTGGCCGAGCTGCTTCTCGGCGATGGACGCCACGATGCGCGCCGCGACATCCGTTCCGCCGCCGGCGGGGAAGGCCACCATGAGCTGCACGGGCTTGGCCGGGTACTGCTGGGCGCTCGCCGGGAACGCGCCCAGCGCGAGCGTGGCGACGAGCGCAGCCGCGAGTCCGCACGCGAGGGAGTGCCGCTTCGTTTTCATCGTCTTCTCCTCGTGGCTGCTGCGAGTCATTTCGGTTCCGCCGTCTTGAGGGCCTTCAGGGGCGCGATCTTCAGCATCGCGACGACGATGATCAGCGCGGCGCCGACGAGCAGCGTAGCCGAGATCGGTCGTGCGAGGAAGATGCCGAAATCCCCGCCGGAGATCTCCAACGACGTCCGCAGCGACTTCTCCATCAGGGGTCCTAGGATCAAGGCCAGCACGGCCGGCGCCAGCGGGAAGCCGAGCTTGCGTAGCCAATAGCCGATCACTCCGGACGCCAGCATCACCCCCACGTCGAACACCGTGCCCTTGAGGCTGTAGGCCCCCACGACGCAGAAGAGTAGTGTGCCGGCGCAGAGGTACTGGTACGGCACCTTGAGGAGCTTCGCCCACAGCCCAACCAGCGGCAGGTTCAGGATGAGCAGGATCGCGTTGCCCACGAAGAAGCTCGCGATCACCGTCCACACGAGGTCCGGGCGCTCCTTGAAGAGGAACGGCCCAGGCGTGAGCCCGTTGATGATGAAGGCGCCCATCAGGATGGCGATCGTGGGCGAGCTCGGCACGCCGAGCACGAGGAGCGGGATCATCGAGGCGTTCGCGTACGCGTTGTTGGCCGTCTCGGGGGAGGCCACGCCCTCGATGACGCCGGTGCCGAACTTCTCCGGATGCTTCGACAGGCGCTTCTCGAGGATGTAGGCCATGAACGTCGGGATCACGGCGCCCACTCCCGGAATGAGGCCGAGCGCGAGGCCGACCGCGGTGCCCCGGCCAATCGCGCCGCTCGAGCGCCGCCACTCCGCGCGGCTCGGCCACAGGCCCTCGATCTTGGTCGCGACCAGCCGGCCGAAGGGCGCCTCGACCGTGAGCAGGATCTCGGCCACGCCGAACAGCCCCATCACCACCGGCACGAAGCCGAGGCCGTCGTAGAGCTCGGGCACGCCGAACGTGAAGCGCGGCGCGCCGCGCACGGGATCGATCCCGATCAGGGCGAGCAGGAGCCCGAGTACGGTCATCAGCAGTGCCGCCACGAGCGACTCCCCCGCGAGGCCCGTGACGAGGGACAGCCCGAGCACCATCAGGCTGAAGAACTCCGGCGGCCCGAACGACAGCGCAAAGCGCGCGAGGGGCGGCGCGACGACCGCGAGGGCCACCGTCGCGACGACGCCGCCGATGAACGAGCCGATCGCAGCGATGCCGAGCGCGGTGCCCGCCCGGCCCTGCCGTGCCATCTGGTAGCCATCCAGGCACGTCACGACCGAAGCGGCCTCGCCGGGCACGTTGATCAGCACGGAGGTGATGGTGCCGCCGTACATCGCCCCGTAGTAGATGGCGGCCAACATGATGATGGCGCCGGTCGCGTCGAGCGCGAATGTCAGCGGGATCAGGATCGCCGTGCCCGCCGCGGGCCCTAGCCCCGGCAGCACTCCGATGAGCGTGCCGAGGACGCAGCCGGCGAGCGCGAACAGGAGATTCGCCGGCGTCAGCGCCGCCGCGAAGCCCGACCACAAGAACGCGAGCCCTTCCACCGGCGCTCAGAAGCCGAAGACGCCGACGGGCAACGGCACCTTCAGCAGGCTCGAAAACACGTGGAACACGCCGAAGCTCCCCACGACGGCGAAGAGCGCAATCCCCACCCAGTTCCGCGCCCCGAGGACGATGAGGATGTACGCGATAGCGAGCAGCATCGCGATGCGAAAACCGGCGAGTTCGAGCACCGCCGTCGCGGCGATCAAGCCGGCCAGCACGAGCAGCACGTTCCGCGTGCCCGCGCGGTCGAACGCGAGCATCCCCGCGTCGACGCCGGCCGTGCCCCGCTGCAGCTGGGCGAGGAGAATCACCGCGAGCACGCCGCCGATCATGCTCAGCCAGAAGGGAAAGAAGCCCGGGCCGGGCCCGAGCGCATCGACGAGCGAGAGCCGCAGCGATTCGAACGCGAAGAAAGCGAACACGGCGAGCAGCGCGACGGTCGCGACCTGCCAACTGCGCTTCACGGAGCCCCCTCCCCCGGCGCGTTCGGATGCCCAACGCGGCGATGGTACGCCGACCGCCGGCACCACCGCTGAGTCGGCGCGCGCGCGCTTGACCCGCCGAGACCGCGCCTGCCACACTCGCGCGGCGCCAGGAGGGACCGATGCGCTTCCAGGGATTGCCCCTTGCGGCCGCCGCCGCGCTCCTCGCGGCCGCCGCCACCGCGCAGACCTACCCCGAGCGCCCGGTGCGACTCATCGTGCCGTGGCCGCCCGGCGGCAGCGTTGACACCACTGCCCGATACATCCACGAGCAACTCGGCAAGGAGCTCGGACAGCCGATCGTGATCGACAATCGCAGCGGCGCGACCGGCAACATCGGCACCGAGGCGGTCGCGCGTGCAAAGCCCGACGGCTACACGCTGCTCATCAACACGATCACGATCGCCACCGCGCCGGCGCTCTTTCCGAGCCTGCCGTTCGACGTGGCCAAGGACTTCGCGCCGATCTCCGTCGTCGCCCGGGCGCCGCACCTGCTGATCGTCAACAACAACGTGCCGGCGAAGAGCGTCCGCGAGCTCGTCGCGCTGCTCCGCGCGAGCCCGGGCAAGCTGAGCTACTCCTCCGCCGGAAACGGCACCAATTTCCACATCGCGGCGGAGCTCTTCAAGGAGCTGTCGCAGACCTACGCACTGCACGTCCCGTATCGTGGCGGCGGGCCGGCGCTGCTCGACACGATCTCGGGCCAGGTGGACTTCAGCTTTCCGAGCCTCACCGCTGGGCTGCCGCAGGCCGCCGCCGGCCGGGTCCGAGCGCTCGCGGTGACGAGCGCGGCCCGGTCCCCGGCGATTCCGGATCTGCCGACGATCGCCGAGGCCGGGCTCCCAGGCTACGAGTTCACGAGCTGGCAGCTCGTGCTCGCGCCAGCCGGCACGCCGCGGGAGATCGTCGCGCGCATCCATCGCGGCATCGTGCAGACGATGAAGTCGCCGCAAGTCCTCGAACGCTACGCGCGCGAAGGCACGATCCCGATGAGCACCTCACCCGAGGAGGCCGCCGCGTTCCTGAAGGCCGAGATCGCGCGCTGGACCAAGATCATCCGCGAGCGCGGCATCAAGGCGGATTGAGCCGCTGCGCCGGCGCTGGGCGCTACTCCGCGTACAGCTCCAGCAGCAACTCGCGCAGCCAGCGGTTGCCGGGGTCCTGGTCGAAGCGCTCGTGCCAGTGGACGCCGACGTCTGCGGGCGGGATCGTCACCGGTGGCCGGAGCGTCTTGAACTGGCCCATGCGTTCGAAGACGCGCGCGACGCGCGACGGCACGGTGACGACGAGGTCGGTGCGCTCCAGGATCATCGGCACGACCATGAAATGCGGCACGCGGAGCGCGATCCGCCGGTTGAGCCCATGCGCGAGCAGCGTCTCCTCGACGACGCGATGCCCGGCGCCGATCGACGACACGAGCGCGTGCGAAGCCTCGCGGAACAGCTTGCGCGGAAGGGTGCCGCCGATGCGGGGGTGCGCTGCGCGCATCATGCAGACATAAGGATCGCGGAAGAGCCGCACGCTTTTCACTGGCGGCGCGAGTCCCGGCAGGAAGCCGACCGCCAGGTCGAGGTCGCCAGCCGCGAGCGCGTCGCTGATCTCCTCCTGGGGCGTCGGACGCGTCTCGACGCGCACCCCGGGCGCGGCGCGGCTGATGCGCTCGAGGAGCGGCGGCAGAAACACCATCTCGCCGATGTCGGACATGTGGAAACGGAACGTCCGCTCGGTGCTCGCCGGATCGAACGTCGCCTGGCCGGCGAGCGTCGCCTCGATCAGCCCGAGCGCCTGGCGCACCGCGTCGGCGATCGACTTCGCGTAGGGCGTGGGGTCCATCCCGCGCGGCGTCCGCACGAAGAGCGGATCGCCGAAGCGCTTCCGCAGCCGCGCGAGCGCGTTCGAAACGCCGGCCTGCGTGAGGGCGATCTCCTCGCCCGCCGCGGTGACGCTGCGGCGCCGGAGCACCGCGTCGAACACGCGGAGCAGGTTCAGATCGAGGTCGTTCAGATTCACAGCTGCAATTCATATCATGCGTCCCATCAATTTGACAAATGAGGCACGCGCTCCTAGGCTGGCGCCTTCGGGCCGGTGCGCAAAGATCGCCGCGCGGCCTACTGAGGAGGAGGAGTCGATGAGAACAATCGCCCGTTTCGGCGCGCTCGCCGTCGCCTGCGCGCTGCCGCTCGCGGCCGGCGCTCAGCAGACGACGCTCAAGGTCGTCAGCGCCTTTCCCGAAAACTCGTTCTACGTGACGCGTCTGCAGACCTGGATCGAAGGCGTGAATGCGGAGGGCAAGGGCCTCCTGCAACTCAACTTCATCGGCGGGCCGAAGGCGATCCCGACGTTCGAGGTCGGCAACGCGGTGCGGACCGGCGTCGTCGACATCGCGATGTCCACCGGCGCGTACTACACGAACGTCTTCCCCGAGTCGGACGCGCTCAAGCTCACCCGGATGCCGATCGTCGAGCAGCGCAAGAACGGCGCGTACGACTACATCCAGAAGGTGTGGGCCGAGAAGGGCAACATGTATTACCTCGCGCGGGTCGTCGAGTATCAGCCCTTCCACCTCTATCTCAACAAGAAGATCGACAAGCCCGACCTCACCGGCCTCAAGATCCGGATCACGCCGGTGTACCGTGACTTCTTCGCCTCGCTCGGCGCGACGGTGATGCAGACCGCGCCCGGCGAGGTCTACACGGCGCTCGAGCGCGGCGTGGTCGACGGCTACGGCTGGCCGATCGGCGGGATCTTCGACGCCAACTGGCAGGAGCGCACCAAGTTCCGGGTCGATCCGGGGTTCTACGACGCCGAGGTGTCGCTGATCGTGAACCTCGATGCGTGGAAGAAGCTCACACCCGCGCAGCGCGAGTTCCTCACGCGCCAGGCGCTCTCGCTCGAGAGCCGCAACGAGTACTGGAAGGTGTACGCGCAGCAGGAGACGGAGCGCCAGGCGAAGGCGGGCATCCAGGTGATCACGCTGAACGGCGCGGAGGCGAAAAAGTACGTCGACCAGGCCTATGAGACGGGCTGGGCGGGCATCAT
>Ga0126369_10004686_pt1 | contig 10051 bp, 12 predicted proteins | sample PanSoiMetaPlot_1_FD_109646 | JGI IMG/M metagenome (GOLD analysis project Ga0126369, IMG submission 109646) | Tropical forest soil microbial communities from Panama - MetaG Plot_1 | ecosystem: Environmental > Terrestrial > Soil > Tropical forest > Bulk soil | place: Panama | collected 2016-02-17
ACGACTAGACGCGATGTACGAATTCCACGCACAACTTGGAGTCAAACCGCAACACGGTCAGAGCCGGCACGATGCGAGCGGGAGCATCATTCGGTGGTGCTTTGCTCACTCCGAAATGGCTCGGGCGTTTGCCAACAAGTTCAATCAACTCAACAAATGCGCGCCCATGAGAGCCGTGGATTGCCCTCCACGGCTCTTTCTTTTTTCTTCCCCCAGATTTCCGGGAGCCGATTGTTTCGCCTAAGGTTGGAGCGCTTGGGCTCTTTCGCCATTCACCCCGGCATGATGGACGTCCGCTGCCTCAATTCGCTGATGTTTGTTGAGGAAGTGTCCGAGCACAAACAGGCGGATCGCCGAGGACAGGTTGGCATGTTCACGCGTCTGGTCGATTTCTCCAATCAACTCTGAGAGTGTCGCTCGTTGGGCCTGCGCGATATCTTTAAAGTCACTCCAGAACGCCTCTTCAAGGCTGACGCTGGTCTTGTGTCCATTAACGACGACAGAACGTTTCAGGATCAAGGATGTCATTGGAGTCCCCTTATTGGCCCCCCTACCCTGTTGCTATGATACTGATTCAAAGTCGCGCGGCGCAGTAGTTTGATACTCCTCAGGGAACTCCCAGTTTTTTTATTGAGGTCATCCCCGTGGATCATGCGAAGTCAGTCCAATCATTTCGGCGACGCATTCTTTGACCGGCGCGAGAACGCCAGTCGTTTGCCGCCGAATTCAAAACCTTTTTTTTGGCGCGAGTGACCTCATTCAATTGCTGATTGTTCTGACTGCGGCCTGCGTTCTGACGTGGTGGAGCCCGCCCCCGCAGGCATTGCGCGCTGTGCGGTCATTCAAAGTCTGAAGAAATGGTAACGCGGTAGCTTCGGACCTTGTTGATAACGGGGATCAACTGTTGACAAAGGCCGACATTGCACCTCGAGACGGCATAAAGTTACCGTCATGCGAAAGATTCAAATCATTCCTTCTCCGCAACTAATGGGCACTCCACGTTGCCAAAATTGTGCTGCTCAGATGTGGCTCGTTTCAATCGAGCCTGACAAGCTAGACGATCATGATATGCGCACCTTTGAATGCCCAAGGTGCCAAGACGTGATCGTCGAAGTAGTAAAATACAAATAGCCCATAAGACTGAAACCGCCACAAGCTGACGCGCGCCGCGTTCAAACTGGCGGTGTCCGCTTTACCCCCGAAAGCGGACATCTGGTGCCGGATCATCGCGCAACCGCATCAGTTGTGCGTTTAGGAACGTTTCGTACCAATGGCATATATTGCGTTCGTTTCGACGCGATCAACTTTGTTTTCTGCAAGCCAAGCTAAATTGTCAGCTTTGACGCGCGCTGCCGCCTCGGGACCCATTTGATCAATTGTCCAGCGCAAGCCAGAGCCGAGCGCAATAGTCCACCAGTCTTCCGGTGAGCGCAGCGGCTGAACGCCCTCTTCCGGGATGACTTCAGCGTCTCTAACGCCACCGTCTTGAAGCAACTTGCGGACCGAAACAACATCAGTAATCCGATCCCATGGATTGAATGCGGTCACGAGATCCGGGCGTTCCTTCGCCAGTGCGGTAAGCCAACGAGAATAGGCTGGCTCCCAAATCCGAGGACCCCACGTTGTGACAGCCAGCTTTCCGCCGGGTCTCACCATGCGCCACAGCTCGCGAACCAGACCCTTCATGTCGGGAACAAAGAAAATCGAGAAAACACTGATGACCGCGTCAAAGCTGTCGTCCGGATAATTGAGGGCAGTCATATCAGCGAGTCTAAACTCGACATTGTCGATGCCAGCTGCCGACGCTTTCGCACGCGCCCGTTCAAGCAAGCGAGAGGCCAAATCAACTCCCAACACAAGTCCGTTTGTTCCGACGGCTTGCGCAGCCGGCAACGCCGAAGCTCCAGTCCCACAACCGACGTCGAGCACCTTCGCGCCGGCATGCAAGTTCAGATTGGTTACGGTACGCTTGCCGACCAGATCCCAAAAACCAAGCGCATCGTCGTCAAAATGATCAGCCGCGGCGTCATAGGTTGCGGCAGCTTTTGCCTTTGCTTTCTTTAATGGATCGTCCACGTGGTTCTCGGATCAACCCGAACGGTCGAGAGCAACTACGCAAAGTATACATCTTCGCAAAGATTGTTTGAATGTCCGCTTTGGGGTCATTAGCGAACATACTGATGAGAAGAATGGAAGTATGTGCAGGTGCGTAGGCTTGTGGTCTGCGTCGAGCAAAGGCTCAATCGCGTTGCCCAATGGGTTGTGTTTGAACCGAACGCCATCCCCCGGTGACGCGCCTCGCTAGATCACTTGAACCGGATAACTGTTTCCGTCGAGCACAGTCACCCTGTTCGGAATTTGTGCTGATGTCATGTTCAATTGTTTTAGCGCTGTTGCGGCTTTCACATAGACCGTGAATCCTGACGGCCTTGAACATTGCATTGTAGCGGGTCTTTTCCCGCCGAGAATTTGTGTTACGTATTCGCCGGCCTTTGTATAGGCCTCCGTTATGTCTGGTCCGAAACTGACCAGGCCGCCCTCCTCCTCTACAAATTGCCTCCATTGGTAAATCGTTGGAATGGCAGGGTCGGCGTTCGCGAATCCGACGAGGTCTTTGCGGAGATCGTTGAACAAGGAGTCCGCCATGACAACCACACCCTTGATGTTATTGTGGAGATCCTTAAAAAAGGCAAAGGCGTTAGCGATATCCGCCAGGTTCTTCGCGTCCCCTCCGGGTGGTCGTCTGAGTTTTAGCCTCAGCGATGAATGATCCGCCCTACCTTGTACATCTTGAACTTGCTTGACTTTGTGAGGACGATGATCCGCAACGAGGACGCCAATGTTGTCACCATTGCTAATCTTGCCCTTGGCTCGCAACAATTGAAACAGTACTTCCAGCCGATCGCGGTCTTTCTCGGATGTTTGTCCCGCCATTCCTGTCAGGTTGCCGCCTGGCGCGTTGACATTCGCGACAAGCCCCATATCGACGGGATCGGCGACAGTTGTGAAGACGATTGGGATAGTTGTAGTTCGGTCCCGTAGCTTCTGAGCAGGTTCGGGACCGCCGGCAGCCACGAGTACATAGTTGGGTCCGGCGGCTGGGGCGGCTGCGACCAAAGCATCGGCTAAGGCATTTATATTCTGATCGATGCTTCCCGGAAGGTCGGCTGCGTATCGGTCGTCTAACCGAACACCTGGCGGGAGCGCCCTTACCAAGGCAGCCACCGGCCCCGCAAAGTTTTTCTTTTTGCCACTGTGAAGGAGTCCGACTGTTGGCATGATGACTCTCCCCATGAAGCAACCGCCGCGATTGCAATCTCACCATATCCTCCGCGGAATGTGCCGACTAGCCGGTCATCTTCAGACAGTATTTCCTTAGGTGCCGGCTGATTGGGCAATCGCGCTCACGATGTCCGATTTCGGGGGTAAAGCGGACATGCCTACTTGCACCGCATATGTCCGCTTTTGACCCAAAGCGGACATCACAGAAAGTATTCGATACCGTTAGCTCGGAAAAATGAGACAGGTCGTCGTACCGTGCGCGAGCAATCGACCGTTGGCGTCCGTGACGCGGCCTTCCGCCGTGCCAACACGACGGCCACAGTTGAGGACTTTGCCTTCGGCCCTGATCACGCCGGTATCTAATGTGATGGCGCGGACAAGCGAAATCTTGAACTCAAGCGTGGTGCTGCCGATGCCTTTGTCGAGCATCGATTGGATGGCCAGGCCCATACAGCTATCGAGAAGAGTAGCCGCGAGGCCGCCGTGCACAGTGCCCCATGGGTTGAGGTGAGCGCCTGTCGGGGTGACTGTGATAGCAATGCGGCCGCTTTCGGCCTCTACCACGTCATAGCCTAATGTTTGCGCCATTGTGTTGAGGGGCAGTGCGCCGCCGGCAAGGCCCTTGACGAACTCCAGCCCGCTCATCGCTTTCTGTTGTTCGGAACTGACCGTGCCGTAGCTCTTGGTTGCCATGTTTGACCTTCGGTTTATCAGCGTTGCCGCTGACGAGACCTAGCGCATGGCGGCAGCGAAAGCGACCCGGAAACTGGTCGCCGCGAAATGTCCACTTCTGGTTCAAAACGGACATAGCCATGCAGACCATCCGTGAAAGTCCCATCGCTTCGCGAAGTTTGCTAACTGGTTTGCTGTTGTTGGAAGCCCGAACCAACTCAATGCGTTAGTACCACAGTGCAGCGCACGTGTAGTGCGCAAGAACGGTGATTGTTGCTAACAGAAACCCGTCATTCACCCTCGAAAGCGGACACACGTCACGGCGATTGGAATGTCCGCTGCGCGCCAGACGCGCACGCGGGTCAGCTGCCCACCTTTTCCGCCTGCTCGATGCCCAACATGATGGACCACGTACGCAACACCACCGCGACGAGAATCGTGGTGTACGAAACAGCAACAATATACATGCCCCAATGAGAACCCTGGATTAGAGCAATACCGCCGGCCATACCAAGAAGATAGGCTACGCTCAACGTAACCACGCTGGACATCCTCACGCCGCCACGATGGCTGACGTCCGGGTGTTTATAAACATAAGAGTAAGAGGTGCTGAGAGGAAGCCACAGCCCCACCAGGTTAACGACAAACAGCTCAGCGCCGAGGAACGGGACCGGCTGAGGAACGAGAATGACAACCGCTGCGACGAGTAATGTGAGAAGATAGAGCGTTATGTGGTACGCGCGAACACGAAACACTGGATTGCTCATAACCTCGCCGAGATGAAGCGATGCCGCGACGAAAAGCAGGCCGATGAGCCCCGCTGATGCTGAGCCCAGCATTACGTAGAGATCGTGCCACGCTTCAATCAAATCCGCGCCTTCCGCGCCGATATTAACGGGCTCAGCGTTCAACCCACTCTCGGAATTTTGACCAACCACCTACGGCTTGACAATGTCCGCTTTGGGTCAGAAGCGAACATTTCTAAGGCTTCCCGCGCTGTCTGCTTTGCCCCTGAAAGCGGACATTGAAAAGGCATGCGCTTTCACCGTTCATTCGGCCCAGGGCGATTGTGCTATTCTTATTTAGTCGAGACCGTGCCTGAGCAGCGGGCGCAGCCAGATGAAGCAGCAAATACAATTCTGCACGACGCAGGATGGAGTACGGATAGCTCTCGCCAAGGCTGGTGCGGGCCCACCGTTGGTTCGAACCGCGAATTGGTTTACCCACCTGGAGTTGGATTGGGACAGCGCAATTTGGCGACATTGGTTTGAAGTGCTTGCTGATGGCAGAACGCTGGTTCGCTACGATCCTCGCGGCTCAGGTCTGTCCGATCGCAATATCGATGATTTTTCCCTGGAATCGTGGATCAGCGACCTCGAAGCCGTCGTGGATGCGGCAGGTCTTCAGCGCTTCCCGCTTATAGGGCTATGTCAGGGAGGCGTCGTTGCGGTTGCTTTCGCAGCTCGCCACCCCGAGCGCATAAGCCGCTTGATCTTGTATGACAGTTACTTGTCGGGCGCTTATACCGAAGGCGTCGATCAAAGCGTGCAAAAGCAGGCACATACCCTTTCGCAGATGATTGAGCTGGGCTGGGGCAAGGAAGCGGGAGCATTTCGCGAAGTTTTTGCAAATCTGCTGATGCCGGACGCGACCAAAGAGCAACTTCGATGGATCGGCGAACTTCAGAGACGTAGCGCTTCTGCGACAAACGCCAGAAGACTATGGGATGCATTCAATAGGTTCGATATTCGTGCTGAGGCCGGCAAGCTCCGGGTGCCTACTCTCGTGTTTCATGTCAAAGGTGATGCGATGGTGCCGTTTGAGGCGGGTCGCCGGCTGGCTGCGGCGATTCCGAATGCTCGTTTCGTCCCGCTTGAAGGCAAGAACCATATCCTGTTGGCCAATGAGAAGGCTTGGCAGACCTTCAGAACCGAACTTGGCAATTTCCTCGCGGCCGATGAACCGACCGAAATTCCGTCGCAGACCAAACTTGAGATGCTGAGCCCCCGTGAGAAGGAGCTCCTTGATTACATCGCCCGTGGATTGGCAAACGCTGAAATCGCCCGGATCACCGGCATTGCCGAGAAAACCGTGCGTAATCACATTACGACGATTTTTTCCAAGCTTTCGGTCGAGCATCGTGGCCAAGCGATCGTCGTCGCGCGCAAGGCGGGCCTCGGCCGGGATTGATCAGCTAGCCCACTAGGGCCAGCACCCTAAAATTGAGCCCTTTTCGAAACCAAAAGGCTGAGCTCAATAGGACCGATGCCTCAATACAGCTGTGTGTTTTGATTGCATCATTTCAAAACGAAATGTGTAACCCAAAAAGGTGACTGCCATGACCGAACAAGTCAAAAGCATTGCCAAACAACGCCAGGACCCGTTGCGCGACCGGTATCGAACAGCGGTGGAGGAAGCCCGCATAGTCGACAGCGCGAAAACCGTAATGAATGGATCTGAAGACCCTTTTCACGCCACCGTGGTGGCGGGAGCAGAGCATGACGCATTGTGGCGGGTTGGCATCCATCGCGCTGTCGGTGGCTACCATGACCTTCCCAATCCCGGCGATATACTTTGTGCGGCGCTTGCCTCGTGTCTTCATTCAACACTGCGCATTATCGCGGACCGGCTCGAAATTCCCGTTGCGAGTCTGACAGTGAACACGCGTGCAGAGGTTGATGTCCGCGGCACCTTGCTCGTTGATCGAAATGTTCCGGTCGGATTCCAAAAGATCAGGTGTCAGGTCAATCTCGACCCGGGAGCCAATGTGCCTGCGGAAAAAGTGAAGATGTTGCAGGCCGCAGCTGAACACAGCTGCGTTGTGCTGCAGACGCTCCGCAACGGCGTGCCGGTGCAGACGCTATTCGACGACATCCAGCCGACCGCTGATCTGGCCGCACGATAAGTCCGCTTTCGGCGGTAAAGCGGACATCGGGCCAGGATCAACAGTCGGCGGGGAAGAACTGCAGCCAATGGACCGCCGGACCAGGGGACCGAGCGGGTAATATTTTTTCTCGGTCGACGAACGTTATCGCCGCTAGTGACGACTATGCCGGTGACGGCGGACGGGCTTTACGGAACGCAAGTCGAGTCCGGTTACCGTAGCGACGACATTGAGGCCGGTCTGGCCCTCCAGGCTAATCGGCTGAAGGGCGAATGAATTATTAAGCCCCCCAACGAGGCCGTTGGCCGCTCCACCGATGCCGACTGCCGCTCCACCGGAAGCGCCGACATATCCGCCGGCCAATGCGCCCGCGCCCACCCGCGCTGTGGCCGCAAAAACGGCCCAGCCCAGGGCCACATCATTCGTGAAACCAATCTGGGCTCCGAATCGGCCAACAGTGCCTTGGTAATATTGGATCGGACCTCCGCTCGAAGGCGTAAAGACGCAATCAAATGTGCGTGCCGAATAGACGATGTAGGCTGATGCCCCAAGGCTTCGGCAGTTCAGCATGCCCACCTCGACGTATGCGAGCGCGGGCGTTGTCATTGAGGCAAGACCAAACAGTCCAGCGGCGAACGCGGAGCAAGCGGCAAATTTGATCGACATGACTTTCCTTTCCATCAACGCGTTTGAAGAAGAGCTTTGAAACGGACCCGAACCCCTAACAATGCGACGATGCTCATTTTAAGAGGTGTCTCGTTAGGATCGCAATGTCCGCTTTTGTTCTAAACACAGACATTCGGCAAACAAATGTCCGTTTTGGGTCAAAAGCGACCTTCAGCTGGCACGAGGTACAACCCAACCATAACAATTGTAAACAGCGGAGAGACTTGAGCACAGCATTTGCCCGCGACGAGACGAAAACCCGCGAAGCCTGTCGGTTCAGGGTCGGCGTTAACACCCACCCGCTGTCCGCCTTGGGTCAAAAAGCGGACATTCTGTACCTCAGGCGAAATGTCAGCGAAAGGCGAAGAGCGCGCGTCTCCTCGTTCGAAAAGCCGGTTGGCTCATCGCCAGAATGACTTGGCCTTGACGAGCTTTTTATAACCGTCAATCGCGTTCGAGAGCGCCTCGTTCTCGCGTGTTTCCTCACGCCCGGTCAGCAGCCCGGCGGCAAAAGCGCGTTCCGGCCCAGCAGCACTGGCAATCAACCGCTCATCCACCGCAATGTCATTTAGATCGCCAAGCCCGTCCTGCAACCGTTTAAGAGCAGGCATGAATTTCTTGTACCGTCTTATGGCTTTTTTGTCTCGAAACAGTCCGCTGAAAAACTCGGCCGCGTAGCGCAATTTCTTCACATGAATGCGCAGTTTGTGGCGCTTGTTGGCATCGAGTTGTGCAAGCTGCTTCCCCCGCTTGCGCACCTTGCGCAAGCGCCGCCGCAGTTGCTCTGCTGCAAAAACTTCGATCGGAACTTCGCCCCGGCCTCGCACCAAATCCTCAGCGGGGCTCGTCCAGCGGCCGCCCTCAAGCCAAACCGCAACTTCAAAGGCCAGGGCGCGAAATCGAGCAGATGCTACTGCGTGCCTTGCCCTTGCTAATGCCGCCCTGTGTTTTCCTGCGACTTCCTTGCAAAATGACGAAACGCCTTTACCAGATCGGCCATGCCTTTGCTTTATGGGTACGATCACCCGCTCGGTGAACACCTCGAGTTCGCGCGCCGGTGTGAGCTCTCCAGCCAGCCATTTCAGTTCAGCCTTGATGGCCGTGGTTTGGTCATCATCCAGAAGATCGCGGTACAACGAAATGGCTGCCCGTAGCCGTCGCAGCCCTACTCGCATTTGATGCACGCCTTCAGGATCTCCGCTGGCGAGCACTGTCACGTTGTCGATGATTTGCTTTAGACAATCAAAGCCGATCACTTTGAAACCGTTACGCGTATTGCAGCCGGCAGGAAGGTCGAGCGGATTGGCTTTCACGGGCGTACCTTTTCGACCCTCGATGAGCTCGTATCCACGTTCCGCCTTGCTCTTGAGCGAAATTTGTGCCGGCACCGCCTGGACGAGCGCGCGTGCGACCTCAAACAAATGGTCCTTGCTGCCCCTTTTGAGTTCTAGTTCAAGCTCGCAGATCGGTAGCGAATCGTCGCCGGTGTCGAGCTCGCCGCGGTCGATCGTCAGGTCGATTGCACGTTCTTTATCGGCTAAGGAATAATTTGTTCTGCGAATGCAGGTCTCGAACATAGGCCTGAGCCTACGACGGATCTTCTTTGTGATCAGGTCATCCAGCGGCGTCCCACTGACCAAATCCAATTCGGGGCGTACCCCGGCAATTTCAGTTTCCCATTCGTCGCGCTCAATTGGTGCAGAATTGCTGGCCGCCTTTATCGTTTGGACATGACGCTTGCCGACGCGGCGAACGCGCAACATCAAGCCTTTCTTATGGAGCTTATGTTTGCCGTTATCGAAATAGACCGACGTCTCAGTGGCATGCTTCGGGCGCTTGTTCAGCGGCTTAATCAGTGGAATTTCATTCAAACGACGCAATGTAGCCGGGTCGACCTCGAATTTGAGTTCCAGTTCCTTTTGCAGGACCATGACGTTTGCCGACCAGAAGCCCCAGACCGGTAAGTCAATGCTTTTCCAGGGAAGGCGTTTCGCAAACCACGACTATGCGGTGAGATTTTCCGGCAATGGATCAAAATGGCGAGTTCCAGCGCACGTCCGGTTTGCCACCCAAAAGCTGACATTCGTGGATTCAGTGACACGATCGGTGACCGATTCGAAAGGGAACAGCGTTGCCACGCTCCTGTCGAACTCAAATGGGAAGTTTATGTTCAACGCGAGAGCTGTTGATAACGCGCATAAATAGAACGTGGCCTTTTGTTGAGTGCCACGGGTTTGTAAATAGGAGTTGAGCTGGTCCATTGGCTGACACTTTTTTTATTGGAACCCGGTCGGTGTGTATGCCGCGCCAACCACTCGAAAAGGTGTAGCATGCGAAAAGATCAAATACTCCCACAGCAACGAATCATCGGTCGTCCGTTCTGCGAATTCTGCAAGTCACAAATGTGGCTCGCCTGCATCGAGCCGGATGAACCGGATCATGACAGAAGAACCTTTGAATGCCCGGTATGCCCGAACGTCACAGTGAAGGTCGTGAAGTACCGATCAAGCAAAAGCGATCCAGAGATCAAATTGTTTTCGCGTCACG
>Ga0126369_10004688_pt1 | contig 10048 bp, 9 predicted proteins | sample PanSoiMetaPlot_1_FD_109646 | JGI IMG/M metagenome (GOLD analysis project Ga0126369, IMG submission 109646) | Tropical forest soil microbial communities from Panama - MetaG Plot_1 | ecosystem: Environmental > Terrestrial > Soil > Tropical forest > Bulk soil | place: Panama | collected 2016-02-17
ATGCGTCTCATGGAGCGCACGCTGAAAGAGACTACGGTTCGAACCGCATTCTAGACGGATTGCTCAGAGCTCTCCGCAATTAACAATTCTGAAGTTGCATTTCCACGCTCGTGTCCGTATCTTCGGACCACCCCTGCGTAGCGCAATCCCAAACTTGGAGCGGAAAATGAAAGTATTTCTCCACAAGGCCGTAGTGAACGCTCTTCTCATCGGAGCACTACTGACTACGACCACGTCTCTTATCGCTGGATCGGGGCTTTACAGTTTCACTCTCAATTCGATTGACGGAAAACCGGCGCCACTGGCCGATTACAAAGGCAAGGTCGTCCTGATCGTCAACGTCGCCAGCAGGTGCGGCTTCACGCCGCAATACAGTGCGCTGGAATCGATCTACGAAAAGTACAAGGATCGGGGATTCGTGATTCTAGGCTTTCCCGCCAACAATTTCGGAGCCCAGGAACCGGGCACAAATGCGGAAATCAAAACGTTCTGCTCGCGAAAGTACAACGTGAGTTTCCCCATGTTCGCCAAGATTTCCGTGAAAGGCGCCGATCAGGTGCCCCTGTACACTTACCTCACACAGGAAACTGAAACCGGCATTGCCGGAGACATCAAGTGGAACTTCACTAAGTTCCTGGTCGATCGCAATGGCAAGGTGATCCAGCGCTTTGAACCCGAGGTCACTCCGGATTCGAAAGAAGTGACAGAAGCGATCGAAATGCAACTGAGGTGATGCTCTCGTTACTGCGTTGAACTATTCGTGCCCACTCAATCACGATCTTGGCTGATGGGAGAATAAACGAGCGCCCGCACCCGAAACTTCGTCCTGCAGCGAAGAGTCAGATGTCGTAGTACAGCGCAAACTCATACGGATGCGGTCTTAGTCGGATCGCATCCACTTCCTTCGACTTCTTGTAGTCGACATAGGTACGCAACAATTCCTCGGTGAAAACATCTCCTTTGAGCAGGAACGCATGGTCGCGTTGTAGCGCATCGAGCGCATCCTCCAATGAGTCCGGCATCGACGGAATACTCGATATTTCTTCCGGATCCAGTTCGTAGATGTCTTTGTCGAGGGGCTGCCCGGGATCCATCTTGTTCTCGATTCCATCTAAGCCGGCCATCAGCATCGCCGCAAACGCCATGTACGGATTGCAACTCGGATCCGGCGGACGGAACTCTACTCGCTTCGATTTCGGCGACGGAGAATACATGGGAATGCGGCAGGCAGCTGACCGGTTTCGTCTGGAGTAGGCCAGATTGACCGGAGCCTCAAATCCCGGGACTAGGCGCTTATACGAATTTGTGGTTGGCGCAATGATCGCCGCGAGCGCCGGACCATGCTTAATGAGTCCCCCGACGTACCATAGTGCAGTTTGCGAGAGTCCCGCATATCCATCGCCTGCGAACAGCGGTTCCCCGCCCTTCCAAAGGGACTGGTGCGTGTGCATTCCATTGCCGTTGTCGCCGAAAATCGGCTTTGGCATGAACGTAACCGTCTTACCGTTACGATTGGCCACATTCTTGACGATGTATTTGTATAGCAGCATCTTGTCGGCGGATCGAACCAGTGAGTCGAACTTCAGATCGATCTCCGTCTGCCCGCCGCTCGCCACCTCGTGATGGTGGCATTCCACATCCATGCCGCACGACTGCATGGTCAGCATCATCTCGGAACGCAGATCCTGGTAGTGATCGGTGGGAGAGACAGGAAAATATCCCTCGCGGTACCGCGGGCGATATCCAAGGTTGTTTTCTTGCCTGCCCGAATTCCAGCGGCCCTCCTCAGCATCGATGTAATAGAAACCGTATTGCTCACGCTGATCGAAGCGCACATTGTCGAAGATGAAAAACTCGGCCTCGGCGCCAAAGTAAGCGGTATCAGCAATGCCGGACTCCGCTAAATACGCCTCTGCCTTGCGCGCGATGTAACGCGGGTCGCGGTCGTACCGCTGCTTGGTCACAGGATCAACCACATCGCAGACGAGCACCAGTGTCGGCACTTCCGTGAAAGGATCGAGCAGATGGCAGTTCGCGTCCGGCTTGAGCAGCATATCGCTCTCGTGGATGCCCGCCCAGGCCCGGATCGACGACCCGTCGATACCGAAGCCTTCCTCAAATGTGGCCTCCGTCAGCTGCTCGATTGGATAAGAGACGTGGTGCCACAGACCGGGAATGTCGGTAAAGCGCAAATCCAGAATCTTGGCATCGTGCTTCTTGGCGAAGTCGAGCACAGTCTTGGCGTCGGCCATAGTGTTCCTTCTAGGAGATCGATTGCTCAAGCGAACGCCTGCGGAGTTCCCGCAGGCGGGCAGGCTGCTACAATCGGGTCGCGTTGTGCGGACCGACGAGCATACTGCCAGCCCTACCCGCTGGCAATTCGATTGTTCTTATAGCCGGGATAAAGCGGAATTTATACTGAAGCAGTCAGCTCTCAGCCATCAGCCACGGCTTCGTATGCCTGCCAGGCTTGGCTTCGGCTGACAGTTGAGCGCTGATGGCTGAAAGCTAATGGATTTCGACCAACTCGAAACCTTCCTCGAAGTGGCGCGCCACGCCTCGTTCTCGCGGGCGGCGGAGAAGCGTTTCCGCACCCAGCCAGCGATTTCGTCCCAAATTCGTGGCATCGAGGAAGAGGTCGGCGCCAAGCTCTTTGACCGCTCAGGAGGCAAAGTCTCCCTGACCGCTGCGGGGAAGGCCTTTCTTAAGTACGTGGAAGATACGCTCGACGCCCGTAAGGCGATGCTGGTCTCCATCGCCGAGATGGAGCGCGTCCCCCGCGGGGAAATCATCGTCGGGGCCAACGAAGGCACCTGCCTGCACATCCTGCCGTACGTTTTCGCCGACTTTAAGAAGCAGTATCCCGACGTCTCGGTTAACATCAAACGCTCCGACTATGCCAAGATACTCGAATCTATCATCGATAACTCGGTTGATTTCGGGGTGGTCTCTCTGCCCGTCAACGACAATCGCTTGACCGTGGTTTTAATCCATCGGGATGAACTGATCTTGATCTCGCCTCCGCAGCATCCTCTGGGAAAAATGAAGTCCGCAACCATCGCCGACGCCAGCAAATATCCGCTGATCGTCCCGAAGGCAGGCCATACCCGCGACGCCATCGAGCAGCTATTCCATGAGCGCCGTCTCAAGCCCAACTTCACCATGGAACTCGACTCCAGCGAACTGCTGAAGCGCTTCGTCGCCGCCGATGTCGGCATCGGTTTCATCGCGAAATCGAATGTCGAGGAAGACGTCCGCGCCAAGGTCCTCGCGGCTGTTCGCCTTGCCGATGCGCAGGTGCGACGCGACCTGGCCCTCGTTTTTAGAAAAGACAAGGCGCTCAGCCGCGCGGCCCTGGCATTTATCGATATTGCAGTCAAGCATAAATCCGCGCAAGAATTGGAACAGATCCCTAGCCGATGATGAAGTTCCTCTCCAACCGCTCGCTTGACGCTTTACTCATTATTTTGGTCGCGGTCACATACGCGCATCCAGCCTACGCGCAAAAGTCCTTCGCGCAGGCCCCAGCCTCGCAACGTCAGCTGATTTCGATAAAGGTCACCGGAAACAAACGATTCTCCGAGGCCGCCATCGTTGCTGCCAGTGGTCTGCAGATCGGCTCGGTCGTAACCGAAGACGATTTCAAGAAGGCGGCCACCCGCCTGGGCGCCTACGGAATCCTTGCCGATATCAGCTACACCTACTCGTTTTCCTCCATTGGCACCAAACTCGAGTTGCAGGTCACTGAGGCTCCCAAATTCGTCCCGGCCCGCTTTGAAGACTTTGTCTGGTTCTCGGACGAGGACCTGCTCAAACGCATTCAGGAACGTGCTCCTCTCTTCAATGGCGAACTGCCTCTTAGCGGACGGCTCGCCGACCAGGTTTCTGACGTTCTCCAGGCGTTGCTTGTCGAAAACTCTATCCCTGGTCACGTCGAATACGAGCGCGCAGGAAAGCAAGACGGCCCAGTCGATTCGATTGTCTATAGAGTCTCCGACGTGTTGATTCAAATTCGCGATGTCAATTTCGTCGGCGCCGCTGATGCAGACATACCGGCCCTGAAAGCTGCATCGCAAAGACTCCGCGACAGCGAATACTCGCGGTCCGTCCTTAGCGCTCTGGTGCAGCATCAACTCACACCTGTTTACCTAGCTCGCGGATATCTCAAAGCCGCATTCGGCGAGCCGCAAACCAAAGTCGTCAAGAAGCCGTCAGCGGAAAGTAGCGATGAAGGGATCCGCAATCTAACCATCGTCGATGTGACCTTCCCCGTCGTTCCAGGAGATCAGTACAAGCTGAAGGGCCTCGAATGGTCCGGTAATCACGAGTTTAATACCGAAACACTGCAGAAAATGGTCCGAGCGCCAACGGGGGAACCCGCTAATACCGTCAGGCTCTCGGACAACCTGAAGGACATCCAAAAGCTCTACGGATCTCGCGGATACGTCGCCGCTGCGATCAAAGCCGATGCGGACTTCGATGACGCAGCCAAAACCGTCGTGATCCGCCTCGACGTCAACGAAGGCGCGGTCTTCCACATGGGAGAACTTGAGTTCCGCGGCCTCGACAACAGCCTGGAGGCCAAACTTCGCAATCTGTGGAAAATCCGGCAGGGGGAAGTCTTTAACGCCACCTACTTAAGCGAATATCTGCCAGCGGCGCGCAAGATCCTCCCCGCCAATCTCGATTGGGATGTGGCATCCCATGTTACGGCCAATGTTAAGGACAAAAGCGTTGACGTTGACCTCATCTACACGGCCAAAGCCCCAAAGTAGAGAATTCGATCCACCCTTTCGGCTTTGTTCGGATTTTGGAACAAAATCGCAGAAGTGACGAAATTCTGGCTGCCACAGTTAATCTATTGAGTCTTTTGATCGGCGTTGGATTTCGCAACATTTTGATATTTGGAAAATTACGTTTCCTTGTTACACTGTGCCGCAAATCAGGAAGGCTTTGCGGCCGAGAAGTTACAGTGGGCTCCAGAAACGATTTAATTGACGTGGGATTCGATTTCGTTCTGTCGATTTTGCCGAACCAGTTTGCGCACTCATAGAATTCAGTCGTATCAAGTTTGCCCGGGCCCTCCCCTAATCCGATCCGGGCACCAAGCGGGGATGCGCGCCAGCGTGTCTCCGCCTTTTTGTTGTCCCGAAGTTGTAACTTCTCGCTGCTCGGTGCATCCTTATTTCATGGCTGGGCGACTGCGTTCGCTCCCTGAGCCAGCCTACAGACACAAAGGAGACTCTGTGATGACTGTTGGATTTCGGAAAGCTGGAATCTTCCTCGCCAGCCTGCTGATGCTTGCGGGCTTGACCATTTCCTCTTTTGCCGCCAGCGGAAAGACCTTCACTGGCACAGTCAGTGATTCGATGTGCGGCGCCAAGCACATGGGCGAGGCCGCCGCCTGCACTCGCGCTTGCGTGAACAAAGGATCGAAGTATGCGCTCGTCGTTGGCGACAAGGTTTACACCCTCGACACCACCGACAGAGCTGCTCTCGACACGCTCGACAAGCAGGCCGGCGAAAAAGCCACCGTCACCGGGACGGAAAAAGACAACGCAATCACGGTCAGTTCAGTCAAAGCCGCGAAATAGCAGGCACAACGGTCAGTGTGGCACCCGTCACTGAGTGTTTCCACACTGACCAGGTTTTCGCGTCTCACCCGTTTTCCCGTTTTCTGCCCTCGCCGAAATTACTTGTCTCTAGTCTGAAATTCATATTTCCTTTACAAAGCAATGTGTTAGATTGTGCATTCTTAACATTCAAAAAACTCTCAGCGGAGGACAATGCGAATTGGGCAAAGACATGGTTCCGAAACGGATTTTCTTCACCAAGGGTGTGGGGAAACACCGTGAACGTCTCACTTCATTTGAGCTGGCACTGCGGGATGCCGGCATTGCTGCCCAGAATCTCGTGCGCGTCTCTTCCATCTTCCCTCCCAACTGCAAACTGCTAGCGCGAAAAGAGGGCGTAAAGTACCTTCATCCAGGAGAAGTCGTCTTTGCAGTCGTGGCCGAGAACTCCACCCGTGAACCCCATCGCCTTCTGGCTTCCTCCATCGGGGTGGCAATCCCGGCGGATCGCAATACCTACGGGTATCTCAGCGAACATCATTCCTTCGGCGAGACCGAAGATGCTGCCGGGGAGTATGCGGAAGAACTTGCTGCCGAAATGCTCGCTACCACTCTAAACGTCGAGTTCGACCCCGACCGCTCTTGGGACGAGAAGAAGCAAATCTACCGCCTCTCGAACAAGATCGTTCGTACGGCAAACGTCACCCAGTCTGCCGTGGGTGACAAACGCGGCCTCTGGACGACCGTCATCGCGTCGGCGGTTCTCATCTTCGACTAAACCCACTCAGACAACAGCCCCAGCTCGAGAGCCATAAACTGCTCATTTTGCTGGGGCTTGTCTATTTCGGAATCCAGCCGACGTAGCACTTTAGTTATCTTCGAGTTAAGCCTGATGTAATCTTTCGTTAACAGGAATCGGCTATGATTAGCCTTGAGTTTGCAGCCTTGAATATTTGCATTAGCACTCTTGTGAATAGGGGTTCACGGTGGACATCGAAACACGCAGAAAGAAGCAGCAGGCACTGATGGTGCAAATGGTCGAGCGGAAGGTACGCTCTCGTGCCCAGCAGCTCTATGAAACCCGCGGTCAAACCGATGGAAAAGCCTTAGAGGATTGGTTTCAAGCTGAGTCTGAAGTGCTTGAAAACAGCATTCTTGCCCCGCTATACCGGCGCATGAAAAATCCGTCTTTAACTGTCGAGGAAAATGAAGAGGCCGCAGAAGTCGTCAGCTAAACACATCGCTGCTAAGTCTATCCGCTAACGTTTACTGACAGATTTCGCGTTCTTCCCTTTCGAACTCCTCTTCGCCTTGTCCAGTCTCTCAATTACCGCAGCCACGATAATGGGCAGCCCGACGGTGGCATCGACGAATACCTCGCCAAACCTTCCGCCCTCTGACGGCGGCACAAATTTCCCCCAGGAAATCGCCTCGCTGTAGGGGCTCCCGGAGAGTCCGCCCCAGTAAACCGGCTCTGGACAAATGCGGAGCCCATAGTGATAGCGCTTCAAGGGAACGTTCTCCCCCAAGCGTCGATGTCTCAGCTCGCAGAAGGGACCGAATTGCTGCGACCAGTTACGCGGCACGCCGCCGCCAATGGTGAAGATCCCCAACTTTTTCTGCCGCAAAAGGGTCGCGGCAAAATGCTCCAGATCTTCAAAAGGATCAAACCGGATCTTATGTCGGCCTGTGGACTCGCGCAGCCGATTGTTGAGCGCGGTATCAAGCCCGAGTTCCGAATCGCTGAAAGCCGGCACGAACACCGGCACACCTTTTTCATAAGCGGACTTCAGTATGCCCCGTTGCCCCTTCGCATGCCTGGCGAGATACTCCCCAATCGCATGGTTCAGCTTGTACGAGCACATGACTTCGTTGTGGTCCCAGGCCTCAAGTACTGCCGACATGACTTCTTCGACATCATCGAGGTTTTGCTCGGGCTCCAACGTGTCATAAACTCGGTTGTAGCCCTGCTCGTAGAGCTCTTCGTCCGATACTTCAGGATTCGCGCGGAAATGGGCGCGCCCCGTAGCCTCAACCAAGCCGTGCGCCATCAGTGCCCCGGTCGAGACAATTGCATTTACAATCCCGCGGTCGATCAGTTCCGTGATGATCAGCCCCTGCTTGGCGACCGTCATGGCGCCGGCCAAAGTCATCACAATGAAAGCATCTTCATCCAGAGCCATGGCCTCGAGCACGTCCGCCGCTTCACCCAGTTGACGACCGGTGAAGGCCGTCTTGGACATGGCGCGCACAAGACCATCGATCGATGTAATCTTGGTTGGATCAAGCGGCTCCAGCGGAATCAGTCGGTCCTCGATCGGATTGTGCAGCGTACGGTCAACGCCCTCTCCGCCAGCGCTGTGCGGTCCCTTGGTATTGCCATGATTGCCCTGTTTCAAAACCAACCTCCACCTCTGAATACATTTTTCACGACTCAATACTCTACAGGAAGCATAGGAAAGGACGCTACAAGCAGCTGTACTCTATGCTGTATGGTCGAACCCGTGCCATCAGACCTCGGCCCCTTGGACCTCAGAGCAACAGTCGGACTGTGGCGCCAAGGTCTGAAGTCCCCGGTCTGAGGGCCGAGGTCTGAGGTCTGATTCAAATGACCAGCAAGCTCCAATTCGAAGAGCAAATCGTCGCGCTCGATGCGCTCCGCAACGCACCGGAGCGATTCCGCCTCGATCCCCTCGGCAAAGCACTCGCCAACCGCAACAACTTCATCACCGCTAAGGCAGCTGACCTGATTCGCGAATTCGGTCTACGAGAATTGACTCCCGACCTGCTCAAGGCCTTTGACCGTTTCTTCGACCATGCAGAGAAATCCGACCCTCAGTGCTGGGCGAAAAACGCGATCAGCCGAGCGCTATCAGCCTTCGAACTCCAAGATGCTGACATTTTCCTCCGCGGCATGCGCCACATTCAGATGGAGCCAGTCTGGGGAGGCCGCTCCGACACGGCCGGCACCCTGCGCGCCACCTGTGCTCTTGCCCTAGTGCAATGCCGTAGCCTCACCGAAATAGACGTGCTCACTCACTTGATCGACCTTGTCACCGATAGGGACAAGGCGGTCCGGGCGGAAGTAATCAGGGCCATCGAGCAGGTCGGTTCGTCGTCCGCCACGCTCTTGCTGAGGCAAAGAGCTATGGTCGGTGACGACGAACCCGAAGTCCTGGGAGCCTGCTACGGGGGAATCCTGCGCATTGAGGGAACACGCGCCATTCCATGGGTCGCTCGATTCCTTGCAACCGCAGATGATTCTGCAGGCGAGGCGGCGCTTGCCATTGCAGGTACACATTCGCAGGAAGCCTTCGAAGCACTGCGCAATGCTCTCGCGGACGCATCCGATGCGTGGTTCCGTTCGGTTCTTCTCTCTGCCATCGCGTTGACGCGATACGACGCCGCGATCGATTTCCTTTTCGACTTAGTGAAAAACGAGTCTCTGGATGCGGAGGGTGCTATGGAAGCTCTCTTGCGGTCGAACCCGTCCGAAGACTTAATCGATAGCCTCAAAAAGCTGACATCCGGGAATCCGCGTCTGGCACGCGTCCTGGCGCAACAGAGTAACTCGTGATCCTCTCAGCGCTTTCTGCGGGCCTTTTTCAGCGACCTCAGCGGTTAAATGGTTTTTTCGAAGCAGCTAGACGCTAAGACCAAGGGGCCAGTAGCGGCTCTTCGGATGCTATATTGATCGCGGGGAGGAAGAGCGTGGCGCCCGAGAAATTTCGCGTAGCCCTGATTCAGATGTCGTGCGGGCCCGAGCCCGAGCAGAATCTCGAAAAGGCGCTCAGCCGCATTGCCGACGCCGCCGGACGCGGCTCTCAGGTCGTCTGCCTGCCCGAACTTTTCCAGACCCAATATTTCTGCCAGCGCGAAGACCACGCTCTCTTCGATCTTGCCGAGCCAATTCCCGGCCCGAGCAGCGGTAAACTAGCCGCCGCAGCTCGCAAGAATGGGGTTGTCCTGATCGCCTCTCTCTTCGAGAAGCGCGCCCCGGGGGTGTACCACAATACCGCCGCCATCTTCGATAAAGACGGATCGCTTAGCGGCCTCTACCGCAAGATGCACATCCCCGACGACCCGCTCTATTACGAGAAATTCTATTTCACTCCCGGAGATCTCGGCTTCCGCGCGCTTGACACCAGCGCCGGCAAGCTCGGCACTCTCGTCTGTTGGGATCAGTGGTATCCCGAAGGCGCGCGTCTTACGGCGCTGCAAGGCGCCCAGATTTTGTTTTATCCGACGGCAATTGGCTGGCATCCCGCAGAGAAAGCCGAGTTCGGCGTGGCGCAGCATGACGCCTGGCGCACGATCCAGCGTGGCCACGCCATCGCTAACGGGGTCTACGTTGCAGTTGTCAATCGCGTCGGATTCGAAACCGGCAACGTCCGCGGCAAGTCGGCTCCTGGCCAGGGTCTAGAATTTTGGGGCGGATCTTTCTTTTGCGATCCCTTCGGCCGCGTTCTGGCCGA
>Ga0126369_10004691_pt1 | contig 10047 bp, 9 predicted proteins | sample PanSoiMetaPlot_1_FD_109646 | JGI IMG/M metagenome (GOLD analysis project Ga0126369, IMG submission 109646) | Tropical forest soil microbial communities from Panama - MetaG Plot_1 | ecosystem: Environmental > Terrestrial > Soil > Tropical forest > Bulk soil | place: Panama | collected 2016-02-17
CAGCGTAGCCGATCACGACATTATAGCGCCGGACTGGTGCGCCCTCAGCGATATCGACCATTGCCACCTTGTGGCCTTGCGGCACGTGCTCGCGAAGCAACGGGCCCAACGGCAACTGTGCACCCGCGGGAAGCCCGAACTCGTTGGCGACAATGGCGACGTTGTCGGCCGTGTGCATGCGGATGACACGTGGCATTTGCCAGTTTCCGACCGCCTTGGCGTCCATTTTGATCACTCCGCGGGCGTCGCCACAGTTGCCGTTGGGCCCGTTGCTTCGCGAGCACGTGCCGCAAGGCCACAAGGTGGCAATGGTCGATATCGCTGAGGGCGCACCAGTCCGGCGCTATAATGTCGTGATCGGCTACGCTGCGCAGATGTTGCCGGCAGGGTCCTGGGTCAACGAGCAGAGGCTCGTAATGCCGACCCCGCCGGCCCTCGAAGGGCTACCGATCGCGACCAAGAACGCGCCGCTCACACCTCCCCTTGAGGGCTATACGTTTGAGGGTTACCGCAACCCGGATGGATCTGTGGGAACTCGCAACCTGCTTGCGATTACTACGACCGTGCAGTGTGTGTCTGGCGTTGTCGAGCACGCCGTGCGCCGAATCCGTGACGAGTTGCTTCCCCGATATCCCAATGTCGACGACGTGGTGGGCCTTGAGCACATTTACGGATGTGGCGTGGCGATCGATGCATCGGAAGCTGAGATCCCGATCCGCACGCTGAGGAACATCAGCTCTAATCCTAATTTCGGTGGCGGCACGATGGTCGTCAGCCTTGGCTGCGAGAAACTACAGCCCGAGCGCCTACTGCCCGCTGGCACAGTGCGGGCCCGCAGCGCTGCCGGCTTACGAGATTACGATCTTGTCACCCAAGATCCATCACACGTCGGCTTCGAGGCCATGATTAGCTCGATTTTGCGGACCGCAGAGCAGCATCTGCAGGGACTAGACAAACGGAGACGCGAATGCTGTCCCGCTTCATCTCTTGTCGTTGGCATGCAATGCGGTGGTAGCGACGCTTTCTCGGGTGTAACGGCCAATCCCGCGTTGGGGTTTGCAAGCGACCTGCTGGTACGCGCCGGGGCCACGGTCATGTTCTCAGAAAACACAGAGGTCCGCGACGGTGTAGCGCAGCTCACCGCGCGCGCCGCTAACACAGATGTGGCCAGCGTGTTAATCGCGGAACTGGACTGGTACGACAGCTATCTGGAGCGCGCTAGCGTTGACCGTAGCGCCAACACAACGCCAGGCAATAAGAAGGGTGGTCTGTCGAATATCGTCGAGAAGGCGATGGGCTCGATTATCAAGTCGGGCACGGCGCCGATCTCGGGCGTGGTCCCGCCGGGTGAACGCGCGCATCGCAAGGGCCTGCTCTATGCCGCCACGCCAGCCAGTGATTTCATCTGTGGCACGTTGCAGCTAGCGGCCGGTATGACGGTGCACGTCTTTACAACTGGCCGCGGCACTCCCTACGGGCTTGCGGCCGTCCCCGTAATCAAAGTTGCCACACGCAGCGAGCTGGCGCACCGCTGGCATGATCTGATGGACATCGACGCCGGTCGCATCGCAACTGGCGGCGCGACGATCGAGGAAGTCGGCTGGGAGTTGTTCCATACCATGCTGGAGGTCGCGAGTGGTCGCCGGCGCACCTGGACTGAAAAATGGAGGTTGCACAACTCGCTGGCCTTGTTCAATCCAGCCCCCGTCGCTTGATGCTGCGCGGTGGCGCTCTCAGCGGTTTCGCATCTCGACTTCTGTTATCGAAACAAAGCAGACTCCCGGCTCACTCAATCGCGCAATTCAAAGGAACAAACACATGGGCCACAGACTAACCATCGCTCTAATTTTCCTCAACGCAATGGGGCTATTTGCTTGCGTGATCCTAATTGCCGGGAATGGCAACCACACACCCGACATTGCAATACATTTGACCCGGGCGATTCAGCCCTCGCTTCGAATGTTTCTTCTTGGAATTGCCTTGCCGCTAATTGCTTGGGAAATTGCTGCATCAGAATTTGACCGATCAAGTGCCACAGTGAAATCACTGGAGTCCTGGGCAACGTATCTTTTGGTCATTGTTTCCTGGGCGTTATTTTTCATCGCCGCGTGGCGACTTCCAAGCTCGATCATTGATGGCTTGAGGGCTTGAGCCTCGCGAAGCGCCGACGAGGTCATCGAATAAGCCGCGATGCTTGCTTTTCGCATAAAGCGGACATCAGTCACAGGCTTCGCAATGTCCGCTTTTCACCTAAAGCAGACATCGGCAGCCGCTGCTTGATCCCTGAACCCCACTCCACCGGTCGCAAATCCCTGCTGTAATTGGAAATCGGCCTAGTCGGAGCCTCGAGGAAGGCAATGCGGCGATGCGATTTCATCAAACCCAACGGCTGCTTTGCCCATTGTCGCACGCGCGCAACAGCCAGCAATTCCGCTGGTCGGGTTTGTGCAGGTTTATAAATCCGTCATAAACACCTTTCTCTTGTTTTGTTTTCCAGCTGGTTTTTGCATTCCTAGTGGGTTTTTCCTGCGGCAACCGCCAGGCCGCGCAACGGAGCTATGCCGCCACACTCTGGCTTTGATGCCACCGGCGGTGAATACTCGAGAACAATGAGGTCATTCACACCAGCTTGGCTCACCGCCAGCGACGTGGTGTCGAGGCAACGCCGTACACTATGGCGACGGTGGTTCTCGTTATTCCGACGCGCGGTGTCAGCGATCCTTTGCTTTTAAGCGAGCTTTGTTCGCAGCAATAAATGCGCGAATGTCGCTCGACCGATCCAGCAGTTTCAGCCACTGTTCTTTATGTAAAGTCAAAGGAAATCGCCTCAGTCCGTAAACTGAGACTGCTCCTTTTGCACTCACCTTCAAGCGTAAGGCGGAAGTGACTTCCTTTCTAAGCGCAGCATTCTCCTTGCGGACCAGTTCGAGTTCGGCCTTCAAATCTTCGTTGGGCATGGTTTCTCGCCAGCTTTTGTAACGATCAAGCAAATCCGTAAAAACCGTTGAATTGGCCTATCCGTGCGAAAAGATCGCACGCAACGACGTCACAAACCATCAGATAACCGTCCAGGAACTCCGCTGAGATAACCGAGTTCCTTGGATAGCACTCCGGTTGCTGGTCCCCAACCGCTCCGGGCCAAGGCAAGTTCTAACGCTCAGTGAGAGGAATCGCAGCTATGCTGAACAAGTTCGCAGAGGCGACCCAACGCAATTTCGATGAGATGTCGACGCCTAAGCTTTCCGATGACGCGCGCAAGGCGGTGAACGCGGCGTTTGAAGCGATGTCGACTTGGCGCGAGCAGATTGTCAACGAGAAAAGCAGTGAACAGGTTATTGAGAAAATGGCTGAGGCTGCACGGGAGCTGGGATGGCCGGAGCAGATTATTGATGCCACCCGTGTGCAAATGGAAGCAATTACCAAAATGCAAATTCAAACGATGGATCACATGATGGATACCTGGGAGGCGCAGATTAAATCACCGAATTCGTCATCGACGATGTTATCGAAGCTAACAGCCTTGCCGAACTTCGGGCCGGCCGGCAGTTGGCCTAACTCGGGCAACGGTCAAATGGCAGCATTGAACGGCTTCGAGCTTTACGTGCAAGTCGCGCAACAGTGGCAAAAAGCATGGGCAGATGCGATGACCTCTTGGACCAAGGCCACCACTTCCAGAACCTAAGCAGGAAAAAGATGCGGCGACGGCGAGACAAGCGCTGCTGCGCTCTGTCCGGCAAGCCGGCCCAGAACCGTCGCAGTGAGAAGACCGTTGCCGGACAGATAACCGGCTGCTGAGTCGCCTGAAATTCCGACTGCGGCCCCGCCGGCGGCAAAAAGGTTCGGGAGTAGGCTTCCGTCCTTGCGTTTGACGCGGCCGGTCGAGTCGATCATGAGACCGCCCTGGGTGTGAAAGAGCGCGCCAGTGACCTTGACCGCGAAAAACGGCGGCATCAACGCCTGCTTCGCGGAGAAGCAACGACCATACCGATCCATTTCATTGCGCGTTTTGAGTGTTTCGACGCTGCGCCACTCCTCGGCAAAGATATCCGCCGGAAGGCGCATCTTGACCGCTAGTTCCTCGACACCGTCCGCCATCAGCATCGCGCCGGCGCGTCCCGCGGCTTGAAAATCCTCGAATTGCCCCGCGATGCCGGCAATACGCGCATCGAAAATATCCCAGACCATTTTTCCCGACTGGCGGAGCACTTCCACGGCCTGTTCGGAATAACCACGCGTTTCATCGCAGAACCGCCGGCCCTGCGCATTGACCTGAAAGCCACCCTCCATAATCACGGCCCACGTGATCAGGATATTGTGCGGGGTAGCGACCGAACCGTGGCCTTGATAGGCGCCAAGACATGCAAGCTCGGCCCCGAGCCGTTCTCCCCAGATAACGGCGTCGCCGCGATTGCCGGAATGTCCGAAATAAAGCGCGCCCGCCATCTCTGGGATGAAGCGGCTTACCAGCTTAGGATTGCCGCCATAACCATTGCAGGCGAGTATTACTGCATCGCAGCCGATGCGTTCGCGACTTCCGTTGGCTCGTACGATCTCGACGCCGCGCACTCGTCCATCTTTTTCCGCGAATAACGTTTCGGCAATGCATCCCGTCAGTACAACAATCTCGCTCAGCTCGGCGGCATTGCGCAGACGATCAATCAGCTCGCGGCCGGTGCGGCTCGGCAAACCGTGCATGCGGAGCGCCGAATGGCCTGGATAGTTGAAATTGTCGATCAGCTCGAACGGTAGTGCGTACCGATCAGTCAGCCATTCGATCAGCGGTGCGGAGCCGCGCACGATGACTTCGACCAGCGCCGCCGGAGCTTCGCCATGCGCCTTGCGTTCGATGTCGGCGGCGAACCGATCCGGACCATCGGCGATGCCTTTGGCGCGCTGCCCACACGTGCCGGCGGCGGGAATGAGCCCGGCCGACAGCGCAGTCGAGCCGCTCGGGACCGCATCGCGTTCAATCACGACCGCCTCGATGCCCGCCTCCCTGGCGGCCAGGGCTGCGCAAAGACCCGCAGCGCCGGCGCCAATGATCAGGAGCGGCACTTGCGCGTTCCATTCGCCACCAGAATCGAACTCGGCCGTGCTCATGGTGTCGCGGGGACCTGTGCGTTGTCGGCCGAGAGTGCGGGACTGTCGGGCAGCGACGAGAGCGCACCGAACTCTTGTGCGCAGCGACGGTCGTGGACACAATCGCGCTGCTGAGGACGTTGGCGGCGAGCATGCCGCTAAGCATGTATAGCACAGGGATGGCGAGTGATGGATCTGCAGCTTGGCGGGAAAACCGCCCTGATTACCGGAGCATCAAAAGGCATCGGCCGCGCCGCAGCTGAGCGGCTGGCGCAGGAGGGCTGTAACGTCATCTTGGTCTCCCGCACCGCCGCCGACCTCGCGGCAGCCAAGGCGGCAATCGCAAGCCAATCCAAAGTGACAATCGATGCCGTTGCTGCTGACCTGTCCCAGAGTAGCTCGGTTGATCGGTTGGCGCGGGATTTTCCCGCCATCGATATCCTGGTGAATAATGCCGGCGCCATTCCCGGCGGCCAGTTGCTCGACGTCGACGAGCAGACTTGGCGCACGGCCTGGGATTTAAAGGTATTCGGCTATATCAATATGTGCCGCGCCTATTACGCGCTGATGAAGCGACGGGGTTCCGGCGCTATCATCAATGTCACTGGCAACGCGGCGCAGAGTCATGATCCTGAATATATCTGCGGGGTTGCCGGCAATGCCGCGCTCACCGCGTTCAGCCAATCATTGGGCAGCGTCAGCGCCCGCGACGGGATCCGGGTGATTTCAGTCAATCCCGGACCGGTCGAAACCGAGCGGCTGGTCAATCTGATGAAGAGGAAAGCGCGCGACCGCACCGGCAACGCCGACAATTGGCGCGAGCTTTTCAAACCACTGCCGTTCGGTCGCGGCTGCGCGCCCGAAGAAGTCGGTGCCATGATCGCGTTCTTGGCGTCGCCGCATTGCAGCTACAATAGCGGCTCGGTGGTGACAATCGACGCCGGCCTTTCGGCGCGCAGCTTCAATTTCTGAAATCCTTCACACGAGGGCGAACATGCCGCATCTGACCACCGACGACAAAATCAAGCTCTATTACGAAGAAGTAGGAACTGGAATTCCGATCGTGTTCGTCCATGAATTTGCCGGCGATGTAAGTTCCTATGAGATGCAGCTGCGCTATTTTGGCCAGCGTTATAGATGTATCGCGTTCAATGCGCGCGGTTACCCGCCCTCCGACGTTCCGGCAAACGGCGAACTCTATTCGCAAGAGCGCGCCCGCGATGACATTCGCGCGGTGCTCGACGCGCTCAAGATCGACAAGGCGCACATCGTTGGCCTGTCCATGGGCGGATTCGCGGCATTGCACTTTGGCTTCACCTATCCCGATCGCGCGCGATCGCTGGTGATAGCTGGCTGCGGCTACGGTGCGGCGCCGGACAAGCGTGCGCAGTTCGCCGCCGAGGCGGAAGCGGCGGCCAAGGGTTTTGAGCAGGCGGGCATGCCGAAAGCGGCCGAAGCCTATGCGCTCGGCCCCACCCGCGTTCAGTTCCAGAACAAAGATCCGCGCGGCTGGCGCGAGTTCGCCGAGCAACTCGCCGCCCATTCGACAGAAGGGTCGGCCCGCACCATGCGCGGGGTCCAGGCGCGGCGACCGTCGTTGTTCGATTTGATTGACAAAATGCAAACCATCACGGCGCCGACGCTGATCATGACCGGCGACGAGGATTGGCCGTGCCTCGAGCCCGCCCTCTTAATGAAGCGCACGATTCCGACTGCCGCGCTGGTTGTCATGCCCAATGCCGGCCATACCATCAACCTTGAAGATCCAATGGCGTTCAATGGGCACATCGCCGATTTCTTGCACACCGTTGATGTCGGTGCCTGGCGCAAACGCGATCCGCGAGCCATGGTGGCGACAATCCTCGGACGCTAACGATGGCAGAGGCCGACGCTCACGTCGTCGCGTAACCGCCGTCGACCGGCATATCTCCGCGCCGGTCATGAGATCGCTCCCGTCGGTGCCGCAGTGCGGCCGAGATAGGCTTCCTGGACGCGCTTGTCTTGACGAAGCGTCTGGCATGATCCGGACGTGGCGATCGAACCGGTTTGCAGCACGTAGCCGCGACTGGCGGTCTGCAGCGCGTAGCGCGCATTTTGCTCGACCAGGAGAACGCTGGTGCCGGCGGCATTGATTGCGGCGATGGTGCGGAAAATAGTTTCGACGATCCGCGGTGCAAGTCCGAGCGAGGGTTCATCCAGACACAACAGCCGCGGTTCCGACATCATGGCCCGGCCAAGCGCCAGCATCTGCTGTTCGCCGCCACTCAGCGTCCCGGCGCTCTGGCGGGCGCGGCTGCGAAGCTGCGGAAACATCGCGAACATCTTTTCGATCAGCCTGCGAACCTTGGCGACGTCTTTGCGAAACCTGTAGCCGCCGAGCTCGAGATTCTCGCGCACGGTAAGGAACGGAAAGACGTGCCGGCCTTCCGGCACCAGGGCGATCCCAAGCTGGATCCGCTCATGCGCCGGCATGCCGGTAATGTCGCGGCCGTCAAAACGGATCACTCCGGCGCGCGGCGCGAGCGCGCCGGCTATGGCCCGCAATATCGTGGTCTTGCCTGCGCCATTCGCTCCGATCAGGGTGACAATCTCGCCCGTCTCCACCGCGATCGCGATATCGCGGCACGCGGTCAGTTCGCCATAAGCGAGCGCAAGCCCTTCGGTGGCCAGGAGCACTGTCACAGCACATTGGCTCCGAGATAGGCGGCGATTACGTCGGGGTGGGCTTGCACGTCCGCGGGCGCGCCCTCGAATAGCTGCTGACCATAGTCCATCACCAGAACGCTGTCGGCCACGCTCATCACCAAGTCCATGTTGTGCTCGACCATGAGCACGGTCACGCCGCGATCGCGCAAACGGGCGATGCGCTGCAACAGCGCGGCGACTTCGGCGGGGTTAAGGCCGGCGGCTGGTTCGTCAATCATCAGTAACCGCGGCGCGGTAGCAAGCGCGCGGGCGATTTCAAGCAGTCGCTGTTCGCCGTAAGAGAGCGCGCCGGCGGTAATATGAGCGCGATGTTGCAAGCCGACGAAATCGAGCAAGTCGACGGCCTGTTCGCGGCATCGCCGCGCATCCGCGCGAAAAGCGTCGGCATGAATGACGTATTGCCAAGCCGGAACGGCATGCTGCGTGTGGTAGCCGGCAATGACATTCTCCAGCGCCGACAATTGCCTGAACAGGCGAATTTTCTGGAACGTGCGCGCTAATCCATGGCGAACGCGGCGGTGCGCGCTCATGCCCACCAGATCGACGCCATTGAGCCACATCGTGCCGGCGTCGGGTTGATAGACGCCGCTGATCAAATTGAGCAGCGTCGATTTACCGGCACCGTTGGGACCGATCACCGCGAACACGATCCCCGACGCGATTTTAAATGAAACGTCGCGCACCGCCCGCACGCCACCGAAGTTCTTGCAAAGACCTCTGGCGCCAAAGAGCATTGCCGGCGCGGCTTTTTCGGGGGCGGGAATCGGATCAGCTACGGCGATCACGGACGTTGCTCGATCTTGGCATCGGCCCGAGTGACGCGGCGCGCCAGGGAACGAACGGCTTGAACGAGGCCGCCGGGCATGAACAGCACGACCAGTGTGACCGACGCGCCATAAACAATGAGCCGAAGGTCGCCGATGCCGCGCAACAGCTCCGGCAACAGCGTCAGTAGAATGGCGCCAAATACCGGACCGATCAGCGTTCCCATGCCGCCGACGATGACCATTGCCAGCATGCTGAACGATTCCGTGATGAAGAAGGCGTCGGGGACAAGCGTGCCGACGAAGCTCGCATAAAAACAGCCGGCGGCGCCTGCGACCGCCGAACTGACCGCAAAGGCGAAGGCCTTCCATTTCGGACCATCGATACCGAGTGAAGCCGCGGAAAGCTCATCCTCGCGGATGGCGGTCAGGGTCTCGCCGATCGGCGAGCGGACCAGCTGATCGAGGACAAAGTAGACCAGCAGCGCAAAGCCCGCCGTCAAATAATAAAAGTTGGCGGCGTTGCTGAAGACCACGCGCGGCAGGTATGGCAGCGCGATCGGCGGTGGTGGCGCGATCGCATAGATGCCGAGCGGTCCCTGGGTCAGGCTGATCCAATTCAAAAGGACCTGATAAGTAATCACGGCGAAACCGAGCGAGGCGATGGCGAGATAATGACCGCGCAGACGGACCGCAAACAGCGAAAGCATCGCGCCGGCGATTCCGGAGATCAGCACGCCGAGCGAAAACGCGATCCAAAACGGCACCGCGAGTTTCATGATCAGAAGCGTCGAGGCATAAGCGCCGATGCCGTAGAAAGCCGACTGCCCAATATTGAGTTGCCCGGCATAGCCAAGAACGAAATCCAACCCGATTGCGAGCAACACATTAATGGCGCAGACAGTCAGATTCGTGCGCCAATAAGAACTCGTGAAGATCAGCGGCAAAATGGCGATCGTAACTGCCGCCGCGAGAAACCAGAGTCGCCGCGACGTGATCGATGTTTCAATCGGAACGGAACGGAAATGACGCGAGATGTCAGACATTTTCGGCGCGCTTCTCGGCGATCAAGCCGGTTGGCCGAAGTGCAAGCATGAGCAGAAGCAACGCGAAAACCACGATGTCGATCAGTCCCGGATCAAGGAATTGGGTCGTGTAGCTTTCGATCAGGCCGACAATGATCCCGGCAATGATCGTCCCCTCGACATTTCCGAACCCCCCGATAATGACGATGGCAAAGGCTTTGACGATAACCGACGTCCCCGCAAACGGGGTCAGCACGAGCACCGGGCCGAGCAGCGCCCCGCTTAAGCCTGCCAGCGCCGAGGCAATGATGAATGTGAGCATAATCAGAAAATTGGGATTGATTCCGACCAGGGCTGCGGTTTCGTAGTCCTGCGAAACCGCGCGCAGCGCTTTGCCGAGAAATGTGAATTTCATGAATGCATAGAGTAACGCGATCGTTATGCCCGAGACCAAAATGATCAGCAGGTTCTGC